>ERZ773077.980-NODE-980-length-20527-cov-9.424629_pt1 | contig 20527 bp, 17 predicted proteins | sample MGYA00580612_ERZ773077 | MGnify/ENA primary metagenome ERZ773077 (study PRJEB29015, sample SAMEA2737971) | human oral metagenome | biome: human oral; feature: human-associated habitat; material: dental | place: China | collected 2021 ...
GCCTGTACCTGGTGACCCGCTCCCTTGACCCCACCAGCGGGGGCCGGGCACGCTGAGTGATCAGGTGGAAGCCCGCACTCAACACGTTCGCAACCACCTTCGCTGGACGATTCGACCAAACCACTCACTGATGAAAACCACCGGACCCTACACACCGTTAATCGGACAGACCCCCGGGGAGTAGTCCACCCAGGTGGAGGGCAAAGGCTGCTCCGAGAGGGAATGTTGCGGCTTGGTTTTCTTGCGTGATGAAGCCAAACTGAGTGGCCAGGACGCCGATCATGCCGGCCAGCAGCGGGCCACCCGTGATGACTCGTGGATCATCTTGTCCGTCAGGTGGAACGGTGACGCTCATTGCCACTCCGGCGCGGGTGCGCAGCGTCACGGTTCCAGGGCCATGAAAGATCCAGTAGCTTGCGGCATGTCCGAACTCATGAACGCCGCTGCTTACTCCCAGCCCGAAGATCATCATCAGCAGCACCTGTAGAAGACTACTGGGGATGACCAGACAGGAAATCAAACCAGCAAGCTACACGCCTTGCGCTCGTACCAGGGTTTGGGCAAGCTCACCTGCTTTCGCGCAAGGCCAGTGCCGCCCCCGACTGTTCGGAGACTGATTGGGCGGCATTGGATATAAATCCTCTTTATGTGGTCTAAGGTGCTCAGCGTCAGGCCCTATCCGCGTTATCTAACGTGAATGTGGGTTCTTGTTGGTCTTCGGCCTCGCAGGCGAGGATGATCACCACAGCTCCTATGGCTGTGATTGCTCCCGCGAGGAGTTTGGGTATGTGGGCGGTGGTGACTGTCAGCCACCATAAGCCGATGCCGAGTACTGCTGCGAGGGTTCCTGATCCTGCCATTGCGAAGATGTCTTCGCGGCGGTAGAGGACTAGCCTGCCTGCCAACAGACTGACTCCTATGCTGACCAAGGCCATGCTCAAGTAGGTAGGCAGCTCATGAGTCAGCAGCTCCCGGGTTTCGGGGTTAGCCAGCAGGCAGTACAGGGCGAAACCGCTGGCTGCAATGAGGACAGCTGCGCCCTCATGGCCGAGGAGCCATTGGGCTGCTGCACGACGCGAGGATGCGGGGGAAACCAGAATGCGCCAACGCAGTGTCACGTACTCTCCATAGGTGATGATGCCGCCTGCTGCGCATAGCAACAGCGCACAGAGGACAACTGCCTGACCAGTGATCTGGATCGATGTCATCTGCTCCATGAACGCCGTCAATCCGACGACTGCCACCAATGACACCAGGCCCATCACGTTGCTCGGCTCGCGAAGGAATGCGAGAGCACCTGAGGTAATGATGTTCCCGTCACGCAGCACGAGATGGGGAGGTCGACCGTGTGTACGTAACACTTCGCGGCTCGTCAATGCGCCAGTGATCAGCCACAGGACCAACGCCACTGTCACGGTCACTAGGGCGATCACGCAACTGTGTCCTGTGGACCACCCCAATACACGTTCCGCTGAGGCCGCCAGCGCACTGTTCAAGCCATCGACCTGCATGCTGGAAGCTGTCAGGCCCAGGAATGCGCACAGCATGACAAGGGTCACGATGGCAGCGCCAGCACGCGATGTCGTGTTGTCATGCGTCACCACGGTGCCGAGCCACTCGATAGCTGATGCGAATGCTGCGATGACGAAATTGACTGCGATTGCCCAGAGCAGCGCCTCGATGAAGGAGATCTCTGCGGAGGTGGCGGCCATCGCGAACAGGCCTATCGAGCCGACGCCAGCGCAGACCACGGTGGTTGCGACTGCGTCAGGCAGGATCTGGACAAACGCTCGGGTGAGGCGGCTGAGAGGAGCTGTGGCCAGGAGTATGCGCAGGTCCTGTGACACGAAGTCAAAGGCCATCATCATCACCCTGGTCAGTGAGCAGATCAGGGCATAGCTCAACAATACGGAAATGGCCACGAGGGCAGCGATCCGCTCATTCGCAAGGATCATTCAAGGCCGCCTCAGGCAGCGCCTGCTCCAGCTCGGGGCGGGAGGGACCGTCGCCGATGATCACCAGCCGGGCGCCGGGGACGCCCTTCAGGGCGGTCAGGTCCTGGACCTGCTTCTCGGCGGCCAGGCGACCCACGTAGCCGATCAGGCATCCGTCGGGGCCGGCGAGCTGGCGGTGGAGACCGTGATCGCGCTTGGCCGGGTCGAAGCGCTCCGAGTCCACGCCACGCCCCCAGATGCGGACGCGGGGGATGCCGTGGCTGATCAGCTGCTGCTGGGCATACGTCGACGGGGCGAAGTTCAGCGTCGCCAGGGAGTGCACCTGCGTCACGTGATGCCACAGCAGGTACTCGGCGTGTGGGAAGCCATACCGGGCGGCAAACGAGGGAACGTCCGTCTGGTAGATCGCCACCATGGGGATGCCCAGCCTGGCGGCGACGGAGGCGGCCTTGGAGCCCACGATGAATGGGGCGGCCAGATGAACCACGTCCGGTTTGAAGCGAGCCACCAGCCGTTCGATGGTGGAAGCCGGGGTCGTCACCACGCGCACCGAGCCGTATCCGGGAAGGCCGATGGAGGCGACGGTCTCCACCGGAAAGCCCGCATAGTCCCTCGGGGTCCGTGCGCCGTCGGACGGGGCAATCACCATTGCCTCGTGCCCGGTGCGGCGGAGGTGCTCAAGCACCCGCAGGACAGAGTTTGTCACTCCGTTGACCTGCGGAATGAACGACTCCGCGATGACGGCCACACGCACTGCATCAGTCTACGCACCGACGCATGACACCCCTGTCAAAAGTTATGGTGGCAAACTGTCAAAAGTGAGTGTAGGTTGTGAATGTGACCACTGGCAGCAGGCGTAACAACGGGGTGTCGCGGCCTCAAATTCCTTTGCTTCTGAGCACTGTGCTCATGGTGTACGTGGGTCAGATGACCCTCAATCCGATCATTGCCCCCCTGGCCCGTGACCTTGGGCTGGAGGACTGGCAGGTGGGGGTAACCATCTCCAGCGCTGCCCTGATGGTGGTGCTCACCTCGCAGTTCTGGGGCAGGCGCGCCCAGTCTTTGGGTGCCAAGCCCGTGCTGATCGCGGCGCTGTCCACGGCTGTCATCACCATGGCCTTGTTCACCTGGGTGACGGCCGTGGGCCTGAGCGGAGGGCTGAGTGGGTGGCTGCTGTTCGTTCTGTTCCTGCTGCTGCGCGGTGTGGCGTTCGGGGTGGCCATCGCCGCGGTGCTTCCCACGGCCCAGGCCTATATCGCCGAGGTCACCGACGACGGCCCGGAGCGTGTCAAGGGCATGGCCGGCGTCGGTGCGGTGCAGGGGCTTGCGTCCATCCTGGGAGCCGTTATCGGGGGCGCGCTGGCTGGATTCGGGCTGCTCGTCCCCATCGGCGTGGTCCCCCTGATGATCGGCATCAGCCTGGTTCTCGTGGCTCTCCAGCTCGGACGCGGGGAGCGTGGCCAGCTCATCGAGGCCCCGAAGCGAGTCAGCCCAGCCGATGCGCGCATCTGGCCGTTCCTGCTCGCCGGGTTCGGCATGTTCACGGCTCTGGGATTCATCCAGGTCACAGCGGGCTTCCTCATCAAGGACCGACTCTTGCTGGGCTCCGAGGAGGCGGGCCAGATCACCGGCCTGATGATGCTCTGCATGGGGCTGGGCATGGTGCTGTCGCAGGCGGTGATCGTCCCCAAGAGCATGTGGGCGCCGCCCACGCTGCTTCGTGTTGGGACGATGGTGGCGGTGCTGGGGTTCGCGGCGCTGCTCCCGGAGATGGGCATGTGGCTGCTGATCGTCGCCTTCTCGCTACTGGGCCTGGGGCTGGGGATCGCCATCCCCGGCTACATGGCAGGGCCCACCATGCTGGTGCGGCATGAAGAGCAGGGGGGACTGGCCGGGGTGGTCGGCGCGACCAACGGCCTCACCTACGTCATGGCCCCGACACTCAGCACCATCCTGTATGGCTGGTGGCAGCCCCTTCCTGTCGTAATCTCGCTGATCGTGTTGACGTTCGTTGCCGTATTCGTGACGGTGCACCCGGCTTTCCGACGTTTCCAGCCACTCGCGGAGCAGCAGGAGGCTGAGCTGTGATGGCGGCGGGGGGGCGAAGGGGGCGTCCGCCCCGGCTCACCCGGGGGATGGTGGCGCAGGCGGTGCTTGAGACCGGCTTTCCCAGACTGAAGTTCGCGGCGGTGAGGGAGCGCCTCGGGGTGGGGGAGAGCACCCTGTTTCGTTACGCGCCTGACCGTGACGAACTGGTGCGACTGGGACTCGACCTCGTCATTGGGTCCATAGCCTGGCCCGAGCTGGAGGGGACCTGGCGTGAGGTGCTGACCCAGTACGCCCACTGCGCCTGGCGGGGATATGAACGCCACCCCGGCTCGGCCACCGAGGTATCCAGGGGCATCATTCCATCTGGGGGAATCCGGATCCTGGACGATGTGTGCGTCCACCTGATGAACTGCGGGTTCACCGCGCAGGAGGCGGTGCTGGCCTGCGACCTGGTGTTCGACCTCGTGATCGACAGTCGCCGCGGCGTGGAATACCTGGACGGGCTGCTGGGCGATGGCGCGTCAAGGCGCGCAGAGATCAAGGAGACCTGGGGCTCGGAGGCAGAGACCGGCGGGGACACGCGTCACAGGGCCGTTGCGGAGGCGAGACGAGCCGCCGTCGGCGTCGCCCCCTTCGAATGGTTCCGCCGAAAGCTGGAAGTGCTCCTGGATGGCCTTTCCGTGACCATCGGTCGCAACCCTGACGATCCCTCCGGTGGGCATCCGGTGTGATCGGCTGCGCCCGATGATTGGGCCCAGGGCGCTGTCGTGGGCTACAGTGGTGCGTCGGCCTCATTGGCCCGACCCGGGATGTCGCTGACCAAACCCCGGGTTCCCTGAGCCGGATACCGGCTGTCAGCATCGCGCATCAAGCGCCAACGGCCGTCTTGTGTTGAGAGCTTCTCTTATGGGACGAGACGAGCCACAGCCCGCGGACCTCATCCGCTGGGCCCGAGACGAGCACGTTTGAGGACCTGACATGGCCATGCCCAAGAAGAAACCCAAGTCGCACAAGGCGGACGGAACCCCGAAGAAGCGCTGGACCGCCGCCGAGCGCGCAGCCCGCGGCCACAAGCCCCGCACATCCGGGGGAGTGCGCAACCCCGAGGCACGCGCCCGTCGTGACGAAGCCCCAGGTCGTGCGGAACGCGCCGACTGGCATGAGCGTCGTGATCCCCGCCCGTCCCGTTTCTCCCGCGAGGACAGGGACGGTGGCCACTCGCGAGGCGGGAGATTCCGCGACCGCGACGAGCCCTTCCGCGACGGAGAGCGACGGGGCCGGAGGTTCGAGGACTCGCGCGACCGGTTCCGCGGGGATGACCGACGTGATGGCGGTCGCTGGCGCGGCGAGTACGATGCCCGCCGGCGGGAAGACCGGCAGCACAACTTGCGCCGGGATCGGGACTGGGACAGGGATTCCAGGCGTCCGGGGCGGCGTGACGTTGATCGCGATGTCGATCGTCGCGGCTGGCGTGATGACCGGGGTTTCGAACGCCGCGACTCCGGCCGTCGCCGTGACTATGACCGAGACGATCGTCCCCGTGGCCCCCGCAGCCCATTCAGGGGGCGCCATGACCGCCCCCATGGTCGCCGCGAACACGAGCCCCGCGGCTTCGACCGTCGCCGGGACCATGAGCTCCACGATGTCCAGGATCCCGGTATAGACCAGATGAGCTGGCAGGCCACCACCGTCGACGTCGAGGTCACCGAACGCGACGAGAGCTCAGGGTTCGCTGAGCTGGGGGTGGCCATCCCGCTCGTGGCGGCCCTCGCCCAGCAGGGCATCACAGAGCCCTTCCCGATCCAGCGCGCCACCATCGCCGACGCCATCGCGGGCCGGGACGTACTCGGCCGCGGACGCACCGGCTCCGGCAAGACCCTGGCCTTCGGGCTGCCGCTGCTGACCCGCCTGGCCGCTGGGGACTCGAAGAACACCCCCAGGGCCGTGATCCTCACCCCGACCCGTGAGCTAGCCCTGCAGATCGCCGACAACCTGTCGCCGCTGGCCGCCGTCATGGGGCTCGACCTCTACCTTGTGGCAGGTGGCATGGCCTACGGCCCACAGATCAAGGCCTTCGAGCGTGGGGTGGACGTGGTGGTCGCCACCCCGGGCAGGCTCATTGACCTGCTGGAGCAGGGAGCGGTCGACTTGAGCCAGGTGGAGATCGCCGTCCTCGACGAGGCCGACCACATGAGCGACCTCGGGTTCCTTCCCGCCGTCACCACGATCCTCGACGCCGTGCCGTCCGACGGGCAGCGCCTGCTGTTCTCAGCCACCCTCGACGGGGCCGTGGACAGGCTGGTGCGGGGATATCTGGTGGACCCCGTCACCCACGAGGTGGACTCCGGCAAAGCGTCGGTGACCACCATGACCCACCACATACTGAACCTGGCCCCGCATCACAAGAACCAGATCACCGCCGAGATCGCCAACCGCGAGGGCAGGACCGTGATCTTCGCCCGCACCCAGATGGGCTCCGACCGCATCGCGGGGCAACTGCGGAAGGCCGGAGTCATGGCAGGTGCCCTGCACGGCGGCCTCACCCAGGGGGCTCGCGCCCGGGTCCTGGCGGCTTTCAAGAAGGGCCAGGTGCCGGTGCTCGTTGCCACGGACGTCGCGGCGCGGGGTATCCACGTCGACGACGTGTCGCTGGTGCTCCAGGTGGATCCGCCGATGACCCACAAGGACTACCTGCATCGCGCGGGACGCACCGCCCGGGCTGGTGAGGCGGGTGCTGTCGTCAGCCTGACCCTGCCGCATCAACGCAAGCAGATGCGACGACTCGTCGGGCAGGCCGGGGTGCAGGTGGAGCCTCTGGACGTGACTCCCGGCAGCGAGGAGCTGCAGGAGACGACGGGTGCGCGCCCCTGCCTGGGAGCCCCCATCGACGATGCCGAGTTTCAGGCGCTCATCGCCCCGAAGCCGCAGCGCCGCCGTCCCGCGGGCAACAGGAACCGCGGAGGCTGGCGTCGCGGTGGTCGCCGCCCACGCGCCTGGGAGTAAGATCCCTCAGCCATGACCGAGACCTCGCTCGTGCGCCTGGCTGCCGCAGCCGACGCCCCTGAGATGCTGCGCGTGGTACACGCCGCGTTCTCCGCGCGGCGAGCCGTCGACCCTCCTCCCGAGGCCCTGTCCGACACCCTGGCCGACGTTCGGCGTGGCCTGGAGGAGGGGTGGGGTGTCTGCGCCTTCGACGGCGGAAATCTGGTCGGCTGCCTGCTGGTGGCTCATGACGGGAAGACCGCCACCCTGCGCAGGGTGGCGGTGCTGCCGGAGGCCGCAGGCAGGGGGGTGGCGAAGGCCATCGTCGCGGGCGCGGTCTCACTGGCTGCGGAGGCCGGGTTGCGTGAGGTGCGGCTGCTGTGCCGCCGAGAGTTCCCCGAACTGATCTCCTGGTGGCGGGAACACGACTTCACCCTGGTGGCGGAGACCGAGCAGGGCCTGATTCTCGGCCGTAACCTGCCGGTGATGGTCGCCGTCGCCACTGCAGAGGACATGCGTCGGCTCGGTGCGGACCTCGCAGGGCTGCTGCGCGCTGGGGACCTGATCATTGCCTCCGGGGGCCTGGGGGCCGGGAAGACCACCCTCGCCCAGGGCATTGGGGAGGGTCTCGACGTCGAAGGGCCCGTGATCTCACCCACCTTCGTGATCTCCCGCATCCATCCCAGCCGCAGCGACGGACCGGACTTGGTGCACGTCGACGCCTACCGCATGGGCGATGCGGGGGAGCTGGCCGACATCGACCTCGACGCCACCTTGGAGAGGTCTGTGACATTGGTGGAGTGGGGACAGGGTCTGGCCGAGTGGCTGGCCGACGAGCGGCTTGAGGTGGACATCGACCGCGAGGCCGGCGACGACATCCGCCGGGTGACGCTGACCGGAATTGGGCCCCGCTGGGCGGGTGCCCTGGAGAATCTGAGGAGCTGGGCATGACCTGGACCATCGGCATCGACACCTCACATCACGTGGCAGCAGGACTGGCTCGCGACGGGCAGCCAGTGGTGAGCCTGGAGGTCGCGGACACCCGTGCCCACGGCGAGGCTCTGACCCCCCTGATCCAGCGCCTCTGCGCGGAGGCCGGGGTCAGGCTTGCCGACCTCGACGAGTTCGCCGTGGGCATGGGGCCAGGGCCGTTCACGGGACTCAGGGTGGGGATTGTCGCCGCCCGGGCGCTGGCGTTTGTGGGCGGCAGACCCGTCCATGGAGTCTGCTCCCTCGACGTGATCGCGGCCCAGTGGGAGGACGCGCCACGAGAGTTCGTCGTCGCCTCGGATGCCCGACGCAGGGAACTCTACTGGGCGCGCTATGCCGACGGGGTGCGCGTGGGGGAGCCGCAGGTGTCCTCGCCGGGGGAGATGCCGGAGCTTCCGCTGGCCGGTCCTGCCGGAGAAGGCTCCGGACCTCGGGCCCTGGACGCCTCAGTGCTGGCGGCCCGCTGGCGCCGGCTGCCGGCGGTCGACGGGGAACCCTTCTACCTGCGACCCGCCGACGCCGCCATCCCCACGACCCGCAAGTCGGCCCTGCCGAGGATGAGACCGCCGCGATGATCCTGCGACAGGCCACGGTCGCCGACGTCCCCGCACTGACCAGGCTGGAGCTCTCCTTCCCACGACGGCAGCGCTGGTCTGCCGATGCCTGGCTGCAGGAGATCACAGCCGAGGATCGCCTGGTGCAGGTGGCCGACATCGACGGGGTGAACGCCGCCGCCACGTGGCAGTGTGTCGACGACGTGACCGATCTGCATCGCATCGCCGTCGCAGCAGGGTGCCGGAGAGCCGGCCTGGCGAGACAGCTCCTGACGGCGGGCCTCGAATGGGCGTCGGTGAGCGGCTCGAAGCGGGTGCTGCTGGAGGTGGCGGAGGACAACGATGCAGCCATTGGGCTGTACAGGGCGCATGGCTTCCGGCAGATCGCCCGTCGTCGTGACTACTACGCGCCGGGCTGTGATGCCCTGATGATGGAATTGCCGCTGGACGCCAGCGGCCTGAAGGACTCGTAAAGAACTGGAGCACTCGTGAGCGACCCCCTCATCCTCGGCATTGAATCCTCCTGCGACGAGACCGGAGTGGGTATCGTCCGGGGCAACCAGTTGCTGGCTAGCGAGGTTGCCAGCTCCGTCGACCTCCATGCCCGCTTCGGTGGGGTCGTCCCGGAGATCGCCTCCCGCGCCCACCTGTCGGCGTTCGTGCCGACCCTGGAGCGGGCCTGCGCGACAGCTGACGTGGACCTCTCGGAGGTCGATGCCATCGCAGTCACTGCCGGGCCCGGGCTGATGGGGGCGCTTCTGGTCGGCATCTCTGCGGCGAAGGCTCTGGCGGCCTACCTGAACAGGCCGCTGTATGGGGTCAATCACCTGGTGGGGCACATCGCCGTCGACCTGCTGGACCACGGCCCGCTTCCCATGCCCGCACTGGCGCTGCTGGTCTCGGGAGGTCACACGTCGCTGTTGCACGTCACCGACATGGCCCGCGACATCCGGGAGCTGGGGTCCACCATCGACGACGCCGCTGGCGAAGCCTACGACAAGGTGGCCCGGCTGCTGGACCTTCCCTACCCTGGAGGACCCGTGATCGATCAGGCTGCCGCAGACGGGAACCCGGAGGCCATCCGCTTCCCCCGGGGCCTGACCGCCCGACATGACCTGGAGAGGCATCGTTTTGACTTCTCCTTCTCCGGTCTGAAGACCGCAGTCGCCCGCTGGGTGGAGACCGCCCGACTGGAGGGCAGGGAGGTTCCAGTGGCCGATGTCTGCGCCTCTTTTCAGGAGGCTGTGGTGGATGTCCTGGTGTCCAAGACTCTCGATGCGGCTGGGCACACCGGTGTGGACACCATCCTGCTTGGAGGGGGAGTGGCCGCCAACTCGCGGCTGCGTGGGTTGCTGGAGCGTTCTGCTGCGGAACGTGGCCTTGAGGTGCGCCGCCCGCGTCCCGCGCTGTGCACCGACAACGGCGCCATGATCGCGGCGGTGGGGCTGACTGCTGTGCGGGCCGGACTGGCTCCCTCATCCCTCGGCTTCTCAGCGTCCCCTGGCCTGCCCGTGACCCGAATCGTCGTGTGAGCACATCTTCTGCCTGTATTTTCTGAGGGATCGTGGGTCTCAGATGAGTAACAATCCGTCTCACAATAAGACACTGGGGTTCTCAACGGACCCGGGTACGGCTATGGTCCGATGCGTACTGGTCCCGTAGTGGGATCTCATGTCGGTGAGCGACAAGGAGAGAGTATGAAGTTCAGGGGAACCAAGACGGCCCTGGCTGCGCTGTTGGGCGGAGCTCTGCTGCTCAGCGCCTGCACCAGCGGTGACGAGGCGGAGACGCCTGCCGGTGGTGGTGAGGCGACTGTCATCAAGGGCATCGACGCGGGGGATCCGTGCCGCCAGGACAACGGAGTCACAGAGACCAAGGACGGTCAGGTCGTCTACAGCCCTGGCCCCGGTCAGTGGGCGGGCTACAACAACCTCACCTCAGGCACCTACTCCGTCTACAACTCTGTGGTGGCCGACCAGATGTTCTCGAACTTTGTGTACTTCGGGGTCGACGGCACCATCTGCGACAACAAGGAATTCGGCACCTACGAGGTGGTCAACCAGCACCCGCTTGAGGTGAAGTACACCATCTCTGACAAGGCCACCTGGTCGGACGGCACCCCCATCACGATCAACGACTTCCTGCTGGAGTGGGCGGCCCAGAACCCCGAGTTCCTGGCCCCTGGCTTACTCAACAAGCAGAACCCCGACGCGAAGCCCGTGTTCGACCATGTCTCCAGCACATTTGCGGAGAAGGTCCTCAACGGTCCTGAGGGGCAGGCGGGTTCGAAGGAGTTCACGCTCCGGTATGAGAGCACCTACCCGGACTACAAGATCATCATGAACAACCCGCTGCCCGCCCACGTCGTGGCCAAGCAGGCGGGTCTCGAACCGGAGGCGCTGGCCCAGGCCATCTTGAACCGGGACGTCGAAACCGTGAAGAAGGCCGCCGACTTCTGGAACACCGGATGGGTCTTCGAACCGGGGCAGCTTCCGAGTGAGGACCTGATGCCCTCCTCCGGTCCCTACAAGGTCAAGCAGGGCGGGTGGAAGGACACCACCCTGACGCTGGAGGCCAACGACAAGTACTGGGGCACCCCCGCTGGCACCAGGAACCTGGTCTTCTCCTACGTCGCAGACGCCCAGATGGCGCAGTCCCTGCAGAACGGCGACCTGGACGTCATCCGCCCGCAACCCACCGTGGACACCCTGGATCAGGTCAAGGGCATCGGCGCGTCAGCGACCATCGCCACATTCTCGGAGCAGACGTGGGAGCACCTGGACTTCAACTTCCGCGACACCAACGTCTTCTCCGACGCCCAGGGAGGCAAGGCCCTGCGTGAGGCCTTCGCCTACTGCGTGCCGCGGCAGACCATCGTCGACACGCTGATCAAGCCGATCAACTCCGAGACTGTGGTGATGAACGCCCGAGAGGCCTTCCCCTTCCAGGAGCCGGCATACAAGGACATCACCTCCGCCTCCTATGACGGCCGTTACGACAACGTTGACATCGCGAAAGCCAAGCAGCTTGTTGAGCAGTCCGGCATCTCCACCCCGATCACGGTCCGTCTCGGATACAAGGCAGGCAACCAGCGTCGCCAGGAGACAGTCTCCGCCATCGCATCGTCCTGCCGGGAAGCGGGATTTGACGTCAAGGACAGCTCCAGCGACAAGTTCTTTGAGAAAGAGATGAAGGACGGCGACTACGATGTGGCGCTGTTCGCATGGTCTGGCTCCGGCCAGATCGCCTCGGGTGAGAACATCCAGGTCACGGGCAAGCCGCAGAACTACGGCAAGTACTCCAACGCCACGGTCGATGAGGCATGGAGCAAGCTGACTACCACCCTGGACACCAACGAGCAGCGCGAGCAGCTGAAGATCATTGAGAAGCAGCTGTGGGATGACATGTTCAACATACCGCTCTACGCCCACCCCGGCCTGGCGGCATGGAACAGCAAGGTCACGAATGTCCGAAGCACATCCACGCAGAACACCATCTCCTGGAACGCCGATCAGTGGCAGGTCAAATGATCGTCCGCTAGGCTGATCAGGTCGAGGCCACTCATGGGGCGGGTGACGTTCACGTCACCCGCCCCATGCTGTGGGATTGCGCGGCAGCGTCTCGAAGCCACCTGCTGGCTGCGGTCGCTCCAGTGAGCGTGGTCTATTATCTGGCGCTATGGGTCAGCCTGGAGTTGGCCTGACCTGACCCCGAATAGGAAATCCTGTGATCAAGTACATCGCCAAACGCCTGGGGATCTCACTGATGGTCCTCCTGCTCGGCTCCCTCCTGCTGTATGTCCTGGTGGCCAACGCCGGTGATCCGCTGGCGGAGCTGCGGGCGTCCAACTCCCCCAACCGGGACACGCTGATCAGGCAGCGCATCATCAACATGGGGCTGGACAAGCCGTTGATGGAGCGCTATTTCGACTGGCTGGCGGGGGTGTCGAAGTGCTTCATCGGTCAGTGCGACCTCGGCACCTCGATCTCAGGACAGCCCGTCAACAGCCTGGTGGTGGCGGCGATGGGAACCACTCTGCGCATGGTGCTGCTGGCCACGCTCCTGTCGATCGTCGTCGGCGTCACACTGGGCATTCTCACCGCCATCCGGCAGTACAGCGGCTTCGACTACGCCGTGACCCTGGTGGCCTTCATGTGCTTCTCGCTGCCCGTTTTCTGGGTGGCGATTCTGCTCAAGCAGTACGCCGCCATCCAGTTCAACGACTGGATTCAGACCGCCAAGCTCGACTTCACGACGATCATCGTCGTCTCCCTGGTGCTGGCTCTGGTCATCGCCGCCATCGTCGGAGGGGAGTGGAAACGCCGCCTGATCACCTTGGGGTCCCTGTTCGTCGGCTTCATCGCCATCCTGACGTATTTCAACGCGGTGACGTGGTTCCGACGCCCCGCCATCGGCATTCCCGTCTACATCCTGTTGGTGGCTGGCATTGCCGCCCTGGTGATCGTCATGACCAGCGGATTCGAGAACCATAGGGTGCGCAATGCGGTCGGTGCCACGGCGGGCGTCTCGATTGTCGGCTATGCCTGCGTGCGCGGCATCCTGATGAAGAGCCCCTCCCTGCCGCTGCTGCTCGGGATGCTCGTGCTGGCTGTGGTCCTGGCCGTCGTCGCGGGGCAGTTCCTGGGAGGCTTCTCCAAACGGCAGGCGACGTTCGCCACCGTGGTCACGGCGGTGCTGTCGTCGCTGGCTGCCATGGCTGATCTGCTGCTGAGCAACTGGTCGGCCTACTTGAAGGTGGTTCCCCGTCCGATACCGACCATCGGTGCCTCGACGCCGAACCTCAACACCACATGGTGGGGCTTCACCATTGATGGCCTGACTGCAGTGCTGCTGCCCACGGCTGCCTTGACCCTCATCTCCATCGCCTCCTACACCCGCTACACGCGGGCCTCCATGCTGGAGGTCATGAACCAGGACTACATCCGCACCGCTCGTTCCAAGGGCATCTCGGAACGCAAGGTCATCACCCGGCATGCCCTGCGCAACTCGCTGATCCCGTTGGCGACCATCGTCGCCTATGACTTCGCAGGTCTGCTGGGCGGCGCCGTTGTGACGGAGACGGTGTTTGCCTGGAAGGGCATGGGCACGCTGTTCCGAGAGGGCCTGCTGGAGCTTGACCCCTCGCGCGTCATGGCCTTCTTCGTGGTGGTCGGCACGGCGGCTGTGGTGATGAACATGCTGGCCGACCTGGCCTACGCCTTCCTCGACCCGAGGATCTCCCGATGAGCCCCCACGATTCCGAGGAAAAGATGCCTGAGAACGAGACCCCCGAGACAGCTGAGCCCGAGACTCCTGAGACGGCTGATGACGAGACCCGTGAGAAGGAAGCCGCTGAGGCGGCACGCTACGAGGTGGAGGAGACCCTTGAGTCCCTCGACGAGGCGGGCGACCGCTCCTATTCCCAGGGTGCCCTCGTGCGGCGACGCTTCTTCCGCCACCGTGGCGCAATCGTTGCGATGACCGGGCTGGCGTTCGTCATCCTTCTGGCCTTCACATCCATCGGCTTCGGACCGATCCCCGGGTGGTGGTCCAAGAACTTCACCGACCTCTACCCGTCATTGGAGGGAGGAGTTCCGACGCTGAAGCTGTGGCCGTTCACGATCGGTGAGCATCCCTTCGGGCAGAACACCATCGGAAACGACTACTTTGCGCTGGTGATGCGTGGGGCCCAGAAGTCGATCATCATCGCCTTCACCGTGGGTCTGATCGCCACCACCATCGGCACCGTTGTCGGCGCGGCCGCCGGCTATTTCCGGGGCTGGATCGAGACGCTCCTGATGCGGCTCACAGATCTGGTCATCATCATTCCGCTGCTGGTGCTGGCTGCTGTTCTGGGCCGGATGATCAGCGGCGCAAACATCTACATCCTGGCCTTCGTGCTGGGCATCGTGGTGTGGACTGGCATGGCCCGGCTGGTGCGCGGCGAGGTGCTGTCACTGCGGGAACGGGAATTCGTGCACGCCGCGAAGGCCATCGGAACCTCCGATTGGCGGATCATCTTCCGTCACATCCTGCCCAACGCCGTCGGCACCATCGTGGTGAACTCGACTTTGCTGATCGCCTCCGCAATCCTGCTGGAGACCGCGTTGTCGTACCTGGGCTTCGGCGTTCACCCGCCAGAGACGTCGCTGGGCCTGCTGATCTCGCAGAACGAGAGCGCCATGACCACGCGGCCCTGGCTGTTCTGGTGGCCGGGCATCTTCATCGTCGTCATCGCACTGTGCGTCAACTTCATCGGCGACGGCCTGCGTGACGCCTTCGACCCGCGTCAGCAGATGGACTGAGGGGAGCAGGAAATGAGCACAGAGATCAATGAGACCCCTGAGGCCGTGGAGGTCGAGAGGCAGCCGGTTCTCCAGTTTCAGGAACTTGACGTCAGGTTCCGCACCGAGTTCGGGCGGGTTCATGCCGTCAAGGGCATCGAGTTGGTGGTCAACCCTGGCGAGGTCGTCGCACTGGTGGGTGAATCCGGCTCCGGCAAGTCCGTGACCGCCACCACCGCGCTGGGCCTGCTGCCGAAGACAGCCACGATCAGCGGTGAGACCATCGTCGCCGACAAGGCCGTCTCGAAGCTGGGCAACAAGGAGCTGCGACAGTTGCGCGGCAACCGCGTCGCCATGGTCTTCCAGGAGCCGATGACCGCACTCAACCCGGTGATCAAGATCGGTGAGCAACTGACCGAGTCCATGGAGGTCCACAACGTTGCGCATGGCATGGAGGCGTGGCAGCGAGCCATTGATCTCCTCAACGCCGTCGGCATCCCGAACGCGGAGCGGCGGGTCAAGCAGTATCCGCACGAGTTGTCCGGAGGGATGCGGCAGCGCGTGGTGATCGCCATGGCGCTGGCCTGCGATCCCGAGGTGATCATCGCCGACGAGCCCACCACCGCCCTGGACGTGACGGTGCAGGCTGACATTCTGGATCTGCTGCGCTCGCTGAAGGACAAGCTGAACACGGGCATTCTGCTCATCACCCACAACATGGGTGTGGTGGCGGACATGGCTGACCGGGTCGCCGTGATGTTCAAGGGCAACATCGTTGAGCGAGGATCAGTGGAGGAGGTGCTGCTCAATCCGCAGCACGACTACACCAAGAAACTGCTCGACGCCGTCCCCCACTTGGGGCGGGGGCATGGCCAGTTCGGCACCACCCCAAAGGACATTCCTGAGGACGCGGGGCTTGCGCTGGAGGTCACGGACCTGGTGGTGGAGTACAAGCGGGCTGGGAAACGCCCGTTCCGCGCCGTTGACGGCGTCAGCTTCGATGTTCGCCGAGGCGAGATCGTCGGCCTAGTGGGTGAGTCCGGCTCCGGGAAGTCAACCATTGGGCGGGCGCTACTCGGCCTGATCCCGTCACATTCGGGTGAGGTTCGGGTGCTGGACAGCGATCTGCTGCGCCTGCGCGGCCAGCAGCTCAAGGAGCTGCGACGTCATATCGGCGTAATCTTCCAAGATCCAGCGGCCTCCCTGAACCCACGGCTTCCGATCGGCGACGTGATCGCCGAGCCCCTACAGGTCCACAAGGTCGGCACCCGAGAAGAGAGGGTGAAGCGGGTCTACGAGCTGCTGGAGGCCGTGGAGCTGCCGCGCAGCGCCTTCAACCGCTACCCGCACGAGTTCTCCGGCGGTCAGCGGCAGCGCGTCTCGATCGCGCGGGCGCTGTCGCTCAGCCCCGACCTGCTGATAGCGGACGAGCCGACCTCCGCGCTCGATGTGTCGGTGCAGGCCTCGGTGCTGGGGATGCTGACGGAGCTGCAGCGTGACTTCGGGTTTGCCTGCCTGTTCATCAGCCATGACCTGGCGGTGATCGACTCCCTGGCACACCGTGTCGTCGTGATGCAGCATGGCAAGATCGTGGAGAGGGGCGACCGTGAGCAGGTGCTGCTCAACCCGCAGGAGGAGTACACCAAACGCCTGCTGGCTGCGGCCCCGGTGCCCGATCCGATTGAGCAGCGGCGTCGTCGTGAGGAACGCCATATGCTGCTGAAGGAGCTGGGCGACGAGGTGGTGGAGCTCGACACTCGGGAACTGGACCAGTGAGGACAGCGGGGTGGGGCTGCGGTCTTGCCCCGGCTAGTTGTTGCCCATGAGCTTGTCGATGGCTCTGCGGTCTTTCTTCGTGGGTCGGCCTGCGCCACGGTCACGTCGCGCCATCGGGACGTTGAGGAATGCCGGGCGCTCGGGAGAGTGATCGACATAGGCTTTCTGCGCGACGGGCGCACCGACTCGTTTGCTCAGCAGCTCGACCACCTCGAATTCTCGGGTCCATCCGGGTTCCCTGATGGTGATGCGGTCCCCGGGTTTCACGACGTGGGCGGGTTTCACGGGGTCGCCGTTGAGGCGGATGTGCCCGCCGGTGACAGCTTTCGTCGCCAGTGAGCGGGTCTTGAACAGCCGAACGCTCCACAGCCACACGTCTAGTCGCGTCATGAGCTGAAGTCTATGACCATCCCCGGCCTCGCTCTGCCGTGATCAGGAATCTCGGGTAGACGCCGTTTCACTGTCGGGTGGTGATGCTGAACCGGTTCGGAGCCAGGGAGAGAGTTCTTGAAGCGGCCCTTGCGCCGTGGGGGGGATGAGTCACGGTTATGGACACTAGAGCCTACAATAGTTCTATTTCAGGCTGGCCAAGATGGTTTTCCAGTTTTGCGTGCGATAGAGGAGGAAACTTTTTTCCCCTTCTTCCCGTTATCAGTTGGAGGCCCGAAGAAGAAACTGTTTTTCTGGAGGAAATGATTCATTTTGTTAATTCGAATAAATATGGATTGCGAAATTCCCTATGGACACGTTCTTCGGTGATTGCACAGTATTGGTTAGATCGTGTCAGTAACGGTGGAATTCTTAAGGTCAACTGCAGTCACATAGGTTTCTCGGAAATTCTCCCCACACATGGTGGGACGGGCTGGTCCGGGGGACCTTTCGGCGAGGCCAACTATCCCGCTGTGACGACAACTCGGTTGCAAGCAGTGCAGATTAATCATGACTACTGGGAAGGTAACATATCGCGATGGTAAATGAAGGAAGGGCCGCTGATGCTTTTGTCGCAGATGTTCGCGGAATAGGAATAGAGCGAGCTGAGCAGGAAGCAGCGGAAATTTTTCAAAGCTATAAGGACTATAAGCTTTGTGGTCTACTCGTTCCACATGATTTAGGGGGTGCTGATTGGTCGGCGTCTTGTGCGGCGAAATTCATAATGGAGCTGGGAGAAGTTGGGCCATCTGTTGCGCTGGGGGCAGTCATGCACAACTTTTCTATCGCGGGTCTTTCTGCCTCCTGGCGATACGGTGGCGGTGCCCTAGCACCGTTCCTGCGCTCTGTAGAAGATCAACAGCTTCTTGTATCCAGCGGTTTTGCAGAACTTGGTTTGAGCTCTTCTCTCATTAAACCAAGTATGACGGCAAAACGCGATGGTTCTGGCTGGAAAATTAATGGAGTTAAAAGACCATGCTCACTCAGTTTATCTATGGATTTGCTTACTGCTAGTGTCTGGTTTGATGGTGATGAACAGGAGCATGACTCTGGGTATGCGGTAGCATTAATTGATGCTCGGACTCCCGGAATTCGAGTAGAGAAACTATGGAGGAACCATGTTCTTGAAGGAGCTCAGAGTGATGCTGTTATCCTTGAGAATGTTTACGTTCGAGATCATCAGTTAATCCGTCCCAATCAGGACATGGCTGCAGAAACAGCGGTGTTGCAGGTAGTTGGAATGAATTGGTTTCTAATAATGGTTCTTTCGGCTTATGTCGGAATGGCCAGACGTCTCGTTGACGAGCTTGCTGGCGGTTCCACAAGTAATGACTTTTCCCTAGGAGCTCAGGGAGCTGTTCAGCGCCTTACATCTGCAGTTCGTGGATGTCAAATAATTTTAGACATGCTTTCTCGCGATATGGATCGGGGTGAACTGGATCCTCATGAAATGCAACGCCGATTGTTAGATGCTAGAACTTCTATTGAATGTATTTTCAAGGTGATCGCTGCAGAGACACCTGATATCATGCGTGGTGAACAGTTCATAACTAATGGGGTCATTAGTCGACTACGTGAATCCCTTAGCGGTTTGCTGTTTCATCCTCCCGCACGTAATCAACGATACACGTTATTTGAGGCTGTCGAATGAACATGATAGCTCGGGATCTAGGCAGTAATATTCGACTTTGGAATAGCAGACATCTCAGTTCCAAGAGAGCTGCAATCAACTCGATGTTTGGTGATGAGTTTGAGGTCGCGAGCCTAGGAAACACAGTGACCACAGATTGTGGTCGTGAGTTGCTGAATCTTGCTGGTTACGGAGTAACTCTTTTGGGAGCGCGACACCCAAGTGTGGTAGCGGCAGTGCACGATCAGTTGGATATAGGTGGCATGACCAGTCGAGTACTTGGTGATTGGCTTGCTCCTGTTGTGGCTCATGAACTTTGCAACACTTTTTCTAATAAGAAACTAAGCAAAGTACATTTTGCTAATTCAGGAGCTGAGGCTGTAGAGGCAGCGATCAAACTAGTTCGGGCTCATGGTGTGCGTCGGATTATTACTACGGCTGGTAGTTTCCACGGTAAGATGGTAGGGGCTCTTACTCTGACGGCCAATCCTGTCTTTCAGCTTCCTTTTTTGCCATTGCTTGAAGGTGTCGTTACTATTCCTTATGGCGATAGTAATTCACTGCGTGCTAAGCTTGGAGAATCAACGGAGCCCACAGCTGTTTTTGTCGAGCCTATACAGGGTGAGAGCGGCGTACGTTTTCCACCTGAAGGTTATCTCGGCGAAATTTCCATGCTCTGTTCCCAGTTTGAAGCGATTTTAGTAATGGACGAGATCCAGACTGGATTGGGAAGAACAGGTCGAATGTGGGCTCATGAAAGAGAAGCTGAGTGTCGTCCTGATATCGTTCTCTCCGGAAAGGTTTTGTCCGGAGGGGTAATTCCGGTGTCAGCCATGATAGCTACACCTGATGTTTATGCACCATTTGATCGGGATCCTTTCCTGCATACTTCTACCTACGCGGGCAACCCATTAGCTATGAGGGCCGCCTTGGCGACTTTGAAAGTGATTGAAGAAGAGGACTTGATTGCTAGAATTAATGTGGTTGGAACTGCCTTAGGTAGGCGTCTGCGAGATCTCTTCGTAGAGTTTCCAGAAATCATCTTGGATGTGCGTGGGGAAGGGTGCCTATGGGGAATAGAATTCCATAATGAAGTTTTTGCTGCTGAAACCCTTCTGGGAATGCTAGAGTGCGGAATAATTGTCAATCATTCTTTGAATGGTGGATCTGTTATTCGCTTGACGCCTCCTGCTTTCATTAATGAGGAAGAAATTGAACGATCGCATCAGGCTTTAAGGGTGGTTATGAAAGAGTTATTCGGGAACCTTGGAGGAACCGCATGAAGACTGTAGTTGTCGAAATAACTACTAGTTTATCTCCTGATGATGCTTTCAAACTAGCGACAAACATGGAGGAGTTTCCGAAACACTCTGCGATTGTGAATTCAGTATCCAGAAAGGGTAGTGAATCTATCGCAGAAACTAGCTGGGAAGTTACTTTCCGGCAAGGGAAACTTAGGTGGACTGAGCGTGACGTTCGGGATTTCGGTAGGCGTTGCTGTTCGTTCGTCCTGCTAGAAGGTGACTTTGATATTTTCGAAGGGGAATGGGAGATCGCAGAGAGTTTATCTTTTGGGTCGCATTTATCTTTTAGATGTAGCTTCGACTTTGGTATTCCTAGTATGCAGGCAATGTTAGAGTCGCTCGCCGCTAGAACGCTTGCAACTTGTATCTGTGAGATACTTTCAAGCCTTTTGGCGGATGTTCAAGTGGTTAAAATTCAACAGTGACTAAGGGCGTTATTCATGTGGGTTTTTGTTATCGGGTTCGTAGTAGTTCGAGTTGGGTGACGATGCGGATGATGGCGGGGAGTTCTTCGAGGCGTCCATGGTAGCCTTTGGCGAGGATCTTCCAGTTCTTCAGGTGAGCGATGCAGTGC
>ERZ773077.982-NODE-982-length-20522-cov-12.911614_pt1 | contig 20522 bp, 16 predicted proteins | sample MGYA00580612_ERZ773077 | MGnify/ENA primary metagenome ERZ773077 (study PRJEB29015, sample SAMEA2737971) | human oral metagenome | biome: human oral; feature: human-associated habitat; material: dental | place: China | collected 2021 ...
TTGGTCGGCGGGCTGACCTATATAGGTCGATGGTATGTACCTATATTGGTCACGATGCGAACCTATATAGGTCAGCCCGCCGACCAATATAGGTTGCTATCGAAGAGGTGCGGTGGGGCATTTCTCCCTTCTCCGTGAGGGGGGAGACTGAGCCCTCTCGGCTTGGGGGATTAGTCGTTGTAGTAAGGGGATTGTTCCGAAGTAAAGGCGCCTTCTTAGGGGCTATCTCTTCGCTGTGTGCCGCAGGGGGCAAATGCGACCAGTACTGGTCAGCGGTCGAACCAGTACTGGTCACCCCTGGTAACCAGTACTGGTCGCGATGTGAAGTAGTACTGGTCACTTCACCGACCAGTACTGGTCGAAAAACTGACCTTGCAGAGGGCTGTCGCACAGATTCTTGCGAGAGCCCTACTATATATGGTGGATTATTCGTTCCTTTACATAGCGTAAGCTCTTCACGTGGGAGGACGCGTCCTCTCTATCAACTAAATCCACACGCTGCCCACGCTTCACGTGGGAAAGAGAATTAAGCAAAGAGAAGATAAGCCTATGAGACACATCCTACTTCTCCTCCTCGTCCTTGCCTTCGGAGGAGTCCTCAGAGCCCAAAGCCCCGATGAGGCGTGGCTGGAGGGGACCCTCGTCAGCAAGACGGACAAGACTCCCCTGGTGAATGCCTTCGTCGTACTGCGTACCGCCGACGGAGCGGACACGCCCTTTAGTGCGCTCACCGATGAGAAGGGGTACTTTCTCCTCAAGGCTACGACGGGTACGTATCGCCTTGCAGGCACCTTCGTCCAGCAGACCATCATCCTTCGCCCTTCGCTGGAGCTCCCTGCGGGGCGGCTCCAGCTGGGTACGCTTCCCGTAGAGCTGACCCGCGAGCTGGAGGCGGTCGTCGTAGAGGGGAAGACTCCCCTTGTACGCTACGAAGGCTCGACCCTCATCTTCGGTGAAGCCGCCTTCGCCAAAGCTCGTGGGGGTAGTGTGCTGGACGGGCTGAAGCTCATCCCTGGCCTGCAGATAGAGGGCGCCAATAAGCTCAAGCTCTACGGCATCTCCACGCTGGCGGTCTACATCGATGGTCGTCCCCAGCGTATGTCACAAGACGAAGTCATCGCCCTCCTGCAAGGGATGTCTGTGAGCGAAATCGCGCAGGTCGAGCTCATCCGTGAGCCAGGAGTCGAGTACAGCGGAGTGACGACGCCGATCCTGAATATCAAGCGTAAGACGCGAGCCGACGAGGGGGTCAAGGGCTTCACCAGCCTGGTCGGTACCTACCATCAGCTCTTCTCCGAGCAGCTCTCCACTCGGGTCAATCTCAACTATGGGCGCAGCCGCTCCTACGTCTCCTACACGCTGGGGAATAAGCGCTATCGTGAGACCACGACCCTCTCCTCGGGAGTCGTCGATGACCTGCGTGTCGATCCCAGAGTCTCCCATCAGGTCGGTCTGGGTACGGACCTCACGCTGGGCAAGGGGCATTCCCTCGGGGCGCAATTCCTCGGGAACTATGCCGACGAGCGTCTCCGCTTCTCGCAGGGGATGAGCAATCGCATAAAGTGGTCGAACCTCTACGCCACGCTCTTCCATACCTTCCGCGCCAGTCGCTGGAGCCTACAGACGACCGCCGAGGGCTCACGTGGGAGCTCCGACCTGCGCCGAGATCAGGGGGCTATGGATGTAGCGACGAAGGATGACAACCGCTTCGCGCGTATCGCCCTGGACTTCGCGCATCGCCTCTCGAGCATCTTCACACTCTACGCTGGTGCCGAGGTCAGCCGTGTAGCGGTAGACTCTCGTGTCACGAATAGAGCGGACGAACTGACGCTAAGAGAATGGAATATCGAGGGCTATACGAAGCTGGGCTTCCGTCTGCCGAAGGTCTCTGGCTTTGTGGGGCTACGCATCGCAGGCGAAGATCGCAAGGGGAGCTTGGGCGGCGGCTTGGGGGACTTCTTCCGATCGGGCTCTGAGCTTCTCACCTCCGCCTCCCTCCGCTACGCACCCGCCCGCGACCATGAGCTCTCCCTGACGCATTCCTCCAGCTACACGCGCCCGAGCTACCGTGACCTCCTTGGCTATACCAGCGTAGCCTCGGCAGCCTTCCTGCGCAAGGGGAATTCTGCGCTGCGGACAGCATATCGCAGGGGCCTGAGTCTGAACTATACCTACATGCGGGCGGCGCAGCTGGAGCTCAGCTACACCGATACTGAGGATCCCATCGTAGAGGCTATGCCTCCTATGCTGGGTGGTGGGCTGGTCCTGCGTCGGTACAACCTCGACTACAGCCGTACGCTGCGTGCACTGCTGGTCCTGCCTCTCCCGCTGGTTAGCCAGAAGAAGTTCAGCTGGCTGGCGCTCACCATCCTCGCAGCCCAGCGCCAGTGGGATGCGGGGCGTATTGAGACGAACGACTACAGCGCCGCGCTCAACACCCAGTTCGTCCAGCACCGCCATAGCTTCAGTTTCCCCTCGGATTGGACGGTCGACCTCGGTGTGACCTATTATAGTGGAGTGCTCTATGAGCTCTATCGCATCCAGCGCCAGTGGTGGATCGATGCTTCGGTGAGCAAGCGTATGGGCAACCTACGTGCTACGCTCTCCGCCCGCGACCCCTTCAATACGAATATCGCGCGCGGGGGCTACAACCTAGATGTGCCCCCCCCCTCTCGCCTTTGAGCGTAATTGGCACAGCCCACGCCTGGAGCTTACCATCTCCTACAGCTGGGGGGGAAGAAGAGCGTCAAGGCGCAGGATACGCGTGCACGGTATGATGACCTGAAGCGCCTCACTACGGGGGCAAGCGAAGGGGTGAATACCCCCGCTCAGTAGTCTATTAGCCGTATAAATACCGCCCTTACACTCCGTCTAAATAGAGCCGAGGGGATAGCGAAGCCTGCTCGCTATCCCCTCGCTCACTATCGCGAAGTCTCCCCGCATATCGTGAGGCGGCGCTTTTTCCTGCATAGAGTAGCCGTGGCTCGAGGCTTTGCGCACAGAGGGCGTGACAGCACGATATGTGCATTTTGTCTTAGCTTTGTAGTACCTATTGTATAATATGTAGGGGTGTAGCCTTTCCCCCGAGAGCACCGCATCCCTATACCAATGATGTGACCGATATGAATAGAATCATCAGCCGCCTTACCGCCCTGTCGGCAGCAGCCCTTCTGATGCTGCCCAGCTGCCTTGGTAAGGGAAAGAACACCCCCGACGTGCCATCAATCAAGCCCCTCTCCACCCTCACGGGTAAGGTAGAGAAGCGCGTCATCACCCGTCTCTCTGCAGCAGGCACCGAAGAGGAGCGGACCGAAGAGGTCTACCGCCGTAGGGGTGGCCTTCTGACGAAGGTCGTCTATGGTATCCCTGCTTCGGGTGGCAGTCTGCAGCCCATTGAGACGACGACGAATACCTACGACGAGCAGGGCTACCGCGTCAGTGAGGTCGTCGAGAAGCTCACCGCCACCGGTACGAAGGAGCGCACCGAGACGAAGTACACCTACCGCCCCTTCTCTCCGCAGGTCAGCTACGTCAGCAACTACAAGGAATATGACTCCCAGGGTCGTCTCGTCGCTGACGTGACGCATGAGCTCGAGGGCTCGCGCCTGAGCCGTGTCATCCGCACCGTCTATGATTATTCTGCTGGAGGGGCTAATCCCAAGGAGACTGTCCTGCGCACGAACTACACCTACATGGACCCCATTATCGAGTCCCGCACCTTCACCCTCGTCACCGACCCCAAGTCTGTCGGCGGTACGGGCGCGCTCTACCACGAGCAGGCGCGTATGCGTGTGGACTACTACGGGCGTAAGCTCTTCGAAGAGATCCACACCTTCGACACCTCAGTGGGCGTAGCTAAGCAGGACCTCAAGAAGCCCAATGGCGCTACCGTCTCGATCTACACCTATGGCGATACGGGCGATATCGTCCGTGAGCTTCGTGAGACCCATGGCCCCCGTACGCAGGCTGAGTATGATGCCGACAAGGAGCACAAGCTCCCCCTGCTCAAGCTCATCGACCGCTACTACTACGAGGTGAAGTACACCCAGACCAATACCGAGGGCTTCCCCACGAAGATGGAGGTCACCGTCGAGAAGGGTGTCGCTAAGACGAAGACTACCTACACGGCGAATATCAGCTATACGTACTTCGCTGATCCCGCGCCTAAGAACTAATCCCCCTTCCCTCCGTCTAACCCGATCAAATAAGTATATCCCTACGTGCGAATAGATATCCTCACCGTCGTGCCCGAGCTCCTCGAGAGCCCGCTCCAGCACTCCATCGTCGGCCGTGCCCAGCAGCAGGGCTTCCTCGAGCTTCATGTCCATAATATCCGTGACTACGCTACGAATAAGTGGCGCCGTGTCGATGACTATCCCTTCGGGGGGGAGGCAGGAATGATCCTGCAGATCGAGCCGATCGACCGCGCTATCGCCGACCTCAAGAGCCAGCGCCACTACGATGAGGTGATCTATACTTCGCCCGATGGGGAGACCTTCGATCAGGGCATTGCGAACCAGATGAGCCTGCAGGAGAACCTCATCATCCTCTGCGGCCACTACAAGGGGATCGACCAGCGCATCCGTGAGCACCTCATCACACGTGAGATCTCTGTCGGGGACTACGTCCTCACGGGTGGTGAGCTACCAGCTGCTATCATGGTGGATGCCGTGGTACGCCTACTGCCTGGCGTCATCGGCGACGCAGAGAGTGCGCTCTCTGACACCTTCCAGGACGACCTCCTCGCGCCACCTATCTACACCCGCCCCGCCGACTACAAGGGGTGGAAGGTGCCCGACGTCCTCCTCAGTGGGCACGCCGCCCGTATCGAAGCGTGGAAGATGGAGTGCGCCCTCGAGCGTACGAAGCGCCTGAGACCCGACCTCTACAAGAAGCACTTGGGGCACGAGAAATAGCTAATTAATTCCTAAATTTGCCCTTAGGATGGGGCACTACGGAGGGACCTCGGGCAGGAAGCCCGCGGCCGCACCCTCTCGTGTGCCCGTCGCTTCGCTTTAGATAAGTCACTAAATAACACACTATAATCGAAGAATCATGGCTTTGAAGTTTATCACAGCTGACGAAGCAGCCGCACTCGTAAAGGACGGCGACAACATTGGTTTCAGCGGATTTACCCCCGCAGGTTGCCCCAAGGTCGTACCTGGAGCTATCGCTAAGCGCGCCGAAGAAGAGCACGCTGCAGGCCGCCCATTCAAGGTAGGTATGTTCACTGGTGCCAGCACGGGCGACCGTCTCGACGGCGCACTGGCTCGCGCAGGTGCAGTTAAGTTCCGCACGCCCTACCAGTCGAACAAGGATATGCGCAACGGCATCAACGCCGGTGAGCACCCCTACTTCGATATGCACCTCTCGATGCTCGCTCAGGAGCTCCGCTATGGCTTCCTCGGCAAGATTGATGTCGCTATCGTCGAAGCTGCTGACGTCACCGAAGATGGTGAGATCGTACCCACCTCTGGTGTCGGTATCCTCCCCACGATCTGCCGCCTGGCGGACAAGATCATCGTCGAGCTGAACGACAAGCACCCCAAGGAAATCCGTGGTATCCACGACATCGCTGAGCCTCTCGATCCTCCTCATCGCCGTGATATGCCCGTATATAGCCCCAGCGATCGCGTGGGTCAGCCCTTCGTGAAGGTCGACCCTGCTAAGATCGTCGGTGTCGTCCGTACGAGCGAGCCCAACGACGAAGGTGCCTTCGCTCCCCTCGATGATGTCACGAAGGCTATCGGTGACAACGTGGCTAAGTTCCTCGTCTCTGAGATGGAGGCTGGCCGTCTGCCTAAGGAATTCCTCCCCCTGCAGAGTGGTGTAGGTAACGTGGCTAACGCTGTCCTCGGCGCTCTCGGTGACAACAAGCAGATCCCTGCCTTCGAGGTCTACACCGAAGTTATCCAGGACGCTGTCATCGAGCTGATGAAGAAGGGTCGCGTGAAGTTCGCTAGTGGCTGCTCGCTCTCTGTGACTCGCCCCGTCATCCAGGAGATCTACGGCAACCTCGACTTCTTCAAGGACAAGCTCCTGCTGCGTCCCCAGGAATACTCTAACAATCCTGAGATCGTGCGCCGTCTCGGTGTCATCACCATCAATACCGCCCTCGAAGCTGATATCTTCGGTAACATCAACTCGACGCACGTCAACGGTACGCGTATGATGAATGGTCTCGGTGGCTCAGGCGACTTCGCTCGCAATGGCTATCTCTCGATCTTCACCACGCCTTCTACCGCTAAGGACGGCAAGATCTCGGCCTTCGTACCTATGGTCTCGCACCTCGATCACAGCGAGCACTCTGTGAAGATCATCATCACCGAGTACGGTATCGCTGACCTCCGTGGCAAGAGCCCCCGCCAGCGTGCTGAGGAGATCATCGAGAAGTGCGTACACCCCGACTACAAGCAGCTGCTGCGTGACTACCTCAACCTCGGTGTGAAGGGTCAGACGCCTCAGTGCCTTGATGCTTGCTTTGCCTTCCATCAGGAGATCGCAGCCTCGGGTGATATGCGCAACGTCGACTGGTCTAAGTACAAGAAGAACTAAGCCCTCCCGCATAGCTCTAAGCTAAACGCGCCGCCGCCCCGGTGCTCCTCTTGACGGAGGAGTGCCGGGGCGGCGGTCGTTTTGTCTGTATGTAGAGGGTGGGGTAGCGTGCGGTGCTACGGATGCTTAGTCGCGGATGAGCGGCATCGTCGAGCAGCGCAGGAGGCCACCCATCTTCGAGATCTCCTGATAGGGCACCTCTTCGACGGTCATCCCCCAGGCCTCACGCAGGTGGGCATTGAGTCGGGTGAAGTGACGGTCGCTGATGAGGGCATCGGGCGAGAGGGAGACGACGTTCGTGCTCATGTAGTAGGCTTCTTCGGGGGTGACGCCGAAGAGGTTGTCTCGGCCGAAGATCTCCTCGACGAGGGCGACATCGTGCTCATGGAGGAAGCCCTCACGATAGATGAGTGCGCGGCCACGGCTCACGGGCTGGAAGGCGCAGTCGAGGTGGAGGACGGACTTAGCAGGCTCGCGGTCATGCTTACGTAGCTCGATGGGTACGACACGCTTGTGGGGGAAGCGCTCGCGGAAGAAGTCGATAGCGTAGCGGTTCGTGCGGGCGGTCTTGAAGCTGGAGTAGTCATCGCCGAAGTACGCCCCGACGAAGAGGATATCGTCATAGAGGAGCACATCGCCACCCTCGGTGTGGACGGCCTCGGGGAGGGACTCGATGTGTGCGGGATCGATGAGGGGGAAGATCGAGCTGGCGAAGGCTTCGGTCTCCCGCTCGCGGTCGGGTATGAGATTGGAGATGAAGAGGGTGTCGTCGATGGTGAAGGCTACGTCACGGGCGAAGACCTGGTTGTAGTCGGGGAGTGGGGCGGGGCGCAGCGTGCGGACACCGTAGCGATCGAGGACGTCGAGGACGCACTGCATCTCGTGACGCACATCAGCTTCGCTGGGGAAGACCCCGTGGCTCACGGCTTCGTAGCTCTTGGCATCATAGGTCTCTTGGAGGGTGGGGATGGGGCCCAGACTGTCGGGGAGCCCGAGGACGACAGCTCGTAGGCGAGCCGTCTCGTTGGTGACATGGGGGATGATCCGTTCCATAGGTATTTGTTTGATAGTCGGGGAGGCTGGGCGTCAGCTTCCCCTCGTTGTTACAAATATAACGATTCTACGCTGGATTCCCTTGCTCCGTCAGGTGACCACATCGGTGGGGTAAGGCGTGGGTACTCGGCACGGCTTTTCAGTTGGTATTCGTGGGGGCGGTGGAGCGAAGTCGTAGAGAGGGAAGTCGAAAGCAATAGCCATTCGCAAGCAGACCACTATTCGTCCGATTGCAAACGAATAGTGGTTTGCCCCTGATACCAATAGTGGTTTGGATGCGGACCAGTAGTTGTTTCAGCACGGCCTTATAATGCTTCGCCTGTGCACCGCTATAAATAGGGACTCCTGCCTTGCGCTGTCTCGGGGCTTAGCCTCTCTCGAAGTGTAGTCCACTATCCCCACCATTTCCTCACTTTTTGTCCTCCTTTGCATTGCGCTCTCCGTGAGGCAGATAGTAGGATGCTTTGGGGGCGGTATTACGACCTGTATTGGCCGCTGGGCGAAGCTATATAGGTCGACGCGTGGACCAATATAGGTCGCAGCACGAACCAATATGAGACTATTGCTCCGCGTATGGATAAAAGTTGTCGACGAGTGGCAGATAAGTTTGGACTACGCACGTGGCTCTAACATCTACGTACGTGGATATTTGGATTTACGTACCTGGTCTTTAAGACTACGTACGTAGATGCGGAAAAGCCACTGCGGGAAGGCGCTTTTTTCTTCACGAGAAGGACACTTTTCCCTCCGCTGAATAAGAGGAATACGCGCGACAAGGCGGAGGGCTTGCGTATCACTTAGGAGGGGCATATCGGGGAGCTGGGCGTGCGATACCTTAGCACACTAAGTAGGGGACAGGACTCTCGGCCACAGCCTCAATATAGGTCGATGTCCCTACCTTACTTCACTTCCGTGTGCGGTATAGAGATACGCCTCTCGCTGCAGACCTACGAGAGTCTTGCAGCGGGAGGCGTATGAAGTGAAGGGGATGGTATCGGGGAGGTAGCTTAGCTTTGCGCAGTCTCTAAGAGTGCCTTAGCTGCAGCACGGGTGACGTCGGTGAGCTTGCTACCGCTCTGCATACGTGCGATCTCGTCGATGCGCTCCTCTGCAGTGAGGTGGCGGATGTAGCTGCGGGTGCTTGCCTCGCCGTGTTCCTTGTAGATGTAGAAGTGGTCTTCGCCCGCTGCGGCTATCTGAGGGAGGTGCGTCACCGCGAGGACCTGCATGCTCTCGCCCATACGGCGGAGGATCGTGGCGATGCGTTCGGCTGTCTCGCCCGAGACGCCCGTATCGATCTCATCGAAGATGATCGTGGGGAGGCTACGGCGGTCAGCGATGAGGGCCTTGATAGCGAGCATGAGGCGGGAGATTTCCCCACCCGAAGCGATCTCCGCTACGGGCTCGGGCTCGATCTCCTTATTCGCGGAGAAGAGGAAGGTGACGTGATCCAGACCGTGAAGGGTGGGAGCGTCTAAGACATCTTGACGGATGACGAAGCGTACATGAGGCATGCCCAGCTCGTGGAGCGTGGTGATGAGGGCGCCTTCGATAGTGCGAGCAGCCTTGGTGCGGGTCTTGCTGAGGGATTTCCCGAGGCGGAGAACCTCGGCTTCGCGCTTCTTGAGGGCTTCGGAGAGGGCGGTGAGGTGCTCGTCAGAGGAGTTGATTTGCTCAAGACGGCTGGAGAGGTCATCCCTGAGGGCGATGAGTTCGTCGCAGCTCGCGAGGCTGTGCTTGTGCAGGAGCCCACGGATGAGGTCCAGGCGTGCCTCGACCTTCGCCAGACGCTTCGGGCTGAAGGTCACTTCCTCTGCCTCGTCGCTCATCGAGCTCGCCAGGTCCTGGAGCTCGATACGTGCGCTCTCCAGACGCTCGCACCACTCAGCGGCGGGCGTGTGGTAGCGGCGGATGCTCTCGACGGAGCGCAGGGCATGGAAGAGGGCGGGTAGGGCGCCGTGCTCGTCATCCTCGAGGGCAGAGGCAGCGCTGCTGAGCTCCTCGCGGATCTCTTGGGCATGGGAGAGCTGACGCTCTTCCTCTTCGAGTGATTCGAGTTCGCCCGACTCCACTTCTGCTTCCTCCAGCTGGTCGTATTGGAACTGTAGGTAGTCCTGCTCGCGTCTCAGCTCTTCGGCCTCCTGACAAGCCTCTTCGTAGGCACGCTGCTCACTGCGGAAGGAGCGGAAGGCCGCCTGATATTCGCTGAGTAAGGGCAGCTCACCGCTGTACAGATCGAGGACGGAGAGCTGGAAGCCTGCGTCGCCGAGGAGGAGGTTCTTGTGCTGCGAATGGATGTCTATGAGATATTCGCTCAGACGCTTGAGGAGCTGGAGCGAGGCGGGGGTATCGTTGACGAAGGCGCGGCTCTTGCCCTTGGCCGTGATCTCACGGCGCACGATGCACTCTTCCTCGTCGCTATCGATATCTTCCTCCTCGAGCATGGCCCCCACGGCTGCATCAAGGTGGGTGAAGCGGGCTTCAATGACGCAGCGCTCGGCCCCAGGGCGGATCGTGGAGCTATCGGCACGCTGCCCCATCAAGAGGGCGATCGCACCGAGGAGGATACTCTTACCAGCACCCGTCTCACCCGTGATGACGGAGAAGTGTGGGGTGAACTGGATGGTGAGCTCGTCGATGAGCACGAAGTTCCGAATGCTGAGACTCTGAAGCATAACTGAGAGAAGCGGGGATTAACGGAGTGCCTGTAGCTGGTCTCCCGCGGTGGGGAAGAGCTGGCGAAGGCGCTCAGAGAGAAGAAGACGCTCGCTCTGGGGGGCGGAGCGGAAGAGCTGGATAAGCTCGGGGAGCTTGGTCTGCTCGAGGTCGGAGAGTGCGACCGAGCGGGAGCGGATCTTGCGAAGCTCTACGAGCTCCTTAGTGACCGCGAGGAGGACCTCACGGGCCTCCTCAGGGCTGGAGGAGAGGCGGTCTAAGCCCTCACGGTGGTAGCGGTACCAGCACTGGCGGTAGCGCTCATCTTCCTGCGAGGTCAGGTACTCCAAGCGTCGCGTGCGTGACAGACCACGCTCGGTACTGCTCCAGCCCTTCCAGTCGGGGTGACTCATAGCTGAGGCCACGAGGGCACTCAGGCGAGGCTGGAGGCGACTACCTCCGAGGGGAGAGAAGCTATCAAGGTCGCTCGCGATGACGTACAGCGCGTAGAAGGAGCAGAGCGCCACCAGCGGATGCTCGGGCTCCGTCTCCTGATAGGTGAGTGGGTCGCCTGGTAGGTAGGTGAAGGTGATGCTGGGATCGCGCAGGAGGAGCGTCGGGCTCATGTAGTCCGTGCCGTAGACGGGTCGACGGGCGGAGATGACCAGCTCGCCTCTGTACTCCCCCGCTTCGCTGCGCTCGTGCAGGGTGAAGATGAAGGAGACATCGATCCGCTCACCCTCCTTGTAGGTAAGGTCCGTCCAGCGCGTACGACCGAGGAGGTCGGTGAGCTGGCGACGCAGACCCTCGTAGTGTATCTGCCCTTCGCTACCCAGCGCCTCTGTCCGTAGCTCTACCGTCGCCCGCAGCTCCTGCGCTCTTAGTGGCAGAAGCCCCAGCGTGAGGGCGAGTAGGACGAGGTGGAGTAGACGCATCAGGCTTGACTTGATGGGCAGATGAAGGAGGGAGAACTATTCGCCGAGGCGCTTGATGATGAAGCTCGCGATGTCGTGGGCTACAGCATCCTTGCTCTTCAGCTCATAGGCTTCGATAGAGCCCTCACGGTCGAAGATCGTGACCTTATTCGTCTCATGGGCGAAGCCAGCACCAGCATCTTGCAGGCTGTTCAGCACGATAGCATCGAAGTGCTTGGCGTGCATCTTACGCTTGGCCTCCTCGACACCGGCATTGCTCTCGAGGGCGAAGCCGACGAAGAATTGCTCGGGGCGCTTGCGGGCGCCGAGCGTAGCGGCGATGTCGGGATTGCGGACGAGCTCAAGCTCCATCTCCGCCTGTCCCTCACGCTTGATCTTCTCGGTGTGGTGATAGCGTGGGCGGTAATCGGCGACGGCAGCCGAGAAGATAGCGATGTCAGCGTCCTCGATGACCTCCTCCGTAGCCTGCAGCATCTCTTCGGCCGTCGTCACACGGGTGGTGCGGACAGCTTCGGAGGGCTTGAGTGACGAAGGGCCGAGGATGAGATCTACCTCTGCTCCACGACGAGCGAACTCCTCCGCCAGAGCGATGCCCATACGGCCCGTAGAGTGATTGCCGATGAAGCGCACGGGGTCGATAGGCTCGTGCGTCGGCCCAGCCGTGATGACTACGCGACGCCCCTCATAGTCGAGGGTAGAGGAGAAGAAGTCTTCGAGTGCAGCGACGATACCTTCGGGCTCTTCCATACGACCCTTGCCCACCAGATGGCTGGCAAGCTCGCCTGACTGAGGCTCAATGATGAAGTTGCCACGCTGACTCAGCAGGTCGAGGTTGTCCGTCGTCGAGGGATGGGCGAACATATCCAGGTCCATCGCTGGGGCGACGAAGACGGGAGCCTTCATCGAGAGGTAGGTCGTCAGGAGCATGTTGTCCGCTACACCGTGCGCCATCTTCCCGATGGTGGCGGCGGTAGCGGGTGCGATGACCATAGCATCTGCCCACAGACCGATGTCGACGTGGCTATTCCACGTGCCGTCACGTCCGCTGAAGAACTCGCTGATGACGGGGCGTGAGCTCAGTGCAGAGAGGGTGATGGGCGTGATGAACTCCTTCCCCGCAGGGGTGATGACGATCTGTACCTCCGCACCCTTGCGCACGAGAAGACGCGTCAAGACGGCGGCCTTGTATGCCGCGATACTCCCCGAGATGCCGAGGACGATGTGCTTACCGCTGAGGATGCCCATTATAGCTTACGTGTCTCTTGGTAGAGGCGGGAGAACCAGCGCTTCGTCTCGAGCGGGAACTGTGCGCCCATGACCCAGTTGTAGTACCCAGAGTCCTTGCGGAAGACCTCCGTGACGGGGACACCCTTGTACTTACCGAAGTTGATGACGATCTCGTCCTTATCGTTGTACGCCAGACTCCCAGCGAAGTCCACACGACGCCCGTGGGTAGAGAACTCTGCCAGCGCGGGGATATCGTTCTTGAGGTCTTCGGGATAGCGGTCAAGCTGGGCTTCGAGGACTTCGAAGGTAGCCAGCGTATCCGCCTCAGCCGAGTGGGCATTCTCCAGCGTCTTGTTGCAGTAGAACTTATAGGCAGCCTCGAGCGTGCGGCGCTCCATCTTGTGGAAGATCGTCTGCACGTCGACGAAGTGGCGGTCATCGAAGTCCACTGCGACGCCAGCACGGAGGAATTCCTCGACGAGCATCGGTACGTCAAAGCGGTTGGAGTTGAAGCCCGCGATGTCGCAACCCTCCAGCCAAGCATAGAGGCTGCGTGCTACCTGCGCGAAGGTGGGGCAGTCAGCGACATCGGCATCCGTGATGCCATGCACGGCAGAGGCCTCTGCGGGGATGGGCATCTCGGGATTGATGCGTCGGGTCTTGGTCTCGCGCTCGCCGTCGGGATTGATCTTGAGGATCGAGATCTCGACGATACGGTCACGAGTGATCTGTACGCCCGTCGTCTCCAGGTCGAAGAAGACGATCGGGCGCTGTAGATTAAGCTTCATGTGTGCAATAGCTGTAGTGCTCCTCGGCTACTATTCGCCCAAGAGCTTCATGGGGATGATCAGGGCGGTGATGTCGATACCTTCGTCGCTGGTGAGCGGGGTGATGACACCAGCACGCGTCTGGTCGTTGAGGCTGAACTGGATCTGCTCGCTCGCTACGTTCTGCAGGAGGCGCTGCAGGTAGCTGAAGTCGAAGCCGATACGCAGGCGCGTACCAGCCTGCTGACCGGAGCAGGAGATCGTCTCCTCAGCTGCGATCGAGAGGTCAAGATCCTGACCAGTGATACGGATCGAGTCATCAGCGAAGTCGAGGATCACGAGGCTGCTGGCGCGGTTCGAGAAGAGCGAGACGCGCTTCGAAGCGAAGAAGAGCTGATCCTTGTCGACGATGATATTGTGTACCGAGCTGGTGGGGATGACGGAGTTGTAGTTGGGGAACTTCCCTTCGAGGAGACGTGCCGTGAGTGAGCCGCTGGGCATAGAGAAGCTGGCATTGCGCCCGTCGAAGCTGATGGTCACTTCGCCTGCTTCCTTCGCGAGGATCCCGCGGGTCAGGAGCTGTGCGATACGAGCGGGGAGGCAGAAGGATGCCGTCTCACCACACTTGATGTTGGAGTCGGTGTAGCGCACGAGGATGCGGCCGTCGGAGGCTACCGTGACGAGCTTCTCGGGGAAGAAGTCGAGATAGACCCCCGTCATGATGGGGCGTGTATCGTCATCGCTGGCAGCGTAGAGGGTGCGCTCGAGACCCTTCAGTAGGCTCTGAGCGGGCATGACGATGGTGCGAGCTTCGTCAAGCTCGATACCCTGAGGATAGATGTCCGCAGAGGTCGAGAGGAAGCTGTAGTGCCCGTTGCTATAGGTGATGGTAGCCTTCCCGCCTTCGCTATCGACGTCGATCTCGATAGGCTGGTCGGAGAGCTCCTTGATAGCGTCGAGGATGATGTTGCTTCGTACGGCGAAGGAGCCATCTTCCCCGAGGTTGTTGACTTCGAGAGCGCAGGTCAGGCGGTTGCTCTGGTCTGCGGCGGTGAGGGTAAGTATGTTGCCCTGCAGCTCGAAGAGGATGTTTTCGAGTACGGGGACTGCTGCTACACTTTTCTGATTGATGACCTTGGCTACAGCCTGGAGCTGCAGGAGCAGGTCGTTGCTGGTGACAGTAAATTTCATGCTGTGCGAATGTAATTTTTGTAGTATACAAATATACGGAATTCCCGCTGGATCAGCGCTATCCTGTGGGAGGTGCGCCGTCTGCTACGCCCCCTCCTTGAATCTCCCCGCAAAGAACCTCCCTTCTACTGCCTTATGATACCACCGCCTCACCATAGTGATGCATCAAGTTTTCGCCCTATTTGTGCTCAGGGATGCGCCAAGAAAAGTCGTCCGAGTAGCTCCTATTCTTTCATTCTCAAGGAGCTGTTTCCCTGAAGCTCTACGGCTATTCTTTGGTCTACGTGCCTGGTCTTTAAATCTACGTGCGTAGATCTTATGATCCCCCAGCGTGGTCTTTATGACTACGCACGTAGACGAAGGTTTTATACTACTGCTCTGCTGCTTTTCCTGAGCTGAAATGCGGGTTGCTTCGAGGTGAGTTAGAGCTTTTCTTCAAGAGAAATGACGCGCCAATTCGTATGGCGAAGTGCCTATAAACGAACGCTCCCCAATAGCGTTCTTATCGAAGGAACCGCTATTGGGGAGTCGCATATGCTGGAGCTATCCTCGGAGATGGGGATAGTATCTTGCTCCGTAGTACATCCTTGGATGGAGCAGGTTAAAGAGATCTTCTCCCAATTCTTGAAGCCTTACTGCAGCCTCGTAACTTCCTCCTTCTGCTGCTTTTCGGTACCATTCTATGGCCTTTCTTCTATTTTGGGGAAGTCCACAATCTCCGTATTCATAGGCGCGTCCAAGGCGCTACATTTCTTCCCCACATCGCACCTCTGTTGCTTTTTGGTACCATTCCATGGCCTTTCTTCTATTTTGGGGAAGTCCAAGATCTCCGTATACATAGGCGTCTCCAAGGCGGTCCATTCCGTCCTCATCTCCCGCCTCTGCCGCTTTTTGATACCATTCCACAGCTTTGGACTTATCCTTTGTTAGCCCCCCTTGTCCGTAGGCATAGGCGGATCCGAGGTTGCCCATTGCTGTTGTATTTCCTGCCTCCGCCGCTTTTTGATACCATTCCACGGCTTTGGCTTCATCCTTCGTTAGCCCTCCTTGGCCAAGTTCATAGCAGACGCCGAGGCTGCACATCGCTGTTGCATTTCCCGCCTCCGCAGCTTTTCGATACCGTTCCACGGCTCTAACTTCATCCGTTGTTAGCCCACCTTGTTCATAGAAAAAGGTACCTTCAAGGCGAACCTTCCCTTGCGGGTCTCCCATCTCTGCAGCTCTACGATACATCGATATAGGATCGAGGAGTTGAAGGTGACGCGCTTCGAGATAATAGGTCGTGTCTTGAAGTGACTTCAGATAGGTATGATAGGAGTCGATGAAGTCTAAGCTCAGTACCAAGCGGTTGAGCTCTTTGAATACAGGGCTTGTATAGGGATTTAGCTGATCTTGCTCTGAGAGAAGTAGGTACTCACTGGATGAATAACGTACATAGAGAGTCTCGTCAAGTGCAATAGCGCGTAGCGATAGCAGAATGAGCGATAGGCTATAGTCATCTATATGTTCGTCGAAGGGCAGGGTGCTTCGTAGGGGATGTCGGTAGTGCGGGCTACCTTGCTCTAAGGGCTTTCGTCCGGATAGAGCGGGTACGTACATCCCATCGTAGTCAAGTAGGACGAGCGAGCCATCGTCGCGCACACAGATGTTGTCGGGCTTCAGGTCTCCGTGTGCGAAAGGTTGAGAGACCAGCCAGCGAGCCAGTAGAGAGAAGCGGTAGGCTAAAAGATCCTTCTCGTAGCTCTTGTTTATAATCGTCTTGAGGTATTGATCCAAAGGAATGCCATCGACCCAGTCCATGAGGAGCACGGGGTACTCCTCGCCTCCAGTATTTGGTACATCTACGAAGAGCTCGCTCTCGAGGTATCTGAACTTCACGAGGTAGGTCGACTGGACGTACTGGAGCTCCTCTGCAATCAAGCGATAGCGCTCACTTCGCTCCTCCTGGTCACGGAGGAAGCACTTGAGAGCGTGGTACTCACCTGTAGGAGCCTGCATCTTGAAGACTACGGCGAAGTTGCCGCTGCTCATGATGGGATGCCCTTGGTCGTCATAGACCAAGCGCAGATCTTTTAGCTCGCTGAGGCTGTCTTCGGCATCGCGCAGCGCCTCGATGTAATCACTTATAGTGGGATAGTTCATAGGGGGTTAGCATTTAGACCAGACGATAGAGTAGTCATCGGGGGCGAGTAGTCCCTGTCGCAGTAAGCAGTCGATGTGCCGAGCGAAGTGTCGTGGAGTCGTGGCACAGGAGAGTAGGGGGCGCAAGACATCGCGCCACAGATCTATAGCGGGGAGCTCTAAGGCTCGACGCAGATAATTGGACTGTCGAAGACCCGTAGCCAATAATTGGGTGATCTCCTCCTGGTGTGTCTGGCGATCCGTCAATAGATGCATCATCACGATGTATTGAGCCAGCGCATCACTCGTGACGAATACGCAATCACCAGGCTCGACCGTAAAGTAGCCCGAGCGGAAACCCTCGGGGCGAAGCTCATCCTTGCAGTTGATGAGGTAGGGAGGGAGTGAAAAGTCCCTTAGTGTCCCGAAGCTATGGCTGAGCGTGCCCCGGCGACGACTGTAATGGAAGGCTACACTATCTCCGTAGGCAACCCAGTAGTAGCTCCGTGGAGAGACCCGCCACAGGGCAGCCAAGGTGGAGAAGGAGCCTTCGTCGTAGAACTTATTTAGATAGAAGCTCCCACTCTGCTGTGCTTGTCGCTCACAGGCGTTATAGAACTCCTCCCAGATGCCACTAAGCCAGCCATCCAAGGCTTCTGCGTTAGCAAATCCCGCCTCGGTGGGCAGATGCTCGATGAGATACTGAGCCCATAGGTCAGCATATAGGCCTCCTCCTCCAGCGCCATCAGCGACGGCGAGGAGTCGGCCAGGGATCAGACGTGAGGCGTCTTCACATAGTGGATTGGGCTCCCTCTTGGGGAGTGTGATCGCTCGTCCTTTCATTGTCTTCACAGGTTGTTGGAGATATTCGTCGGTGTGCCGATCTCGATAGTCTTGATGAGTGTGGCCATATCGGCATTGACTACGAGTCCTCGCTTACGCTTGGTACTGGAGGCATCTGTACCCATCAGGAGACTGATACTTTGGTTGTAGCGCTCTGGGAGTAGGCTACTCAGGGCATAGAGTCGCTGCGCAAGAGGCTCTATGCCTGTCTGCTCCTCGGGGAAGCTCGTCGTCTGGAGTGTCGTGGGGCTGATGTGTATGTTGAAGAATAGGGTATTGCCATCCAGCGTCTCGATGCTCTTTAGCTCACCTGCTATCTGGAGCATCTCTTCGTGAGAGACCACATTGTACTCACCATCTGTGATATTGATGACTGTCGGGGGATAGCATACCTTCCCACTGTGATCAGCGCACCACTGCTCCAGTAGCCCCTGCGCATAGCGCACGGCCTTATCTAAGCGAGTCTGCTTGCCTTGATGCTTTGCCTCCAACCACTGAGTACGCTGCACTTCCTTGATCTCGACCCCACGTCGTGTGCGCTTCTCTTCTCGCGCAGTAATGGTCTTGTAGGGGCTCTGTCGTAGCTCCTCGGGAGTGACGAAGTCGCGTCCCGCGAGCTTACCCTGCCAGGCTGACTGAGCTTCGTCGCCATAGCCAATGACGGCAATGTCGAAGTAGCGTCGCACTTCGCTGCCCTTGATACATCTATTCACCAGCTCTTCGATAGAGCGATTGACTATGCGGGCGACAGCCTCACTTAGGGTGAGACTCTCTCCATAGAGCAGGGTGCTTCGATTCATTGATATGGATTGGTCCACGAGGAAGATGAAGGCGGTAGGGGTGTCTCTCGTGACCTGTGCCGTGTAGGGACTGCGGTGGGTGAGCTTCGTCTGCTTGGGGAGCTGTATCCCGAAGTTGCGAATATTGAGGATATACTCCAGTGGGATGAAGCCCTTGACCAGCACCTCGGCTTGGTAGAACTTTTGCTCCTCCTCAGGTAGGTTAAAGTGGTTAGGTGCTCGTACGCTATCGAAGTGTATCTGCTTGAAGTCGTGGAGGCCACTGCCAACCTGTGCCCCATTCTTCGTGGCATTACGATCTGCATAGCAAGTCTCAGCCCAGTAGATGACCTCTGGTGAGATCTCTAATAGGACGGGATTGTCGATGCGCCCCTCCTTCATCGCGACATACTTCATGGGATGGTCACGGCATAGGCTGAGGCGAACAAAGTGCTGCAAACCATCTCGCATATCCAAGGAGCGCGAGGAGTCGCTGCTACCAGGCTTGGGGATTGTGATGTGGCGTGCTTCGCAGTCTGCCCAGGAGTAGAGTCCTCCTGCTTCGATGATGCTATCGAGATTCGCTCGATCGGTAAAGTGGTAGAGTTTTTCTATACGCTCGCGTTGAATAATCTGTTTGTACTCCTCGCTGTCTTTCTTGTAGCTCGGCATAGTAGTTACTAATGTCTAATAATCAGGGAAAAGGTCTTCGAAGAGAGGCTCTTCGATCTTGGATTGGGCTGGGGGGATAGTCTCTTGTATATCCTCGTATGGGTACAGCCCCTCTGCATAGGCTTTGACGAGAGCTGCATGAGATAATGGCTTGGTCGCATTCTCGACATCGGCATTGGTGTCGTAGTCAAGAAGGACGATCGTCTTACCTGCTGCATGTGCCTGCCTTAGACGGTGGATGATATCTATGCAATAGTGCTCCAGCATCCAGCGGTAGGTAGGGATGTAGATCTGCTTGCGTGCCTCGATATATCCTAATAGTTCAGGGGAATGTACGCCTGCTCGATGTCCGATGGGTTTGCCGTATTTCCGAGCCGTCCGCTTGATACCACGCATAGTGGCGTTTTGGAAGAGGTCAGTGTCAATATCTGCATGCTCAAAGACCTTGAGTCCCTGCCATATGGATTCTACACAGGTCGCTGTGTAACCTGGACTCATCGGGACGGGGATACCTCCATGCGGATAGAAGGGACTGAGATGGAGTAGACGACCGGTCGACTTGCTCGTCACATCGGCAAAGATGGCTGTGGGGTATTTCTTCTGTAGAGTCTGTAGCTTCTTACGCTTACTCTCTATGACTATCATGTATGCTCTTTGGAGTTGATATTACCGTATCTATACTAATGAAGGGAGCTAATATCGTAGTGAATGAACTACGGATTAGCTCCCTAAATCTATTACAAATATCTAAAACCTTCGCCTTCCCTCTTATATGAGGTAGGGTTGTGCTCCCTCTCTCCTATGAGGATTGACCTGGTGACGAGAGGGGCGTGGCGCTTAGAGGTCTTGCTTGATGTCCTCCAGCTCGACGAGCTTATTCATGATCGCATAGATCGTCAGACCACTGGGACTGTGGATCTGTAGCTTCTTCGAGATGTTGCGTCGGTGGGTGATGACGGTGTGGGTCGAGAGATAGAGTTGCCCCGCGATCTCCTTGTTCGTCATGCCCTTGACGACGCAGATGATGATCTCGCGTTCGCGTGGTGTGAGGGTCTGTGAGTCCGAGGCGAGGGGGGCTGCTGAAGGCTCGCTCTGCAGGAGTTGGTCAATAGTGTCGGAGATCTGCGTGGGGGAGTCGGCGAGGTGAATCGCAGCGTCGAACTCCTTAAGGATGCCCGCATCATAGAGCCCGTAGCACAACGCGATGAGCTTCGTGTGCTCAGGGAGATGAGGGAGGCAAGCCCGTGGGGTGGGACCCGTCAGGAGGGGATTGATGATGAAGATATCCGCAGAGATGACCGATGCGATGTCTTGCCACTCACGACGGTTGTCATCGAGGAGGTAGATGATCTGGGCTTTATAGTGGAGGAGCTTGCGCAGCTGAGCCTCCAGCCCCGATCGGACGATGGAGGACGGCTCTGCGACAGCTATCTTGATAGGCGTGACCATGGGATATATCAGCTTGGGTGGGGTAGAGTAGAGCGGGTCCTTGGTCTATAGTGATGCCCGCTGTGGGGAGTGCGAGTAGGCGGTGTGACCTTAGGCCTGCTGGCTCTCCAGATATTCGATGAAGGGAGTGAAGATCGCGTCCTCGATATAGTTGTGACCAGCGAGGTCGACTTCGACGGCGAAGATATCGTTGAGCACGGCGGTCATCTCGTAGCCCGTCGGAGCGGTGTAGTACTTGATCAGGAGGTTCTTGAGCTCGGTGATCTTGAGCTCGA
>ERZ773077.988-NODE-988-length-20439-cov-12.974097_pt1 | contig 20439 bp, 16 predicted proteins | sample MGYA00580612_ERZ773077 | MGnify/ENA primary metagenome ERZ773077 (study PRJEB29015, sample SAMEA2737971) | human oral metagenome | biome: human oral; feature: human-associated habitat; material: dental | place: China | collected 2021 ...
ACGACGACGAAGGTGAGGAAGCCGGTCACCAGCAGCGTGATGAGCGGGGTCAGCAGGAAGTCAGCAGTCCCGGACAGGCGCTTGTGGAGCCATTTCTCGATGTACGCCAGTAGCCATGAGACGCACAGGACGGGGATGACCATGGCCTGGTAGCCGATCTTGTCCACGGTCAGGCCGAAGAGGTGCCACACCTCAATGGTGCCGGCCTGCCGAGCCGTCTCGATCTCGTAGGCGCTGGTCAGCTGGGTGGAGACCATGGCAGCCCCCATGGCCGCGCCCAGGTAGACGTTGCCACCGAAGCGCTTGACCGCGGAGAAGCCGACAAGCACGGGCAGGAAGGCGAAAGCCGCCGAGGAGACGAGGTTGATGACGTCGTCGTAGTCGGCGAGCCACGAGAACCTGTCGACCAACCCGTAAGCGCCAGTGGGGTTGTCCGAGGCGACGAAGGCGGGCGAAGTGAAGAAGTCTGCTGTGAGGACGTTGTGGATCGCCATCATGAGACCACCGGCCACCAGGGCCGGGAGCAGAGGCACGAAGATGTCGGCGATCGCCTTGATGAAACGGGAGAGTGGGTTACCGCTCTTGGCGGCCTGCTCCTTGGCCTCGTCCTTGGAGACCTCCTTGACCCCTCCGGTGTGGATCATCTCGGAGAAGACGAGGTCGACGTCTCCCGGTCCGACGATGATTTGGAACATGCCGCCCGCGATGAAGGTGCCTTTGAGATCCGGGTCCTTATCGAGAGCTTTCTGGTCGACCTTGTCCATGTCGTTGAGGACAAGACGTAGACGCGTCGCGCAGTGCGCTGCTGCGTTGATGTTGTCGGCGCCGCCGACGTACGTCAGGACGTCCTTCGCCACGCGGACGTGATCCATTGCCACCCGGGGTTCCTTTCTCGTGATGGGACCGCAACAGCTGGGAGGGCTGGGAAACCCGCTGGTCGGGAACGTCGCTGACTCCCGGCGGCCACACCTATGTCAATCGTTGGTCACAGTACAGTGAGTCACAGCACTCTGCAACCGGAGAGGTAGCCCCGGTCTATTCCTCGAATCCGAGCTGCTGAACCGTCGTTTCTCCGCGTCATGGTGCGAGTCTCAGAGGGCTTCGGGGACCGGTGTGAAAGTCCTGACGCGGCCGGATTTCAGCGTGAGGACTCCCCCCGCCAGAAGTCGCGCTCCCGAGCTGTCGGGATCGACGAAGCTGCGCATCGTGAAGGCCAGGGCCCCGTCGCCGACGAAGACCTCGGTCAGTGAACGGTCATGAACGATCTCCAGTACCGAAGCACACCCTTCGGGAAGCGTCACCGTACGCACGGCGCCGTGCTGGGTGTATCGGGAGGTCGAGCGATCCACCCGGAGCGCTCCCCCGTCCAGGATGATGTCCACGTGAGACCGATCGGTCCCGATCCGCACTCCCCACGCTCCTGAGGTTCGGTCCGGCTCCGCCTCCAGACGCAGCTGCCAGCTGCGGTGCCCGTGCAGCTCAGCCGGCTCGTACTGACCGGAGTCGAGGGGCGTCCCCACCAGAGCCGGTTGTCCGGCGTCGTGAGGCAGGTCGGCGGCGGGACGTTGAATGAGCTGGCCGTTCTTCAGGCTCAATGCCCGGGGCAGACTCAGGGCGTGAACCCACTGGCCGGATTGGATCGAGGGCTGGTCGTCCTCGGAAGCGTTGCCGGCCCAGGCGGTCAGCAGCACCGGCCCCGGCTCGGAGGGCCTGCGCGCGAAGACCTGGGGAGCGTAGAACTCGAAGCCGCGGTCAACCTCGTGAAAGGTGCCGTCAGTGTCTCGAAGCTCGGTCCCCTTAAGGTGCCCCACCGTGTACACGCAGGGGAAAATGTTCTCGAATCCTTCCCGCTGCGGGGTGATGCCCTGGGGACACCAGATGAGAACGTCCCACTCCTCGCCGGTGTCCTCGTCCGTCACCCGCACCAGACCAGGGCACTCCCACATGTAGCCAAAGGAGCTGAAGGCGCCGCCCGCGCCGGGGAAGGTCAGCTCGCCCTCGAATTCCCAGGAGACCAGGTCCCGCGAGCGGTACAGGGCCGCAGCGCCGGTCTCGTTGACCCGCTGGACACCGATGAGCATCCGGTACTCCCCCGGCCGATCGGGGTCCCGGAAAACCTGCGGGTCGCGGTAGTGGGCGGTGTAGCCCTCGGCGTTGGCGGGGATGAGGGGGTTGCCGGGCCACTTGGTGAAATCTCTCAGATCACTGCTGGTGACCAGGCACTGGCTGGCGGTGCGCTCGTCGGTGACCGGATCCTTGAGGTTGCCGGTGTAGAAGAGCTGATAGGGAGCCTGGACGGGGGCTCCTTCGAGCTCGCGGCCCTCCAGGACGATCGCGTTGCCGGAATAGGCGCCGGACAGGTCGTAGGAGGAGTCAGGGACGATGGTGGGCCCGTGGTGGTTCCAGTGCAGCAGATCCGTCGAAGAGGAATGGCCCCAGTAGACCAGTTTGCGGCGGGGATGGAACGGGCTGAACTGGTAGAAGGCGTGATAGGTGGCTCCATCGACCAGGAGGCCGTTGGGGTCGTTGAGCCGTCCCACGGGTGGGACGACATGAAAGCGCGGATAATCGGGGTCGTCGGCCGCGGCGGAAGTAGCAATAGCGTCCAGGGCCAGGCCCTTGAGGTCCTCAGTCACGCTCGGATGTTAGCAGGACCACTCCCCCGTGCCGGATGTGCGCCTGGTGGTTGACCGATGGAAGGCCGGCGGGCGGTCAGTTTTGAGGTCAGTGGAAGTACGGGATGATGAGCCACAGCCCGAACAGGGCGATCATGGCGGCGATGGCGATGAAGACGGCCGCCAAGACCTGGGCCAGGCGTACACCCTCGACCTGGCCGGCCTCGTGCTTGGCGTGCACCGTGGCCATCATGCGGGCGGCCAGCGAGCAGATGACGAGGATGAAGGCGGTTCCCAGCACTGTGACTGCGGTCACCAGCCCCAACGAGCCCCAGTCGATCGTCATACCAGTCATGCCATGGATCCTGTCCTCATCGGCTGCGCGCTCTCCTGGTCTGTTGTGCCATTGACGATCTCGGAGCGCACCTCCTCAAGCGTGCGCGGCTGACGCCCCATCTCCGGGTCCCGCTTGCCGACGACGACCTCGGAGGCGTCATTGACGTTGGAGAAGTCCACTCGGTGGTGGCCTGCCTGCCGAATGATCGCGAGAGCCCCGAGAATGAGCAGGCAGATGACGGCGATGGTGCCCGGCACCCCTCCCTTGACTGCGACGTAGGAGGTGGCGGCACCCACCAGACCCGAGCACGGGAGCGTCACCAACCAGGCGATTGCCATCTTTCCGGCGGTCCCCCAGGACACTTTGGTTCCCCGGCCGATTCCCGAGCCCAGGATGGAGCCGGTGCAGATGTGGGTGGTGGACAAGGCGAAGCCCAGATGGGACGAGGCCAGGATCGCTACCGTTGAGGCGGTCTCCGAGGCGAAGCCCTGCGGGGCCTCGACGTGCACCAGACCTCGTCCCATGGTGCGCATGATGCGCCATCCGCCGGAGTAGGTTCCCAGACCGATGGCGAGTCCCGCCGCGGCGATGACCCACCAATGCGGTCCGGTGCCGGCCTGCTGGTAGCCACCGGCCACGAGTGCAAGGGTGATGACCCCCATGGTCTTCTGTCCGTCGGACGTGCCGTGGGACAGGGCCACCAGTGAGGCAGTCACTCGCTGGCTGCTGCGGAAGAGCCTCTGCGAGTACGGGTTGGTCGGATGAGCGATGCGATAGGCGAGCGCCGTCGCCAGCGCCGCGGCCAGCCCGGCCACGACCGGTGCGATAACGGCTGGCAGGATGATCTTGGAAATCACTGTTCCCCAGTGGACGCCCTGGACGCCGGCAGCCACGACCACCGCTCCGATGAGCCCCCCGAACAGCGCGTGCGACGACGATGAGGGCAGCCCGAAGAGCCAGGTCGCCAGGTTCCACAAGATGGCGCCGGCCAAACCCGCGAAGATCATGGCCGGCGCCGCCTGGACCACAGCGTCGTCGAACATTCCGTGAGAGATCGTCTTGGAGACCTCTGTCGACAGACAGGCGCCGATCACGTTGAGCACCGCGGCGACCAGAACCGCTCGTCTCGGTGTGAAGGCGCCGGTCGCCACCGACGTCGCCATGGCATTGGACGAGTCGTGGAAACCGTTGGTGAAGTCGAAGACGAGAGCAGTGACGACGACAACGATCACGAGGAAGAGAATGGTGCTCATACCGTTCCCGATGGGAGATTGAGTGACCCTCCCCGCCGCCCTTCCGGGCGGGCGCGGGGCCCGGGGCGCTTGAGCGCAACCCACCAGTATTGTTACCCGCCGACCGCCCCACTGCCTAACCGATCGCGCGAGGGCTCGGCACCAACACCTGACGTCTCCTTCATACGCGATACTCGGGAGCCAGCGACACGGTCTTTCGTCCCAACCTGGGAACAACGGCCTTGAGCCGATTGTCACGTCCCACAAAAGACTCACGACGCGCTGGGATTACCCGAAGAGAGGGGCCCGTCACGATAGGGTCGCCACATGGCAGCGGACACCACTAACAGCCTGGACAGCATCCACAGCGGAATCCTCCCCGGAACGACCTCCGACACGGAGGCGATAACGGACATCGATCTGGGAATCGACCTGGGGACGACCCGCACCGTCGTTGCGCTTGCTGATCGAGGAAACTATCCGGTTCTCAGCTTCGCCGACGATAACGGCGACGAGCACGACTTCATGCCTTCGTTGACCGCGCTGCGCGATGGTGAGCTCGTCCACGGTTTCGCCGCCAGGCAGGCCGCCCATCAGGGCGCCCCTTTGCTGCGCAGTCTCAAACGCGTTCTGGCATCCCCCACGCTGACGGCCTCCACCCCGGTGACACTGGGCGAGCGGACCTTCTCTGCCTTGGAGGTTCTCACCAGCTACTTGCGCCACCTGCGAACAGAGCTGTCGAAGCAGGATGTGGACATCAATCGGGCCCGCGCGGTCGTCGCGGTGCCCGCCCACGCCTATGGGGCCCAGCGCCTGCTGACCCTGGAGGCCTTCCAAGGGGCTGGCTTCTGCGTCGCCGCCATGCTCAACGAGCCTAGCGCCGCCGGTTTCGAGTACACGCACCGCAAGGCGACGACCGTCTCCGCCAAGCGTACCCGGGTCCTGGTTTACGACCTGGGAGGGGGCACGTTCGATACCTCCCTGGTCGACGTCATCGGTACCTCGCACGAGGTTCTGGCCTCTCACGGGCTGGGTGACCTAGGCGGTGACGACATCGACCTGCTCATGGCCACGATGGTGCTGAACAAGGCCGGGATCGCGGAACAGGATCTGTCCCACACCGAGCTCGACGACCTGCTGGATCAGTGCCGGGACGCCAAGGAGCACTTGACCCCTCAGAGCCGCCGGGTGCTCATCGTCCTGCGGGGCCAGGACATCGTCCTGCCCGTGGCCGATCTGTATCGGGCCAGCACTCCGCTCATCGAGCGCTCGCTGGCCACGATGGCTCCGCTGATCGGCAGGCTCGACGACGGCAGCCCCGACCTGACAGACATCGCCGGCGTCTATCTGGTGGGCGGCGCGTCCGGTTTTCCGCTGGTCCCCCGACTCGTGCGCGAACGCTTCGGGCGTCGGGTCCATCGCTCCCCCTACCCGGGAGCCTCCACGGCCATCGGTCTGGCAATCGCTGCCGACCGCACCAGCGATTACGACCTCACCGATCGGCTCTCGCGCGGTTTCGGGGTCTTCCGTGAGGCCGACGCCGGTCACCGACTCACCTTCGATGCGATTCTCAACCCGGAGTCCGTCCAGGCCTCCCCCGACGGCCGTGAAGGAACGGTCCTGACCCGCGAGTACGATGCGGCCCACAACATCGGCTGGTACCGATTCGTCGAATGCGCCGACGTCGATGAGGCCGGCGAGCCCCGAGGCGAGATCGCCCCCTACCAAGACATCGTCTTCCCCTTCGACGTCTCGTTGCGGGACATGGACGATCAGGAGCTGCGCACCTACTCTGTGGAGCGGCGCGACCAGGGTCCTCGGATCCAGGAGCACTACCGCATCGATGAGGCCGGTCTGGTGCGAGTCACCATCACCGACCTCACCGACGGGTACAGCCGTCGCTACGTCCTGGGACGGCGCACCGAGTAAGTCGAGTAGGTCTTCGCAGGCCCGAGTCGATCAGTGCGCACGACGGCACTCGCGATCAGAGTCGCGCAGCATCGGAGACCCGGGTCAGAGTCCGAATCTCCTCCTCATCGAGCTCAAGGGTCAAGGCGTCCACAATCGGAGCCAGTTGCCTCAGGTTGCGCGCCGAGGCCAGCGGGGCGGTGACGCCGGGCCGGTCGCGCAGCCAGGCCAGCGCCACTGCGGCGGGCTCCACTCGGTGGGCTTCAGCGACCTGGACGACGGCGTCGACGACGTCGTAGCACTCCGGCCGCTGGTAGTCGGCGACCATGCCGGCGCGTTCTCCGTCGACTGCTTCGCCCCGACGGTACTTTCCCGTGAGGAAGCCCGCGGCCAGAGCGAAATAGGGCATCATCCCCATGCCGAGCTCGTCAGCCGTCTGTCCCCTGCCGCCCGGACCTTCGACATCGTCGCGATGGAGGAGGTTGTAATGGGGCTGTAAGACGATGGGCCTGGCGCAGCCCTGGGAATCGGCAATGGCGAACCACTGCCGGATGCGCTCGGGCGCGTAGTTGGACAGTCCCACGTGTTTGATCCTGCCGGCGCGTCGGGCCTTTTCGAAGGCGGAGACAGTCTCCTCAAGCGGGGTGGACTTGTCATCGAAATGGGCGTAGTAGATGTCGATGGTGTCGGTGCGCAGACGCGACAGTGACTCCTCCAGCGCTAGGCGGACGTTGTCGGCGCTCAGTCCGGGCCGGTCGGGTTTGGTGGACACCTTCGTGGCCAGGACGATGCGATCACGCACGGGGCGTGAGGATAGCCAGTTCCCGATGACGGTCTCCGACTCCCCTCCGGAGTTGCCCGGCGCCCAGTACGAGTATCCGTCGGCGGTGTCGACGAGGTTCCCGCCTGCGTCCAGGTAGGCGTCGAGAACGTCGAAGGAGGCGGCTTCGTCCGCCGTCCAGCCGAAGACATTGCCTCCCAGCCCGATGGGACTGATCTGGAGGTCGGCGAGCGCGCGTGTCGATGTTCCAGTCATGTTCTCTCCTGATCTCTCAACGGCGCCTTGATGACATTTTGTCCTGTCATAGCAAGGCCAACAGGGTCAGAATACGTTCGAGGCTGGAACCCTACCCACGGTTCCAGCCTCGGCGAACAACGCACTCAGGAACGTTTTCCCTTGAGGATCAGATGGCCTGCTGCCGTTTTGCCGCCCGGCGCTTGGCCAGCTCGTCCTCGACGAGCGGCGTCCCGAGCGCCTGAGCATGGTCGACGGGCAGGTCCGCCAGTGCGCCCTCGACCTCGTGCCACACCCTGCCCACCGCGATGCCGAATACGCCTTGGCCGCCGGCAACGAGGTCGACGACCTCATCGGCAGAGGTGCACTCATAAACCGAGGCACCGTCGCTCATCAGGGTGATGGAGGCCAGGTCCTCCACGCCGCGCGAATGCAGGGCGCTGACAGCCGTGCGAATCTGCTGCAGGGACACCCCGGTGTCCAGAAGCCGCTTGACGACCTTGAGAACAAGGATGTCGCGGAAGGAGTAGAGGCGCTGGGAACCCGATCCCCTGGCGCTGCGGATCGACGGCTCGACCAGGCCTGTACGAGCCCAGTAGTCGAGCTGACGATAGGTGATGCCAGCTGCACGGCAGGCGACTGGACCCCGGTAGCCCGAATCGGCGTCGAGCTGCGGGAGCGGATCTCCGAACAGCATGCCCTGAGTACGCTGAGGCCTCGCTACCGCACTGGCTTCATTCATGCTCACGAGCTGCTCCTGTCACCGGAATGAGACGCGCCTGCAAGTGACGCGGCGGCTCGCCTCGTGCGGCCACGACTCCACGATAGGACCAGTTGGGGCGATGCTCAACGAAGGGCACGCCCTATCTCGATGTGCCGTCAGGCATGAATCTTCAGGTGAGGACAAGCATCTTGCTCGGAACACAGAGCATTCGCCCGAAATGGAGCCATTCCACCAGTGACGCACCGACAATCGGAAGTGCCGCAGATCACATCTCAAGTCACACGAGTCACATTAGTCCCGCGTGTCGTCGGCGAGGTCGTTGGTCCGCAACAGCATTCGCCGCCATTGCTCGAACTGCTCGGCTCCGTAATCATCGCTGAGATCGACGGCCCTGAGCCGCGTCAGAGAACTGCTAGCGTGTACCGGGAACCGGTGGTAGCCACTTAGAAGAAGCCCCTCACCCGGAGTGCAGGGAACCGCCATGACCTTGTCCGCACATGCGGGCACCTCGACGACCAGCCTGGCGACAAGGCGCGCGTCGTCGTCGACGTCGAGCTCGGTGCGCCCGATACGCCCGCCCAGGGCTTCAACGACGTCATCAAGGAGCCTGGGCCAAGATGGCGAGCGATACGAACCGTGAGCCTGCAGAACCAGTCCTTCATGGGCAGTCACCGGAATCGCCAGCATCGCCGGCCCACCATCCTCCACGAGGACAGCGACCAGGCCGTCATCAGGATTGGTGGACCTGACGCCCACCAACTGCATCAATGGCACGCCCCAACCCTAAGGGGAGCCGCTCGGTCCTGTCCTGGGAACGCGCACGCTACAAGTGCTGACTTTCGTCGACTCGCGGCGCCGTTCGAACGCTCTCACCAGGCGCTCGCGCGAGCATGTCGTCAGCCCAGTGAGTCGACGGCACGGCGTAGCAGAATCGTGTGCAGATCCGCGACGAGCTCAGCCAATTCGCGAGCCGTCTCCTCACCGGCGCTACGGGACCGAGACCGGCGCGGAGCCACCGCCTGGTCGATCGTGTCCGCCTCACGCTCGGCCGACGCCCGTACCGCACGCAGGTTGCGCAGAGGCACGCCCTTGCGGGTGATCTCCAGGGCCAGGCGCACGGTTCTCAGGTTCTGCTGACTGTAGCGCCCCCGGACATCGGGGCTGACGAGACCAATGGAAACAAGCTCCTCGATCTGGGACTCGCTGGCACCGGAGTGGGCCAGGAGTGCTTCCAGGTCCATGGGCCCATCGTCAACAATCTTGCCGTCACGAGCGACCACGCGGGCAATGGGCTGGGGGGCGGGGGCATCGGCATCGGTGTCCAGGCGCGCCAGACGCTCCCGAATGACATGCAATGGAAGGTACTCGTCCCGCTGCACCGCCAAGGCGTAGCGCAAACGCTCCAGATCCGCCTGGGAATAGCGCCTGTAACCGTTACCAACGCGGTGGGGACTGATGAGCCCCTCCCCCTCGAGGTAGCGAACCTTTGAGATCGACAGGGCCGGAAACTCCACCTTGAGGAGATCCACCACCTGCCCGATCTTCATCACCGGCTCGCGGGAGATACCGCGGGGCCAGGTCCCGCCGTCCGGGAGCTCGGAAGCGTCGGGGGAGGAGGGCCGCTTCTCGTTTCGTGCGGTTGCGGAGCTCACCGAGACGCGGCTCCGCCTTGGGGGCCGGGGTGGTAGGTCATCCGGTACTTACCGATCTGGACCTCGTCACCGGAGCGGAGAGCCACCTGCTCCACACGCGTGCGGTTGACGTAAGTACCGTTGAGAGAGCCGGAGTCTCGGACCCCGTAGCCGCCGTCGGGCAGGGAGGAGAAGACCGCGTGCTTCCTGGAGACGGTGACGTCGTCCAAGAAGATGTCGGCACGCGGGTGGCGCCCGACGGTCGTCTCCTCGGCATCCAGAAGGAACCGCGCCCCTGTGGTCGGCCCGTGATGGACGAGAAGAAGCGCTGTTCCCGACGGTAGAGCAGCGATCGCGGCGGCGTCCTGCTGACTCAGCCCCACCATCGGAGAGGAGACCGAGTCGGCAACATCGGCAACCCCGAAGGTCTGGGTGGAGGAGGGATCCTGCTCGATCGGACTGCTCGACATCATTCCTGCCCCTCAGTTCGTTGCGGCGCCCGGTGCGCCGCCTCAGGCACCACCATACCGTTCGTTGCACCGACGTCGAGTTAGCATCGCGACATGACTTGCTCCGAATAGTAAGAAGCCTACCCGCCGGCCGCCCCGGCCGACGCCGCGAGGTGATCGGGAGCACCGCATGAGGGTCTCAGAAGGGTAACGGCGCCCCCTGATGTTGCTCAGGTTAGGACAAAGGTCCTATCGACGGGAGGGACCTTGTCGATCAGGCAGACGCTGAGCGGACATGACGGGCGGCGAGAGCGCGGCGCAGGTCGTCAAGGCTCTTGAGGAGGAGCCGACGCAGGGCGAGCGGCGCCTCGGGGTGGGAAGAGAGCCAGTCGTCAACCGCCTGAGCATCGCCCTCATCCCCGCAGGCGGGGAACAGCCCCAGGACCAGCCGGGTGGCGATCTCCTGATCTCGATCGGCCCACACCCCTTGAAGCTCCTGGAGGTAGCGAGAGGTGAACGGGGCCGTCAACCGGCGGTGAGCGTCGACGGCGAAACCCGCGATCAGGGCGTCAACATGGTCGTTGCTCAAGGTTGTGTCACTCAGAAGACGGTTGAAGACCTCCGTCTTGAGCTCTTCTCGGGGCCGCGAGCTGGTGGCCTTCAGGTGGCGGGTCAGACCGTCGGCCGTCGGGTCCGCCTCCCGCTGTGCGTCAAGCTCATCGAAGCTGACGGCGTCCAGCCTCGCCAGAGCGGTCAGTGCCCGCCACCTCAGATCAGCGTCGAGCTCCAGTCCGGGAAGGTCGCCGTTGAGCAGCCCTCGAATGCGGGCGACGACCTGCGATGCGACGTCCTCGCCGAGTAGGCCCGCCTGCCCCGCGACCTCCAGCCAGGCGCGAGCACGGATGAGCTGGGAGTCCGAGCCCGGCACAGCGGCACGCAGTCTGCCCCAGCCGCCGCGCGTCATCGAAGCCGAGTCCTCCGGGAGCTCCGTCGGGTCGTCTGCAAGGAGTCTGTCCAGTAGCGCCCGACGTGTCCCAGGGCCGCTGTACCGGCTGGCTGCTCGCAGTGCCTGGCTCAGCAGCGTGGCCAGGGTGCCCGGTTCGGTATCGTCGTCGGCGTGCGCCAGGACGGCCTCTACGAACAGCGGTGAGCCGATGAATGCGTCCCGCAGAAGGTTGTGCAGCATCGACCAGGCCAGGGCCCGAGCCATGGGGTCACGGACGGACCCGAGCGAGGCGGCCAGACAGGACAGGGAGTCATTGTCCGGCCGCACGACGGCGTAGGTAAGGTCCTCGTCGTTGACCAGGACGACGTCGGGTGCGAGCAACCCCACCGCCTCTGGGACCTCAATCTGCTCGGTTTCTATGGTCACCGGCAGACGGTGGGTGCGCACCAGCGCGCCGTCCTCGCCCAAGGAGTACAGGCCGACGACGAGCGTGTGCGGACGCAGCACCGGCTCCCCAGTGGTCGGGTCGGTGCCCTCCTGGCGAAGAGTCAGTGAGGCGATCCGCCCACCGTCAACGACCAACTCGTTGGTGAGGATGGAGGGACCCGCGGTGTGCAGCCAGGCCCGGGCCCAATCCTGCATGTCGCGGCCTGATACCTGCGAGAGCACGTCAAGGAAGTCGTCCAAGGCGGCGTTGCCGTAGGCGCTGCGCTCGAAGAGACGCCCGGCTGCCTCCAGGAAGGCGTCCTGGCCCACATGGGCGACAAGCTGCTTGAGGACGGAGGCGCCCTTGGCGTACGTGATGCCGTCGAAGGCCTGACGGGCGGCCTCGACGTCGTCTACCTGCGCAACGATGGGGTGGGTGGTGGTCGGCCGGGAGTCCTCCAGGTACGCCCAGGCCTTACGGGTAGAAGCGAAGCTCACCCACGCCTCGGTGAAGCCGGCGGCCTCTCCCGCGGCCCAGGTCCCCTGGTGGTCGGCGAAGGACTCCTTGAGCCAGGTGTCCTCCCACCAGGTGGGAGTGACAAGGTCGCCGAACCACATGTGGCACATCTCGTGGAGGATCGTGTTTGCGCGCCCCGCCCTTTGGGAGCGGGTGACCGGCCCGCGGAAAAGGAAGAGGTCCTCGTTGAAGGTGACGCAGCCGGGATTCTCCATGGCACCGAGGTTGTACTCCGGAACGAGTACGCTGTCGTAGGAGTCCCAGGGAAATCCATAGCTGTAGACCCGATCGTAGAAGTCCAGGCCCGCCCGCGTGACGTCGAGGAGCTCGGCGGCGTCGAGATGGTCGGCCAGGCTGGCCCGGCAGGACCACGACAACGGGACGGTGAGCCCCTCGCGGCCCGGGGAGCTCCACCGCCCGGTCACCCGGTGCCAGGGGCCGGCGGCCAGCGCGGTGAGGTAGCTGGGCAGAGGCTTGGAGACGGCGAAGGATGTCACCTGGACGTCGCCACCGACCTCACCGCTGTCGGTGTCGGCCGAGTCAGCCGGCGCGTGCGCACCCGAGCCGCCTGTCACCGGACGCGTGTTGGACATGACCGTCCAGCCGCGCGGATGGGCGACCTCCAGCGAGAAGCGGGTCTTGAGGTCCGGCTGCTCCATGACCGGCCATGCCCGACGTGCGTCGGAGGGCTCGAAATGGGTGTAGAGGTAGGTCGCGCCATCAACCGGGTCGTGAAAGCGGTGCAGTCCCTGACCCGAGTTGGAGTAGAGGCCGCGCGCCTCGATCTCCAGCACATGCTCGCCCGGGCCCAGGACGGGCAGGGCGAGGCGGGCTCCGTCCCAGGTCACCGCGGCCGGCTGTCCGTCGACGCTGAGCGAATCGACCGCCTGCCCCACGAAGTCCACCCACAGTCCTTCGGCCTGCCGCCTGATGTGCAGCTGCATTCGGCAGTGGACCGTGAAGACGACCTCACTGGGATCGATGGCAGTAGTGACATCGATTGCCACGTGGCTGGAGGCCACCTGGCACACCGAAGCCCGCCAAGAGGCTTCCTCGTGACGCAGGTTCGTGAGGCTGTCCGAGCGAGCCGGAACGGTCGTCGTCATATGCGGGAATCTCGCAGAAGATGGGGCGGATGATGGCTGAGGCGGAGCTCAGCTCCACTTCTCCTCGGCGCGCTCGGGAGTGGCCCACAGCGTGTGGTAGATGCCCTCGACGTCGTCGGTGCGGTGGTAGGTGTGCGAGCCGAAGAAATCGCGCTGCCCCTGGATGAGGGCTGCAGGCAGGCGCGGCGAGCGCAGCTGGTCGACATAGGCCAGGGAAGAGGCGAAGGCCGGGGCCGGGACGCCGGTGGTGGCGGAGGTCGCCACGACCTGGCGCCAGGCGGGTAGCACCCGGGAGAGGGAAGAGGCGAAGACCGGCGCTGTCAGCAGGCTGGCGAGGTTGGGGTTCTCGTCGTAGGCGCGGGTGATGTCGTCCAGGAATCGGGCCCGGATAATGCAGCCTCCCCGCCAGATGCGGGCCATCGCCCCCAGGTCGATGTTCCAGCCGAACCGGCTCGAGGCGGTGGCGATCTCATCGAAGCCCTGGGCGTAAGCGGCGATCTTGGATCCGTAGAGGGCCTGCCTGACGGCGTCCACGAAGGCGCGCCGCTCCTCGGGGTCAGCCAAAGTCGGGGCTGAGGTTCCCGGGGCGATGTCTGTGGCCTGGACAGCGGCTCGTGCCGCGCCGGCCGAGGAGACGGCACGGGCGAAGGTGGCCTCGGCGATGGCGGGCACGGCCACCCCCAGCTCAAGAGCCGTCTGGGTGGTCCATACCCCGGTGCCCTTCTGGCCGGCCGCGTCCACGACGACGTCGATGAAGGGCCCTGACGTCGTGGCGTCGGTGTGGGAGAGGACCTCGGTGGTGATGTCGATGAGGTAGGAGTCGAGCTCGGAGTCCTTCCAGGAGCGGAAGACTTCAGCAATCTCGGGGACGGAGAAGCCACCGACGTGGCGCAGCAGGTCGTAGGCCTCGGCAATGAGCTGCATGTCGGCGTACTCGATGCCGTTGTGAACCATCTTGACGAAGTGGCCGGCGCCGTCGGGCCCCACATGGGTGCAGCAGGGGACGCCGTCGACATGGGCGGAGATGGACTCCAGCATCGGCCCCAGACGCTTGTAGGAGTCGACGGTACCGCCGGGCATGATGGAGGGGCCGTTGAGCGCCCCCTCCTCGCCTCCGGAGACGCCCATGCCCACGAAGTGCAGTCCGCGCTCACGCAGGGACTCCTCACGGCGCCGGGTGTCGGTGTAGAGCGTGTTGCCGGCGTCGACGATGATGTCGCCGGGCTCCATGAGAGCGGCGAGCTCCTCGATGACCTCCTCGGTGGCCGCTCCAGCCTGAACCATGATGATGGCCACGCGAGGGGTACGCAGGGAGTTGACGAAATCCTTCAGGTCGGCCGCAGGCACGAAGTCGCCCTCGGAGCCGTAGCGATCGATGAGCCTCTCGGTGCGGGCGAGAGTGCGGTTGAAGACCGCAACCGCGTGACCGTGACGAGCCAGGTTGCGGGCAAGGTTCGCCCCCATCACCCCCAGCCCGAAGACACCGAGATCGGCTGTGGCCGGTGCGGGGGTGAAGCTGCTCATGGAGGTCCTTTCCTATGCGGCAGGACGGTCGTGAGTCCTGCGAGTTCAAGAGGTGGAACCGGGCGGGAACGATTCCGAGGCGATGGCGATGTGAGTCGGTCGCCGGCGGGCGCTCGAAGGCGCCCACGAACACTGCGACCCTACCGCGTCCCGTTCCCGGGGACGAGGATCGTCCGTGGTTCACGCCCTGTCCCGACACGGTGCAACGCCTCACGCCGGGCCTGTCCCTCCCAGGTGAGTCGCCAGTGGCCGCGTTACAGTGGCAGCCGGTCCGCAAGGCGCTCTCGGAGTCCTGCGGCAGCCCGGATCCGACCACCGCAACCTGCGGGCATCCTTCTAATTCCACTTCTTCCACTGTTCGTCGTCTCTCAGAAAGGCTGACGTGTCCAGCTCCGACTCTGCGACTCCATTACCGCTGTCGCGGCCCGCGCGAGCAGCCAACCCGCTCCTCGACGCCCGCGATCTTCGTCTGCCGCGCATCGCCGACCCCTGCGTGCTGGTGATGTTCGGCATCACCGGCGACCTCGCGCGTCACAAGCTCCTACCCGCGATCTACGACTTGGCCAACCGTGGCCTGCTCTCCCCCAGCTTCTCGCTGGTGGGCGTCGGCCGGCGCTCCTGGTCCGCCGACGACCTGCGCAACTACGTGGAGACGGCCGTCCGCGACGGCGCCCGCACCCCGTGGCGCCCCGCGATCTGGGAGCAGCTGGCGGCCGGGATGCGTTTCGTGGAGTTCGGCTCCTTCGAGGACGATGCCGCCTACGAGCAGCTCACCCGCGTCGTGGACGACCTGGACGCTACCCGTGGTACCCGCGGAAACCGCGCGTTCTACCTGTCGATCCCCCCGGGCTGGTTCCCGGCCGTGACCGAGCGGATCGCCCGCTCCGGACTCGTGGAGGAATCGGCCGACGCCTGGCGGCGCGTGGTCATTGAGAAGCCATTCGGGCACGACCGCACCAGCGCCCGTGAGCTCGACGCCCTCGTGGGGCGGATCGTGCGCCCCGACGACGTCTTCCGGGTCGACCACTACCTGGGCAAGGAGACGGTGCAGAACATCCTGGCGCTGCGGTTCGCCAATACGATGTTCGAGCCGCTGTGGAACCAGCGCTACGTGGACCATGTCCAGATCACCATGGCCGAGGACATCGGCATCGGCACCCGGGCCGGCTACTACGACACCATCGGCTCTGCGCGCGACGTCATCCAGAACCACCTGCTCCAGCTCCTGGCGCTGACCGCGATGGAGGAGCCCACCAGCATGGAGGCGGCCGCGGTGCGCCTGGAGAAGGAGAAGGTGCTCAACTGCGTGCGTCTGGAGCGCGACGGGGTGCTGGACCTGGACCTCACCACTGCCCGGGGCCGTTACGACGCCGGTTTCCAGGGAGGGCTGCCGGTGCGGGGCTATCTGGAGGAGGACGGCGTCGCCGCCGACTCCCGCACCGAGACCTTCGCCGCCCTGCGCCTGGAGATCGCCAACCGTCGCTGGGCCGGCGTACCGTTCTATCTGCGCGCCGGTAAGCGCCTGACCCGCCGGGTCACCGAGGTCGCCGTCGTCTTCAAGCAGCCGCCGTTCCTGCCCTTTGAGTCGGCGGCCACCACGGCCGTGGGTGCCAACACCATCGTGCTGCGCATCCAGCCCGATGAGGGCATCACGCTGCGGCTGGCCTCCAAGGTGCCCGGAACCCAGATGGAGCTGCGCGACGTCTCCATGGACTTCGGCTACGGAGCCACCTTCAACGAGGAGTCCCCGGAGGCCTACGAGCGCCTCATCCTCGATGCGCTCCTGGGTGACGCCCCTCTCTTCCCCCACCAGCGCGAGGTCGACCTGTCCTGGCGCATTCTCGATCCCGTCATCGAGCACTGGAGCGCCGGTGGGAGTCCCGAGGGCTATCGCCCCGGCTCCTGGGGGCCGGCCAGTGCCCACGAACTCCTTGCCCGCGACGGCCGCACCTGGAGGCGCTCATGATTACCACACTGACCGCGACGACCACCTCGCGGATCGTCTCCCGGCTGGTGGAGCACGAGGGGACCTCCGGCTCCTCCCGGGTGCTGACTCTCGTGATCTCCACCGACGAGAAGGGCCTGGAGGACGCGCTGTGCGCCGCGCACGGCGCCAGCCGGGATCACCCCAGCCGCATCATCGCCGTCGTCAAACCGCCTGAGGAGGACGCTGTCGGTCGCGTGACTCCGCGCAGCCGTGACGGACACGTCCCAGCCCAGGCCGGAGGGCACCTGGATGCCGAGATCCGCGTCGGTCACGACGCCGGTGCCGGCGAGACGCTGGTCCTGCGGCCCTGGGACGAAGCGGCTCTGCACACCGACACGCTGGTGGTGCCCTTCCTCCTGCCCGACGCCCCGGTGGTCGTGTGGTGGCCGACGTCCGTCCCCGAGATCCCCTCGCAGGATCCCTTGGGACGCCTGGGCTCCACACGCATCACCAACACTCCCGCGCAGGACTTCCCGGCCAGGGCGCTGCGAGAGCTGGCACCGGTGAGCGTGCGCGGAGACATCGATCTGGCCTGGACCCGCATCACCCTGTGGCGCGCCATGGTGGCCTCCACCCTGGACCCGCTGCTGCGCGCGGGCAGCCTGCGAGAGCTCGTGGTGGCCGGCGAGCCGAGGAACTCCTCGCTCTCCCTCATGATCGCGTGGTTGCGGCTGCGGCTGGACATACCGGTCACGAGAGTCGATGAGGAGGACTTCAAGGGCATCTCCTCCATTACCGCCAGAACCGACGACGGCGAGATCATCATCGCCCGCCATGACCTGGAGCGGGTCACGATCACGCGCCCCGGCTCCCCCGAGCCCCAGGTGGTCACGATGGCGCGGCGCGAGCCGGTCAGCACCCTCAACGAGGAGCTGCGCCGGCTCACCCCCGACCTCGTCTACCAGGAGGTCCTGGCCACGCTGCTCGAGGAGCCCGTCAATGACTGACACCGGCACTCCCCGCACCCAGGCCATCGCTGAGATCCAGGAGGCGGCTTCGGCCGCAGCCACGCCAGAGGTCATCGTGCTTCCCACACTGAGCGACGCCGCACACAGGGCCTGCCAGGACACCGTGCGGATCCTGGCCGCTGCGGTGACGGACCGGGGAGTCGCCCACCTGGCACTGACAGGCGGTTCCGGGGGGATGGCGCTGTCTGAGGCCCTCGCGCCGCTCATCGCCGCCCAGCCCGAAGAGGTGCGTCGCGCCATCCACCTGTGGTTCGGTGACGAGCGCTTCGTGCCCGCCGGGGACCCGGAACGCAACGATCTGCTGGCCACTCCCCTCATCGCCGCAGGCATCAGGGAGTCTCAGACCCACCGGCTGGCCGCTCCGAACGAGGTCGGTGGCCTGGATGAGGCGACCGCCCGCATGGCCCACGAGCTCATGTCGGCGGGTGTGGCCCACGGCGGCTTCGACGTCGTCCACGTGGGGCTGGGACCTGACGCCCACGTCTGCTCCCTCTTCCCCGGGCACCCGGCCGCGCTCGCGGTGAAGGCTCCCGCCGTGGCCGTGCGCAACTCGCCCAAGCCACCTCCCGAGCGCTACTCCTTGACCTTCGAGGCTTTGCAGCATGCCGGCCGGATCATGGTGGTGGCCGGCGGTGAGGGTAAGGCCGAGGCGGTCCGCCTGGGGCTGGGCGCTCCCGATGTGCTCAAGGCACCGGCCTCGTGCTGCCGGGGAAAGCAGACCACCTGGTACCTGGATGAGCAGGCCAACGCCCTGATGACTGATTGAGTCTGATCCGGTCGCCCTGCCGGCGCAGTGCGGGCCGACGAGCCCAAGACTTCATGTCGGCGGGTAGGGCTACCGTAGCCTCATGAACGCTTCCGGCCGGCTCCTGGCGCGCCTGACGGTGCTCGGTGCGCTCAGTGCATCGGGGATGACGGCGGCTCTTCCCGTCCATGCCGATGATGCCTCGCCGGAGCCCTCGCAGAGGTCAGCGGCCACCGAGCTCGCCGCCCTCCATGAGGCGCCCTGGGACCGGAGAGGAGACTTCATCCTGTCCCTGAAGGCATCTCTTGAGGTGCTTTCGGAGCTGCCCGAGGACGCTCCGGCCGCCCATTCCTGGGCCGAGGGAGGTTCCCGAACCGGCTGGTTCGGTGAGGCATGGACCGACGTCGACGGTGACGGTTGTGACACTCGTAACGAGATCCTGGCCCGGGACCTGGAGGATGCCGACTTCTCGCGCGCCGACGGCCTTCAGTCCCGGGAGGAGGGACGTGGCCGGGGTGCGGGCGTGTGCCCGGACGCCACCGTCTGGGCGGGCGTCCTTCAGGATCCCTACACAGGCAGAAGGGTCACCTTCACACGCGGTCAGGAGACCTCGGCGGCTGTCCAGATCGACCATGTGGTGCCGCTGAACTACCTCTACGCCCACGGAGCCTGGCAGTGGGATGAGCGCACCCGACTGTTGGTGGCCAACGACCCGCTGAATCTCGTCGCCGTTGAAGGCGAGGCCAATCAGGCCAAGGGCGCCTGCGGGCCGGCGAGCTGTCCCGTTGGTTCCACCGAGACCGGCAGCTGGCGGCCCACCGGACCGGGTGGCTGGTGGCCGGCCAACTCCTCCTACCGCTGCACCTACGCACGTCGCTTCGTCTCAGTGGCCGCCGCCTACCGGCTCGGCCTGCCTCAGGCCGACAAGTCGGCGCTGAGCACCACCTTGAACAGCTGTCTCGCCGGTGGGGACGGGACCGCATCCCTCCCGGAACGCGCCGCGCGTAGCGCGAAAGAGGTCGGCTCCATGGTGTGGCACAGTCCCCGATACGCCGCACTGGCAGCACTCGGCGCCCTGGTTCTGGGCTGGGGACTCATCCTTCGAGGCAGACGCCGAGTGCGTGCAGCCTCACGGCGTCGGCGCCGTTCCATGTCCCGCCACTGAGCCGTCTGCTTAGGATGCCGCCATGGCAGCTCACCCCCGTTCCGCCTCCAGCGGCAACAACGCTCCAAGTGCACCGACGTCGGCTCGTATCGACGTCTGGCTGTGGAGCGTGCGGCAGATCAAGTCCCGTTCGGCGGCGACGAGCGCCTGCAAGGCGGGGCATGTGCGCATCAACGGAGAGACCGCCAAGCCCGCCCAGCACGTCTCGGTGGGGGACGAGGTCCGCTACCGGGTCGATGGCTTCGACCGGCTACTGACCGTCACTCGAATCCTCACCAAGCGGGTGGGTGCCCCCATCGCCCGCACCGCGTACATCGACTCCTCTCCCCCTCGCCCGTCACCCCTGGACGCGCCGGCAGCTATCATCCGAGATCGCGGGGCAGGACGGCCCACGAAGAAGGAGCGTCGTCAGCTCGACGCCCTCATGGGAGGCGGACGCCATCAGGATGACCGCGTCTGACGCGCCGGGGTGAGCGGCCTCACCGCCAGCAGATTTCGGAACGAGCCGCCCCATGGGTTAAGGTTCTGCTCGTTGCAAGCGGCCCGAAGCCGCGAGTCAACGGGCTGTGGCGCAGTTTGGTAGCGCACTTGACTGGGGGTCAAGGGGTCGTGGGTTCAAATCCCGCCAGCCCGACCAGGACAAAGGTCCGCACTCTTTCAAAGGAGTGCGGATCTTTTTGTTGACAGCACTTCGGCAGCAGACGTTCACATTCTTCCGATGCCACCCTTATCAACACCAGCCACATTTGCATCCCACATAACAACCATTAGGCTAATTTAAGCCGATGAGCCCGATAGCAATTTACCAACCTTTAATCACGATCCAGTCAACGTTGCAATGACGGCGATCACCCAGCCTGCCCGCCGCCTGTGGCCAGTTTTCATTGGTACCTCAAGACGAAAGAACTACCCCTTGTAGCCGGTCACATGATTCAGCCGCGCGACGAATTCGGTCAGAAAAGTCACAACCGAATAACATGCATGGCCGACGCGACTGTGGTTGAGTGAACACCGACATCAAGGGTGTCTCACAGCATCCTGCGCGTCGGCTCACCGTCGATTGTGCAAATCAGACTGTGTTCTCATATTCCCGATCAGAGAGAACGACACATGAACATCAAGCGCGTCATCGCCGCAGCTGCGC
>ERZ773077.991-NODE-991-length-20416-cov-4.190708_pt1 | contig 20416 bp, 21 predicted proteins | sample MGYA00580612_ERZ773077 | MGnify/ENA primary metagenome ERZ773077 (study PRJEB29015, sample SAMEA2737971) | human oral metagenome | biome: human oral; feature: human-associated habitat; material: dental | place: China | collected 2021 ...
TTACAATTCGTAAAATCCTAAGAGAATAGAATTTTATAAAAAGCGTAATTTACAAAATTTCAAAAAGCAAAGCGCGTGAGCTTTACAGCTCACCGAAAAGCGCTTCGAGATTTTTAAGACCTTCCTCCGTGGAGACCTTTTTCTCACTCGCCAAACCGGTTTCGATAAGCTCGATCTCGCAGCCGCACAGCATCGAAGCTAGGCGGATATTTAGGCCGTTTTTGCCGATCGCTTTACTTTTTTGATCGGGGTTAACATAGACGATCGCCTTGCCGTCCTGCGCTATTTTGACCGAGTTTACGATCGCAGGCGCCATTGCACGAGTGATCAAAATTTCGGGGCTTGCGGAGTATTCAAACGCATCGATGCTCTCGCCGCCGCTTCCGTCTTGCAAATTTTTGCTTAAAAATCTACTCACCGCATCGATTCGCGCGCCTCCTTTGCCGACTGTAGCGCCTACCGGATCGACGTTTGGCGAGACGGCGCTAAGCGCGATCTTGGCTCGCCTGCCGGGGATTCTGGCGCAGGCTTGGATGATGACGCTGCCGTCTTTGATCTCTGGGACTTCGGCTGCGAGTAGGGCTTCTAGGAATTTCGGGCTGGTGCGCGAAAGCTCTAGCCTGATGCCGTGAGATTTGTCGATCGCTACGTTTTTGATGACGGCTTGCAGCACGTCGCCGATCTTGAAATTCTCGCCCTTGATGCGGTTTTTAAGAGGCATGAAAGCCTTCGTATCCTCGATTTCTACGTAGGTCGTGCCGTCGTGATCGATCTTGGTGACCGTGCCGTGGGTGAGAGTGCCTACCTTACTTTTATAGTTTTCAAAAATTTTCTCTTCGAGCAGTCGCTGGATATGAAAATTTAGCTCTCTAGCCAGCACGCCGGAAGCCGTGCGACCGAGGTTTTCGATATTTATTTCGTAGCTTAGCTCATCGCCGATCTCTGCGTTTTCGCCTATTTTTTTGGCTTCGCTCAGCGCGATGAAGTTGTGATCACCGAGTCGCTCGTCATCATCTGCGACGACGTGGACCTTTTGGTAGAGCTTGACGCGTTTGGTCTGCGGATCGACTTCGCTGTCGTAGAGATACTCCTCGCCGAAAAGTCTTTTTGCGGTCTGGATGAACGCCGTTTTGACGCGCTCTTTCACGTCTGCGGGCTCAAGCCCCTTTTCATTTGCAATCGACTCGATGATGTCGGTGATTTTTTCCATAAATTTTCCTTAAGATTTGATTTCGTGCTACTAAATTTGGATTTTAAATTTTGAAGTGTGGTATTATATGGAATTTTGACTTTATTTTTATTTAAACGAATTATTATCTAAATTTCGCTAAACTCGCGGGTTTAAAACATAAATGAAAGGATAGATCATGCAGCTGAAACTTGCCAGAACGGAGCTTGCCTCTAAGCCAAAAAGCGTTAAGATCGAGGATTTGCAAGCCCAAGTAGAAAAGAGCGGACAAAAAATATTTTATCTGGATAGAGAAAATTCTCAAAAAGATTTAGCCGCTTTGGTGGATTTTTTCGACACTAAGGGTTTTAGCGTGTATCAGCGCATAGTGCGATACGGGCTGAACGAAAACGAGTATATGTACGAGGTGCATATCCTTTGAGCAAACTCCTATTCATCCAGACCCTAGGTTGTGCGATGAACGTGCGCGATAGCGAGCATATTATCGCGCAGCTAAAAGAGCAAGATTACGAGATTACCGACGACGTAAATATTGCGGATCTGATCTTAATAAATACCTGCTCCGTACGCGAAAAGCCCGTGCATAAGCTTTTTAGCGAAATCGGAGCTTTTGATAAGGCGCGAAAAAAGGGCTCCAAAATCGGCGTTTGCGGCTGCACCGCAAGCCATCTGGGCGGAGAAATTTTTAAGCGCGCACCATTCGTGGATTTCGTACTCGGCGCCAGAAACGTATCTAAAATTTCGCAAGCCGTACGTACGCCAAAATTTATCAGCACGGACATAAACTACGACGAGAGCGAGTTTGCATTCGGCGATTTTGCGAGCTCGCCATATAAATCCTTCATAAACATAATGATCGGCTGCGACAAAAAGTGCTCCTACTGCATCGTGCCGCAAACTAGAGGCGATGAAATTTCGATTCCTGCTCAAATCATCTTACGCGAAGCCGAAAGATCCGCCGCTCGCGGCGCCAAAGAGATATTTTTGCTCGGACAAAACGTCAACAATTACGGCAAGCGCTTTTCTAACGCACACGAAAAAATCGACTTCAGCGACCTGCTCGTGCGGCTTAGCGAGATAGAGGGCATCGAGCGCATCCGCTTTACCAGCCCGCATCCGCTGCATATGGATGATAAATTTTTGGACGTTTTTTGCAATAATCCTAAAATTTGCAAATCGATGCACATGCCGCTGCAAAGCGGCTCTAGCAAGGTTTTGCGCGATATGAAGCGCGGATATACCAAGCAGTGGTATCTAGACCGCGCGCTTAAACTGCGCCAAAGCTGCCCGGGCGTGGCGATCAGCACCGACATCATCGTGGGCTATCCGAGCGAGAGCGAGGAGGATTTTGCCGAGACGATGGAGGTGCTAAAGACGGTTAGATTCGAGCAGGTTTTTTCGTTTAAATTTAGCCCGCGACCGCTCACGCCGGCAGCAAGCTTAAAGCCGCTGGATGATGAAATTTCAAGCGAAAGGCTAAGTAGGCTGCAAAGCGCTCACGCTAAAATTTTAGACGAGATCGCAGGAGCGCAAAAAGATAAAATTTTCGACGTATATTTCGAGGAGCTGCGAGAGGGCGGCACTGCGTGCGGTAGAAGCTTTTCAAATTTTCTAATCTGCGCGCAAGGCGGCGAGGAGCTGTTAGGCAAAACGCGCGGAGTACGTGTCGAAAAGACCGCCAGAATGGCGCTTTATGGAAAAGTTATCGCTTAAAAAGCGGCTATTTTTCCGCGTCGCCGAATATCTCATTTTTATCCTGATTTGGTGTATTTTTTTAACGTGCAGGGTTAAATTTACCCCCACAAAGTTGCCCGAAAAGCCCTGCGTCGTCGTGTTTTGGCATGGAAGGCTAGCGATGATGAGCTTTGCATATAGACGCTGGTGGCTGCGGGATTTCGGCAATGCTAAGCGAGCTAAGGTCATCATCAGCGATCACAAAGACGGCGAAATCATTACGCGCGTGATCTCGCATTTCGGCATCGGCGCGATCCGCGGCAGTAGCTTCAAGGGCGGCGCACGCGCACTTATGGGCGCGATCAAAGAGATAAAAAACGGCACCGACGTCATCATCACTCCCGACGGCCCGCGCGGCCCGCTTCACAGCGTCGCGGACGGAGCCGTGATCCTTGCGCAGCGGCTAAGCTTAGATATCTACGCGCTAAATTACGAAGCAAGCAGTTTTTGGAAATTTCGCAGCTGGGACGAGATGGTCTTGCCAAAGCCCTTTTCGCGCATAAATTACAGCCTCAGCGCACCGCTAAATTTAGAAGGACTTGACCTTGAAGAGGGCAAAGAGGCGATTAGGCGACTGCTTTTTGCAAGCGCCGAGCAGGACGCTAAATTTTAGTTTGAAATAATAGTCTTTTGGTATAATTGCGATTTTAGGAGAGAAAATGGCACTATTTAAGGCAAAATCATTCCTCAGCGTCGCTAAAAGTGCCGGCGCATGCGAGTTTTTTTATAGAAAATTGGGCTTTGGCAGAAGGATCGTGGACGAGAGATCAGACCGCTTCCCAATATCGCCGGAGAACGATCTGGTTACCTCGCTCGCGGGCTTTGCGGATCTGGGCGAGAAAAATTTAATCTCTTGCGTCCTAATAGATGACGAGCGCCAAAGAGTGCATTTTAGCGAGGATTATGCGCCTAAAGATAGCTGTATTTATCAAAAAGTCGATGATAGCTTCATCGTGGAATTTCCGCGCTCAAGCGCGCAGGCTGCGGATGAGGCCTTCGGCACGAGCTTCGGCTCGCACACTAGTCTATTTAAAATTTTATACTTCCTACTGAAAAATCAAAGCGATTTTGAAAATATGGCGATGTTCGCGCTGAAATTTAATAACCGAGCGTGTTTCGTCGTTGCCAACCAAGAGCGCGTGCTCTATGCCGATATGGTGCGCATCGACGAGGAGATGCAGGCCGCGATGAACGACGCGGACGAGCTTTTTTACGAGCTTTTAAATTTTCAGATCGAAACCTTCTACAAAACCGAAAATAGCGAGTTTCTTACCAACGTTTTCATCTACTCCGACGGCACGCTCAGCAACGAGATCGGCTATGTGATTTTCACGCGTATCTACATCAAAACGAACCTAAAAAATCTAAATTTTGCCGATTACATCAACAAAATCGCGATGCTGGAAGCTCGGTAGATCAAATTTTTTGCTCCGCACCGAGGCAGAATTTTAAAATTTAATCTTCAGCTTTGCAAGACTGTGCTTACTTGATGCGATTTAGTGCTTGTTTGTGCTGCGCTTTATTAAATTTATCTCGCGTTACATAATGGATTTTGGCTGGGTAAAATAATCAGTATTTAAACGGCTCGCTTTTAAATTTAAGCTCATTTGCCGTAAAAGGTCCGTCTTACGCCGTAAATTTTATCTTTTTCACGAATCCCGATTAATTTTGCGTAAAAAATTTTCTATCAAAGCCCGCCTTTGCTCCACGTCGTCGTTCTCACTAATGCCCTCTAGCTCGCTTGCGTGATGCGCTTTGGGCGGGATATCTTTCAGATACGACCACACCTCGTCCTCGCTTAAAATTTTGCCGTGCAGATCAAAACCTACGTTTAGCGCTCTGCCCGAAACCTCAGCGATATCTGCGTGCAGGTGACCGTAGAGCATCAGCGCACCATAATGGCAGTTTGCCCACTCGATCATCGGGTAGTGAGACAGAGCCGCTCTTTTATGCGATAGGCGCACAAAGGCATATCCCACGATCTGCTCAAACATAAAATTGCCGTCTGCCTTGCGTCCGCTTAGCAGTTCGTTTTTCATCGCGGCGATGCGCCCATCGTGGTTGCCGAGCACCAAAAAATGTCGCCCGTTTAGTCTGCGAAGTAACTCGCAAGTGTGCGCAAAATCCTTGTGAAAGGAGACGTCGCCGAGATTATAGACAAGATCCTCGGGTGTAACAAGCGCATTCCAAGCGGCGATGAGATTTTCATCCATCTCGGCTACATTCGTGCCTTTTCTAAAATTCGGGTATTTTTTCAGCACCGGCTAGTGGCCGAAGTGCAGATCGGAGGTAAAACAAACGTTCATAAAAGCTCCTCAAATAGCGCAAGATCCGCGCCCTCGGCAAATAAAAATCCGCGATTTATCGGCGGGATTTTTAGGGTGCGGCACGCTTCTTTAAATTTCTTTTCCATCGCGGCTTTGATATATGGCGTTACGAGAATAATTTTTGCGCCAGCCCCGACGGCTACCTTACCGCCTAGCACGCAGCCCGTGCCATTTTCTAGGCAGCGTGCGCATTCGCTTCGCTGCGCCGAGCTTAGCACGAGTCCTAGCCGCTTGCAGGTAAGACCCACGCCGCGAAGCTCGTTTGCACCGCGTTTTACGAGGTAAATTTTAAGCGCAGGATTAGAAATTTCGGGAGCTAAATTTAACGCATCGGCCGCCAAAAACTCAAAGCTCTTTTTCACGCCGTTAAAATATTCGTCCAAAAACGGCTCGCTAAATTTAGCGCGAATAAATCCGCGCTTAAACCGGTCCGTCAAATTCGTCTCGTCGGTGAAGTATTTTAGGTTTCGCTCACGCAAAAACCGCTCCAGCTCGCACTTTCGCACGCCTAGAAGCGGACGAGCGATCACGTAATCCTCGCGAGTCTCAAGCTCCTGCATGCCAAGCAGCTCGCTAAGCCCCGCGCCGCGCCCAAGCTGCATCAAAAACCACTCGAATTTATCATCAAACTGATGCGCCAAGATCAAATTTTCATATCCCCGCTCGCGGCAAATTTCGGCGAAAAAATCATATCTGGCCGCGCGCGCCTCGTGTTCGAAATTTGAAGCGCCCAGCTGTACGCTTTTTACGTAGATTTGTTTGTTAAATTTAGCCGCCAGATCTCGTGCCGAGGCGACCTCGTCCTTACTTTGCGCGCGGACGTTATAGTCCACGATCGCAAGGTCAAATTTCACGCCCGCCTCGTCCAAAAGGTAAAAAAGTGCCGTACTATCGACGCCGTGCGAAAATGCAAGCAGATTTCGCCCCGATTTTAGCTTATGTAAAACTGGCGCGCTTAGCATTTTAGGCCTTTGCCGTGATCTTGCCTAGCGCCTGGCTGCCCGCTACCTGCGTGATCTCGCACCAGTAGCGACCGCCGGTTTCTAGCTGCTCCACGTCGCTTTCGTTGATCAAAATTTCGCCGTCGATGTCCTTGTCCCACAGCGCCTTTTTCGCGGCGTAAAACATCTCGCCCTCGCTGCTTTCGCCCTCGAGCGAAACGATAAATTTCTTGCCCAACTCCTGCGCGAAGCTCGCCTCGATCGCGGCGCGAGTGATCTTTTCGATCTTGCTTAGGCGCTTTGAGATGATTTTAGCGGGCACCTGCTCCATTTCATACGAGAGCGTGTCCTCCTCTTTCGAGTAGGCAAACGCCGAAACGCGGTCAAATTTAAACTCCTCCAAAAACGCGCAAAGCTCGTCAAATTCGGCTTCGCCCTCGCCCGGGTGCCCGACGATAACGCCCGTTCGCAAAAACGCGTCAGGTGCCTTTTTCATCAAGTTTAAAAGCTCTTTAATCCGCGCCGCGCCGCTTCCGCGCCTCATGATTTTTAGCATTTTATCGCTAGCGTGCTGGATCGGCATATCAAAGTAGTTTACAAACACGGGCGAGACAATGATACGCTCCACTAGCGCGTTTGAGGTGGTGCTAGGATAAAGATAAAGTATGCGCGCGGTTTTGACGCCCTCGATCTTTTCGACCGCGCCAATTAGCGAGATGAGGCCGTCGCTAACCGCGTGATCGCGCATATACGAGCTGCTATCCTGCGAGAGGAAGCTAAAGTCGTAGTAGCCCTTTTTTACGAGTTTTTGCACCTCGTCTACGATGTTTTCGAGCGCGCGGGATTTTAGCTTACCCTTAAAGGTTGGTATCGCGCAGAAGCTGCATTTTTGATTACAGCCTTCCGAAATTTTGATGTAGGCATGGTAGTTTGAGCCCGTTATCACGCGCTCTTCGCTTGCTTGCAGGTAGGTATCCGGGCTAAATAAATTTTGCTTTTTTAGGATGATTTCATCGATCTTGTCGTAGTCTCCGACACCGGTGAAAAGATCGACCTCGGGCAGCTCTTTCATCAGCTCCTCGCGGTATCGCTGCATGAGGCAGCCCGTGACTACAAGCAGAGAGCCTTTTTTACGCGCTTCGTGCATATCCAGGATCGCGCGGATGCTCTCCTCTTTTGCCGAATTTATAAAGCCGCAGGTGTTTACGATAATGACGTCAGCAGAGGCGACATCTGGCGTGATCTCATAGTTTGAGAGGCGTCCGAGCATGATCTCGGAGTCCACCAAATTTTTGTTACAGCCTAATGATACTAAGTGAAGTTTGCCCATCTTATACCCACAGATTGTCGATCAGGCGCGTTTTGCCCACATACGCGGCGACCAGGATGATGGTGTTGTCCGGTTCTATTAGCGAGATCTCGTTTAAATTTCTATCGACGATCGCGACGTAATCGACGTTTAGCGGCTCTAGGGTTTGTAGCATCTCGCCTTTTATCGTTTGTGCGCTTAGCTCGCCTGCCGCGATCAAATTTGAAGCTTTTTTAAGCGAATGCGAAAGCTTAAGCGCCTCTAGCTTTTGCCCCTCGTCTAGGTAGGCGTTTCGCGAGCTAAGCGCCAGTCCGTCGCGCGCGCGAACGATCTCGCAAGGCACGATCTCTAAATTTAAAAAACAGGTCTTTACGAAATTACGCACGATGAGCAGCTGCTGCGCGTCCTTTTTGCCCATATAGACGCGCTTTGCGTTTGTTAGATTAAAGAGTTTATTTAGCACGCGAAGCACGCCGTCAAAGTGTCCAGGGCGAGTCTTGCCCTCAAGCACACTCGCTAAATTTTCAGGCGCGCTGATTAGCGGCTCGGTATCAAAATATAGCTCCCTAGCCTCAGGCGCAAACATCGCATGCACGCCCAGCTCCTCGCAAATTTTAGCGTCGTTTTGTTCGTTTTTGGGATAGCTATCAAAGTCCTCGCCCGCCAAAAACTGAGTCGGGTTTACGAAGGTCGAAACGATCGCGGTTTTGTTTTCTGCTACGCATCTTTTTATGAGGCTAGCGTGCCCATCGTGAAGCGCGCCCATCGTAGGTACGAAGCCGATATTTTCGGGATTTGCCGCGACAAAATCTCGCAGCTGTTCTGCTGTTTTTAAAATTTGCATTTTCTCTTCTTTATGTTTAATTTTAACGCGCGATTATAGCAAATTTTATCTTTACTCTTACAAATATGTTATAATCACGCCAAAAAGCACAAAAAAGGTCTTAAATTTTGGATAATTACGAATACACGGAACTCCTAAAAACCCTAAACACGAAAGTAGAAAATATCGCGGGCGTCGTAAAACCCGAGAGTATCAAAGCTCGCCTAAAAGAGATCGAGGAGATGGAAAACGATCAAAATTTCTGGCAAGACATCGCAAAAGCGGGCGCCATCGGCAAAGAAAAAACGAAAATTTCAAATATCTTAAATAATTTCCTAAATGCCAAAAGCGCCGTAGACGACGCAAAGGATCTATACGAGCTGGCAAACTCTGAAAACGACGAAGAGACGATAAATTCGCTCTTTGCCGAGGCTGGCGAGTTAGAGGATAAGATCGTAAATTTAGAGATTTCTATGCTACTTAGCGGCGAGGACGACGGCAAAAACGCCATCGTCACCATCCACCCGGGCGCAGGCGGCACGGAGAGTAACGACTGGGCTAGCATGCTATACCGCATGTACCTGCGCTTTTGCGAAAGAGAGGGCTTTAAGGTCGAAACTCTGGACTTTCAAGAGGGCGAAGAAGCCGGGCTAAAGGACGTGAGCTTTATCGTTAAAGGCGTAAACGCTTACGGCTACCTAAAGGCTGAAAACGGTATCCACCGCTTAGTACGAACCAGCCCGTTTGATAGCGCAGGTCGCCGTCACACGAGCTTTACCAGCGTGATGGTAAGCCCCGAGATCGACGATGACATCGAGATAGAAATCGACGAAAAAGATCTAAAAATCGACACCTACCGCGCAGGCGGAGCAGGCGGTCAGCACGTAAATAAAACCGAGTCTGCCGTGCGTATCACTCACGCACCCACCGGCATCGTCGTGCAGTGTCAAAACGACCGCAGCCAGCACAAAAATAAGGCCACCGCGATGAAAATGCTAAAATCGCGCCTGTACGAACTAGAATTAATGAAACAGCAAGAAGCCGCCGGCAGTATCGAAAAAAGCGAGATTGGCTGGGGGCATCAGATCCGCTCCTACGTGCTTTTCCCGTATCAGCAGGTTAAAGACAACCGCAGCGGCGAGGCATACAGCCAAACCGACGCGATACTAGACGGCGATATAAAAAAGCTCATCGAGGGCGTTTTGGTAAGTCAAAAAAGCATAAACTAGAAAGGAAAAATATGGAAATTTCAGCTCTTTTAAACCAACTAGGCTACAACGAAAACGACGCAACCGCCGCACAGGTTAGGCGCATACTAAACAACTGCGACGGGTTAAATTTAAGCAGTATCATCACACTAAACGACCACCTAAAACCGCTTGGCGGCTTCGTAGCGATGAGCGGCAGCGAGAACGTGTTTAAGATAAAAAATGCAGACAAAACGCCCGATGCGCTAAACGTGATCGAAAACTGGGCTGAAAAAAACAAGATAAACATAAAAAAAGTGAATGAAACTACGCACTACATACTAGGAAAAAACATATGAAAAACTACGATATCATCGTCATCGGCTTTGGCAAGGCCGGCAAAACTCTCGCCGTAAAAGCCGCAAATTTAGGCAAAAAGGTCGCCGTGATCGAAAAATCGGCGCAGATGTACGGCGGAACATGCATAAACATCGGTTGCATCCCGACTAAAAAGCTAGTAAATTTAAGCAAAGAAGCGCAATACGTAAATAACAACGTCGCTGGCGAATACTTCACGCTAAGTATCGAGAAAAAAGACGCTCTCGTTTCCGCGCTTAGAGCTAAAAATTTCACTATGCTTGACGGCAACGCAAACATCGACGTGATAAACGGCACGGCTAAATTTATAGATAAAAACAGCATCGAAGTCGCGGCTACGGATGGCTCAAAAAGCGTGATTACCGCGCCGACGATCGTTATAAATACGGGCTCGGTTAATGAAAAACCAAACTTTGAGGTTAGTTCAAATTTTGCTTACGACAGCACGGGGATTTTAAATCTAAAAACGCTTCCAAAGCACCTAGTAGTCGTGGGCGGCGGATATATCGGGCTTGAGTTTGCCTCGATGTTTGCCGAGTTTGGCTCAAAAGTTACCATCGTAGCTCGCTCGGGCGTGCTAAAAAACGAGGACGAGGACGTAAAACAGAGCGTAAAGGCGCTGCTACAAATGCAAGGCGTCGAGATTTTAGAAGGCTGCGAAGTTAAAAATTTAAAAGACGGCACGCTAAATTTCACCCAAAACTGCGAGCCAAAAAGCCTTGACGCGGACGCATTTTTACTAGCGACGGGGCGCGTAGCGGCGACTGCGGAGCTAAATTTGAGCGCAGCAGGTGTACAAACGGACACTAAGGGAAACGTGCTAGTAAACGAGTTTTTACAAACCGCCCAGCCGCATATCTACGCAGTGGGCGACGTTCGCGGCGGCGAGCTTTTCACGTACACGAGCCTAGATGATTTTCGCATCGTATTCGACAAGCTTTTTGGTGCGGGCAAACGTAGTACTCTAAACCGTTCACCTCACGCTAGCGCGCTTTTTACCGAGACTCCGCTAGCTAGCATAGGACTAAGCGAAAAACGAGCCATGGCGCAAAATTTAGACTTTAAAGTCCTAAAACTAGCGCTAGCCGCGGTCCCCGGCGCAAAGGTAGTCGGCAACGAAACAGGATTTTTAAAAGCGATCGTGGAGGCAAAAAGCGGCAAAATTTTGGGCGCAGCATTTCACTGCGTTTACGCAAACGAGCTTATCAACGAGATCGCCATCGCAATGGCTCTAGGCGCGGGCGCTGATTTCTTTAAAAATCAGATTTTCACCCACCCTAGTATCAGCGAAGCGCTAAATGACCTCTTTGGACAATTTTAAAAACGACGGAAAGGATAAAAAATGAGAAATTTACTTCTTACCTTTATCGGGCTTTTGTTTGTAGGATGCGCAGCTTCAAGCGGCGGACCCAACGACAACCCCGACTACGATTTTAACAAACGCGCCATCGAAGTTCTAAAGCCAAAATGCGAAAGCGGCAACTACTCCGCGTGCAACGATCTTGCCATCAGCTATCAAAATCTGCAAGATCACAAAACCGCTCTAAAATACTATGAAAGAGCATGCAAAAACAACTATCAAGCCGCCTGCACAAACCTCGCCAACATGTACCAAACCGGCCTTGGCGTAAGCAAAGACGCAAACAAAGCACTTGAAATCTATAGCGCCTCATGCACGAACGGCGGCGCGTATTCGTGCTACTACCTAGGCGAGTTTTATCGCTCAAACGCCGACGGCAAAGAGCCAGACTACGCAAACGCTATGTCGGCCTACGATAGAGGCTGCAAACTAGGCGACGTACCGTGCTGCACGAACACGGCCGTACTTTACGAGCACGGCCTAGGCGTAGCGCAGGACGAGTCAAAAGCTAGAAGCATCTACCGCTCGGCGTGCTTTAGCGGCGACACGTCTGCATGCGACAATCTAAAAAGAATGGGCAGAAAGCGCTAAATTTAACGCATTTAAATTCGGTGTTAAATTTACTACGGCGAGTCAAATTCGGCTCGCCTTTTTAAATTTGACCGTAGCAAATTTAACTTCAAATTTGCCTCAAAATTTACCTCCCAAAACCCACATCTTAAAAATATAAAAACCAAAAACCATCCGTCAAATTTGATGCCTAACACTCGCAAATTTAACAGCTAAAATTTAGGTTTTATTTTTGACGTTCCATAGCCAAATTTTATTCGCTCCGCCAAAAAACAGGTTAAATTTGAGCGGATTTTCCCTGCAAATAGCAAAAACAAACAACGCCAAATTTGAGTAAATTTTATAAAAGATAGAAAAAGAGGGGCTCAAATTTAAGCCCCCGGAAGCGTAAGTTTAGAATAAAAATTAAAATTTATAAGAGACGTTAACCTTAAAGTTTCTGCCAGGCTCCCAGTCGATCGCGTTCGCATCGCCCGTGTACTGGGCCATTCTTTGAGAGTGCGAGACGTAGGCTTTGTTAAATACGTTATAAACGCCAGCGTTTATCTCAAGTCCTTTAAATTTACCGCCACTTGGCGCATAAGTGAGATAGATATCACTCACGGCGTAGCTCGGGATATGTACGGCAGCGTCGTTGCCAGCACTCGTCGTGTCTTTCGAGGCGAAATAAATAAGATTATAGCCCACGAGCGTATCGATAGCGTTTATCGAATACTCGGCGTTAAAGGTGTATTTGTCGCCTTGGTCGCGGTAGCCAATGATATTTGACGTGTAGTAGCCGCCGCTACCGTTTCTCACGCGGTCTTTATATCTTACTTTTTGATGAGTGTAGCTGGCACCCAGGCTTAGCGCATCTAGGTTTAGCCTAGCCAAAAGCTCGACGCCGTCGATATCCGCGCCGCCTGCGTTGATCCTATAAAGCACCGGATTTATGCGTCCGCCGGCTGCGTTATTATCTACGATTAGATTTTTGTATTTGGTTTTAAAGTATTTAGCTACGAAGCTAACGTGTCCCGTTTCGCTAAACTCGCCCTTGTAGCGTCCGCCGATCTCGTAGCTATCGCCCGTAGTGGCCTTTAGATCAGGGTTTGCTCTGTATCCCAGCGCCGTACCCCTGCTAGAGCCGCTAGCTAGCATGGACTCCATAACGTCCGGTCCTCTAAACACCTTAGCGTAGCTAGCAAATACCCCAAGCCCTTTCATAAACTCGTAATCAAGCGCGAGAGCTGGCGTAAATTCGTCAAATTTGTATTTGTACCCGCCGATATTTGCGCCGGTACCGTTATAGGTCTTTAGCTCGTGGCGCTCGTATCTGATGCCAGGAGTCACGGTTAGGCCTGCAAATTTGATCGCGTCTTCCAAATAAAACGAGTAGTTGTTTACTTTTTCGGGGCGGTTGTTTTGCGGCTTGTTAAAATTTTCGCTGTGGTAGTACTCCGCGCCGTATCTTAGCGTTTGCGTCACGTCGCCCGTCTCTATCGCGGTTTTTGCTTTCGCGCTTAGGCCTCTAGTTTTTACGCCCCATTTGCTACCGTCGATCCTCTGATGTTTCGTATGATAGGCCGTTACGTCTAGGTTTAGCAGCTCGCTAGGAGTAAATTCGTACTTTAACGTCGTCGTGTCGCGCTCGTATTTGCGGTAGTCATCATTTGTATGCCAACTACCAAATTCTGCTCTTAAAGGATAAAGTCCCTTGTAGTGGTTGTGCTCGTGAGAGAGCGATATCCTGTGCGCATCTAAAAAGCTGTATCCGAGCTTAAAAAGATAGCTAAGGTCGTTGCCGTCGCCGCCGATTTTCTTGCCATTGCCGCTTTTACCGTAGTCGTAACCTTTGTGATTTATCGCGGCTAAAAAGTCAAGCCCCTCGACGGGCGCGGTAAAAACCATGAGTCCTTGCGAAAATTCGTCGTTATTTGAGGCATAGCCCGTTTTGATTTTGGCGCCGATGATTTCGCCCTCTTCCAGCAGATCTCTAGCGTCCACCGTCCTAAAGGCTACCGAACCTCCCAGAGCCCCAGCGCCGTTTACCACAGAGCGCGCACCGACCTCAACGTCGATGGCTTTAATTAGATCAGGGTCGATTAGTAGGTCTGCGTTGTGGTGAAAGGTATTTCCGTTTTGTTTCGCGCCGTCGATCGTGATGTTTAGACCGCGGTCACTCACGCCTCTCATGTAGATTTTTTGATTCATGCCGTTCGTACCGCCCACGTAAACGCCCGGGATATCGCGCATAACGTCTTTTAGTATGCCTGCGTTTCTCGTGCTTATTTTTACGTCGTCTACGCCGTAGCCGCCGCTAGTGCTGCTTACCTCTACGCCGCTTAGCGTTACGTTCTCCGCGGCATTTGCGCCGATAGCCAGAGCCGCTACGAAAGAAAATTTCGCAACATTGTTAAAACTCATTTTTTCTCCTCTTTAAATTTACGAAAATTTGCGCCGATTTAGAAAAACATTTAAATTTTGTTTTCTTTAATCAGCTCAAATTTTGAAAACGAATACTACAATCTTAAGACTAAATTTTAGGTAAATTTATATAAAATATTACTTGCTTATTCGTTATTGACAATAAATACCATAATCTGCTATAATTGGCGCGCAAATTTTACAAGAAGGCATTAAATGGAATTTCTCAAACACAACGTCGATTACGTTATCATCGGTATTTTAGGGCTTATGAGTTTTACGGTAGTGTGGCTTACGATAGAGCGCTTGATCTTTTACGCAAACGTTAAATTTGAAAACTACAAGAACCAAGACGACTTTGAAGAGAGCGTAACCAGAAATTTAACAACGCTTTATATCGTTTATTCAAATGCGCCGTATATCGGGCTTTTGGGTACGGTTGCGGGCATCATGGTAACCTTTTACGACATGGGTATGAGCGGCGGCATCGATACTAAAAGCATCATGGTCGGCCTGTCTCTCGCACTAAAAGCAACCGCGCTAGGCCTCATCGTCGCGATACCGACGCTAATGATCTACAACGCGTTTATGAGAAAAGTGGACGTACTCGTAAACCGCTACAAGGCTTCACGTGAGAATGCCTAAAAAAGAGGGATTAAACGTAATCCCACTCATAGATATTATGCTCGTTTTGCTAGCTATCGTACTTAGCGTTTCGACTTTTATCGCTCAGGGCAATATCAAAATCGACCTGCCAAACAGCGAGAGCGCGGAAAAAAAGCAAGACGAAAACGATAAAATAGCCGTTTTAATTAATAAAGATAATGAATTTTTTATAGGCGAAGAGAAAATCGCCGAGGAAAATTTGAAAGAAAAGCTAAACGAGATAAAAAACGAAACGTTAATAGAACTTAAAAGCGATAAAGAGAGCAAATTCGACTCGTTTATCAAGGTTATCGACATACTAAAAGAAAAAAATCATGAAAACTTCGCTATCACGACAACAACTGAATAGACGCGCCAGCTTTACGGGGCTTGGCGTTTCTATCCTGTTGCACTCTATCCTCATCGGATCTTTTATCAAATTTTACGAAGAACTAAAACCGATGCCGGAAGAAAAAAGCGTCAAGATAGCGCTAAATACCTTTACGCCGCCAGCAGCTCCGCTCCCGCCAGCACCTACCCCACCGGCCCCGCCGCCTCCGGCACCGCCTGCGCCGCCTCCGCCAGAACCTGTCGTCACGCCGCCAGAACCGCCAAAACCGGTCGAGCCACCTAAGCCGATAGAAAAACCAAAACCAATAGAAAAACCGGTAGAGAAGCCAAAACCCGTGGAAAAGCCCGTGGAAAAACCAAAGCCTAAACCTACGCCAAAACCGGTTAAAAAGCCTGAGCCGGAACCGGAACCGGAACCGCAAGTAGCGCAGGTAGTACCGCCTGCACAGCCGTCGCCGCCTACTTCTACGCCGCCCGCAGCGCAACCAAGTAGTGCTCCAAGCTCGAACGTAAAATCAAATTTACCGCCTAGCGGAGCTGAAACAGTTGGAGAATTTAACTTCGCGACATCAGCCGGCGACGAGAGATTTTCTAAGATCCAAAAGGCGATACAAAAGCATCACAAATACCCTAAACGCGCGCAAAAAATGCGCCATCAAGGCGTCGTAGAGGTTAGCTTTTTATACAAAAAAGACGGCAGCGTCCGCGACGTAAAGGTGATAAAAAGCTCAGGCTTTGAGACACTAGACGAGGCCGCAGTCGAGCTCATAAACCGCGCTGCACCTGATTTTCCGACGCTTGATCGCGACTACGTCATAAAAATCCCGGTTAGCTACAAACTCACCTAAATTTAAGCCGTTTTTGCGGCTTAAATTTTATCTTTAATTCTACAAATTTGACGCAATAAATCAAAAAATCAGCCGTTTTATTTATGAATTTAGCATTACTAAAATCGGTAGCAATCAAATCAAATTTGACGCCGTAGCAGGGACGTAAATTTGCCAAATTTACAGTCCTAATAGCTAGGCTAAATTTGCCAAACGGTTTGCCCAAGCGACCGATCAAATTTACTCAAAATTTAGCCGACGCAATTAGTTCAAATTTACGCCGAGCGATCTTATAAATTTACTTAAACGCCCTTTTGTATGAGTTTTCTATCAGTTCAGCGCACCCTAGCTCACTCATCGCAACCTGCGCGAAATTTGGATTTCGCAGCAGCTCTCTACCGTAGGCTACCGCGTCGCAAACGCCGCCTAACAGCAGCGCCTCGCCCTCAGATGCCTTTGTGATGAGCCCGACCGCGATTACGGGTATGCCAACCGCCTGTTTTACCGCCCTAGCGTAGCTCGCCTGATACAGCGGAGTAAACGCAGGCGCGCTATCCGTGCGCTCAAAAAATCCGCCCGCCGAGACGTGGATAAACGCCGCGCCCAAAGCCTCGAGCTCTTTTGCTAGCCGCACGCTATCCTCTAGACTCCAGTCGCCCTTCACCCAGCTATCCGCGCTTATGCGCACGCCGACGGGGATTTGCACCGCGGCTTTTATCTCGCTTAAAATTTCTTTTAAATATCTCGTACGATTTTCGAAGCTCCCGCCGTATTCGTCGTCTCGTAGATTGATCTCAGGCGAGAGAAATTCGCTGATTAGATAGCCGTGCGCGGCGTGGATCTCGGTCGCGGCGTATCCTGCACGCTCGGCTCTGATCGCGGCATCGACGAAAGCTTGCTTGACCGAGACAATGTCCTCTACGCTCATTTGTTTCGGCGTTTTGTAACTCTCGCTAAATTTTACCGCGCTAGGTGCGATCAGATCCTCACACTCGCTTTTTCTGCCAGCGTGCGCGAGCTGGACGGCCATTGTGGCGCCGTATTTGACACACTCCTTGACGAGCCTGGCGTGCGCCTCCTGCTGTTCGTCGTTCCATAGCCCCAGATCGCGACTCGTGATCCTGCCTCTAGGCTCGACCGCCGTAGCTTCGACGATGATGAGCCCGACGCCTCCTAGCGCGCGAGCGGCGTAGTGCAAGCGGTGAAAGCACCTAGGTTGGCCGTTTTCGTTTTTGGCCTTATACATACACATCGGCGGCATGGCGACGCGGTTTTTGATCTGCAGATCGCCGATTTTTAGCGGCGTAAAAAGCAAGCTTTGCATGAGAAATCCTTTAAAGATTATTTGCGGTTATTTTAGGATATTTGTTTAAATTTATTTAGTTGAGTGCCAAATTTTAGCGACCACCCGCAAGCGGATGAGATTGTAAAAGCAAAAGCGTAAATCAACTATTATGTTAGTTCCCGTCAAATTTGAATTTACTTGCCGCCGTTAAAAATAGAAGCAAAGTACTCGTCTATGCCCATGCCGTTTTTTTCATCTGTTTTAGCCTTGGTTTTACGTCAGCATCTTGCCAAAGTATCGGCGGCAAGGCAAACATCACCCTATCAAGGCTAAATTTTCTCACGTCATCGCGCCAGCCATCCCAGCGGTAAAGCTTGTAAAATTTAGATATATCGCCGCAAAGCGCCCAGTACAAAAACTGCGAGTAGCCAAGCTGCGTCGCCGCTATCTGGCGCATAGTAAAAGACGTTGCCGGATTTGCCACAAAATGTGCCGCCGTTTATCGCGAAAAATCCGCCCAAAACATCGTCTGCCACGAGCAAATAGCTAGGCATCTGCCCAGACTCACTAAAGCTTTTGCCAAGATTAAAGCTGTAAATTCCGCGATTTATCCGCTCGCAGCCAGAACCAAGCACGCGCAGCCAACCGCTCTCTATCACAACGCCACCGCACCCATAAACAAGCGCTCCCATCGGCGAGCGTGTAGTGACCTGAAGCCCCAAAAGCTCGCTTTGAGCCCTGTCCTAGTCACGCGGTAAAATCTCATAGCCATTTTTGGCCTCTTTTAGCCACTCTTCTATTAGCGCCCGGCCCCGGCTCATTTGTGTCTATAAGCTCGCCTAAAGCCCTCATCGCGCGCCATTTGGGTCAAATTTGATGAAATTTAAAAGAAGGATTTGGCGAGTCGCCCCGCCAAATTTATATTAGTAGATTACTTTGCGTCCCAAGCTAGGATCGTGTTACCCTCGGCGTCGGTGGCCACGTCGCCCATGCCCATGATGTTGTAGCCGCAGTCGACGTAGTGCACCTCGCCGGTCACACCGCTAGCAAGGTCGCTAAGCAGATACATAGCACTGTTACCGACATCATGCGTCGTGACGTTGCGTTTTAGTGGGCTGTTTACTTCGTTGTAGCGTAAAATCATCCTAAAGTCGCCGATTCCGCTTGCCGCAAGCGTTTTGATCGGGCCCGCAGAGATCGCATTTACGCGGATATTTCTAGCGCCAAGATCGTGAGCGAGGTAGCGCACTGAGCTTTCAAGAGCCGCTTTTGCGACGCCCATGACGTTGTAGTGAGGCACGAATTTCGGCCCGCCAAGATAAGTTAGCGTGAGCACCGAGCCGCCCTCTTTTAGCACCGGCAGCACCGCACGCGTGAGGCTTAGTAGCGAATACACGCTTGTGCCCATCGCGATGTCAAAGGCTTCTTTGCTCGTGTTTACAAACTCGCCCTCTAGTGCTTCTTTTGGCGCATAAGCCACCGCATGCACGACGAAATCTATCTCGCCAAGATCCGCTTTGATGCGATCTGCAAGCCCGTCTAGATGGGCTTGGTTGTTTACGTCAAGCTCGTAGACGAATTTGCTACCAAACTCCTCCGCGATCGGCTCCACGCGTTTTTTCAGAGCGTCGTTTAGATAGGTAAACGCCATCTGCGCGCCCTGTGCGTGACAAGCCTCGGCGATGCCGTAAGCGATGGATTTGGCGTTAGCGACGCCGACGATGAGGCCCTTTTTGCCTTTTAAAATCATTATTTCTCCTTTAAAATTTGCTTGGCTTTTGAGCGTCTTTGAATGGGTTTTGATTTTGCTCCCTGCGACAGGCTACATGCCTAGTCTTGGTCGCAAAATCTGCAACAACATTCAAATCCATCTTAAAATCCTTCGCAATTTGACTTAAAATTCTACAAATTAAAATTTGCAAAATCTCGCAAAACGCCAAATTTGAAACCAAATTTGATAGCGGCAGTATCGTGAGATGGATTTTAATGTTGTGTAGAAATTTTAAGTCAAGACTAGGCGTGTAGCCTGTCGCGGACTTAAAATTTCAAACTCATTAAAAGACGCTCACGAGACGACGCGTATAAGCTCTAAAAATTTCAAAGCGTCCCAGCTCGCCGTCCCCACTAACACCCCGTCGCAGTTTTTAATACCCACAATACCGCCGATATTTGCGGTGTTTACGCTGCCTCCGTAAAGTAGCGGTGCGCTCGTCTGCTCGCGGATGAAATTTAAAACTCCTTCGATCTGCTCCGCGCTCGCGCTCTTGCCCGTGCCTATCGCCCAAATTGGCTCGTAGGCAATCACTATTCTATCCAGCTCTTCGGCAGTCACGTTCGCCAGACCGCTAGTTAACTGATCAGCCAAAACATCCCTCGTTTCACCTAAAGCCCGTTCTTGCGCTGTCTCGCCAACACACAAAATCGGCTGAAGACGATTACGAATCGCTGCTTGGACTTTCAGCCTAATATCTTTATCGCTTTCAATAAAGATATATCGCCGCTCCGAATGTCCAATCAACACATAGTCAGCAATCCCCCGAAGATGCGCTGCCGGCACTTCGCCAGTGTACGCGCCATGGTCGCGCCAATAGCAATTCTGCGCTGCCAACCTAGCAATTCGCCGATTAATTTGCAAACTTAGACTCTGCAATGTTAATGTTGTAGGAGCTACAACAACCTCAACATCCCGACGCGGCTTTAGAACCTCCATTAGCTTATGCAGATACAAGCTCGCCTCTTGCATATTGAGATTCATCTTCCAGTTGCCAATGATTAATTTTTTTCTCATGATGATAATCCTTATGCTTAGTTTATCACCTCAGTCCATACACGTCTAGTAAACTTTCAATTCCCGGCAGTTTTTTACCCGCCATCAGCTCCATGCTAGCACCGCCGCCAGTAGAAACATGCGTAAAACTTTGTCCGTCATGACCGTCCCACTTTAAAATAAAATCTGCCGTATCACCACCGCCAACAATTGAAGTCACCTCAGTATTTTGAGCAATCGCCAGCGCTACTCGTGCTGAGCCAATCGCAAAGTTATCAATTTCTGCGTACCCCAGAGGCCCGTTCCAAATCACCGTTTTT
>ERZ773077.992-NODE-992-length-20415-cov-34.630747_pt1 | contig 20415 bp, 19 predicted proteins | sample MGYA00580612_ERZ773077 | MGnify/ENA primary metagenome ERZ773077 (study PRJEB29015, sample SAMEA2737971) | human oral metagenome | biome: human oral; feature: human-associated habitat; material: dental | place: China | collected 2021 ...
CCCTCACGCCCCAGCCTAATGCACTACGCCCTGAGCTGCATCTACCGCTACTAGCGGTGCGGTGCGGCTCAGGGCGTAGCCTGATGGTAGGGGATGGCCTTGTCAGAGTGACTTTCCTAGATCAGCGGATCTTCGTCTGGGCTGGGACTGTAGGCGCTGAGGTCTAGCGCTACTTCCTCTGAGGAGCTAGTCGTGGCGGGCGCTGACGGCTGTACGGCGGCGCGCTGCTGCAGCTGTACGTGCTGGCAGACGATCTCCGTGGTAGGCTGACTGAAGCCTGCCTTGTCCGTCTCCCGTCCGTACTCGAGGCGTCCCGCCACGGCGATGGTGTCCCCCATAGCCACATGCTGCTCGACGTAGATACCTGGGGCGCCGCGTAGCACAACGCGGTGCCAGGCGCGCTGCTCGTAGAGCTGGCCGCCCTCACGCTGGGTGATCTGCTCGCGCGTCTCCAGCCGTAGGCGTACCTCGGGGTAGCCTGGGGCGAGGTAGTGCACGCGGGGGCTGTCGGTGACGATGCCCGTGAGGATGACCTGATTGATGGGGGTGGGGGAGCTGCTCATCGGTGGGCTAGCGCTGCAGGACCTTGTTCTTGGCTACGACGGCCACGTATTCTTTGAGGTAGTTGGGCGTCCAGTAGGCCGTGTCGACGAAGGTCTTCGCTTCGTAGAGCTGGGTAGCCAGCGCGACCATGTCCTTAGCCTCGGGATACAGCAGCTCCTCGAGGAGCTCGTAGTGGCCCTCTGGCCAGAGACCCTTGACCTTGAGGGCGCCGTCGCCGAAGAAGAGGTGCTCGCCCTCCGTAGCAAGGCTTTGCTCCGCCTCCAGCACAAGGGCGCTGTCCTCACTGAGGCGTCGCCCCGCGGCGTCGAAGGTCGCGGTATAGACCTCCATGCGGCGTGCGTCCAGCATGGGATGCAGCGTGGCCTGCGTCTCGGGACGTAGGCGGCGAGCCCCAGCGGTAAGGATGGCGAGCGTGTCCACGGCGATGAGTGGTAGCTGCATCCCCAAGCAGAGGCCCTTGGCGAGCGAGGTGCTGATGCGTAGCCCCGTGTAGCTGCCTGGGCCTGCACTGACGGCGATGGCGCGCAGCTGCTTGCCCTCAGCCTTCAGCTGCCCTAGGAGCTCCTCGACCATAGGGGCAAGGGCTGCGGCGTGCCCCCCCTCGGGGGCGCTCACTGAGCGGGAGGCTAGGAGCTCTTCGCCCCAGCCTAGGGCTGCACTGCAGTGGCTGGTGGCGGTCTCGATGCAGAGTATCATGAGGGGCTTAGTCTAGGATGAGTTCGACGGGGCAGTGGTCGGAGCCGAAGACCTGATCGTGGATCTCGGCCGAGCGGAGACGGGGTGCTAGGCGTGCTGAGGTGACGAAGTAATCAATACGCCAGCCTGCGTTGCGCTCGCGGGCTCTACCGCGGTAGGACCACCAGGAGTAGCGCTCACGCGCCTCGGGGTGGAAGTAGCGGAAGGTGTCGACGAAGCCCGCGTCCAGCAGCAGCTGGAACTTGCCGCGCTCCTCGTCGGTGAAGCCCGCGTTGCGCCTATTGGTCTTGGGGTTCTTGAGGTCAATCTCCTGGTGCGCTACGTTGAGGTCGCCACAGACGATGATGGGCTTCTTGGCATCCAGCGCCACGAGGTAGCTGCGGAAGGCATCCTCCCACTCCATGCGGTAGTCGAGGCGGCGCAGCTCGTCCTGCGAGTTGGGCGTGTAGACCGTGATGAGGTAGTAGTCGGGGTACTCGAGCGTAATGACGCGCCCCTCCTGATCGTGCTCCTCCTGCCCGATACCATAGCTCACGCTGAGCGGCTCGTGGCGGGTGTAGATGGCCGTACCGGAGTATCCCTTCTTGACGGCATAGTTCCAGTAGCTCTGATAGCCAGGGAGCTCGGCATCGAGCTGCCCTGCCTGCATCTTGGTCTCCTGTAGGCAGACGAAGTCAGCGTCGAAGCTGGCGATGATGTCCGGGAAGCCCTTGCCGAAGACGGCGCGCAGCCCGTTGACGTTCCATGAGATGAACTTCATTCCTGTGATGTGTGCTTGGGGTCTCTTCTATTCTAGATATGGGGTGGGGTCCTCGATACCTGCCTCCAGCATCGCCTCACGGCGCTCGACGCAGGTGCCACAGCGGCCGCACTGTACGCTGCCGCCCTCGTAGCAGCTCCAGGTCTCGGCATAGTTGAGGCCGAGGGCCTTGCCGTGGCGCGCGATCTCACCCTTGCTGATGTCCGTGTAGGGGGCACATACCTCGACGCCGAGGCTGGTGCCCGCGGCGATAGCCTCGTGCATGGGACGAATGAAGGAGGCGCGGCAGTCGGGGTAGATGGCGTGGTCGCCGAAGTGATTGGCTATGTAGAGACGCTTGAGCCCACGGCTCTCCGCCAGGCCCGCAGCTATGGAGAGCATGATCCCGTTGCGGAAGGGGACGACGGTCGCAGCCATGTTCTCCTCGTCGTAGGCGCCTTTGGGGATATCCCCGCCGCCCTCGAGGAGCGCGCTGCGGAAGTACTGTCCCATGAAGCCTAAGGGGATGATGATATGCTCGATGCCTAGACGCTGGCAGTGCAGCGCCGCCATGGGGAGCTCCCGTGCGTTGTGCTTCGAGCCGTAGTCGAAGGAGAGGGCGAGGGCGATATCAGCCTGATACTCGTAGAGCAGCGTCACGCTGTCCATGCCGCCCGAGAGGACGATGAGTCCTTGCTTTGTATTCATTAGTCTCTGGTCTCTGTACTGGTATAATGCCCCTCTGGGCTGCTTGGTTCAGTGGCGCGCCTCGAGGGGAAGCGCCTAGACGAAGAAGCTGAGGAGGATCTGCGCCGAGATGATGCGCACGAACATCGCCACGGGGTAGACGATGGCGTAGGCTACCGAGCTGGAGCGCGACTCATTGAGTGACATCGCGTAGTCCAGTGCCATGGAGTTGGCCATCGCCCCGCAGAGCAGCCCTACGGTCTCGGCGTGCGTCTTGCGATAGCCGAAGAGCGACACGATGCCCACCAGTAGGGTAGGCAGCAGGGTGATGAGGAAGCCGAGGAAGATCCATAGCAGTCCGTCGCCGTGGATGATGGTCTCGAAGAAGTGCGCGCCGCTGGCGAGCCCCAGCCCCGCTAGGTAGAGGATGATGCCGAGCTGCTTGATCAGCTGCGTGGCGCTATTGGTCATATAGGTCGCGAGCCGTAGCCGCGGGCCGAAGGCACCCATGAGGATACCTATTATAATAGGCCCGCCAGCGAGCCCTAGCTTGATGGGCATGCTGAGCCCAGGGATCGCTACGGGGATGGAGCCCAGGATACAGCCGAGGGCGAGCCCGGCGAAGAAGCTCACCAGCTTGGGCTTGTCGAGGGTGTTGATGGAGTCGCCGATGAACTTCTTTGCCTTGGCGATCTCCTGCGCCTCGCCTACGACCGTCAGGCGGTCACCGAGCTGTAGGTGCAGCTCGGGCGAGGCCAGGATCTCGATCCCAGCACGGTCGATGCGGGTGATGTTGATGCCGTACTCGTTGCGTAGACGTAGGGCGCCGAGCTTGATACCATTGATCTTGCCGTTGGTGATGATCAGGCGCTTGGTGATGAGCTGGGCGTCGATGGCGTCCCAGTCGATGTCGGGGCGGTTCCAGTCGCGTGACTCAGAGCGGCGTCCGAAGAAGGCCTCCAGTACGCCGAGGTCCTCCTCGTGGATCAGTAGGAGCAGGTGGTCGCCCTCCTGCAGCTGGGTCTGTGAGGTGGGGACGATGAGCTTGTCGCCACGCCAGACGCGGGAGATGATGAAGTGCTTCTCCTGTAGGCTCACCACCTCGAGGATGCTCTTGCCGAAGAGCCCAGGGTTGGTCAGTTCCAGCTCGGTGATGTAGGTGGTCTTACTCTCGAGGCGGTCTTCCTTCTGCTTCTTGGGCTCGATGACCTGTAGGATGAGGATGGCGAGGATCATCCCCACGACGCCCAGCGGATAGGTCAGGGCGCAGGCCAGTGCCAGGTCAGCTACCTGGCGGGTGCCCTCCAGCCCGACGATGTCCTGCAGGGTGCTCTGTACGGCCGCCAGCATGGGGGTATTGGTCACGGCACCCGACATGATGCCCATCATATTGGGCATGGAGATACCGAAGCTGTAGTGGAGGATGACCACCAGCAGCAGGCCCAGGATGATGAGCAGCAGCCCAAGGCTATTATATAGGATGCCCTGACTCTTGAGCGAGGGAAAGAAGGAGGGGCCCACCTCGACCCCGAGAGCATAGACGAAGAGCGTCAGCCCCAGCGTCTGAGCAAAGCTGCTCATCTCGGGCTGGACGACCACGCCGAAGTGCGCCGCCAGGATCCCGACGAAGAAGACGAAGGTGATGCCCAGTGAGATCTTGCCTATGCGCAGCTTGCCCAGGATCAGCCCCACGGCTGACACGAGGGTGAGTATCACGAGAGTCTGGAGTACCGACGGCTCGACGAAGACCATGCGGCACCAAGAGTAAACTGCCTCCATATGTCACTATTTAGCTAGCTGGGCGGCCCTGTCTAGCCGCCTTGGCCTGGACAAAAGTAGCACTTTTATAGCTAAGCCCACACTCTTATGAAGCGGCTGCGGGCACTAAGTTCATTGACTAGTGCCCGTATTACTCTTAACTCAAGTTTGCCCAAGCTTAGTGCGCACCTTTACGTCGGTTGCAGCTACGGCAGAGCATCTGTAGATTATCTGTGGTCGTACGTCCTCCTTCGCTCCAAGGAGTGATGTGATCGCCCTCCATTTGGTCGATCTCGTAGTACTCCTTGCAATGAGGACAGATGCCTGCCTGGTGCTCGTAGACCTCCCGTTTCTGTTTGTCCGTGAAACTGCGAAGCGAGAGTGCCCGCTCTGAGCCCGTCAGTAGGTATTCATAGATACCACTCTTCTTCGTCACCTCGTCGTCCTCCATCAGTTCCGTGATTTGCTGCTCCAGCTCGTCGGGGTTGAGTGGGTCATCCTTATATATATTGTACCAGCGTCCCCAAGGAAGCCCCTTCATTTCCTTTTTGCGAAGCCGTGGAAAGATACGCTTTATCCAAGAAATGACGCTACGGAAGTACTCCCAAAGGTCTGAGGCATCTGCCTCGTGCTGATGAGCTGACATATAGCCGTTGATATCTCCCGAACTTATCCAGTCGATGACCGTCTCGAGATACTCCTGTCGTATCGCTGTGCCTGAGAGGTAGTCGCCTCCTAGGCCATATGCTGCGCCTGCCGTTCGGCTGAAGTAGCGCTTGGCATCCGAGACCCAGGGCCCAGAGTAGACCGCATTCCGTAGCTCTTGGTCTGTGAGGCGTTCCCCTGCGATATTTATGGTCTTGAACCACTCTAGGCGTTCGCTTTCTGTGCCGCTGCAGAGGTAGACCGTCAGTTCGTAATTGAGGATGAGTTGCTGCTGGTCTGGAGGGAGGTTGAAGAAAGCACGGTAACCCTCATAGCCGAATATGCGGCAGGAGAAGTCTCCTGTTACGAAGCTACAGATGGAGAGCGTGCGCTGCTGTCCGTCTATGATCTCGTAGCGTCCATCCCCGAGCTGAGCCCAGTACATCACGTTTAGTGGGTATCCTTTGCTCAGCGTGTCGATGACAGCGTGCTTTTTATCATCCTTATAGACGAACTCACGTTGATAAGGTGGGCGCACGTTGAGCTTCCCACTATAAGCGAAGACCCCTTCCTCCTCCTTGTTGGTGTAGCCTTTGCAGAGATCCGCTACCGAGACTTTAATGAGTACTATTTCCATGGTCATTTACTTGCGCTCCCGTATGAGAATACGTGCATAAATCTCCTTCCCCTCTAGTTGGAAGCGTTTACCTTGGTTCGGATTATCGGCTATATAGCGGTCTATCCCAAGCAGTTCAAACTGCTCGGGACTGTACTTGTCGAGAAAGGTAATCGGGACGCCCATCGCACCATCGTAGTCACAGGGGATATCCGCTGTCTTATCTACGTTAATAGCGTCGTAGTTGTCGTACCTGGGGTATTCCTCGGGCGAATACTCCTTGTATAGGATAAGAGGTTCGTGTCGCTCTGGGTAGTCTAGGTTGGTGAACCAGCGTACTCCTTTTACGCGTATGAATCGATTGCCATTAGCATCGATACGGCAGCCTGCGGCATTGAGTGGGTAATCATTGGGTACGCCAAATTCTCGGTCTCCGCTGTGTATGCTCTTGCCAAACCAAAGCTTCCCTTCAAGGATAAGGCGAAAGACCTCCTTGTAGGTAATAGCGTTGAGGTTCCCGATGACGATAAATTTCTTGTCGTACTTGATGAGCTGCGTGATGTATTCGCGGAAGAGCGAGAAGGGGGGATTGGTCACGACAATATCTGCCTCTTCGAGGAGACGGATACACTCGGAGCTTCGGAAGTCACCGTCACCCTCTAGAGGACAGACTGCGATCTCCTCGGGATTGGGTATATGGTCACCATTCTTATCCCCCTCGTAAATAAGATAGACGGCACGCTCCTTAGTGCCATCGCTGAAGAGCCCCGCGTTCTGGTTCTTGTAGCAGGTAGTGATTAGCTGCTTTAAGCCTAGCTGCTCAAAGCGGTGCGCGAAGTAGTGGAAGAAGTTGCTGACGCGTGGGTCGTCGCAGTTGCACAGTACGGTCTTCCCGCGGAAGTACTCTGCGTAGTGCCGCAGCTCAGCCTCGATGTCGCTAAGCTGGGTGTAGAATTCGTCCTTCTTCGCGCGCTTAGCCTGATTGAGGTCGTTGTTAGCCATCGGCGCATAGTTGCAGCGTTGACTAACTCTTCGGGGCGGAAATCCTAAGGCCAGGTGCAAAGGAAGGCGCAGACGCACCCCCTCTCTTTGCACCTTAAGGCCCTAGGAAGCCCGCTACACAAGAGATAAGTCACGCCTACGCCTATACGCAGGCGTTTACGACTTATTCGAGTGCAGCTACTTTTGAAGTTCCTAGGTTCTAAGGTGCTTACCGAATAAATAGCAAACGCTATGTTGATACGTTAATAAGATGAGCCCAGTGGGTGGTCGCTACCGCTCGAGGCTCAAGCACAAAGATACGGTGTATCTGCCAATAAATAGTCCACCCCCTAGTGCAAGCTTTGCGCTAGGGGGTGGACTTCTTCTTTCTTAATGGAGCTTAGTCCAGCAGCTCGAGCTGGGCGAAGCGCAGCAGGAGCTTCTTGGTGTCGCCGGCGTCGAAGGCTACGGTGGCCTTGGCATCGTCGCCTGCGCCCTCTAGCTCCATTACCTCGCCCTCGCCGAAGCGCTTGTGCAGCACGCGGGAGCCGATACGCAGCTTCCCGATGCGACTGACGGGCTGCGGCGCCTCTTCGCTCGCCTCCCTACGGCCGACGAGGACCTTGCGGCTAGGGCGTGCGGGACGGGCCTCGAAGACGGGGGCGGCGCTGAAGTCCATCGGCAGCTCCTCGCTGTAGCCTCGCCGCGCGCTGCCGTAGCCCGTGCTGCTACCCATGCTGAGAGGTGTGTCCATACGGAGCAGCTCCTGGGGCAGCTCACGCAGGAAGCGGCTCGGGCGGCAGTACTCGGTACGACCGTTGCGGAAGCGCTCGCGGGCGTAGCCTAGGTGACAGCTACGCTCGGCACGCGTCAGGGCTACGTAGAAGAGGCGGCGCTCCTCCTCCAGCTCGCGCCCTACATTGCTCATCATCGAGGGGAAGAGATCCTCCTCGAGCCCGAGGATGAAGACGTGGGCGAACTCCAGCCCCTTGGAGGCGTGGATCGTCATCAGCGTCACGGCATCGTCCCCCTCGCCTGCGGTGTCCTGGTCGGTCATCAGGGCGACCTCGCTGAGGTAGCTGCCGAGGGTGGGCTGAAGGTCGGCCTCGAGGCTGGTGCGTACGTATTCGTCGATGCCGCCGAGCAGCTCCTTGATGTTCTCCAGCCGTGCCTTGCCCTCGCCCGAGCTGTCGGACTGTAGGTCGGCGAGGATACCCGTCTGGCGGATGACACGCTCTACCACGGCATAGAGGTCCTGCTCGCTGCGGCTGTAGTCGCGTAGCTCGTCAATGAGGGCGGCGAAGGCCTGGAGACGTGCTGCGGTAGGCTTGTTCACCGCTACGCCATAGCCCAGCGGGTCGTGCAGCACGCGGCTCAGGGAGACGGCCTCACGCTGGGCGGCCTCGCGTACACGCAGTACGGTGGTGTCGCCTATGCTTCGCTTGGGATAGTTGATGATGCGCAGTAGGGCCTCCTCGTCCTGCTCGTTGATCATCAGGCGGCAGTAGGCGATGACGTCCATGATCTCCTTGTGGTCGAAGAAGGAGCGCCCGCCGTAGATGCGGAAGGGGATGCCGAGGCGGCGGAAGACTTGCTCTAGGGTGCGGCTCTGCGCATTGGTGCGGTAGAGCACGGCGATGCTGCTGTAGGGTTCGCCCGAGCGGACGAAGCGGCGGATCTCCTCGCCTGCCCAGAGCGCCTCGAGGTCGCCCGTCATGGCCTCATGTACCTGGATGGGCTCGCCCTCCTCCTCCTCGGAGAAGACGGCCTTGGGGATCTGGTATTCGTTCTGCGCGATGATGCGGCCCGCTGCCGCTACGATGGTCTGGGTGGAGCGATAGTTGCGCTCGAGCTTGAAGACACGTGCCCCAGCGAAGGTCTTCTCAAAGCTCAGGATGTTCTCGAGGTTCGCTCCGCGGAAGGAGTAGATGCTCTGGGCGTCGTCGCCGACGACGAAGATCTTGCCCTTCTCCTGCATCAGCTGCTTGGCCACCATGTACTGGGCGAAGTTGGTATCCTGGTACTCGTCGATCAGCAGGTAGTCGATGCGCTCCTGCCACTCGCGCAGCACATCGGGGTACTCGCGGAAGAGGATGTTGATCTGCAGCAGGAGGTCGTCGAAGTCCATGGCGTTGGCCTGCTTCAGCTCCCGCTGGTAGTGGCTGTAGATCTCCGCCACGCGGGGGATGCTGCTCTTGGCGTCGTAGGTCAGCAGCTCCTTGTAGGAGGGGTAGGCCTCGGCCGTGATCAGTCGGTTCTTGGCCGAGGAGATACGGCTGTGCACCACGTTCGGCTTGTAGACCTTGTCATCGAGGCCGAGCTGCTTGATGATGCCCTTGATGCGGCTGCGGCTGTCACTCGTATTATATATGGAGAAGTCGGGCGTATAGCCTAGTAGACTGGCGTGCTGCCGTAGGATACGTAGGAAGACGGAGTGGAAGGTCCCCATACGGATGTGCCGCGCCGCAGCCCCCGCCCGCTGGCTGATACGCTCGCGCATCTCGCGGGCGGCCTTGTTGGTGAAGGTCAGCGCCATGAGTCCCTTGGGGTGGTAGCCCGAGTCGATGAGGTAGAGCAGCTTGTAGACCAGCACGCGCGTCTTGCCGCTGCCGGCGCCAGCGATCACGAGGGCTGGGCCATCGTCGTAGGTCACAGCGGCACGCTGGGCGTCATTGAGTTCGCTGAGGTAGGGGAAGTCGAGGGGGGCTGCGCCTTGCATAGGGGAGCTTGCTTAGGTCTATAGGGGAGATGAACGTAAGGGAGCGGGGCTGAGGTGGTAGGACCTCAGCCCCGCTCCTCTTAGGGCACAAAGATACGGAATTACCCGCGGGGCTCCGTTCGCTAGGGCTCGCGCTCGCGCTCCTTCATATCCACGTAGTGCCGCTTGTGGTAGGGGCCGTAGGGGAGCTCACCGATGCCGAAGTCCTGCACTCGGTCGATCGCGTGCCGTGGCGACCTGAAGAGGCTCGTCAGCGCATTGAAGAAGAACTGGAAGATGTGCGTGCCGACGGATTCGTCGCGGAAGTCCACCACGCTATCATCGATCACTCCGCTGACGCGGCGATTGATGAGGGTCTCACCCGATCGGAGCGAACGCAGCTCGTAGCCAATGTCGATCCGCGTCTCCCCTTGGCCTCTATTCTGCTGCCAGTCGAGGATGGTCGTGTAGAGGGCGGCATCAGCGCCGAAGAGCTCCACGAGGTAGTGGGGCTCCATCGTGCGGTAGAACTCCAGCCCGCCTGCCCCGACGAGTGCCGAGACCACGCGCGGGCTGATGACGTAGTAGCCCTGCTCACTCAGAGCACGCACACTGGCCTGTAGTAGGGGCTGATCCAGCTGGGCTCCTCCGCCCTTGTTGACCACAGGCATCAGGAGGATGGTGCGGGGGCGCTCAGCGTAGAGCTTGCTGTAGTTGTCCATGCGGCTGCGCTGCACGTGGGTGTTATTCTGTATGCTGCAGCTGCTGAGGGCGAGGAGGGCGCCGAGGGCTAGGCTAAGGGCGTGGAACTTCATCCTTCTGTAGACGCTTGATGAGACGTGTGATCATAGGGCCGCTCTCGGGGTAGAGCTCCATCTCCTGGCGGAGGTAGTGTAGGGCCTCCTCCCGGCGCTCGAGCTGCCAGAGGAAGAGTCCGTACTCGGCGCAGCGCCCAGGGGCGGGACGGCGTAGCTGGCCACCGGGCTGCTGTATGGCCTTGAGGTAGAGCTGCTCTAGGGTCTTGGCGCGGCTAGGGGTGAGCTTCTTGGGCTGCAGGTCGACCAGCGTGTCGTACTGCTTCCACGAGTAGAGTGTGCGGCGGCTGCAGCTGGAGGCGCTGAGCGTCAGCACGAGGGCGGCGAGGGCGCAGCCTAGGGGGAGGGTCCTCATATTATAGATAGGTATATACGTGTCCTTGGGGGAGCGGGGGCGGGAGCCCGCCCTGCTCAAGGCGCAAAGATATAGGGAATTGCGCACGCGCGCAAGGGGGCACTCTTCTCCCACGCGAAGCGGAAATCAGAACTCCGTATAGGGAATTGCGCACGCGCGCAAGGGGGCACCTCCGCTGTGGCCTCCAGCGGTTAGGCAAGAGGCATAGGGAATTGCGCACGCGCGCAAGGGGGCACTGAGGGGCTTCTCGCAGAGGGGCGAGGCCTCCACGCCCTCCTACCGCTCTCCTCCGCCTTGGCCTTCGCCGCTTTGAGGGATATCCCTCAGTGCGCCCACGGATATCCCTCAGCTCCCTGACTGCCGTCCCTCGGCGCGCTGACTGATATCCCTCAGGAGGCCTCAGGGCTAGGACGGCTGTCCGCTCAGCCCCTTAGCCCCGCCTCCGCGGCCTAGGTGGGCGGGTGCTTTGGAGTAGGGGTGAGGGTGGTTTGCAGGGAATTCTCGACCTTTGTGCCCAAGGAGGGGAGGGCGCTCCCCTCGGACACCATCACCTGTCGTTCATTATGAAGCATCTCTTTATGACCCTTGTCTCTACCCTCGGACTCCTCTCCAGTACGACTGGCGAAGAGGCCATCCCTCTGCTCGCTCCTAAGGCCTTCCAGGCCGCTTTCCAGGCCGATAGCACGGCTGTGATCCTCGACGTACGCCGTCCCTCAGAGTTCGCCGAAGGGCATCTCAAGGGTGCCATCCTGCTCGATTGGCTCAGTGATAAGGCCTTCGTCGAGGGGCTGGCGAAGCTCGATAAGAGCCGTACGCACTATGTCTACTGCCGCAGTGGCCATCGTAGCCATGCCGCTGCCACGCTGATGCAGTCCCGTGGCTTCAAGGTCGTCGAGCTGAAGGGCGGCTACCTCGGCTGGGTCTCCGAAGGGCTCCCCGTAGAGAAGTAAGGCCCTCCCCACTAGACGATCCTAGAGCTGCTGGGGCAGCCTCCTCCTAGGGTGAGGGGGCTGCCCCAGTGCGTCTGCCTCGGGTGGGGGCCTCGGGCCCCTCAGTGTGGGGCAGGCGTGGAGCCTCATCCCCTGCAGTGGGGGACGCGGGTGGGGGAGGTGTGCTGCGGCCCTAGCTGGGGAGGTGTCTCGCTATACTGAGGCGACTTCCTTGGCCGTTTATTCGTCTGAAACTAGTATCTTTGCATGACCCTGCACCCGCGTGCATGGGTACAGACTAATGTATGTTATGATCAAGAGACTCTCTATAGCGGCCTTCGGGCTACTGCTCCTCTCCTCCTGCGGCGAGTACTATCGCGTGCAGAAGTCCACGGACGTGGCCGAGCGCTACTCCTATGCCAAGAAGAGCTACAACGAGCAGAAGTACGGCCGTGTGGTCAGTCTGCTGGAGGATGTCGTACCCTCGCTGGTCGGCACCGCCGAGGGGCCGCAGAGTACCTATCTCTTGGCTAACTCCTACTTCGAGCAAGGGCAGGAGGTCGATGCCGCCCGCTACTTCCAGAGCTACTACACGAGCTATCCCAAGGCTCCGATGGCAGAGGAGGCGCACTTCAAGGCTGGCTACTGCCTCTATAAGGCTTCGCCCGACGCTCGCCTCGATCAGTCCGCTACGCTCGGCGCGATCAAGGAGCTGCAGACCTACCTCGACCTCTACCCCGAGGGGGGACACAAGGGGGAGGTGGAGCAGATGCTCTTCGACCTGCAGGACAAGCTTGCCTACAAGGAGTACCTAGCCGCGAAGCTCTACTTCGACCTAGGCCTCTACCTGGGGAACAACTATGAGTCGGCCGTCATCACGGCGCAGAACGCGCTCAAGGACTTCCCCTACACGCGCCACAAGGAGGATATATACTTCCTCATCCTGCGCGCCAAGTATGAGCAGGCCGAGCTCAGCGTCCCCGAGCGTCTCCAGGAGCGTATCCGTGAGGCTCTCGATAGCTACTACGCCTACGTCAATGACTTCCCTGAGGGCAAGTACCGTAAGGCCGCCCAGCGCATCTACGAGCGCATGAACAGCCGCAAGACGCAGGACTAGCCGCCGCCCTTCCCTCCCTCTAAACGATATCTACAGACAATAAAGAGAATATGCCCAAGTACAAGAAGAACGTACCGACCAACACGATCAGCCGTGACATGGTCAGCCTCAGCAAGGATACGGAGAACATCTACGAGACGGTGATGATCATCGCTAAGCGCGCCAACCAGATCGCTCAGGAGACGAAGCAGGAGCTGGAGGCGAAGCTGCAGGAGTTCGCCGTGTACACCGATGAGAACCAAGAGGTCTTCGAGAACGAAGAGCAGATCGAGCTGTCGCGTCAGTACGAGCGCCTGCCCAAGCCTACGCTCGTAGCGGCGAAGGAGTACGAGGACGGCGAGCTGTACTACAACATCGCCGGTCGCAACAAGAAATAGTCCCCGACGTCTACCGCTATGTGGCAACGTATTCAGACCCTCTGGCTACTCCTCGTAGCCCTGGCTATGGGCGTCTTCGCCTTCCAGGACATCGCCATCTTCACGATGGATGAGGGCACCTACTGCCTGCTCAATAACTGGGGCATCTATAACGGCGCCGACGGCCTCGTCCAGCACCGCGTCTACGCCATCGGGATCCTCAGCTGGCTCACCTGCCTCGGTGCGCTCGGCCTCATCGGGCTCTACAAGCGCCGCGTGCTGCAGATGCGCCTGACGATCCTCCTGGCGCTCGTCATCTTCGGCGAGCTGATCTACATCGGCTTCGTTAGCTATGCCTTCTGCTTCAACAATACGGCCAGCTTCGGCATACGCTTCCCGCTGGCTCTGCCCATCATCTGCCTCCCGCTGCTGTATCTGGCTGCGCGACGCATGATCTACGACGAGACCCTCGTCCGAGCCTCCAATAGACTCCGAGACTAGGCAGTGTATCCCCTCGTCCAAACCCCACAGTAGACGAAGCGAAGTCTTACCTCTTGCCCCCACGGCGGCCTTGGTAGGACTTCGCTTTGTCGTATCCCCCCGCTTATCCTAGTCTACACTTCACCATCCCTAGACCCACAGTCACAGCTCATGCAGTTCGATTCCCTACAGGCGATCTCGCCTATTGATGGCCGCTATCGTGCCCAAGCCGAGGCCCTCGTCCCTTATTTCTCTGAGGAGGCCCTCATCCGCTACCGTGTACGCATCGAGATCCTTTACTTCATCGCCCTCTCAGGCGAACTGCCCAATCTGCGCGGCGTCCTGAGCGAGGAGCGCCTAGAGCGTCTCCACGACATCTACCTCAGCTTCACGAGCGCTGACGCAGCACGCATCAAGGACATCGAGCGTATCACCAACCACGATGTCAAGGCCGTCGAGTACTTCATTAAGGAGAAGTTCGACGAGCTTGGACTGGCCGATGAGAAGGAGTTCGTACACTTTGGCCTGACGTCTCAGGATATCAATAACACCGCCTTCCCGCTGATGATCCGAGAGGCGGTAGAGCACATCTATCTGCCCGAGCTGGGTGGGCTGGTCGATCAGCTGCAGTTCTATGCAGAGGAGTGGGCCGACGTGGCTATGCTGGCCCGCACACATGGGCAGCCCGCCTCCCCGACGCGCCTGGGGAAGGAGCTCGCGGTCTATGTCTACCGCCTGCAGGAGCAGATCAAGACGCTTGAGTCCCTACCCCATACGGCTAAGTTCGGTGGTGCGACGGGCAACTTCAACGCCCATGCCGTGGCCTATCCAGGGCGTGACTGGCGTCGCTTCGGGGCGGACTTCGTCCAGAGCCTAGGCCTGCAGCGCGAGGAGTACACTACGCAGATATCGAACTACGACCAGCTGGCGGCGCTCTTCGACGTCCTGACGCGCATCAACGTCATCCTCATCGACCTGGCGCGCGACTTCTGGATGTACATCTCGATGGACTACTTCAAGCAGCAGATCCGTGCGGGCGAAGTCGGCTCCTCGGCTATGCCGCACAAGGTCAATCCTATTGACTTCGAGAACGCGGAGGGCAACCTCGGGATGGCCAATGCTGTCTATGGCTTCCTGGCGCGCAAGCTCCCCATCTCTCGCCTGCAGCGTGACCTCACCGACTCGACCGTCCTGCGCAACGTCGGCGTCCCCCTGGCACACAGCATGATCGCCCTGAAGAGCCTACGCAAGGGACTGGGTAAGGTGCTCCTGAACAAGGAGGCGCTGTACCGCGACCTAGAGCACAACTGGGCCGTCGTGGCCGAGGCGCTCCAGACGATCCTACGCCGCGAAGGCTACCCCAAGCCCTACGAAGCGCTCAAGGCCCTGACCCGCACCAATGAGGGCATCACCGAGAAGTCGATCTACGAGTTCATCGAGGGGCTGCCCATCAGTGCCGAGCTCAAGGAGGAGATGCACCGCATCAGCCCACACAGCTACACTGGGATCTAGGCTCCCGCCTTCCTCCTCCTAGCCTCTCTAGAGAGGCAGGAGCCCCGCAGTGATCTGTCCCTCCAGAGTGGAGCTGGGAGCGGTCGCCGCGGGGCTCGCTTGCCTTTGTAGTCTGGGACTATACGCAGCCTCCTGGCTCCAGCATCCCACCTAGTCCCGCACCGCTTGCTGGCCTCGCTCCCGCTCTGGGGGCTTGAGCTGAGCACCCTTTGGGACTTCACCTTCCCCTTTCACTTTGTATTAACTTCTCCCTGCGGCATGGCGCTCGCGCTGAGCGCTCCTTTCACTTGCCTCAGGCGCTTACCAAGCTCTCCTATATGAATATACTGCAGCGCATACGCGTCTTCCTCAACCTGCGTCCCGTCCTCGAGGACGAGCAGCTCGTCGTGGCCGAGATCACGCAGGGCGTCTCCTCCCGTGGGGCCAACCTATGGATCTTGATCTTCGCCATCTTCACCGCATCGCTGGGCCTCAACGTCAATTCGACGGCTGTCATCATCGGTGCGATGCTCATCTCCCCACTCATGGGCCCTATTATAGGTATGGGGCTAGCGGTGGGAATCAATGACCCTGACCTCCTGCGACGGGCGGCGAAGAACTACACTCTCGCTACGCTGATCAGCGTCCTGACGGCTATGGTCTACTTCCTCATCAGTCCGCTGGGGGAGGCGCAGTCCGAGCTGCTGGCGCGTACCTCACCGACGATCTACGACGTGCTGATCGCCTTCTTCGGCGGTGCGGCAGGGATCGTGGCGCTGGCGACGCGTGGGGGTAAGAGCGGCAATGTGCTGCCGGGCGTGGCTATCGCTACGGCGCTGATGCCGCCGCTCTGTACGGCGGGCTACGGGCTGGCGACAGGGCAGCTGCGGTACTTCTTCGGTGCCTTCTACCTCTTCTTCATCAATACGGTCTTCATCGCACTGGCCACCATCATAGGCGTGCGGCTGATGCGCTTCACGCCGCACAGCTTCCTGACGCCTGAGCGTGCCAAGCGTGCGCGCCACATGCTCACCCTGATCGTCATCGCTACGGCGCTGCCTGCGCTGTGGATGACGGCCGACATCGTGCGCAGCAGCATCACGGCGGCCAACCTGCGGAGCTTCGTCAAGGGCGAGCTGACGCAGTCGGGTACGCAGATCCTCTCCAGCGACCTCGATCGCGGGGAGCGGACGCTGCGTATCGTGGCCGTAGGCCGTGAGCTCAGCGAGCAGAGGCAGCAGGAGGCCGCCGCGCGCCTCTCGGACTATGGCCTCTCGGGCTATCAGCTCTCCGTGATCCAGGGGGTACAGTCCGATAGCATCCTAGCGCTGAGTAGCCAGCTGGAGCAGCGCCTCAGCGTGCAGGAGCAGCAGCGCCAGCAGCTGCTGCAGCTGACGCAGGAGCACGCGCTGCTGACGGATCGCCTCGCGGGCTATATGCGCTACGAGGAGCTGAGCCGTCAGCTGCAGCCCGAGCTCAGGGCGCTCTTCCCTGGGGTGCAGCGCCTGGCGCTTGCCCCCGTGGCTGAGCCCGAGGGGGACAGTACGCTGTGCTATGTCGTGGGGCTGCTGAGCCTCGAGGGGACTGCGGAGCTCTCGGCAGCCGACCGCGAGCGTCTCGAGTCCTGGCTCCGTACGCGTCTCGGCGGGGATAGCCTCCTGCTCGTGGAGCCCTACACACCGCGTGGGCGTCGTACTCGCTAGTCGCGCATGCTCGGGGGATGGGCTCAGGCCGCAGCCTACCCGAGCTTCCTCCTTCGTCTAGCCTCCCTCTAGGCGAAGGTGCGAAGAGCTCCCAGCAAAGACTTGGCCTTAGGGGGAGGCCTCCTGAGGGATATCAGTCAGCGCTCTGAGGGACGTCCCTCGGCTCCTTGACTGACGGCAGTGAGCTCCACGAGGGATATCCCTCGTGGAGCTTTGCTTTAGGTGCGCGCCTCGCTCCGCCGCCTTCCCGCCCTCGCTCCAGGAGCCTAGGGCGGAGCTTCGCACTCCGCGCTTGGCATCCCTTGCGGCGACAGTAAGTACACAAAAAGCAAGGGACTGCGAACCTTTCGGGAGGCTCAGCGGTTTTATAAACGTTCACATACATATTACTCACACTTTTACCTGAACGTTATGAAGAGATTCTTTGCCTTTGCCCTCGCCCTGATCGCGATCTCGATCACCGCACTAAAGGCGGACAATGATCGCATCATCACCTTCAACCAGCTGCCCGTGGCAGCTCAGCAGTTCATTAAGTCTTACTTCCCTGATCGTACGGTCGCCTATGTCAAGGAGGATCGTGAGCTGACGGGTAAGACCTATGAGCTACGCCTCTCCGACGGCATCGAGGTCGAGTTCGATGGCAAGGGGAACTGGAAGGACGTCGATGGAGACCGCGTGCACATCCCTACGGGCTTCATCCCCAAGGGCGTCCTGAACAGCCTGAATGCAGCACATCCCGGCGATCGCATCGTCAAGATTGAGCGCAAGTGGCACGGCTACTATGTCGAGCTTGCCTCGGGCCTGGATGTCCTACTCAACAAAAGCGGTAAGATCACCGGCTACGACGGCTAAAACACACACACAGCACACTTACACCACACACATCACAATCCCCTAACTCAATGAGACGATATCTCCTGACCCTACTCTTGGCTAGCCTCGGGCTACCTCTATCCACCTCTTCGACGCTGCAGGCGCAGACGACGAGCCCCGCCACCACCCAGAGCTACGAGCTCATCAAGCTGCCCTACGCCACTGACGCCCTAGCGCCTGTCATCAGCAAGCGTACGGTAGAGCTGCATCACGGCAAGCACCTGGCAGGCTACGTCTCCAAGCTGAACAGCCTCCTCAAGGAGTCGGGCATGCCGGGCTCGGACCTGGTGCGCCTGGTGCGCTACAGCTCGGGGGCTATCTTCGACAACGCAGGTCAGCTGCTCAATCATAACCTCTACTTCCTACAGTTCCGTCCTGCCACAACCGAGGCGACCAAGCCTGTAGGGGCATTGGCCAAGATGATCGAGGCGTCTTATGGTAGCTTCGAGGCCTTCCAGAAGGCCTTCGAGCAGGCAGGGGTCTCTATCTTCGGATCGGGCTGGCTATGGCTGGCCTGCGATGCCGAGGGCAAGCTCTACATCGATAAGGAGCCCAATGCAGGTAACCCCGTAGTACGCGGGCTCACGCCCCTCCTCGGGATCGACATTTGGGAGCATGCCTACTATCTAGACTATGAGAACCGCCGCGCCGAGCATCTCAAGCAGGTATGGCGTATCATCGACTGGGAGGTCGTGGGCAAGCGCTACGACCGCCGTGCCGAGGGCGTCCGTCCCTACTAGGCACTCCATAGCTCAGCTATAGGAGCGGGGCGAGCATCCATCAGGGTGCTCGCCCCGCTCTCTTTTGAGCGCTAGCGTAGGCGGTGGGCGTCGCGTGCGGGGAGGGCGCCAGGGCACGGTGGACGAAGGGCGGGCGAGGCGATCGCCTGAGGTGAGGGAGCTGACAGATATCCCTCAGCCTCCTGACGGCTATCCCTCACGAAGCTGACGGACATCCCTCAGCTTCTTGGCTGATATCCCTCAGGAGGGCTCTCCCTTAGGTATGAGCTTCGCGGGAGCGATGACCTCCCTTTGCTGGGGCCTTAGCTGGGAGAGGGTGGAGGGTGCTGGCTGCTTGGTTTGCTCTAGGCAGGAGGAGAGGGCTGCCCAAGGGGAGCTACGCGCCGCGAGCGAACTGAACCCTGCCCCCCAAGGCTTGTTATAGCTATACATGACGACGCAAAGCAGATATCTTCACGCACTACGCCGCCGCCTCGGGTTGATGCAGCTCCCCTTGCCCACGGAGTTCTTCACGCTCCCCGTGGGGCTGGTGCTGAGCCTTTTCCTCCCGCCCTTGCTGGCGCTCCTAGGGGCAGCTCTCGGCCTGGGCCTCGGCATCCTGCTGCTCTGGCTGGTGGGTGGCCTCGCGGCCAATCGTCCCAGCGTGGGGCGATCGCTCTTCGTCCTGCTGCTCTGGGCTACACTGGCCCTGAGCTTCGATGACTTCTATGAGCACCCGCTATGGCTGCAGTCGCTGCTGCTCTTCAGCTACATCACCAGTAGCCTTGTGGCTGGGATCTATCGCTGGGGACGCGACCGCTGGGGTACGCTTAGCTGTGGCTGCCTGCGCACGCGTATCCTTAGAGAGGAGCGGCTACGCTTCGAGCGCATCCTCATCACCTTCTCTCTGGTGACCCTCTGTGCTATCTCGGCCTGCGTCCACCTCTGTCCCGTGGAGTGGGGAGCACTGCTGCAGTACTTCGCCATCTTCGTGGCGCTCTTCACCTGGGGTGTCTATGCCTTCGAGTCCCTGCACCTGCTGTGGGTCAATAAGCGCCTAGACCGCGAGCAGTGGATCCCCGTCGTGGGCGACCAACAGCAGCAGCTAGGGCGCGTGCCGCTCACTGATGCGCGTAGCGACCAGGGACGTCTGCCCGTGGTACGCCTGATGGCTACGACCGGCGACATGCTCTACCTCGAGCACGCCGAACGGGAGCAGCTGCCGATCGCCGCAGGCTATGATACGCCCTTCGTCAGCTGGCTTACCGAGGGCTGTCGCCCAGAGGCGCTGGCGCAGCTGCTGATCGATCAGCGCTTCTGCGGCCTGCGTCGTGCCCGTCCGCGCTTCCTCCTGCACTACCATGAGACGCTAGAGGGGCAGCCGCTCAGCGTCTATCTCTACGCCGTGGACATCGCCGAGCCCAGCCAGCTGCTCGTAGACTGCCAGCCGCAGCAAGGGCGCTGGTGGCCGCTGGAGCACATCACCGCGCAGCTCGGGCAGCTGGACTTCGCCCCTTACCTACGTGCCGAGTTGCCCTACCTCGAGCAGACCATCCTGCTGGCCCAGCGCCTACGTCAGGGCGCTAGCCACTAGCCTTCCTTTGCCCTTCCTCCTATGATCTACCTCATCCCCGTACCGCTGGCGGACGTCGCCCACGAGACTTGCCTGCCCGAGTACAATAGGCAGCTCCTGCCCCAGCTACGCCACTTCATCGTGGAGAACGTACGCTCGGCGCGCCGCTTCCTCAAGGCGGCTGACCGCAGCATCGATATCGACGCCTGTACCTTCTACGAGCTGAACAAGCATACCCCCACCGAGGAGCTGGCGTGCTACCTAGAGCCCGCCCTGAGGGGAGAGGATATGGGCATCATCTCCGAGGCAGGCTGTCCCGCCATCGCCGACCCAGGGGCGGATGTCGTGGCCCTAGCTCAGCGCAAGGGGCTGCGTGTCGTCCCGCTCGTCGGGCCCAGCTCCATCCTGATGGCGCTGATGGGCTCGGGCTTCAATGGGCAGCGCTTCGCCTTCCGCGGCTACCTGCCCATCGAGGAGGCCGAGCGTAGCCGTACGCTGCACGAGCTGGAGCAGCGCCTGCGCTCCACAGGGGAGACGCAGATCTTCATCGAGACGCCCTACCGCAATGTGCAGCTGGTGGAGCAGCTGATCCGTCACTGCTCGGGCGACACGCTGCTCTG
>ERZ773077.993-NODE-993-length-20367-cov-8.908133_pt1 | contig 20367 bp, 21 predicted proteins | sample MGYA00580612_ERZ773077 | MGnify/ENA primary metagenome ERZ773077 (study PRJEB29015, sample SAMEA2737971) | human oral metagenome | biome: human oral; feature: human-associated habitat; material: dental | place: China | collected 2021 ...
TCGAATGCGTCGTTACCGCCAGGCTTGCCGCCCAAACCATCGCGGACGGACAAGCATTCCAAACCGCACTGTCCCAAAGGTCGTCTGAAAACCCCACCGCCGAAGCAGGCATCTTTTCAGACGACCTTCAAAACACATTCAGCCGCCCCGTCCTGCAAGCGTTCAACCAACGCCATTTGGGCATCCTCCGCAACGATAACGGCCTGCGCCGCGCCATCGCCCAACTGCGGCTTTGGAAGCAAAACCAAGCCGAACCGCACACCGCGTCCGAATACGAAGACCGCAACCTGCTCGAATGCAGCCTCGCCATCGCCCAAGCCGCATACGCCAGGCGGCAGAACGTCGGCGCGCATTTCAACACCGATTTGACGATGTGCCCCGATTGTCGGACGACAGGCTGACGGCGGAATGGTTTTGATACGGCATCCTCCTGCCCGACCGGATGCAAATTATCCAACCTGCCCGCCTTATCCAAATATAGTGGATCAAAATTGCAATGATACAGCGTTGGTCCGCCTTAACCTACTCCTGTACGCCTTGCGGCTCGCAGCCTTATCTCATTTTTATTTTAATCTACTATATTTTCAGGTAGCCTCTATCGCTCCAATATCGGCAAACCCGTTGCTTTGCCAAACTCATCCATCATTTGCAAAAGCTGCTGTTTCAGCTGTTTGGAATTGCCGCTCCAGCCAATCATCACATTACCTCTGTCGTCTTTCCCCTTCAGCCACACCTCTCCACCGCTCAATCCGCCGCTTGCATATATCCCGCAAAAATCCGCCACCGCATACACACCCGCTACCTGCCAACCGAAACGCCACATATACACCGCCATCCGCTGTTTCTCCTCGCTATAGCGAACCTTGCGCAAACCGCACCAGCCGCTCCACAAACGGTGCAGTCCACACACGGTGGGAATCATCCATAGCAACCCGTCTCTCAATGAACCATATTCCGAAAACAAATTCATTACTGCCAGCCCGCTAAACGGCAACCAAATCGCACTCAACAACAGCCACTCCCCGGGTTTCTCCAACACAAATTCCCATCCTTCCAAGCCATCTGCTTCCGCCTGTAAGCGCAATCGGCTTCCTGCATCTATCCCTTTCATCTCTATTCCCGCTTTCAGGTAGCCTCAATCCACCAAGCTCCCGCTCGGATTCAAAATCGCCTTAAACGTATTCCCCTCCAGCGACACCAAAAGCACCGCCTCGCCCTGCTTCAGCACGCCTTCGCCGTCGGGCTCGGCCATCACATAATGCGTTTGGCCGAAGCCGTCTTTCACGCGCACTTGGGCAGGGCTGCCGGTGCGGGCTTGGCCGATCACAATCACGCCGACGCGGCCGATTAGCGTGTCTTGCGACACGGCGGTGGTTTCGTCTTTGGGCAGGATTTTGTACAGGCCGCCGGCAGTGGCGCGCACCAGCGGCAGCGAAAGAAACCATACGGCGACGGCAGCCAGCGTGCCGTTCAAATACGCGCCGAACACGGCGGCAAAGGCCGTCTGAAACACATAGCCCACCAGCCCGTACACGGCGAGAAACACCACCAAGAGCATCAACACCGGCACTTTGCCGACATACAGCCAGCTTAAAAACCGCACCACCACGCCGTCGGCCGCGTCCAGCCCCACTTCGGCGTGGGCGCTGTCGGCCAGGCTGTCGGGCAGCAGGTTGTCCAGCCACTCGCTCGCGCCGCCCAACAGCATCGACAACACTTCCAACACGCCCAACAGCAGCATCAGCGCCAGGGCAATGCCGAAGATTTGGTTTTCAGGGGCGGTAATCAGATTCCACATCGGCGGTTTCCTTTATGGGTTTAAGACGGCCTTGGGTTTTTCAGGCAGTCTGAAAGCGGCTTCGTGTGTTTGTCGGATTCAAGAATCCGACCTACGTCTGCTCAATCGCCGCTCACATTCAACACCGGCGCGGCGTTTTCTTCGGAAAGCAGCACGGTCATCATATTGGTTACCAGCTTGGCTTTTTCGCTGTCGCTCATTTTCACGATATCGCGCTGCTCGAGCTGGCGGACGGTGCCTTCCACCATGCCGATGGCGCCGCGCACCAGCGCGTAGCGGGCGGCGATTACCGCTTCGGCCTGCTGTTTGCGCAACATGGCTTGGGCGATTTCGGGCGCGTAGGCCAGGTGGGTGAAACGGGCTTCGTCGATGCTGATGCCCGCGCGCTCGACGCGCTCCTGCACCATGTCGCGGAACTGCTCGAGAATATGCTCGGAATGGCGGGTCAGGCTTTCGGTATCTTCGGCGGCGTAGGGGTGGTGGGTGGCCAGCGCGCGCAGGGCGGACTCGCTCTGCACCTGCATAAAATCGTGGACGTTTTCCACATCGAGCACGGCGGCGGCGGGGTTGCTGATGTGGTAAACGATGGCGGCGGCGATTTCAATCGGCGTACCGGCGGCGTCGTTCACTTTCAGCGTCGGGGTAACGTAGTTGCCCGAGCGCAGGGAAACGCTTTGGGTTTGGTAAATCAGCGGAATAATCCAGAAAAACCCGCTCTCGGACAAAATGCCGGAATAACGGCCGAAACAGGTGCTCACCAGCGCGGTGTTGGGCTGGACGATACGAAAGCCGCTGGCGGCCAGCACAATAAAGACAAACAGCGGCGCGGCCAGCACGCCGACGGTGGAAAACAGCGCCATGGCAATCAGCACGGCGGCACCGGCCAGCATGGCGGCGGCGAGCCAGCCGTTGAGATAGAACATATTGTGTCTGCTACTGGTTTGGTTCATGACGGGGTCTCCTTGATAAATGGCGGAACGGGGTTTCAGGCTGCTTTCAGGCTGCCTGAACGGGGCAGGTTTCAGTTTCAGACGGCCTTCGGATTTGCGTAGGTCGGATTCTCGAATCCGACGTTTTCCCACAGGGAAAAATCCGCGCTGCCGGTTTTAACTTTGCTGAAGCCTGTGGTTTTCAGACGGCCTTTGGGTTATTTCAGGCAGCCTGAAAGCCGCTTCGGGTGTTTGTCGGATTCAAGAATCCGGCCTACGGAACTGACGCGAATCAGTGTTTTTCCAATTCTTCCCGGCACATGGCGGCGTTTTCGCGGCCGTTGTCGGTATTAAGCTGCTGCTGCGCCGCTGCCATCAGGCGGCAGCCTTTTTGCGGATCGGCGGGCACACCGCGCCCTTCGGCATAGGCCACGCCCAGATTGTTCTGCGCCTTGGCATGCCCCTGCGCGGCGGCTTTTTCGTACCACGGCACCGCCAAATCCCAGCGGTTTTGCCGCATATAGTGGCCGCCTGCCTGATACTGCGCTTCGGCTTCGCCCGCTTCGGCACGGCGGATAATTTCCGCAGGCGGCGGCTCGGCTTCGGACTTGGCAAACAATTTGCCAAACGGCGCGGCATTCTGCCAACCGCCGCGCTCATCGGCCTGCTGCACCAGCCACACCAGCGCGGTGGCGGCGGCCAGCACAACCATCATCGCCAGCAGCGGCGCGGTCAGAGCATTGTCGTTGTTGCGTTTCATCGCGTCGTTTCTTTCTTCAGACGGCCTTCGGATTTGCGTAGGTCGGATTCTCGAATCCGACGTTTTCCCACAGGGAAAAATCCGCGCTGCCGGTTTTAACTTTGCTGAAGCCTGTGGTTTTCAGACGGCCTTTCGGCCTTTCAGGCTGCCCTAGCGCGCCAGCAGTTGGCGGATGCGCTGTTGCAGGCGTTCGCGCTGCTCGGGGCGGCCGTCGGGCAGAATCTGCGCCCAGTCGGCGTGTGCGGGGTCGATGCGCCCACCAAAGCCGCCGAAGCCGTGCATTGTCAGACTGCGCTTTTTCCAATCCAGCGTAAAAACGGCAAGGGCGCGGCCGGCAGTCAGAACGCTGTTGATGCGCTTGAGCATCCACAGGGCAAACATTCCCATCGACACCGCCATCAGCAAAAACGGCAGCGCGTTGGCGGCTTTGAACGTGCCGTCGCTGTGAAAAAACAAATCGGGCAGCATCCGGTGCAGAAACAGAACCGACAGCGGCACGGTAAAACACGAAGCAAACATGCCGAAACGCAGGATGTTCACCGATTTTCGATCGGCATCGCTTAGGGAAACGGTTTTACGCCAAGTCAGCGGACGGCTGCCGTTTTGCGCGGCGGCCTGCAGTTCGGCAAGCGGGGTTTCGGGCTGGGACATGGTTTTCTTTCCAATAATCGGGGCGGGGTTTTCTTTTCAGGCAGCTTGGGGTCTTTCAGGCTGCCTGAAAGCTCTGTATTTCGTCATTCCCGCGCAGGCGGGAATCTTTTTTCAGCTTGGGTGATGGCGTTTTTTTCTGCCGTTTGCCGAAGCACGCAAAAGATTCCCGCCTGCGCGGGAATGACGGCAGTTTTATTTTCAGACGGCCTTTGCCAAGCAGCCTGAAAGGCCGTCTGAAAGCCGCTTCGTGCGCTTGTCGGATTCAAGAATCCAACCTACCGCACTCACTTCTGCGCCTTCAAAGCCGCCAGCCGTTCGGCGATGCGGTTGCTGCGGCTTAGGTCTTCCAGCTCTTTCAACTTGGCCAGCTGCGCCGCGTCGCTGCTGCTGTGTACGGCGTTTTGTCTGCCCATCACGCGGTCAAACGCGTTGCCGCTTTTTTCGGCGTTGCGGGCGATGCGCTCGATGTTGCCGCCGGTTGCGCCGCCGTCGGCTGCCGCGCTTTGCTGGGCGCTGCGCCAGTCTTGCAGCTGCTGTTGCATTTCGCGTTTTTTCGCTTGTAGGGCGGCGATAAAGCCTTCGAGCTCTTTTTCCTGCGCGGCGCAGTCGGCGATGGTGTTTTCGAGCACCGGCAATCGCGCTTCGATGTCCATCTGCTCGGCGATGCCGCTTTCGGCCAAATCGTCGCGCTCGGCGACCACGGCGGCGCGGATGTGGTCGGACAGGGTTTCGTGGCGGTTGCTCTCGTCGGCCATTTTCTTGGCGGCCAGATGCTTTTGCGCCAACACTTTGCCCAACTCGGCGCGCACTTCATCCACCGCGCGCTCGATTTCGCGGATGCTCTCGTTCATTACCGCCTCGGGCGCCAGGTTTTCGGCAGCGTCAATCAGGGCGTGGAAGCCGCCGCTCACCAGGCGGCCGACGCGGCGGGACAGGGTTTCGCTCATTTTGTTTCCTTTCGTTTCGGGTTTCAGACGGCCTCTGCGCCAACCTCAGACGCGCGGCGCACAATCTCGGCCAGTTTCAAGGTGTTTTCAAGCTGTTGCAGCACGGTATCGTCGTAGGCCGCGCCTTTGCCGGTAACGGCAAGCTGCAAAATGCTGTCGGTCAGGCGCACGATACGCCACATCAGCTCGCGCTCGTATTTCTGCAAATCGGGCTGCGCGGCCTCTTCGGGCAGGTCGGCGGCCAGCGTAGCGGCCAAATCGGGCAGCTGCTCAAACAGCCGCGCCACGATATGCGAATGCACTCCGGCCTGCTTTTCGGCATGCAGCACGCTGCGGCGGGCAGCCTGTAAAAACTGCTCCTGCGCCGTGAGCGCGGATTCGTAATCGCGCGTCTGGGTGTGCGCCAGTCTGGCCTGCTTCAACAATTCACGGATTTTTTCCGACGGCGTATTCGCGCCTTCGATCTTCAACTCTGCAATAAAATCAGCGTCTTCCTGCGTAATTCGCACGCTCACGGGAATACGGGTGCCTGCGTTCATTTCCATTTATCCTGTTTTGTATTCATTTGTATGCGAATATACATGAAACATTTTCAGTTTTCAATTAAACTGCGAAAAAACCAAAAACAAAATCACAATACAATGTTTAAAAAGGAAAATAGTAAAATTGCAAACGTGTACAAATGCAACACACCCGCCATAAAAAGGCAGCCTGAAAACCTTGATTGGGTTTTCAGGCTGCCTTTTTTCATTTTCGCCGCCGCTTTTCAGGCTGCCTGCCCAAGCAGCCTGAAAGACAAATTCTGCTGCCGATCACGCACCGCGGCGAAAAAACAGTAGAATGCCCGTTTACGCAAACTTACAAAACCGCCATGCCCGCTCCGCTTTTGCTTGCCGATAACAGCTTCGATACCGCCCGCCACAGCTGGGCGGACAACGAGCAGCGGCTGATCGACTGCGCCCAAGCCGCCGGCTGCGATGCCGCGCTGGTGTTTTGCGGCGAAGACGGCATCGTGGTGCCGCGCAGCTACCGCAGCAAGCCCGGCTTTGACCAAGCCTGCGCTACGCTGGCGGCCGACGGCCTGCCGGTGCATGTGCGCCTGTCGGGCGGCGGCGTGGTGCCGCAGTCGCCCGCCGTGGTCAATCTGTATCTGGCGCGGCCGCTATTGAGCGAACAGCCGGTACGCGATGCCGAGCAACAGTATCTGGCGCTGTGCGCCCTGCTGGAGCGGCTGTTTGCCGAGATCGGCATCGCCACCGGCTATCAGGCGGTGGCCGGCTCGTTTTGCGACGGCCGTTTCAATCTGGCCGCCGGCGGCCGCAAAATCGCCGGCACCGCGCAATACTGGCAGCGCCGCCGCGGCACGCCCAACGGCTACACCGCCCTGCTTTCGGCGGTAATCCTTGCCGGCGATGCCGCCGCGCTGGCCGAGCGTGCCAACCGCTTTGAAGCGGCGCTGGGCAGCAGTGTTCGCTACCGCGCCGACGCCTGCACCGCCGCCGCCGAACACGCCGCTACCGATGCCCCAAAGCTCGCTGCCATGCTGCGCCGGCTGCTGGGCGGGGCAGCCTGAAAGTTTATGGCAAGGCAACGGCTCTGTTTGCCTGAAACCGGAATTCAGGCTGCCTGCATACCGCGCCAAACAGCCTGAAAGCCTGCCGCCCCAATCCGTCTGCCCAAGTCTGCCATGAAAAAACTGCGTGTGTTTTTATTGTTGTCCGCCTTGATTTTTGTGCTGCTGTTTGCCGTGCCGCAGTATCTGATCCGGCAGGAAATCGCCGCCGCCCAAGACGATTTGGCGCGGCTGGCAGTCAAACCGGCGCCGGCGCAAACCGCAGGCGGCGATGCGCTGTGGCTTTTGGGCTACCGCGCCGAAACCGCTGCCGAGCGCGAGCGCATGATGGCAACGTACCGGCCGCTGCTGATGCGCGGAAGCCGGCCGCCGGCGCTGGCCGAATACGAACTGCCGCAACCAGAGAACGGAGAATTTACCTGTGGCAGCGGCAAAAGCGCCGCCGACTGTCTGGCAGAAATACGTGGGAATCTGCCGCAATACCGCGATCAGGCCGAAAAATATCGGGAGCTGCTGGCCAATATCGACCGGCTGGCGGACTACGATGCTTTTGCCCAGTCCGGCTGGCCGAACGATCACACCGGTTCGTCCGATATAGCACTACCCCGGTTGCAGCATCTGTTTCTCAGCGTTCCCACCGCCGCGCTGGATTGGGCGGACGGCCGGCAGCAGGCGGCGCTGGTGCGCGTTTGCCGCAGCCTGAAAACCGGACGCACCCTGCTGCAAGGGCGCCCAAATATGCTCTATCCGATGGTCGGCAATGCGCTGATTCAAAAACACACCGCGCTGGCAGCGCAAATGCTGGCGGAAGATCCGTCATGGGCAAAGCGCCTGCCCAAAGAATGCGACGACGCCTTTGCCGTACTGTCGCCGCAAGAGCAAAACCTGTGCACCGCAGTACAGGACGAATTTCACGCTTCGGCCAATCTGCTGCGTAAAATGTCGCCCGAGTGGTCGCCGCGCAAAATGTTTACCGTTACGGCTCTAGCCGCAAATATGAGCGATGAAGACAGCATCGGTTCTCTCCGTGTACCGCGCTGGATGATATGGGTGCCGGTGATGGACATCGAACACAGCCGCGCCCGCAGCGCCGCCTATTATGCACAGGGCTGCAACGCCGAAACGGCTGCCGCTCTCGAACGTGACCAAGCCATCATCTGGCAGCCGCCCGCCCAAGCAAGCTGGAAACAGCTCTGGGCCTGCAGCAACAACGGCCAGGGCTGCGTGCTCTCCGATATTGCGCTCACTTCCTGGGACAGCTATTTCCAACATGTGCAGGACAGCGCCATGCAACAGCACGCCTTTCAGGCTGCCCTGGCGCTTTACCGTCTTCCCGCCGCCGAGCGCCGCGGCGCAATCGGCCGCATTTTGGCGGAGCATTCCAGCCCGTCGCGCCGGCTGGTATGGAACGAACAAAACAGCAGCATCGGCTTTGCGCGCTACAGCAAACACCAAACCGAAAGCAGCGACATTCCCGTCAACCTGCGCTAAACTTTTCAGGCTGCCTACAGGGCGGCAATACCGCGGCAAAGCAGCCTGAAAACCTGCCGCCGCACCCGCTACATAAGGAGAAAAAATGGACTACCCGCGCCACCTGCTCAAACTCACCGATTTCACCCCCGACCAAATCAACGCCCTGCTCGATCTGGCCGCCGAACTGAAAGCCGCCAAAAAAGCCGGCCGCGAAACCCAACGCCTGCGCGGCAAAAACATCGCGCTGATCTTTGAAAAAACCTCCACCCGCACCCGCTGCGCCTTTGAAGTCGCCGCCCACGACCAAGGTGCCCAGGTAACCTATCTCGAGCCGGGCAGCAGCCAGATCGGCCACAAAGAAAGCATCAAAGACACCGCCCGCGTGCTCGGGCGCATGTACGACGGCATCGAATACCGCGGCCACGGCCACGAAACCATAGAAGAGCTGGCGCGTTATGCCGGCGTGCCGGTGTTCAACGGCCTAACCGACCGCTACCACCCCACCCAAAGCCTGGCCGATTTGCTGACCATGCGCGAACACAGCAGCAAAGCCCTCGCCCAAACCGCCTATGCCTACGTTGGCGACGCCCGCTGCAATATGGGCAACTCCCTGCTGCTGGCCGGCGCGCTGATGGGCATGGACGTGCGCATCGGCGCGCCGAAAGAATTGTGGCCGGACGACAGCGTAATCACACGCGCGCACGAGCTGGCCGAGCGCAGCGGCGCGCGCATCCTGCTCACCGACAACCCGCAGCAGGCCGTTGCCGGCGTCGATTTTATCCACACCGATGTTTGGGTCAGCATGGGTGAACCGCCGGAAATCTGGCAGCAGCGCATCGACCTGCTGCGCCCCTACCGCGTCAGCGCCGAACTGATGGCCGCCAGCGGCCGGCCGCAGACCAAATTCATGCACTGCCTGCCCGCCTTCCACAACCGCGAAACCAAAATCGGCGAATGGATCTACCAAACCTTCGGCCTGGACGGCGTAGAAGTGAGCGAAGAAGTATTCGAAGGCGCCGCCAGCATCGTTTTCGACCAGGCCGAAAACCGCATGCACACCATCAAAGCCGCGCTGGTCGCCCTGCTCGGCCGTTAAGGCAGCCTGAAAACGAAAGCAGCCTGAAAATCGTGATTCGGTTTTCAGGCTGCTTTCGTTTTCAGGCTGCTTTTGGCTACAGCGCGCGGTGCCGCTCCGCCCAGCGGCTGCATTTTTCCAGATACCACACCAGCGCCACCGCGGCGGCGGCCAGCGAAGCAATCAGCGCCGCCCAAAAGCCGTACACCCCCATGCCGGCGTGGTGGGCGAGCAGATAGCCGGGCAGCAGCCCCAGCCCCCAAAAGGCGATGCCGTGGATCACCATCGGCGCGCGGGTGATTTTGTAGCCGCGCAGGGCGTAAGAAGCGATGCACTGGGTGAAGTCGAAAAACTGAAATACCGCGGCAAACAGCAGAATATTGGCGGCAATCGCAATCACCGCGGCATCGCCGGTGTAAAACGACGCCAGCGGGCGGCGGAACAGCACCAGCGCCGTCAGCGTCAGCAGCGCCAGAGCCCAGCCCAGCGCCAGCGACACGCCGGCAATGTAGCGGGCACGGGCAAACTGGCGCCGCCCCAGCGCAAAACCCACGCGCACGGTAGTTGCCGCGCCCACCGCCGAGGGCACCATATACACCACGCTGGTAATGCTGATCACCACCTGCTGCGCCGATACCGTGTCCTGGCCGAAATTGGCAATCAGCCACACAATCAGGGTAAACAGGCTCGCTTCAAGGAAATAAGACAGCCCGATCGGCCAGCCCAGCTGCCAAATCCGCCGCTGCGCCGCCTTGTGCGGCAGGCTGAAACGCGCCGTCAGACCGAAAGCGGCAAAATACGGATTGCGCACGATATGGCCGCCCAAAGCCGCCGCGCTAAACCAAAACACCAGCGCCGTCGCCAGCCCGCAGCCGGCACCGCCCATCGCCGGCAGGCCGAATTTGCCGTACACGAAAACATAATTGAGCGGCACGTTCAGCAGCAGCGCCGCCCAGCTCGTCCACATCAGCGGCTTGGGGCGGTCAAGGCTGGAAGCATAGGCATAAAGCGCACGGTAAACCATCGCCGCCGGCATCGCCAGCGCCACATAAAACAGATAATCGCCCAGCGTATCCAGCACATAAGCGCCGTAGCCCTTGCCCGCCAGATAGCCCTGCAGCGGCTTGATCAAAGCCATCATCAGCAGCATACCCGCCGCGCCCAGACCCAGGCCGAACCACATGCCCTGGCGGCCGGTTTCGCCGATTTCGCCCTGCTCACCCGCGCCGTGCTGCTGGGCGATCATCGGATTGAGCGCGGTCATAATCCCCAAAAAAGTGATGAACACCGTGGCAAACACCGCACTGCCCAGCGCCACCGCCGCCAAATCGTCCTTGCTCGCCCGCCCCGCCATCACGGTATCGACCACGCCCACGCCCACCGATGCTATCTGCGCCAGCAGCATCGGCAGCGCCAGCGACACCAGCTTGCCGGATTCAGAACGAAAAGAAGACGGGGAAAAACGGTTCAGGTTCAAAAGCATGGTTCAAACAATCGGAAAAACGACCGGCCGCACCTTTCAGGCAGCCTGAAAAGCCGGCACAGCATAAAAACAGCAGCCAAAAGCCGCGCATCTTAACCGATAGCCGCCGCTTTTGACAGCCGCCCCAACCCCGCCGCCGGCAAGAAAAAGCAGCCTGAAAAGCCGTTTTAGCGTTTTCAGGCTGCTTTGCTAGTTCCGCGCCACCCTGCCGGCATGCAGCGCCGGCTGATTCAAATGCCGGCACCGCCCGCGCGGCAGCTGTTGGTTTTCAGGCTGCCTAAAAGTACCAAGCAGCCTGAAAATAGTTTGATTCGGTTTTCAGGCTGCCTGAAAGCACCAGGCAGCCTGAAAATACGGTTAATCAGCCAATCAGCCCTTCAGCGGGCGGATGCCGACGGCGTCGCGCACTTGGTCGAGCAGCTCGCGGGCGCGTTTGCGGGCGCGCCGGGCACCGGCCTGCAGGATGTCTTCGATGCGATGCGGGTGGGCGGTGAGCTCGTGGTAGCTTTCGGTGTAGCCGTCGAGCTCCTCGCCGATTTTGGCGGCGAGCATTTTTTTCGCTTCGCCCCAGGCCAGACCCTCGGAGAGCGCTTGGGCGAAGGCGGCGGTTTCGGCGGGGGTGGCGAAGGCTTTGTAGATGTCGAACACCGGGCTCTCGTCGGTGCCTTTGGGCTCGCCCGGCGCTTTCAGGTTGGTAACGATTTTGTTGACCATTTTCTGCCGCTCTTTGGGCGTTTGGAACAGCGGAATGGTGTTGCCGTAACTTTTGCTCATTTTGCGGCCGTCCAAGCCCACTAAGAGTTCGACCTGCTCGTCGATGCGGGCTTCGGGCAGCACAAACAGCTCTTTGAAACGGTGGTTGAAGCGGGCGGCGATGTCGCGCGCCATTTCGACGTGCTGGATTTGGTCGCGGCCGACCGGCACGGTGTCGGCGTTGAACATCAGGATGTCGGCGCTCATCAGCACGGGGTAGCTGTAAAGCCCCATTTCGATGCCGTGGTCGGCGTCTTCCTGGCCGTTGTCGAGATTGTCCTGCACCGCGGCTTTGTAGGCGTGGGCGCGGTTCATCAGGCCTTTGGCGGTGATACAGGTCAGAATCCAGTTTAATTCCAGGATTTCGGGGATATCGGACTGACGGTAGAAGGTGGTGCGCTCGGTATCAAGGCCGCAGGCAAGCCAGGTGGCGGCCACGGCGCGGGTGGATTCGTGGATGCGCTCGGGCTCGTGGCATTTGATCAGGCCGTGGTAGTCGGCCAGAAACAGGAAAGATTCGGCGCCGCCTTCGGCTGCGGCGCGGATGGCGGGGCGGATGGCGCCGACGTAGTTGCCCAGATGGGGAATGCCGGTGGTGGTAACGCCGGTCAGGACGCGTTTGGTACTCATGCTGTGCTTTCTGTTTGCTCAACTGCCCGCCGGCGCGGCAAAACGGCCGGCGGCGGGGATAAAAAAGGTCGAATCTTAGCACAGGCAGCCTGAAACCGCGCGGGCCGAAACCGCCGCATCCGCGCGGTCGCCCGCTACACGGCAGGCAGCGTATCCGCAGGCGGTACCGCCGTCCGCCGCAGCGGCGGCTTTAATGCTAGAATGGATTTGTTCCGATACCGTATTGCATCCATGTACGCATTTATCCACACCCACGGCAAATGGATCCGCATCCTTACTTACAGCGCGCTGATACTCGCCGCCGTCTATATCGGCGCCTATGCCTCGCTCTACCGCCTGTCCGAACACGACACTCTGCAGCTGGAAGCGCAGGCTGCGTTGCAGGGCAAAAACCGCACCGTGCGCTTTGCCGAGCGCATCGACCGCCGTCTCTTTCCCCGCCCCACCGTTACCCTTTACCACGCCGAGCTGAGCGAAGCCGGCGGCGGCCGCACTGCCTTTGAAGTCGAAGAAATCCGCATCGGCATGGCGTGGAAAAGCCTGTGGGACGAGCCGGAAGTGGAAAAACTCACTCTCGAAAACGTCCGCGCCGACATCAATATCAACGACGAAGGCGTGTGGGACATCGCCGATTTGTTCCAATCCGCCGCGCGTCCCAGCCCGCGTTTCAACCGCGTCAATATCCGCAACGGCACCCTTACCCTGCGCGAAAACGGCCGCCGCTGGCAGCTGGGCGCCGTCGATTTCACCATGACCCGCGCCGACGCCGAAAACCAGCCCTACACCCTGAGCGCACGGCTCGAAGAACAAGACCTGCGGCTGGACATCAGCGCCGCCGGCACCGTCGGCTGGGACGGCAAAACCTTCTCGCTGCCCGATCTGGCCGCCGATTTTTCGGGCGAAGAACACAGCTACGGCTTTTCAGGCAGCCTGAAAAGTTCGCTGCGCTTTGCCGGCGGCACGCCCGCGGCCGACAAAACCACCCTCACCCTCAACAGCAAACGCTACGACAGCAGCCTGAATCTCAGCGCCGATGCCGCCGCGTGGCAAAACGGCCGCGCCACCATCGGCAACCTCAACGCCGTTTTCACCGCCGCCGAAGGCAGCCGCCGCTACAACGGCACCCTTACCAGCCCCAAAGTCAGCGGCAGCGGCAAAGTGTGGAGCAGCGACGAAACCGTCTTCAACCTCAACACCGAAGCCCCCGGCCAAGATCCGCTCAGCCTCAAGCTCGACGGCAGCGCCCAATGGCGCGACGGCACGCTCTCGGTGCCCGAGTTCAAACTCATCAGCCAGCAAAACGGCGCCGACGGCCGCCAGCGCTTCGTTTCCGAATGGGAAGGCAGCCTGAAACTGCCCGCCAGCGGCAACTGGCAGTTCCAAGCCCAAGGGCTGTTCGACCGCCAGCCGGCCAAAATCGAATTTTCCCGCAGCGGCGACAACATCGGCGGCAGCGCCAATCTCGCCAAACTCAACGCCGCGCCCTATCTCGACCTGCTGCAAAGCGAAACCGCCGCCAGCCCCTACCCCGAATGGCACGACCGCAAACTCAAGCTCAAAGTCGATCTGGCGCTGGGCATGCTCGAACTGCCGGGGCTGAACGTCGAAAACATCGCCGCCACCCTCAACGCCGACGCCGAAGAAGCCCGCTTTGATCCTTTGTCGGCCGAACTCTACAGCGGCCGCACCAGCGGCAGCTTCACCGTGCGCAACACCGTGCCCACCGAATACCGCCTGAAACAAAACGCCGAAAACGTCGAACTGCTGCCGATGCTGCAGGATCTGCTGCGCTACAGCGCCATCAGCGGCAAAGGCCGCGCTATTTTCGATCTGTCGGCCAAAGGCTCCGGCCGCCGCGAGCTGCTCGCCAGCCTTTCCGGCAGCCTGAAATTCGACGTGGCCGACGGTCAATGGCTCGGCATCAACCTGCGCGCGCTGGCGCAGGGCCTGCTCGACAAAAAAGGCGGCGGCCCCACCGTCCACACCCCGTTTTCCCGCTTCGAGCTGGAGAGCACGATTGAAAACGGCATCAGCCGCAATACCGTCAAAGCCCGCCTGACCGACCCCGCCGTCGATATGAGCGGCAGCGGCGAAACCAATCTTGCCGAAGGCACCGTCAGCGAAAGCGTGCTGCTGCACAACGGCGAAGGCACGCCGCCGCTGCCGGTACGCATCAGCGGCACCCTCGACAAACCCACCGTCAGCCTCGACTACCAGCAGATTACCGCCGGCATCACCGACCCCGAAGCCAAGAAAAAAGCCGTCCAAGACGCCCTTTCCGGCCAATGGCAATGGCTCAAACGGCAAAAATAACCGGTTTCAGGCAGCCTGAAAGCCCGTTGCAGCGTTTTCAGGCTGCTTTTTACCCCTTTTTATCAGGGAACGACCATGAATCCCCAGCCCAACCTCACCCCGAACAAACCCGGCAAACGCGGCCTGGCACGCATCTTTGCCGCCCTCGGCTATTCGCGCGACGGCCTGGCTGCCGCCTGGCAGTACGAAGCCGCCTTCCGCCAGCTGGTGTGGCTGCACGCCGCGCTGCTGGTTGTGCAGTTTTTCTGCGATTTCGATACGCCGGTGCGCATGCTGCTTTTGGGCGTGTCTTTTTTGTCGCTGATTACCGAAGCCCTTAATTCCGCCATCGAAGCGGCCGTCGACTATATTTCCAGCGAACGCCACCCGCTGGCCAAGCGTGCCAAAGACCTGGGTTCGGCGGCGCAGCTGTTGGCGCTGGTGATGACCGCGCTGCTGTGGCTGATGGCGCTGTACGGCTGAGCGGCGGCATCGTTTTTCAGGCTGCCGCCAACAGCCCAAACACCGCTTTCAGGCTGCTTCAAGCGTTTTGACTATTTTTCAGGAATCCGAGCATGAACAAACTCTCCGCCCTGTGCGCCGCCCTGCTCTTGGCCGCCTGCGGCAATCCGCACGACCGCTACGTCGGCCACTGGCAGCCCGCCGCCCGGGGCGCCGATCCCTACCGCGTACTCGAAATCGGCAAAAGCGCCGACGGCAGCTACCGGCTGCGGCGCGATGTTTTGGGCGCCCATCCCGCCGACGAAACCCTGCTCGCGCTGGCCGACGGCAGCCTGAGCAACACCGGCGGCAGCCGGCTGACGCTCTCGGACGACGGCCAAACCCTGCAACTGGCCGATGCGCCCTACCGCCGTCTCCCCGACAGCGAAATCGAGCCGCTGCGCGCGCAGGCGCAGTCCGCCGCCGCCGAGCAGGAAAACAACCGCCAGCGCTGCCAAAGCCTGCTGGCCGAATACGCCAACCGCAAGCTGGCGCTGGGCAAGCCCGACGTCACCACGCCCAAAGAAGTGTGGAGCGAAGTGGTCGAGCAGCACCAGCGCCTGGAAGCCGAATACCGCGCCAAAACCCGACAAATCCGCGGCTGCTCGCTGTAAGGCAGCCTGAAAACCTTTTTTCATTCCACTTTAAGGAGTTTCGCCGTGAAAAAACTGTTCGCCCTGTTTACCGTTTTGCTGCTGGCCGCCTGCAGCAAAGGCCACGAGCGCTACGAAGGCTATTGGAAGATGGAAAACGTTTCCTTCCAATACCTGATTCAAATCCAAAAAACCGACGACGGCAGCTATCTGCTCAAAGACGACGTGCTCGGCGGCAGCGGCAGCAGCCAGGCGCTTGAGCCGCAGGACAAAGGCGTGCTCGCGCTGGCCGGCGGCGAAGCGCTGGAGCTTTCGGACGACGGCGCCACGCTGAAGATGGGCAAAGCCGCCTACCGCCGCATCGACGATGCCGAAGCCGCCGCGCTGCAGCAGGCCGCGCAGCAGGAAATCGCCAAGCAAAAGGCGGTGCAGGCGGAAAATCTGCGCCGCTGTCAGGAAAACAGCGCCGCCTATCAGAAAGAAAAAGCCGCGCTGCGGCAGGGGCGCGGTGCAGCGGCAAAAAACGAAGCCGCCCTGTCCGTCGAATACCGCCGGCGCGCGCTCAAAATCCCCGGCTGCCATCTGGCGGCGGACTAAACTTTCAGGCTGCCCCATACCGGCAGCCTGAAAAGCACTTTGCCTAAGCGGCAACATTTTTTTACAATACGCCTTTTTTCGGCGACGGGAGAAAGCGATGAATCCTTTGCAGTTTGTCCGCGAAGCCCAGGCTCTGGTCCACCGCGACGAAGCAGGAAAACTGCTGGCGGAAGCCAAGTGGCGGCGCCTGAACGCCCACACCATCGAAGTGTTCCACACCCATGTGGACGACAGCCTGCGCGGCCAGGGCGCCGGCAACCAGCTGTTGGACGCGATGGAAAAACTGGCGGCGCAGGAAGGCTGGAGCGTGCGCGCCAGCTGTCCGTTTGCCCAGCGCCGTTTTAGCGCAGCCTGAAACCTTTTCAGGCTGCTTCTCCGACAAAAAGCAGCCTGAAAAAGCCGCCGCGGCCATAACAAAGCAGCCTGAAAATCTTTTCAGGCTGCCTTTTCGCAAACAGCATTTAGGGCGCGCGGATAATGGTATAGACGCTGCTCAAATCGTAAACCTTGTAGCGCGCCGGCTCGCGGCGGTTTTCGCCGGCGTAGCTCAGCACCAAACCCTGCCGCCGCGCTTCGTCCACCCAGCCGACAAACAGGCCGCTGTGTTCGTTGCCGCGGTAATCGTGGTTCACATAATACAGCCAGTCGCCCGGGCGGATTTGGCTGCTGTCGGCATAGGGGCCGCCTTTCAGGCTGCCTTTGTGCACAGTTTGGCGGCTGTTGCGCGGCACGCCGGCGCGGGTAAACACCAAATCCAGATAGTCCCAGCAGCCGCCCTTAACGATAACGCGCTCGAACAAAGTCATTTTGCGCGCCTGCTCCAACACCGCGCGCGCCTTGCCGCTGCTTTGGCGCTCGGCCGCCGCAATCAGCGCATCATCGCCGGCAGCCGCATTGACGCTGCGGCCGGCAGACGACTTGGACTGAATTTTGGGACGGCCGGCTTTTTTGGGCGCGCCGCCGCAGGAAGCCAAGAGCAGGGCGCAGGCGGCGGGCAGCAGAAATCGGGCGTAAGGCAACACGGCGTCTTCCTCCAATCAAACAAAAACGGCCGCCACTCTAACACAAAGCGCCGCCACAGGCTTTCAGGCTGCCTGAAAAAGCGGCGGCGCCAAACACAAACACAAACCATAAGGACAACATCCATGAACCCCGAAACCGAACGCGACAGCATGCAGTACGACGTCGTGATCGTCGGCGCCGGCCCGGCCGGGCTGGCGGCAGCCATCCGCATCAAGCAGCTTGCCGAAAAAGAAGAACGCGACATCAGCGTCTGCGTGCTGGAAAAAGGCAGCGAAGTCGGCGCCCACGTGCTCTCGGGCGCGGTGCTCGATCCGGTTTCGCTCACCGAGCTGCTACCCAACTGGCGCGAAACCGGCGCGCCGCTCACCTGCGCGGTGCGCGAAGACAAAGTGCTGTTTCTCACCAAAAAACGTGCTTTCAGGCTGCCTACTGCGCCCAGCTTCCAAAACCACGGCAACTACATCATCAGCCTCGGCCTGCTCACCCGCTGGCTGGCGGAGCAGGCGGAAAACCTCGGCGTCGAAATCTATGCCGGTTTTGCCGTCGCCCAAGTGCTCTACCACCCCGACGGCTCGGTTAAAGGCGTCGCCACCGGCGATATGGGCGTGGAAAAAGACGGCACGCGCGGCGACAACTACCAGCCGGGGATGGAGTTGCACGCGCAGCAAACCCTGTTTGCCGAAGGCGCACGCGGCTCGCTGACCAAAACCCTGATCCGCCGCTTCAATCTGGATACCGGCAGCCAGCCGCAAACCTACGGCATCGGCATCAAAGAAATCTGGGAAGTGCCGCCCGGCCAGTCGCAAAGCGGGCTGGCGGTGCACACCACCGGTTGGCCGCTCGATACAAAAACCTACGGCGGCTCCTTTATCTACCATATGGACGACAACCAGATCGCCATCGGCTTTGTGGTCGGACTTGATTACCAAAACCCCTATCTCTCGCCCTTTGAAGAATTCCAGCGTTTCAAAAATCACCCCGCCATCCGCCCAATGCTCGCCGGCGGCCGCCGCATCGCCTACGGCGCGCGCGCGCTGGTCGAAGGCGGCCTGCAGTGCCTGCCCAAACTCAGCTTCCCCGGCGGCGCCCTGATTGGCGACGGCGCCGGTTTTCTCAACGTGCCGCGCATCAAAGGCACCCACACCGCCATCAAATCCGGCATGCTCGCCGCCGAAGCGCTGCTGCCGCTGTTGGCCGATACCAGCGAAGGGCAGCCTGAAAGCAATCCCGAAGCCGCCGCTTACCAGCAGCTTTTCGAGCAAAGCTGGCTCTACCGCGAACTCTACGCCGCCCGCAACATCCGCCCTTCCTTCAAATGGGGCATGTGGCCGGCCTTTGCCTACACCGCGCTCGAACAATATATATTCAAAGGCCGCACGCCGTGGACGATCAAACACCACGGCACCGACCACGGCAGCCTGAAAAAAGCCGCCGCCTGCCGCCCCATCGACTACCCCAAGCCCGACAACGAAATCAGTTTCGACCGCTTAAGCAGCGTATTTCTTGCCAACCTGTCGCACGAAGAAAACCAACCCGTACACCTGAAACTGCGCGACCCCGCGCTTGCCATCAGTCTCAACTACCGCGAATACGCCAGCCCGGAAACCCGCTACTGCCCCGCCGGCGTTTACGAAATCGTCGAAGAAAACGGCCGCCCCGAGCTGCGCATCAACGCCGCCAACTGCGTGCAGTGCAAAACCTGCGACATCAAAGACCCCGGCCAAAACATCGAATGGACCTGCCCCGAAGGCGGCAGCGGCCCCAACTACGGCGCCATGTAGGAAGCCTGAAAAAGCGTCTGCCCTGCCGGGATTCGCAGCAAAACGCATCCCGCCTACCCACGCCGAAGCAGCCTGAAAAGCGTTTTCACCTTTTCAGGCTGCATTTCGTTCAAACAACAGACTTCAGGCTGCCCGCATCACGCGCGGCAGCGTGAAAACAGCTGTAGGGTGCCGCACCGCGCACCATCACACCGGCCTGGCTTTTCAGGCTGCCCCAATACTCCCCCCTACACATAAACATTTATTTCTGTATTGACAGAAATAACCGCAATCCCTAAACTGCGCGCCATGAAACTGAATCCGACTACCGAAAAATTCGTCCTGCACTGGGGCGAGATGGGCGCCAAATGGGGCGTGAACCGCACCGTGGCGCAGATCCACGCGCTGCTGTATATCATCGGGCGGCCGATGAATGCCGAAGAAATCGTCGAAACCCTCGGCGTGGCGCGCTCGAATGTCAGCACCAGCATTAAAGAGCTGCAAAGCTGGCAGCTGGTGCAGACGGTGCACATTATGGGCGACAGGCGCGACCACTTTTCCACTTCCGACGATGTATGGACGCTGTTTCGCACCATTGTTGCCGAGCGCCAGCGCCGCGAAATCGAGCCGACTTTGCAGTTTTTGCAAACGCTGATGGAAAGCCCCGAGTTTGCCCAGGAAAACGAAGACGTGCGCCGCCGCATCAGCCAAACCCGCGACTTTATCGGCACGCTCACCGCCTGGACCAACGAAATGCTGCGCCTGTCGGTGGGCGCGATGGCCAAAATCCTGAAACTGGGCGCGGGAATACAGAAGCTGCTGCGTTAGGCGCAGTACCGCGATTTCAGGCAGCCTGAAAGGCAAACCATGAGCACTTTGATGATTTTTCCCTTAGCCGCCCTTGCGCTTGCCGTGTCGGCGTATGCCTATCTTGCCAAAAGGCAGCCTGAATACCCGAATGCGCGGGTGATTGCCGTGTTTACGCTGTTGGGCGGCGGCTTGGGCGGATTGCTGGTGCTGCTGGCAATCGGGCAGGCTTTTGGCGCAGGGGTTGGGGAGTTGTGGCTGCTGGGCATGGCTTTGGGCGTGGCAATGGGCACGCTGCCTGCTGCGTTGTGCGGCGTGCTGCTGGCGTTTTTGCGCGCGGAGTATTCGGGGAGCAACGTGGCTTTGGCAGTAGCGGTGGGCGCGTTGGCAAGCGCAGCGATGGGGCTGGTTTGGGCGCATGACGGCATAGCTGCTGTGTGGACTGCCTGCGTGGGTGGATTGTCGGCGGCGATTTTATCTGCCATTGTGTTGCCCAAGGCGCTGTAAACCGCGTTTCAGGCTGCCTTTGTGCGAACCATTAGGGCAGCCTGAAAGCCGAAGGCTTTAACAAAAACAGTCCCCATATCTGCAAAATTTTTGGGGCTGTACTAGATAAGCCCTAAATTTCACACCACCGGCGCAGCACTTTAAGCTGCTCGGAAGGTGCGCCAAAGTTAAAACGGAACTCGCATTCTTTCAAGAACAACGGGAAAGATTTACGG
>ERZ773077.996-NODE-996-length-20349-cov-10.234798_pt1 | contig 20349 bp, 16 predicted proteins | sample MGYA00580612_ERZ773077 | MGnify/ENA primary metagenome ERZ773077 (study PRJEB29015, sample SAMEA2737971) | human oral metagenome | biome: human oral; feature: human-associated habitat; material: dental | place: China | collected 2021 ...
GGCAGCCTGCACACGGCACGGTCGAAGTGCTGGCCGACACATTGGCGGGCGACAGCGTGGGCGATACGCGTTTCCACGGCGGCGCGGACAAGGCCATACATTGCTACACGCTGGCCAATTATGATTACTGGCGCGCGCTTTATCCCGACCATCCGCGTTTCCAGGCCGGCGGCTTCGGCGAAAACCTGTGCATTGACGGCACGGACGAAACTAATGTCTGCATGGGCGATATTTGGCAAATCGGCACGGCGCGCTTCCAAGTGAGCCAAGGGCGGCAACCGTGCTGGAAGCTGAACGAACGTTTCGGCATTGCCGACATGGCGTTGCAGGTGCAGCAAAGCCTGCGCTGCGGCTGGTATCTGCGTGTGCTGGAAACAGGCCAAATTCAGGCGGGCGACCCGATTTTCCTGCTGGAACGCCCGTTTCCCGATTGGACGCTGACGCGCATCCTGCAACTCATCGACAGCAAAAATTGCGACGAACACGCCATGCGCGAAGCCTTGCGCCTGCCCCTGCCCTCCTCCTGGCAACGCCTGTTCGAGCAGCGCCTGCTCACCGGCACTTGCGAAGACTGGCAGCGCAGATTATTCGGCCAATAATGCGCAAAGCAAAAAAGCAGCCTGCACTCGATTGCTCAAAGTGCAGGCTGCTTTTTCCGCCGCTAATCGTCACGCAGCAATTCCTGTCCGATTTCCGACTGCGCCAAAATCACGCCGTCTTTCACTTCCGCCACTTCCAAAAGCTTTCCCTGATGCAGCAAGGCCGTGCGGTGGCACAGTTTGCGAATCACCGCCATTTCGTGCGTCACAATCACAATTGTTACCTGAAACCGCTCGTTGATTTCCCGCAAACACGCCAGCACGCTGCGCGTCGTAATCGGGTCAAGCGCGGAAGTCGGCTCGTCCGCCAAAATCACACTGGGGCGCGGCGCCAATGCCCGCGCAATGCCCACGCGCTGCTTCTGCCCGCCCGACAACTGCGCCGGATAATGGCCCGCGCGCTCCGACAAACCCACAATTTCCAAGCATTCCGCCACACGCGCCGCAATTTTGTCCGCCGGCCAGCCTGCAATTTCCAAAGGAAACGCCACATTTTCCGCCACCGTGCGGTTGCTCAACAAATTAAACTGCTGGAACACCATGCCGATATTCTGCCGCGCCTGCCGCAATTGCGCCTCCGAAAGGCGCGTTAAATCCTGTTCGCCCACCACCACGCTACCCGAATCGGGGCGTTCCAACAGATTGATTAAGCGCAATAATGTGGATTTACCCGCACCCGAATAGCCCATCAACCCAAAAATTTCCCCCTGACGGATGGACAGGCTGGTCGGCTCGACAGCGGAAAACCACGTTTTTTTATCGCTATGCAGATATTTTTTACTGACATTTTCCAAACGAATCATGTTCATCTTCACAATCAATATGGCCGGTGTGCGGCGGCAAACGGTAAAGTAAAAACAAGGGCTTAAACATATATCGTTTAAGCCCTTGCTGAATTTGGCTCCCCGAGCTGGGCTCGAACCAGCGACCTGCGGATTAACAGTCCGTCGCTCTACCGACTGAGCTATCGGGGAAAGGAAGCGCGCATTTTAGAGACGAGGCGGGGAATTGTCAATAGAAATTTGGCATAGATGAGGAAATTTTTTAACAGTTTGCGCGAAAATTTAAAAATACAATTTAAATACAGTGTATTAAATTATAGTGCAATTTGCAGTGAGGCTACCTGAAACTGGCTCGCAAGCCTGATGCGGCTAAACAAATTTCAGGTAGCCTCTATATTTGGTGCGGTGTGTTCCCGGTGCAGCCTGCCTGTTTAACCAGCTTTTTTGCCTTTGCTCTCTTTGGGCGCGATGCATAAATGTAGCGGGGCGAGCAGCTCTAAAACGAGGCGGGCAAACAGGGGGCTGTTAATCGGCTCGTCTTCATCACGGCCGTACACTTGGGCGATTTCGCGATCTTGGTTTTGGCCGGAGTAGTCGCGGCTGTCACGGTATTTGCCGCGGGCGGCGGTAAGGGCTTTTTCAGGTAGCCCTTGGGCAGAAAGGTCTTTGGTAGTGCAGGCTTTGGCGGCGGCCAGGCTGGTGCGGGGGAAGAAGGGCAGCGGCTGTTGTTGGCCGAGCAGGTAGTAGTCGAACCAGCGGGCAAGTTGCTCGGCGGCTTCCGCTTGCGGCAGCGGCGGCAGGGTTTGCGGGCTGTCGAGGGAGACGAGGTGGGTGGCTTTTGCTTTGGGGTGAACGGCGCAATACACCAGGTGTTGCAGCCACAGCCTAATTTCGGCGGGGGCTTTGAGTTTTGCGGCGTGGTAGAAGATTTGGCCGTGCTGGTGCAGGTGGGTGAGGCTGCCAGCGAGGATGTGGCAACCGTGCTCGAAACGGAAGGGGAAGTCGGGCTCGCACGGGCTGGCGAGCAGTTCGGAATCGAGCTGCTTGGCGGCGGTGCGCTCTGGCTCTTGTAGGATTTCACCGAGCAGGCCGGCGGGCAGGAGGCTGTCGGCCTGCAGCTTGGCTTCGGTTTGGGCGAAATCTTCGCGCTGGCGGCGGGCGTCGAGGTAGCGTTGTTTCACTTCGTCTGGGTGCTCGATGGCGTAGGGCTCGGCGGAATCGGCGGGGCGGTCGGCATAGGGGCGCTGCCATTGCAGGGCGCGGCGCAGCCAATGGCGCCCGGGGTTGTTCCAGAAGTTTAGGAAACTGTCGAGCGATATGGTGGGCTCGGCGGCGACTTCGGGCGGGGTATCGCCAATAAAGGGCGCGGCTTCGGCGGCGGGTTGGTTGAGGGCTTGGGCATAGTCTTGGCGGAGGCCGGATAGGCTACCTGAAAGCCCGTTTTCGCTAAATTCGGCCGAACTTTCCCCATCCTGTTGCGGGTCGAAGTAGCGGGTGGAAAAGGCTTGCAGGGGGTGTTGGCGCACATGGGCGGCGGCGAAATCGGCGCTGCTCTGGCCGGCCATTTGCGCCAACGTGTCGATGAGCTCGCTCAGCAGCGGCGAGGGGGCTTGGGCTTCGTCTTTGAGGTGGTCGCGGCCGATGTAGGACAGATAGAGGTGGCTGCGGGCGCTGAGCAGGGATTCGAGGAACAGGTAGCGGTCGTCGTCGCGGCGGGAACGGTCGCCGGATTGGGGGTGGCGGGCGATGAGGTCGAAGGCGGGGGTGGGGGTTTGGCGCGGGTATTTGCCGTCGTTCAGGCCGAGCAGGCACACGGTGTCGAACGGCAGGCTGCGCATGGGCACCATGCTGCAGAAGGTGATGCCGCCGCGCAAAAAGGCGGCTTCGCTGCTTTGGCCGAAGAAGCGGCGCAGGTGCTGGCAGGCGGTGTCGGGCGGCAGGGCTGCGGTATAGCCCGCCAGCGCGGCTTCTTCCTGCCAGGCGGCCAAGGCCTGGCTGATTTGCTGCCAGGCGGCTTGGTCTGCTTCGGCGAGGGTATCGCCCGCGGCATCGGCCAAGAGGGCGCGGAAACGCTCAATCCAGCCTTCGATGGACGCGGGGCTTTGCCAGTGGCGGTGGTGCTCGCGCAGTTTGCCCAGCAGCACAAACCAGGCGGCTTGGGCAGGCTGGCGGGCCAAATCGGCCGGCCAGGGGTGCACGCCCTGCCACAGCGTATCTTCGCCCTCAGGCAGCAGCCAGCCCAGCACGCTGCGTTCGGCGGCCTGCTGCCAAGTGAAGGCCTTGCCGCTGCCGCCGTAGTCGGCGCGCATTTCGGCATCCGCGCCCCAATGCACGTTGAGTTCGGCCACGCTGCGGCGCAGGAATTCGGCATCGGTTTCATCAATCTGCCAATGGCGGCGCACCGCTTGGGCATCGAGCAGGGGCAGCAGGCGTTCGGTTTCGAAGCGGCTCTGCATCAGGGCGATGAGCTGCTCGGCCAGCAGCATCAAAGGCTGGCTGCGGCTGAGGCGCACGTCGGCCACGGAATACGGCAGGGCGCGGCTGCCGGGCGCGGCTTCGCCGAACACGGCGTGGATGAAGGGCAGGTAGTCTTCCACGGCGGGGGTGAGCACGGCGATGTGGTGCGGCTGGAGCTCGGGGTTGTCCGCCAAACGGCGCAACAGGTGTTCTTTGAGGATTTGCAGCTCGCGCAGGGGGCTGTGGGCGGCTTGGATCACGATGCTGCCGTCCATCTGCGCGCTGCCTTTTTCAGGTAGCCTCAACAGCTGGATATCGGCCTGCAGGCGTTGCAGCAGGCTGGGCGATTTGGGCGGCGCGGGGAAGAGTTCCACCTGCTCCATGGCGCGGGTGCTCACGGCCAGGCGGTCGAAAAAGTCGCGCCCCTGTTTGCCCAGCGAGGAGAGCAGCGGGTGGCCGGCTTCTTCGGCTGCGGGTTCGGCCTGCGCGGCCAGCCGTTTCGGGCTTTGGATGTCGCCCCAGTATTGCTGGCTGGGGTTGACCGCAAACAGGTGCACATCGGTGTGTTCGGCCAGGGCCTGCAACAAATCCAGATACACCGGCGCCAGCGTGGAAATGCCGAACGCCAAATAACGCTGCGGCAGACGCGCCGGATTCAGCGCGGCCAGCAGTTGTTCGTGTTGCGCGGCGCGGTGGGCGGCGGGGGTGTCGGCGGCGAGCGTGCGCCACAACGCGGCCTGCCAGGCTTCGTCTGCGCCCAAGCCGTTGAGCTTGCCCTGCTCCCATTGCGCGAGCCAGTGCGGGCGGTACACCAAGTATTGGTCGAACACGTCCGCCAGCCGCCCCGCCAAATGATAAGCCGCCGCCGTGCTGCTTTTCAGGTAGCCCTGCAATACTGCGGGCAGGGCCGAATCGGCGCTTTCCAACAGCGGCAGCAGCCGCCAGCGCAACACTTCCGGCGCAAACGGGTTCAGGCGCGGCGCATCCGGCAGGAAGCGGCGCGTGAGCTGCCAGCTCAATGCCGCCGGCAGGCTGAAATTCAAATTGGCTGCAATGCCGCTGCGCTCGGCCAAATAGTGGTTGAGATAACGGCGCATCCCCTGGCTCTGCACCACGATTTCCTCCGGCGCAAACACCGCTTCCGGCGGCGCAGTCTGCATCAGCGCAACGGCGGTTTCGGCAAGGAATTCGAGGCGGTTGGAAGAATAAAGGTGGAGCATGGCGCGGGCGGGAGTAAGCAAGAAGAAGGAATTAGCATTATATAGCGAACGGCCGGGTTTGGCGGCGCGGCGGAAGGCTACCTGAAAAGGTAACGATGGACTTGGCGGGAATACATGACGGCGCAGCCAAGTCAGTTTTTGGTTTACCACCCGTTTTCAGGTAGCCTCATCTAGGCTGGTAGGATAAAACCGTTCCGACGGGATAACTTGCAGCCCGCTATCTTGCAGGCTAGCTATAGTGGATAAATTTAAATCAGGACAAGGCGGCGAGCCGCAGACAGTACAAATAGTACGGCAAGGCGAGCCAACGCTGTACTGGTTTTTGTTAATTCACTATAAAACCCGGCAGGAATAAGCCTGATACCCGCCTGCAGCCCTAACAAGGGCTACCTGAAATTGGCACGGCATGGCTTGCCCGACATCCGCAGCTTGCTTACTGTTGCGCCGCCATCCCATCCGCCCACCGCGCCGTTCTTTCGGTTTGCCGCGCCCGCTGTTACAATCGCGGCTGTTTGCAGATTGGCGGCGGGGCTGTTTAATTCGGCCGGAAACAACGTTTTGGCGAAACCTGCCGCGCCGGTTTCAGGTAGCCTTATATGTGCTGCCGTTGAATGGATTGAAAGGAAAAAATGATGGGTATTTCTAGCGGCTGGCATTGGCTGGTGATTTTGATTGTGGTGGTGCTGATTTTCGGCACGAAGAAGCTGCGCAATGTGGGCAAAGACCTCGGCGGGGCGATTCACGATTTTAAAAAGGGCTTAAACGAAGGCAGCGAGGGCGAGAGCGAAATGGCTGCGCCCAAACAGATTGTTGAACACAAAGAAGAGAAGCCGGGCGAATAGGCGATGTTTGATTTCGCGTTCAGCGAGATGCTGCTGGCGGCACTGGTGGCGCTGGTGGTACTGGGGCCGGAGCGGCTGCCGCAGGCGGCGCGGGCTGCCGGACGGATGGCGGGCAAACTCCAACGCTTGGCCGGCAGCCTGAAGGCGGAGCTGGCGCAGCATGCGGATATGGCCGATTTGCGCCGGATGCAGGAAACGCTGGCGGATACGGCCAACGAGTTGCGCCAGGAAATGCAGCATTTGCGCTCTTCGGCCGCGCCGGATGTGCCGGCCTGGGAGCGTTTGCCGCCGCAGCGCACGCCGGCGGATTTCGGCTTGGACGAAGACGGCCTGCCCACCCTGCGGGATACGCCTCATGCCCCGGGCTTTCACACGCCTTCGCTGGGGCAGCGTTCGCGCGCGTGCCGTCGCAAGCTGCAGCCGCGTGTGCGGGTGCGGCCGCGTTTGCGGGTGCGCAAACAGGCGGGAGGCAGCAGATGAACGCGCAGCCTTTGGTGGAACATTTGAAGGAATTGCGCCGCCGCCTGATGTGGGTGGCGGCGGTGTTGCTGCTGTGCCTGTTTGCGGCGGTGCCGTTTGCCAACCGGCTGTATGCGCTGGTGGCCAAGCCTTTGATGGCGAGCCTGCCGCCGGGGGCGCATATGCAGGCGATTGATGTGATTGCGCCGGTGTTTGTGCCGCTGAAGGTGGCGCTGATGGCGGCGTTTTTGGTGTCGCTGCCGCATACGCTCTACCAGCTGTGGGCCTTCGTGGCGCCGGCGCTCTACCGGCACGAAAAACGGCTGGTGCTGCCGCTGTTGCTCTCGAGCGTGGGGCTGTTTTTTGCGGGGATGGCGTTTTGCTATTTTTTGGTGTTCCCGCTGGTGTTTAAAGTGTTTGCCTCGGCCACGCCGGAAGGGGTGAGCATGATGACGGACATCGACCGCTACCTTTCCTTCGTGCTGGGCATGTTTGTGGCTTTCGGTATGGCGTTTGAGCTGCCGGTGTTGGTGGTGCTGCTGTATCGGATGGGGGCGGTATCGCTCGCGGCGCTGAAAACGGCGCGGCCTTATGTGGTGGTGGCGGCATTTGTGGTGGCGGGGATTGTCACGCCGCCGGATGTGATTTCGCAGTTTCTGCTGGCGGTGCCGCTGATTGCGCTGTATGAGGCGGGCTTGCTGATGTGCCGGCTGTTTAAGCCGAATGCGGATACGGCGGAAACCACGGAAGCGGAAGAGGCTACCTGAAAACATCGGCTTTAGCGCCGCCAAGCCCTTCGTTTGCATTTTCAGGTAGTCTTTCCATTGCGGCAGGCGGGTGTAAAACCTGCCTTTACTGGTTTCAGGTAGCCTCTTTATTCATTCAACCCGATTCTTTTTTAATTTGAACAAGCAATGCCGATTTCGCAATCTTTTGCCTACCGTGCGGCTGTGTGCAGCCTGTTTGCGCTGATTTTCCTTTCCCTGGCTTGGGAGCTGTGGCTGGCGCCGCTGCGCCCGGGCGGCTCTTGGCTGGCTTTGAAGGCGCTGCCTTTGTGCCTGCTGCTGCCGGGGGTATTGCGGCGCAACCGGCAAACTTTCCTGCTGGGCGGGATGTTGGTGCTGTTTTATGCGGCGGAGGCGGTGGTGCGGTTGTTTGACGCGCAGCCGGCGAGCCGGGTTTGTGCGGCGGCGGCTTTGGCCTTGGGGGTGTTGTTTTTTGTGTCGTGCCTGATGTTTATGCGAGCAGGCAAACGGGAGCGGGCATGATGTGGGAACGGTTGAAAGAAAGCTGGGTGGTGTGGCTGGGCATGGCGCTGATGGCGGTGGTGCCGTTTTTGTCGTCTTGGCGCACGGGGCCGCAGGGGGGCTGGTTTATTGAGAGCGGCTCGCTGCTGTTTGCCGCTTTGTTTGCATTGCTCACGCTGTGGCGCAATCCGGCGCGCGCGCGGCTGCCGGGGGCGATGGTGTTTTTTGTGCTGCTGGCGGGATTTTGGCTGGTGCAGGCGCGGATTTTGCGGCTGCCGTATCCGGAAATGTCGGATTTGACGGCGGCGGTGTTTTGCGTGATGGCGCTGCTGGCTTGGGCTTGTCGGCTTCAGGTAGCCCGGCTGGGGCAAGACAGGGTGGTGGAGATTTTTGCCTGGGCGCTGCTTTGCGGGGCGGTGTTGCAGGGCTTGGTGTGCGTGTTTCAGTTTATCGGCCACACGTCTTGGCTGCCGGGGCTGATGCGCGCGCCGCAGAAGTATTTTGTGTTCGGCCAGGTGGGGCAGCGCAATCATTTGGGGCACTACATGATGTGGGGTGTGCTCGCGCTGGGCTACCTGTGGAGCAGGCGGCGGCTGCCGGGGCTGATTGCTTTGGCGCTGGCGGTGTTTTTGCTGCAGGTAATCGGGGTGATTACTTCGCGCACGATTATGGTGTATGTGGGGGCGTTGCTGCTGCTGGTGCCGCTGCTGTATGTGTTGGGCGGCCGCCCGCTGCGCCGTTGGTGCGCGCTGACGGGGCTGTTGGTTTTGGGCGTGCTGGCGGCGCAGTTGATTATGCCTTGGCTGGTGGATACGTGGCTGGCGCCTGATGTGCAGTCTTCGGGCGTGGGGCGTTTGGTGTCGGGCGATGCGGCCAGCCCGGGGCGGGCTTCGGAATGGGCGAAGGCGTGGACGGTGTTTATGGAGCATCCGTGGCTGGGCGTGGGCTGGCAGGGCTATGCGCACGAGAGTTTCGCGCTGGCCATGCGCGGCTCGGCGTTTCGCAATTATGACGTGGGCGTATTGTTTACCCACAGCCACAACAGTATGCTGGAAATCTTGGCCGAGATGGGCGTGGTGGGTGCTATCTTGGTATTCGGCGGCTGGCTGGCGGTGGCCAACGGCTACCTGAAAAAGGGATTGGGCGCGTCTTCGGCGCTGATGCTGGCGTTGATGACCGTATCATTGTGCCACAGCCTGCTGGAGTATCCGCTGTGGTATGTGTATTTCCTCACGCCGTTTGTTGTGATGATGAGCCTCACACCGGCCAAAGCGCCCGGCTGGTATATCGTGCAGACCGGCAAGTGGCCGCAACGTTTCGGCATGGCCTTTGCCGCGCTGGCGGCCGCCATCATTGTGCAATACGGCTTTGCCTACCACCGCCTGGTGTTCGCCTACGCCAATCCCACCGAAAGCTATCCGCAATACAAACAAGTGGATACCCTGCGCGAGCTGGAAGGCAAACACTATTTCCTCAAATACTACGCACAGATGGGCTTAATCCGCAAAGTGGATTGGCTGCGCCCGCTGCCTGAGTGGGGGCGCGATGCCGCCCTGCGCGCCAGCCTGTTCCGCCCCTATGCCAACACCGCCGTGCGCGCCTTCTATTTGGAGCAGGAAGGCCGCCCGCGCGAAGCCGCCGATTGGCTGGTGAACATGGGCCGCTACTACCCCAAACAAATGCCCGGCCTGCTCAGCACCGCCGCTGCTTTCCGTGCCGCGCCAGAAGTGGTGCAGCCCCTGCGCGAGCAGTGCCAGCTGTATGTGCAAACCATGCCCCAGGCCGCCGGTAACCTCACTTGCGGCAATGCTTCCGCCCCTGCCGACAACAGCGGCAGCCGCCCGGCTTCGCGCAGCGGCAGCGGGGTTTGACGAGAGATGAGGCTACCTGAAAGTGAAGCGGCAACCCAATTAAAACAAAGCGCCATTTGTTGCCGGGCTTAAACAAGCATAACATCCGTGATATCCCGCCCGGCTTACGCAAAGATACGCAAAAGAATTTGGCTTGTTCGCCCGTATCAGGCAAAGTGTTAAGACGCTTGAAATTCAACGGCCAACCAGCCTAATCCCGGCTGCCGGAGCCGGAAAAAACCATGTTGGTTGGCCAAATTGCCGGGCATGCCCGGCGGTAAAATTCCGTGCCGCAACGGCACATAAAATACTAAGGAGTAAGCATGAACCGTGTTTTATTGGTAGACGACGACGCCCTGCTCACCGAGCTCTTAACCGAATACCTGAGCGCCGAAGGGCTGGAAGTCAGCAGCGTGCCCGACGGCGAAGCCGGCGTGAACGAAATCCTCAACGGCAACTACAACGTGGTGGTGCTGGATTCCATGATGCCCAAGCTCAGCGGGCTGGACGTGCTCAAAACCGTGCGCCAGCAGAGCAAAACCCCCATCATCATGCTTACTGCCAAAGGCGACGACATCGACCGCATCATCGGCTTGGAAATGGGCGCCGACGACTATGTGCCCAAGCCTTGCCAGCCGCGCGAACTCTTAGCGCGCATCAACGCCATCCTGCGCCGCACCCGCCTGGCCGAGCCGGACAACAACACGCCCAACGTGATTTCCGTGAGCGACGTTACCCTCTATCCGGCCAAGCGCCAAGCCACCATCAACGATGCCCCGCTGGAGCTCACCAGCACCGAATTCAACCTGTTGGAAGTGCTGATGCGCCATGCCGGCCAGGTGGTGAACAAAGAAACCCTCTCGCTCGAAGCGCTCGACCGCAAGCTGGCCAAGTTCGACCGCAGCATCGACGTGCACATCTCCAGCATCCGCCACAAACTGGGCGACGCCTCGCTCATCCAAACCGTGCGCGGCCTGGGTTATCTGTTTGTGAAAAACTGATATTTCAATTTTATTTTTTTGAAGCTTACGCTTTCAGGTAGCCTTCATCGAACGGGATAAAGGCTACCTGAAAATACCGTTCCTTCATTTGCACTATCCACCCAACGGCCGCCGCCAAGCCTAAACCGACTGACGGCGGCATTGTTTTGTGGCCGGGCAAACCTTCCCGCCAAAGCATATTCATGAAACTGTTCCAGCGGATTTTCCTCACCTTCTTCTTCGTTATCATCGCCGCCATTTTTGTGGCCAGCTTCTCCTTCTGGCTGGTGCAGGATAGAGTGGCCGAAAGCCGTTTCAAACAGCAGCGCGCCTTCGAAACTGGCCTGCTGAATAGCACCGTTACCGTGTTTCAAACCCGCGGCCTCTCCGGCGTGCGCGAAACCCTGCAAGACTGGAACAACACCCCCACGTTCGACAACATCCTCGTGATTTCCGGCGACAGCAAAACCGATATTTTCCAGCGCCAGGTAGAGCCCGCGCGCATCCTGGCCGCCCGCAAATTCGCTGCCGAATACCCCAACACCCGCGCCGTGCGCGTGGCCTACGACCCCTTGGGCGAAGAATACATCTTCATGCTGGCCGATTGGGACAAACAACAGCCCACCCGCCTGCCTTCCCCGCTGATGATTCCCGGCGTGGAAATGGCACCGGTGTGGCACGAGCTCATCATCCTCAGCTTCATCATCATCGTCGGCCTGCTTCTGGCCTACATCCTTGCCCGCAATATTTCCCAGCCCATCCGCACGCTGGAGCGCGGCATGAGCCGCCTGGCCGAAGGCGACCTCGAAACCCGTATTTCCCACCAGCTGCTCGGCCGGCGCGACGAGCTGGCCAAACTCGCCGTCCAGTTCGACCACATGGCCGGCCGCCTGCAAAAACTGGTGGAACGCGAACGCCATCTGCTGCACCATGTTTCGCACGAAATGCGCTCCCCGCTGGCGCGTATGCAGGCGCTGCTCGCCCTGTTGCAAGTGCAGCCGCACAAGCAGGAGCAAAACATAAAGCGCCTCGAATCCGAGCTCACCCGTATGGACAAACTCGTGGGCGAGCTGCTCACCCTTTCCCGTTTGGAAACCGCCAACGTGGAAATGGAAAAAGACCCGCTCAAGCTGGTGCCCTTCTTAGAAAACCTGGTGGAAGACTGCCGCGCCATCGCCGTGCAGAACAATCAGCAAATCGATTTTGCCTACGACCCGGCCGATGCCGATGCCACCGTTTCCGCCAACGAAGGCTACCTCTACCGCGCCTTCGACAACGTATTGCGCAATGCCATGGCCTACAGCCCGGAAGGCAGCAAAATCCATGTCCGCCTCTCCGGCCACAAACACCATTGGCACATCGACATTGCCGACAACGGCCCGGGCGTGGACGAACGCCAGCTGCCGCACATCTTCACCGCCTTCTACCGCGCCGACAGCGGCGCGCACAAACCCGGCACCGGCCTTGGCCTGGCCATCGCCCGCCATGTAATCGGCAAACACAACGGCCGCATCAGCGCCGCCAATGTGCAGCCCAACGGCCTGAACATCCACTTCGAGCTGCCCGAGCTCACCGCCAAACAGCAGAAGCTGGAAGAAAAAGAACGCGAAGAAAAAGAGCGCGGGCAGGACGAAGGCAAATAAACCGGAAGCCGTTGCCGCAGCAGAAGCGCGTATTTTTCAGGTAGCCTTATTCCCGCCAGCGCTCCAATAATCGTTCAAATCAAACCGAGCCAACACAATATGGCCGGGTTTGAAACGGCCGTCTATGGGAAAGAAAGCCTTTTCGCTATATAATTCCGCTGTTTCGACAGCTCCCATTCGGAAGTATCAATGAGCACCAACACCATTCTGATTATTGCCATCCTTATTTTCGCCCCCGTGTTCGGCGTATTGCTGTACAACACCTATCAGGAAAAGAAATACCGCGATTCCATCCGCGCCCAATTCGGCCATGCCGATAAAGACGCGCTGATGGAAAGCCACACCCACTCCGTGCGCGACGGCCAGCAGCAAGCTCCCGCCGCCGAAGCAGAAGCCGCCCCGCGCCTGCAGCCGGCTTTTGTTAAATTCAGCCGCTCCAGCGAACCCACCGGCGAAACCCCCGTTGCCGAAACACCGGCCGCCGCCGACAGCGCCCCTGCCGAACCGATATTGCAGGCCGAACCCGCCGCCGAAACCCCCGCTTTCAACTTTCAGCCCGTTCCGGCCGCCGCGCCCTCGCAAACCCAAGCGCCCGCCAAACGCAAGCTGCTGCTCGATTTGCAGGATTTGGCCAAACAGCAGCTGCCCTGGTTCGACAGCCGCTTCGACTACCTTTGCTACATTTCCCTGAAAGAGCCGCAGGAATTGCACGCCATGCCGCGCCTCTCCAGCCGCCACCGCTTCCGCATCGCCGGCTGCACCATGGACGACCGCTTCCAAATCGCCGAACCGATTCCCAGCGTGTACTACCAAGGCTTCGTGATTGGCCTGCAGGCCATCAGCCGCAACGGCTTGGCCAGCATTGCCGATTTGGAACAATTCGGCGAACAGGCCAATGCCTTTGCCGAAAAAATGGACGGCGGCCTGCTGCTCACCGACATCGACACCTTCCTCTCCATCGCCCGCCCGCTGGACGATCTGTGCGCCCGCGTGGATCAAACCATCGCCATCCATTTGGTGTCCCGCAACAACGTAAGCGGCGTGGAATTGCGCAACGCCATAGAACGCCAAGGCTTCGAGCTTTCCCACGACGGCATGTTCTACCTGAACGACGCCAAAGGCGAGCCGCTGTTTGCCATCTCCACCCTCGACAACAGCGCCTTCACCGCCACCCTGCTCTCCACCCAAAACTATCGCGGCATCAGCATGCTGTTCGATGCCCCCCACATCCCCGACGGCGAGAAAAACTTCAACCGCTTCATGGATATCGCCGTTAAGCTTTCCAGCATGCTCGGCCTGGATTTGGTCAACGACAAGCTCGAAGAGCTTTCCACCCAATGGCTGAAAGAAATCCGCAGCTATGTGGTGGCGCGGCAAGACGAGATGAAACGGGTCGGCATCGAGCCCGGCAGCGAGCTGGCCAAACGGCTGTTCTCGTAGCCGACCCGCTAGAACACCAGCCAAACAGGCTACCTGAAACGGCATTTCCCGTTTTCAGGTAGCCTGTTTCCCCAATCCACACACACCTCAAGGAAAAACATCATGCATAACGATAACGCCCTGCGCGCCGCCGTCGAGGCCGTCGCCATCCCCAACAGCAGCCTCACCGTCGGCAGCAGCCATGCCCTGCAATCCATCGGGCAAACCGCCGGCGGCCTGCAAATCGAACTCTGCTTCGGCTTTCCCGTCGGCCACATTGCCGACCGGCTCAAGCAAAACATCGCTTCCGCGTTGGCCGAAGCCGGTTGCACCCAAAACGTGCAAACCAACATCCGCAGCGAAATCACCGCCCGCAAAGTCCAGCCCGGCGTGCGCACCATCAACGGCGTGAAAAACATCATCGCCGTGGCTTCCGGCAAAGGCGGCGTGGGCAAATCCACCACCGCCGCCAACCTCGCCGTGGCGCTGCACAACATGGGCGCGCGCGTGGGCATCCTCGATGCCGACCTCTACGGCCCCAGCCAGCCCACCATGCTCGGCGTGCCCGAGCGCAAGCCGCAGCAGGAAAACAAACATTTCATCCCCGTGCGCTCGGCCGAAGGCATCCAAGTGATGTCTATCGGCTTTCTGGTCGACACCGACCAAGCCGTGGTGTGGCGCGGCCCCATGGTGAGCCAGGCCCTGCAGCAGCTGCTGTTTCAAAGCGAATGGGACAATGTGGACTACCTGTTTGTCGACCTGCCGCCCGGCACCGGCGACATCCAGCTCACCCTGTCGCAGAAAATCCCCGTTACCGGCGCCATCGTGGTGACCACCCCGCAAGACATCGCCCTGATCGACGCGCGCAAAGCCGTGGACATGTTCGGCAAAGTCAACATCCCCATTTTCGGCGTGCTGGAAAACATGTCGGTGCACATTTGCAGCCATTGCGGCCACCACGAGCCCATTTTCGGCCAAGACGGCGGCAAAGCGCTGGCCGAACGCCTCGGCGTGCCGCTGCTGGGCCAGCTGCCCCTGAGCCTGCCCGTGCGCGAAGCCATGGATAACGGCAGCGCCGCCCAAATGCAGGCCGCCCACCCCGCCATCGCCCAAATCTACACCGAAGCCGCCTGGCAAACCGCCCTGGCCGTGGCCGCCAAAGGCAAAGACTTCAGCAACCGCTTCCCGCAGATTGTGGTGGAATAAACAGCACGGCGGGAATACAAAAAGGCTACCTGAAACCGGTTATCTGCGGTTTCAGGTAGCCTTTGGTTATCTGTGTATTTGTTATCGGGTAAGCCTAGGAAGAGGCTACCTGAAAACTATTTCTCCGCCTGATATGGCAGGCAGGAACGGGCATAAGCCACGGGTTTGTTTTTGCTTCGCCGCAATTGATGTTTTCAGGTAGCCTGATGGCCGCAGGCTGTTGGAGATAGATCAGATTTATTGCGCGAGCCGGTTTGCATATTCTATTGACGGTGGCTATGTCGGTTCTGCTTTTGCTGATTAGTCATTTTGACATCTCCGGTTTAAATGAAGGTGAAAGCAAAACTTTTCTTGCAAAAGAAACAGCTTGTAATTGATATGAATCTTCCTCCGGGCATCTATCTCCCCTGCCCCATGGATTCGGATTTTGTTCAAGTTCGGAATAGCCTAATGCTGGAACAAAAGCATACATCGTCTTCTCAGCCATCAATTCATTGGTTTTGGTATCAATTACCTTGATGGTTGTTCCCGCTATCCAATGTTTGCGGTTTTCCCAGGAAATATCGTTTTCGTAGGTAACGGCATAACGGGCACGGGGATGGGGAGTGGGTTGCTGCTCCATAACCCAATTTTGATCCTCTCTTTGCCTGCTATAACGGATAACTAGACCGTTCTTTTGTAAGACATCAGTATAGATATACCTTGGGAAGCTGCTCGTATAAGGTAAAAGAAACTCCTCAATATATGCCTCACGATCAAATTCACTCTCCACCGCCGCATCCTCCCACATCTGGTCTTTCCGCGGGTTATAGCTGTTATCCTGATACTTCTCGTCATCCCCGCGCACTTTCAGCAGCAGGATGCCGTCCACATTGTCCGCCGTGCGGTAGATCTTCTCGCCGGCGTTTTGGCACAGTTGGTCGAAGCGGGCTTTGGCCGGGTCATAGCGTTTGTGCCATGCGGCTTCTTCCGCTTCGGCTTCCCGCCTCTCCTGCATTTTTTCTACCTGCCCTACCGCATAAAGCAGCCCGGCCACAGCCAGCCCGGGCAGAAATATTAACTGCGGGTTTTTATTAAATAGTTTGGGGTTTATCTGATAACAGGCAAAACTTACGGCCACGATCAGCAATATTATCCCGCCCCAATGAAACAGGTTATAGAGGAAGAGAACATCGCGTGTGGTAATCATGAAGTATGCTGTCCTTTGCTTGTTTGGTCGGGTTTTGAATCGTGCTGTTTATAAGGCTACCTGAAAAGTTTTCGGCATGTTTGGGAGGTGCTTTCTGATTGCAGGCTTGGCTTTTAAGTTTTCGCTTCGCTGAAGTTTCTTATTTTCAGGTAGCCTTTCGGCTTGCCGCTATATCACTTACAGGCTACCTGAAAATCTTCGCTCTTCGTTGCAGCTTACGCTTTCAGGTAGCCTTTATTCTGCCAGCCAGGCCGCCAAGCTGGTCAAGCCGTCCAGCATGGCCAAGTGCGGGGCAGTTTGCAGTTGGCCGGGGGTGTGGGCGCCGGTGGTGAGGGCGATGGCTGGGCTCTGGGCGTTGTGTGCCATGTGCAAATCGTGGGTGGTGTCGCCGATTACCAGGGCTTCGGCCGGGTGCACGCCCAATTCGTCGCAGATGGAGAGCACCATTTCCGGCTGGGGCTTGGAAGCGCATTCGTCGACGGTGCGGGTGGCAAGGAAGAAGCTGCGCGTGTCGGTTTCGTCCAGGGCGGCATCGAGCCCGCGCCGGCCTTTGCCGGTGGCCACGGCGAGCCAGTAGTGTTGTTGCAGCCGCTGTAGGGTATTGCCTGCGTCGGGGAACAAAACGGTTTGCTCGCGGCGGTGGAAGTATTCATGCTGATAGGCGCGGATGGCGGCTTCGGTTTGCTGTTGATCCAGCTGCGGACAGAGGCGGCGCAGGGCTTCGCGCAGGCTCAGGCCGATGGTGGCGCGGATGTCGGCCTCGGCGGGCGGCGGCCAGCCGAAGCGGTGGAAAGAGTTTTGCACGCCCTGCACGATTTGGGCGGTGGAATCGGCTAAGGTGCCGTCCCAGTCGAAAATTAAAACGCGGTAGGGTTTCATGGGCATTCCTTGATGTGTTTGGAAATTTAGGCTGGCTGAATTTTCAGGTAGCCTCACTTGAAGCTGCGCCCTGCGCCGTGCAGCAAGGCGTTAATCATGATTTCATCGGCTTCGGCCTCGGCTTGGCGGCATGCCGTTTCCTGCCGGATGATTTCCTCCAAATCGGCACGGCCGCTCTCGACGGGCTGGGTGATCACCTGCTTGGGGCGCTCCAAAGAAAAGCCTTCCGGCAGGATAACTTTGAATTTGGGCTGCTTATCGTTTTGCTGCATATCTTTCCTTTTTGGCTAAATGGTGAACAGGCTACCTGAAAAACGAAGCCGGAATCATGGGCACACTTTTTTCAGGTAGCCCTTCCGAACACCGACACCGGCTAAAGCTGCGATCCATAGAGGCTCAGGGCGCTTCGCAGCTGCTGCTGCACATTCCGATGCCCGCCGCGCATAACGTGGCTGTATGAAACCAACACCTGTTTCTTGCTCTCGGCATGGCGGCAATCATACGGCGCATACCGGCTGTCTCCCCGCAAACACAAAGCTGCAAAATCCGTGCTCCAGCCGTTGGCACGGATTGTACACTCCCGAATGTCCTCGATATCCGCCCAGCGCATCAGCTGCTTCCTACCCCATACGGAACGCAGCACCACGCCCTGCTGCGTCAGCACAATCGGCCGAAAGCCCGTGATGCAGCGCAGCCACACCAGCACAAACAGCCCGCCCACTGCGGCAAACAGCCCCAACAACACATAAGCAAAAGTATTGTGTGCCGCCGAATCGCTCCCGCTCAGAAGCAAAAACGCGAACCCGAGAAAAACCGCCGCTTTCGGCAACAGCCATAGGCTGCAACGGAAAAAACTGATACGCAGCTCGTATTTCATCATTCACTTTCCATTTCCGGCATGCCGATTTTTCAGGTAGCCTCTTGCCCCTTCCGCAAACCCTCCAGCATCTGCCGCAACTCTTCCGGCAGCGGCGCGGTGAGCACCAGCGTTTCGCCGCTTGCCGGGTGTTCGAGCACCAAGCGGTGGGCGTGCAGGAACATGCGTTTGAGGCCGAGCTTTTTCAGGCGGCGGTTGGCGGTGTAGTCGCCGTAGCGTTCGTCGCCGGCAATCGGGCAGTTTTGCGACTGCATGTGCACGCGGATTTGGTGGGTGCGGCCGGTGCGCAGCGTGGCTTCCATCAGGCTCAGTGCGGAAAGCCCCACCGCGTGCAGCGGCGCGCCGCCGAAGCTTTCCAGCACGCGGAACAGCGTGTGCGCGCTCTGCCCTTCTTCGCTCACGCGCACCATTTTCTCGCCTGCCGCGCCGGTGTATTTGAACAGCGGCAGCTTCACCTGCCGCACGCCCTGCGGCCACGCGCCCATGCCCAGCGCCAAATATACTTTTTCCGGCTTGTCGTTGCGCCAGGCTTCGTGCAGCTTCACCAATGCGCTGCGCTTTTTGGCCACCACCAATAATCCGCTGGTATCTTTGTCCAGCCGGTGCACCAATTCCAAATATCGCGCCTGCGGCCGGGCGCGGCGCAGCTGTTCGATCACGCCGAAGCTCACGCCGCTGCCGCCGTGCACGGCCACGCCGGAAGGTTTGTCCACCACCAAAAGGTGCTCGTCTTCAAACACAATGTCAAATTCGCGCGGCGGCACGGCAGCCTCGGCCTGCTCGGCTTTCTGCGCCAGCCGGATCGGCGGAACCCGCACTTCGTCGCCCGCGGCCAAACGGCTGTCGGCAGCGGCGCGTTTTTTGTTCACGCGTACTTCGCCGCCCCGGATGATGCGGTGGATATGGCTCTTGGGCACGCCTTTGAGCAGGCGGATGAGAAAGTTATCCAAACGCTGCCCGGCGGCGGCTTCGTCCACGCTCAAATAATTGACTGAATTTTTGCTAATTGCTGGCATTTTCTCTATAATCCCCTCCCTGCCGACACCGTGCCGGGCTACCTGAAAGCCAAGCTTCAACGAAGCGAAAAACAAAGGGTGCCGCCGGGTTGGCAAGTTGATTGTTTACTGTTTATTTTATCGTAAAAAGACAATTCCGAACGGCTTTCCTCTGCCCGCCGCGTATTTTGGCGGGCAGATTGAAATAGTAATTGAGTTTACGGCTCCGGCAGCCCAAACGGCCTAAGACGCGACCAGCGCGCCGCCGCACCCGCTGCCGGGCTTAAAGAAGACCACAACACCGAATTAATAACGGATTTAAGTTAAACCAAAGCCAAGCGGCAAGCCGCAACCCAAGCAGTACGGCAAAACCAGCCAACACAGCTTTGCTTTAAACCAATCCGCTATACCCCGCCGCAAGCGGCCGCCACCCGGCCTGCCGCGGTTTACCAAATCAGCCGCCCCTCCGGCGGCCGGCGCGGCAGCGATGCCCGCCCCGTTCTTTCACTACCTTCTTTACCGTTTTCTGCCCGCGCCCGAAGCCGGCTGCCCAACCGCCCCGGCGGGTTGCCGCACACCGCGCTTCAGGCCAGCACGGCATACGGCTGCCGGTTTTAACTTCGTTGAAACTTTGTTTTCAGGTAGCCTTCCCCAGCGGCAGCAAAGCGGCCAAACTGATTACGCGCTTCGGAATTGCAAACCAAACAAAAGGTTAGCAATATCATGAAACGTATGTTGTTTAACGCCACCCAGGCCGAAGAGCTGCGCGTGGCGATTGTAGACGGGCAAAACCTGCTCGATCTCGACATTGAAACGCTGGGCAAAGAACAGCGCAAAGGCAATATCTACAAAGGCATCATCACCCGCATCGAGCCCTCGCTCGAGGCCTGCTTCGTGGACTACGGCACCGACCGCCACGGCTTCCTCCCCTTCAAAGAAGTTTCCCGCGCCTACTTCCAAGACTACGACGGCGGCCGCGCCCGCATCCAAGACGTATTGCAGGAAGGCATGCAGGTTATCGTGCAGGTGGAAAAAGACGAACGCGGCAACAAAGGCGCCGCGCTCACCACCTTCATCAGCCTGGCCGGCCGCTATCTCGTGCTCATGCCGAACAATCCGCGCGGCGGCGGCATTTCCCGCCGTATCGAAGGCGAAGAGCGCCAAGAGCTCAAAGCCGCCATGAGCGAGCTTGATGTGCCGCACGGCATGAGCCTGATCGCCCGCACCGCCGGTATCGGCCGCAGCGTGGAAGAGTTGCAATGGGATTTCAACTACCTATTGCAACTGTGGCGCGCCATCGAAGAAGCCGGCAACGCCCATCAAGACCCCTACCTCCTCTTCATGGAGAGCTCCCTGCTCATCCGCGCCATCCGCGACCACTACCGCTCCGACATCGGCGAAATCCTCATCGACAACCGCGAAGTGTTCGGCCAAGTGCAGGAATTCATGAGCTATGTGATGCCGCACAACGTAGGCAAGCTCAAATACTACGACGACCACATCCCGCTCTTCTCCCGCTTCCAAATCGAGCACCAAATCGAAAGCGCCTTCTCGCGCTCCGTGAGCCTGCCCTCCGGCGGCGCCATCGTGATCGACCACACCGAAGCCCTGGTTTCCGTAGACGTGAACTCCGCCCGCTCCACCCGCGGTGCCGACATCGAAGAAACCGCCTTCCAAACCAATATGGAAGCCGCCGAAGAAGTGG
>ERZ773077.1004-NODE-1004-length-20237-cov-4.155683_pt1 | contig 20237 bp, 19 predicted proteins | sample MGYA00580612_ERZ773077 | MGnify/ENA primary metagenome ERZ773077 (study PRJEB29015, sample SAMEA2737971) | human oral metagenome | biome: human oral; feature: human-associated habitat; material: dental | place: China | collected 2021 ...
CCGCGCAGCCCCGCTCCTCCGCCCCCACCTGGTCCTCCGCCCCCTCCGGTCCGACGGCGTCCTCGGCCCCCGTCCCGGCCGGGACCCCCGCGGCCCCCGCCGCCTACGGCTCCACCGCCGTCTACACCGGTCCGAACCCCGCCCCGGGTTCGGGCCCCGCCCCGAGTCCGGGCCCCGGACCGCGGCCCGGCCGGCCGGACTCCGTCCACCCGCCCGCCGCGCCGCCGCGCCGTCGTCGTCGCCTCATCCCCGTCATCGCCGTCCTGCTCGTCGTGGCCCTCGCCGGCGGCGCCATCGCCTGGTGGGTGCTGGGGCGCAACCGGCTGCCCGACAGCCCCTCCCTGGCCGACGTCGTCGCCGCCGGCACCGTCACCGAGCTCCAGCGCATCCCGGACAGCTCCGCCCTGCGCGTGGCCCCCGACGGCGGCGCCCTGGCGACCGACGACTCGGGGACCTGGAGCCTGTACGACCTCAACCGCTCCAACCAGGCCGGCGTGTGGTCCGGCGAGTGCTCCGAGGCGGCCTTCTGGACGGCAAAGGCCCTCCTGTGCGAGAACAGCGGCTCCGAGGCGAGCCTGGTCAGGCTCGACGGCTCCACCTCCGAGGTCCCCGGCCCCGTCGACCACAACCTCATCGGCTCCACCGCCACCACCGCCGTGCTCATCGACGACTTCTCCTCCGGGTCCCTCATCGGCATGGACTCCTCCGGCAAGGAGACCTGGCGGGTCTACGGCGACTTCTCCGGCGGGCGCGTGGACAACGGCTTCCTGGTCGCCTACGACTCGAAGAACAAGCAGGTGGACGTCATCGCGGCCGACTCCGGCGCGGTGCTGCTGCGCCGGGACGTCAAGACCAGCCCCAACTTCGGCTCCCGGGACGAGCCCCTGCCCGGGGGCGTGGGCGTCGACGTCGGCCCCGAGGCCTTCTACGTCACCGACGGCTCCTCCTGGACGGTCTACGACGCCACCGGGAAGGAGGTCAGGACCATCAGTTCCTCGGCCCCCCGCACCTCCTGGGTGAGCTCGGCCCCGCTCAAGGCCGAGGAGCTGGCCGACCTCATCGCCGCGGCCCCCGCCTCGGGGGGCGTGGCCGTGCACGGCAGGAGCCGGACCGTCACCGTCACGGTCGACACCGGCGCCTGCACCGCCGCGGTCGACGGGGTCACCATCACCGCCGCCCGGCCCGCCCAGAGCAAGGACTGCCTCCTGACCCCGCTCGGGCTCGCGGGCGACGACGACGTCCTCGTCCTCCAGTCCGGCCTCGACCCGGAGAACCAGGCCGCCAAGGACGCCGTCGTGACGGCCCACAGGCTCAAGGACGGCGAGCAGACCTGGAGCATCAAGGGCGCCCTCAAGCGCGTCATCGCCCCCTCCGAACAGGCCCAGGGCGAGGTCGCGTCCCAGCCCCGCCTCCTCATGATCCAGGGCAGCTCCTACGACTTCAACGAGGTCCTCTACGCCGTCCTGCCCGAGTGAGGCGCCGTCTCAGCCCAGGGTGAGGGAGTCGAGGGCCCTCAGGGCGGGGCAGCCCTGAAGACCGCCCCGAGGGGCGTAGGCGGCGATGTACACGTCCTGACCGGAGGTGGAGCGCAGCATCATGCACACGCCGGACAGGTTGACGGTGCCCGTTGCGGAGTCGCTCAGGATCGACGCGTCCGCGGGCTGGTCCCAGGTCCACGCCCAGGCGCCCTCGGCTCCGGGCCAGTCGAGCGCGACGATCGTGGAGGTGACGTCGGGGCCGTCGCGGCGGTACGCCTCCCACTCGTCGAAGGCGGAGGTCTGGGCGCTCTCGAACCGGAAATGATCGACGTTGATGTCGAGCAGGCCGCAATCGCCGGCTCCCTTGTAGAAGTGCGGTTTGACCCGGGAGTGGGGGTCGCCGTACCAGGTGATCTCGGTGAGTTCGGCGGGCAGGGTCACGGTGACGGTCTCGAGGCTCAGGGCCTGGCCCTCGGTCTTCTCCGGCGCCGGCGTCACCTGGAGCGGGCCGCCGGTCGGGCTCGCGGAGGCGCCGGCGCCCGACGACGGGGCCTGCGCTCCGGCCGTGGATGCCTCATCGGAGTTCTTCGCGCATCCGACGGCGGCGACGGCTGCGCCGCCGAGGGCCAGCGCTCCGGCCAGGACGCGTCGTGAGATCATGGGCATGGCTGCTGCCTCTCCAATCGTGAATGGCGGGCGGGGCGGAGACCGCTAGTTGTTCTTGTTCTCGGCATCCGTGTCCCGGTACGTGCGGCTCCCGTCCGGGCCCGGGAGGTCGAGGTAGTGCTGGTCCACCAGCGTGCGGTCCTTGTGCTCCGCGGAGTTGGAGTAACTGGCGAGCCAGTAATTGTACTCCTCCTGCGAGGACGTCGTCTCCGTCTCGTAGTGGGATGTCGTCACAATGGCGTTGTTGTGGACGATCGTGCCGAACTCGTCGTCCGCGCCGACCGGTTCCGACGGATTGAGGACGGAGGAGGGGAACACCGGTGACTTCGCGTTGAGCGAGTGGACGTAATTGTTGACCGCCTGCCGCTCGGAGTCGGAGAGCTTGGTGACGTCGATCGTCACCGTCGTCTCGTACTGGTCTCCGGACTGGGATCCTTCTCCGCCCTTTCCAGACGCCGATTTGGTGGCCCCCTCGGGGCCCTTCGCATCAATGCCGGCGCTGGCGCCGCCCTCGGCGTGACTCGTGGTGGTGAAGGTGACGGTGGTGAGATTGCCGCTCCCGTCCTCGGTGTAGGAGAACTTCTCCGTGACGCCCAGGCCGCCCGACAGGCCCGCACTGCCCGTCACCCCGGCATTGCCGACCTCCTGTTTGACGGCATTGGCAGTGACTTCCGCGGTGTCGTCCAGCGAATAGGAGAAGGTTGTCGTTGTGGATGCGACTTCGCCCTTGCCGCCCTTGCCGTCGGAGTTGTACGTCGTCGTCTTGCTCATTCCCGCCTTCGCCGATGCGCCGACCCCCGCCTTGACCGCAGGATCTTTTCCGCCGGAGTTCAGTTTTATTTCGCCGTTGAGGGAGAACGTTCCCTGAATCGTGTGCTGGTACTGGTCCGGGGGGTCGTCGATATTCGTGTCCCCGGCGCCGATCTGGCTGAACCCCTGATGGGTGTGGTTCTCGATCTGCTCGGAGTACTGGTCGCGGAATCCGGAGCATGAGCGCGATGACCCCGCACCGGATGCGGTATCGCACTTGCGGATCTCGGCATCGCTCATGGTTCCCTCGCCCTCGAGCTGCACCTTCGCCGAGATCTCGGCATCGCTTCCCTTGAGATCATCGCCGACGCCGCCATGAAGATCAAGGGTCTTGGAGTCAGTGATGGTGTACTTCCCGGATCCGTCCTCGTAGTGCTGGAACTGCATCTGCCCGCCGTCGGCGAGGCTGACTCCGCCCGACCAGACTCCGCTCTTGAATTCGACCCCGCCCTTGCCCGTGTTGGTCTGCGTCTCGTCGTTGACGACGTTGCCGCCCGCATCGGGGCGCATATTGCGGGTGGGCGTGCCGCCCGCACTGGGATCGCCGGAGACCGCGGAGCAGGCGCCGCCGTCCCCGAAGACCTGGGACAGCGCGCAACTGACCTTCGCACCGATGTCGAAGGCCCCGAAGGCGAGGATGACGGCCGACACCACCAGGAGGGCGGCCAGAAGGATGCCGGCGTACTCCACGGCGGCGGCGCCGCGCTCATCGCGACTGCTCGGTGGTTGGCGGGACACGTCTCCCCCTCATATCTGCGCGGCCTGCAAACGGGTTGAATCCGACCCTAGAGATCCGGAGGTGCGGTGACGAAGGGGCCATCGCCCCGGCCTTCGCCCCATGACTCGCGGTCGGCGCGGGGGCGAGGGCTCCGCGCGTCCGATGTGAATCGCCTGCGGGTCGGAGTCGCCGCTGCAAGCGCCCCGGGGATGGGGGCGCGATGTGGGGCGCCGGCCCCTGTCCCGCTAGATCACGAACGCATAAAGTTCAGCACTTGACGCATACTGCCGAGCCGTATATCGAGAGGAGTTCGAGAGGGAGGTCTTATGGATTCTGCGGCATCATCCGGGCGCACGGCTATCGGTCTGCTGATCGGGATGTCCGTGAGCGGCATCAGCGGGGCGCTCGTGCTGCACCACGTCATCGAGCCGCTCCTCGCCGGGTCGGCGTATGCCGCCATTGGATTCCTTCCCACCATCTGGCCCGCGCACGTCCTCCTGGGGGTCGTTGCGGGGCTGGTGGTCGTGCGCGCGGTCGCGCCGTCGCCCGAATGCGTGGACGGGCCCGTTCTGGCGGTCACGTGTCTCGCGGGCGCCGCGACCGTTGTTGCGGGAGTCGTCGGGGTCGAGCTCATTCTCGGCAACCAGGTGGACTCGTCCGAGTTGCTGCGCGCCGAGCTGCTCGGCCTTGGAATGATCGTTCCGGCGGCGCTCAGACGGGGCGATCCGCGGCGCGCCGGCGACGGACGGCGTTGGAATGACCAGGGGCGGCGTCTGCGCGACGGGCCCCGGTACTAGGACTGCCAGGAACCGGAGACGACGCGGGCACGGATCGACGAGGCCGTGACAAGAGCGTCCGCGAGCGTCTATCATCCCAAACGGATGCGCAAGTGATGAGTCGGCACGGCCATCGCGGGGACCGCCTGATCGGTCGGCGCATTTTTCCCTAATCCGAAGGAGAGTCCTTGATCCTGGTATCCGCCATTGCGCTGGGAGAAGCGCCACCCGGGTGCGTCCGCGTCGAAGAGCAGGGGGATGTCATCGACGCTCTTGCGGACGCCGGCTCCGATACGCTCCTCGTCGTCTCGCATGATCAGGACGACCGTCCCGCGCGCATCGCCGGCAGGGTCCTGGCCCCGCCCCGTGTCGCCGTGGTGATCGTGGACGGCACCGCGACGCAGCGGGCGCTCATCGTCCGGGGCCTTGCGCTGCTGGAACCGAGTTCCTACGGCGCGGCCCAGGCCGTCGCCGACGCGCTGGGCGAGCGCTGCCGCACGCGCCTCGCCCTGTCCTCCGTCGCCAGGCTGTCTCGGGCGAACCCGAGCATCTGGCAGCATCTGCGCAGTTTCCTCCCGAGGGCCTCCTTCGACGTCGACCTGAGCGAGGGGAGCGTCAGGAGCGTATCGCCCATCACCTGGGACACCGGCGGCGCCCCCGACGCGTGCTGGGCCTCCGGCGCCGAGCTCGCTCCGCTGACGGTCTCCTTGACCGCTTCCACCGCGCCGCTCGCCCTGCCCGCGGACGACTCGCCCTACGGCGCGCGCCATTGGGCGGAGCTGACGGTCATCGGCGACTTGCGCTCGCTGGTGCCGCAGATCCTCGCCTCCCTGCCCATGGCCCCGTGCGCGGCCTGCGGACGCGCCGTACCGCCGACGGGCTGCCCCTTCTGCGGCACGGCGGCGGCATCGACTCGTCCGGCCGCCCCTCCCGCTCCCCTTTCACCGACCGCCGTCCCCCAGTTCGAGAGGCAGATGCTGTGAATCCACGACAGCGCCGGGGAGTCCTTCTGCTCCTCATGACCATCCTGGCCGCGGCGCTCACCTTCATCGGTGTGGCCGCGTACGTCAACTCCGTATCCTCCCAGGTCGGTCCGATGACCAGGGTCGTGCGTCTGACGACGGATGTGGCCGCGATGCACCCGATCGCGCAGAGCGACATCGAGGTCGTCGAGGTCCCCGTGCGATGGACGCCCGCCGGCGCCGTGACCTCCTTCGGCCAGATCGAGGGTCTTGTGACCGTGGGCAGCTACCAGAGCGGCGAGGTCCTCCAGACCGGCATGCTCACCGAGCCGCCGGGCCTCCAGGCGGGCTACCGGGAGGTCGCCATCATGGTCGATGCCGAGACCGGCGTCGCCGGACGCATCTCCACCGGCGACTACGTCGATATCATTGCGACGGTCACCAACGAGAGCACGGGTGAGCAGACGGCCGAGGTCATTGTGCAGAACGTGCTCATCGTCGACGTCGGCGTCCAGACCACGGTCCAGGAGGAGGACGAGTCGGGGGCCTTCGCGCAGTCGCAGCAGATCCCCGTGACCTTCGCCCTATCCACCGACGACAGTCTCAAAGTGGCCTATGCCGAGAGCTTCGCCGTCAAGCTCCGTCTGGCGCTGCGCGGAACGGGGGACACCGCCGCCCTCACCGACGATCAGTCGACCTACCACGGAACCGGGAACGGCGGAGGTCGCCGATGACGCAAGTACTTCTCGTCTCCACCGACGACCGGCACACGACGGCGGTCGCCGCCGTCGTCGCCGAGCTGGAGGGCTTCTCCAGGCTCCTGACGGTGCACTCGGCCCTGCAGGGCCGCATCGAGATCGAGCAGCAGGAGGTGGATATCGTTCTGGTCGATGAGGAGGTCGGAGGCCGTGACGGCTTGACGACGCTCCGGGAGATCTCATCCCTCGAGCCTCTTCTGCCGGTGTGCCTCCTGTCCTCCCGCCCGGACTCCGAACTCATCGAGCGGGTGCTCGACGCCGGCGGACGCGGCCTCCTCCCGCTGCCGCCCTCGGTGGAGCGCTACGCGGAGCGTCTGCGCGCCCTGTCGGCCTGGACGCGCGCCGCGCAGGGACGCGTCACGGGGGAGCGCGAGCAGATGGCGCGCGCAGTCGGCTCCGTCGTCGCCGTCGTCGGGGCCAAGGGCGGTGTGGGGGCCTCCCTGACCGCCCTGGTGTCCGCGAGAGCGACCGCGAGCCGCGGGCGCACCGCCCTGGTGGACTTCGACCTGCGGGCCGGCGACCTCGCTTCGTACTGCGGCGTCACGGTGCGCCGCAATATCACCGACCTGGCGTCCTTGGGCGCGGAGATCGGCGGCCGCGAGATCTCCGAGGTCGCCTACCCGGTGCGCAACGGCATTGAGCTGCTGCCGGCCCCCGAGCACGGGGAGCTGGCGGAGCTCATGACGGAGACCGCGGCCCGGCAGATCGTCCAGGCGATCCGCTACCAGTACGCCGCCGTCGTCGTGGACTGCGGTTCGCACCTCGATGACGCCACCGCCGCGGCCCTTGACCTGGCGGACGTGATCGTCGTGGTCGCCACTCCGGAGGTGCCCGCACTGCGCGCCGTGCGTCGGCTGGGGGAGACCCTGGGGAGGCTGACCCTGGCGCACAACACGCCGACTCGGCTCGTCCTGAACCGCACCTCGCGCAACAACGAGATCCAGCCCGCCACCGCGGCCCGGCTGGTGAGTCTGCCACTGCTCGCGGTGATGCCGGATCGGATCGCCAAGCTGGAGCCGTCCCTCAATACCGGGAGCCTCATTGACCTCGCCCTGCCGGAGCTGAACAAGGTCGGCCAGTCCATCGCCCGCGCCACCTGGACGAACGGTCCTCCGGCACCCGCCGCGGGCAATGGACGCGTGGGCGGGCAACCGGAGTCCGATCGCGCCGACGACGAGCAGGGGAAGAGAGGACGGAGGAAGAAGAGGACCGGCGGGCGCCGATGGTGGAGGAGGCGCCGCGACCGCCGTGCCGAGCAGAAGACGCAGACGGAGGAGCCGGCGCAGACGGCCTCCCCTCGGTCTGCGCCGTCTCCGGCCCCTCGGTCTGCGCCGTCTCCGGCCCCTCGGTCTGCGCCGTCTCCCGCTCCTCGGTCTGCGCCGTCTCCGACCCCCCGCTCTGCGCCGTCTCCCACGATTGCCCCCGCCGCCGCGGTGCCCCCGCCGCCGCCGGTTCCGGCCACGGTGCCGCCATCCCGGGACAGGAGGGCGCCGCGGCACTGGGACGGGCCGCCCTCAATCTCCCCGCAGGCGCCGTCGTCCGCCCCCGCGTCCGCGCCCCCCGGCATCCGGCCGGGTGCCGTCAGCCACCGGAGAGGACGCAGGAGCTCGGGCGCGTACCGGCGGGATCCGGGCGGGGAGCGCGGCGCCGTGACGGTGGAATTCGTCGGCAGCCTCATTCTGGCGCTGGTCGTGTTCGTCATCTGCCTGGAGGGCCTGATCCTGGGAGGCGTGTCGATCGTGGCCCACAACGCCTCGCAGGAGGCGGCCCGCGGCCTGTCTCGGGGAATGACTGTGCAGAAGGTCGAGGACGCGGTTGCCCGGCGCATGCCCGGGCCGCTCGCCGACGGGCTCGAGGTGACGGTGATCGATCAGGACGACGTCCAGGTCGCCATCAGCTTCCCCAGCATGATCCCGGGCATGGGGACCGCGTACGGGACCTCGCGCATCGACTGGGAGGGACAGTGAGCACAATGAGACTCCTTCTGCGTCGTGTGCGCGCTGAATCGCATGGGCAGTCCGCGCTCGAGGTCGCGGCGATCATTCCCCTGGTCATCATCGTCCTGCTCCTGCTCATCCAGGGGATGGGAGTGGCGGTGGCCGCCTCCCAGATCCGCGACGCCGCCCGCGACGGCGCTCGCGCGCTGGAGGACGGCCGCCCTGCCGGGCAGGCGGTCATGGCCTCGCTGCCCGACTCGATCCGCCTGACCTCCATCTCCTCCTGCGGACGCGGCTGCGTGCGCGTGGAGGCGACGACGCCGGTCGGCATCCCCTCGGTCATGGAGGTCTCGCGAATTCACCTGTCCGCCGAGGCGGACTTCCCGTCGCGGGAGGGGGACTGACGTGGCGCTGCGCGACCGGGCGGCCCCCGAGGACTACGCCGATGAGGTCACCGAGCTCGTCGCGCGCTTCCGCGCGCGCCTGCTCGAGGAGATCAATATCGAGGAGGTCGCCGACCTCGAGATGCCGCTCAAGCGCGCGCGACTGGAGCGGGTGCTCTCCCGCATCCTGTCCTACGAGGGCCCGGTCATGTCCTCCCGCAAGCGGGCGCGGATCATCCAGCGCGTGGTCGATGACACCGTGGGGCTCGGCGTCCTCGAACCGCTCATCAGCGATGAGACGATCACCGAGATCATGGTCAACGGCGTCCACGACCTGTTCGTCGAGCGCGCGGGCCGTCTGGAGCGCATCCCCTCCGCCTTCACCTCGGAGGAGGAGCTCATGCAGGTGATCGACCGCATCGTGTCCTCCGTCAACCGCCGGGTCGACGAGTCCAGCCCCATGGTCGACGCCCGCCTCGCAGGCGGCGAGCGCGTCAACGTCATCATCCCGCCGCTGGCCCTCGACGGCCCGACGATGACGATCCGCCGCTTCCCCCGGCCCTTCCGCATGGCCGATCTCGTGGCCAAGGCCTCCCTCCCCCGGGAGGCCGCCGACCTGCTCGACATCATGGTGAGGGCCCGCCTCAACATCCTCGTCTCCGGCGGCACGGGCACGGGCAAGACGACCTTCCTCAACGCCCTGTCCGGCCTCATCCCGGACCAGGACCGCATCATCACGATCGAGGACTCCGCGGAGCTCTCGCTCCAGCAGGACCACGTGGTGCGCCTCGAGGCCCGCCCGGCGAACTCGGAGGGCAAGGGGCAGATCACCATTCGCGACCTCGTGCGCAACTCGCTGCGCATGAGGCCCGACCGGATCGTCGTCGGCGAGGTCCGGGGCGGGGAGACCATGGACATGCTCCAGGCCATGAACACCGGGCACGAGGGCTCGCTCACCACCGTCCACGCGAACTCCGCCCGCGATGCGCTGGGGCGCCTGGAGACGCTCGCCAGCATGTCCGACCTCGAATTGCCGGTGGACACGATTCGCGATCAGATCAACTCGGCCATCGATGTCATCGTCCAGCTCGAGCGCGACGTCGACGGGGCCCGGCGAGTGCGTCACATCGATGCCGTGACCTCCCAGCATCGCGACCCCTATGCCACCGAGCCGATCCTGCGCTACGTCGAGACTCGTGCCCGGAGCGGCGCCTTCCGCAGCTTCCCACTGCCCGAGCCCCTCGTGACGAGGATGGCGCGCCTCGGCGCCCTTCCGCGCGCCTTCGGCCGCGCCGGAGCAGGAGCCTCCCCGGAGGCCCGCCCATGAGCATGATCGTTCGCCTCATCCTCCTCATGCTCCTGGTCTCCCTGGTGCTCGGTGTATGGGGCGTCAACATCCTGCTCGGGGAGTCCGCCCGGCGCCGCGAGCTGCTGGTCCTGGCCCAGGGCGAGCAGGTCACCGGCGCGCAGCGTCTGGCGCGCCTGGACCGCCGCCTGTCGGGGAAGGGCCCCTTCGCCGCCCTGGGGCGCCGTATCGCGGCGGCCGGCCTGGGCTGGTCGCCCGTCACGGTGGTCCTCGGCGTGCTCGCCGCGATGGCGGTCATGCTGGTGGTGGGGAAGTTCCTCGTGGGCTACATCGCCAGCACGGTGCTGGCCCTGCTCCTGCCTGCGGCGGGACTGCAGTGGCTGAGCCGCAAGGCCGCCCGACGGCGGGAGGACTTCACCGCCCAGCTGCCCGAGCTCGCGCGCATCATCGCCAACGGGAACTCGGCCGGCCTGTCCGTGGGCCGCTGCGTCGCCATGGCCGGACGCGAGCTCTCCGAGCCCGCCGGCGGCGAGATGCTCCGCGTGGCCGCCCACCTCGACCTGGGCTGGAGCCTCGACCGGGCGCTGCACGCCCTGGCCGAGCGGCTCCCCTCACGGGAGATCAACGTCCTCGTGCGCACGATCGTCATACAGTCGCGTACCGGCGGGGCGCTGACGGACGCGCTGGCGGAGATATCCCAGACCCTGGAGGACCGCAAGGAGCTGCGCCGCGAGGTTCGCACCGTCATCCTCGGATCGGCCATGTCCGGGTACGCGGTCATGATCATCGGCGCCGCCGCGATCATTCTTCTCAATGTGCTCAAACCCGGCATGCTGGACAACCTGGCCGGTTCCATCCCCGGACGGATCATCCTCATAGTCTCCCTGGCGCTCTTCCTGATCGGCGGTGCGCTCATGCGCGTCGTGTCCCGGGTGGAGGTGTGAGACGTGATGACGGTTCTCTTCGCAGCGCTCGCGGCCCTCATCGTCCTCCTCGGGGCCCAGGGCCTGCGCATGGCCTGCGACCCTCAGGTCGGTGATCTCTTCGACGCATCGGAGGGCTCCTCCGAGGGCGAGGACGAGCGGTTGGGCCCGTTCACCCGCCTCACCGATCTCCTGGGCTCCTTCTCCCAGCGCCTGCTGCTGAACATCTACGGGGACAAGCGCGTGAGGCGGCTGGCCTGGCAGCTTCGCGCCGCCGGCAGACCGGTCGGATTGACCGCGCAGTCCTTCATCCAGCGCGAGGCCGGATTCGTCACCGTCGGGCTCATCCTCATGCTCCTGAGCGTGCTCAACGGCCGGATCTTCTACGGGATCGTGCTGTTCGTCGTCTTCGCCCTCTGGATGCACGTGTGGCTGTGGAGCGCCATCAGGAAGCGCCAGGAGGAGATCGAGCGGGATCTGCCCGACTTCCTCGACGTCTTCTCCGTCACCGTGGCGGCCGGACTGCCCTTCCGGGTGGCGCTGCGGCGCGTTGCGGACGAGCATGCCGGTCCCCTGGCCGAGGAGATGAGCCTGACCCTGCGGGAGATGCAGATGGGTGTGACACGGCGGGCCTCCCTGGAGGGCCTGCGCGAGCGCACGCGTTCGGCGAATGTCGCCGCCTTCGTCACCGCGCTGCTCCAGTCCGAGGAGCTGGGCACGCCGCTGGAGGAGGCCCTGCGGCAGATCGCGCGGGAGGTCCGCCGGACGCGCGCCCAGCAGGTCCGGCGCGCTGCGACCAGGGCCCAGCCCAAGGTGTCCCTCGTTGTCACCATGATCATTGTGCCCGGTGTGATCATCCTACTCGGTGGGAGTCTCATCATTATGAATCTTCCGGCGCTCCGCGGACTCTTCCATGGATGAGGAGCAGGCTCTGCGCGAGACGGCCCTGACCCCATCGGCCCGGGCGCTGGCGGATATTCGTCTGGTCCTCGCCGTGGTCATGCTGATCGGCGGGCTGAGTGCCGGGGTGACATGGCGGACCCTGGTTCCGCTTCTCGTCATGCCGGGGAACCTCGTGCTGCTCCTCCGCTGGGGACGAGCCGACGGGCGCATTGTGACGACCGCCTTCTTCACGGTCACCGACGCCCTGCTCACCGTACTTCTGCTCACCACCGGCGGTCGGGACGGCCCCGTTCTCCATCCGCTGCCGGTCGGTTACGTGCTCGTCTCGGCGCTGCTCATGGGGATCGTCACGGGGACGCGGGCCCTGTGGGCGTGGTTGGCGCCCGTTGCCATGGGCGTGTGCCTGCTCATCGTCGGCGCGCCGGCCCCCCTCAGGTGGTGGGAGACGCTCGTGATGCTCGCGATCGCGGGCCTTGTCTATCTCGGGCGGCATATGGTGAGCGAGGCCGCCCGCGTGGAGAATCTGGCCGGGGACGTCGCTCAGATAAGGGCCGTGCAGGCGGGTACCGAGCAGCGCCTCGTGCTCGCCCGGGACCTGCATGACACCGTTGCGAAATCAGCCGCTGGAATGCGAATGCTCGCCGAGGTGCTGCACGACTCCCTGGAGGAGGAGCGCAGCCCCCACGCGGCCGACGCGGCCCTCCTGCTCGAGGCCGCCGACGCCCTGACTTCGGAGTCGCGTGCGGTACTCGACGAATTGCGGACCACTCCGGACGGCGATCTGCGCCGTCGTCTTGCCCACGATGCCGAGACCTGGGGGCGACGGCTCGATCTGCCGGTCGATATCGTCATAGAAGGGGTCCCGGTCGAGGCCGACGACGCATTGACCTGGCATGCCCAGCGCGCTCTGGGCGAGATGCTCTCCAATGTGGAGAACCATGCGCGGGCCGAGTCGGTCACCATCCGCGTCGCCGGGGTCACCGGTGCTGGGACGGAGCCCTTGCGGTTCCTGGTCGAAGTCGAGGACGACGGCATCGGCCTGCCCCGGCGCATCCTGGAGGATCCCTCGAACCTCCGGGGCTCCGGGCACTACGGCCTGTGCGGCGTGCAGGAGCGGCTGGCCTCAATGGGCGGGCGCCTGAGCCTGCGTGCGCGCGAGGCCGGTGGGACCCGGATTCGCGCCACCATCCCCGTGCGCACGACCCCGTCCGATGAAGGATCGACGTCGTCGGCAATTGAAGGAGGATCTTATGCGAGTACTGATCGTTGACGACAATGCAATTGTGAGAATGGGTCTGAATCGTGTCCTCGACCGCATTGAGGGTGTCGATGTCGTTGCCGAGGCCGGTGACGGAGTTGAGGCGATCGAGGTTGCTGCGGCTTTCGCCCCGGACATCGTCCTGCTCGATGTGCGCATGCCGAGGATGGACGGACTGGAGGCCCTGCCCCGGCTCGCGTCCGCCGCGAAGGTCATTATGCTCACGAGCGCGGACGATGCCGAGACGATCACGGCGGCGATCTCCGCCGGCGCGTGCGGATACCTGGTCCACGGCAACCTGGGCGTGGACCAGGTGGCGACGGCGATCACCACCTGCTATCAGGGCGGCCTGGTCCTCGGGCCCGAGGCGAGGGCGCAGGTCTCCGTCGGCGCGGCCCGGCCCGTGGAGCGCCCCAATCCTCTGAGGGATCTGCTCACTCCGCGCGAGGCGGAGGTGCTGGAGGCCGCCGCGCGGGGACTGAGCAACAGGGAGATAGCCGAGGAGCAGTTCCTCTCACCCAGGACCGTGAAGAACTATCTCAACTCCGCCTACCCCAAGCTGCAGGTCCACAACCGCGCGGAGGCCATCGTCGCGTGGCACGATGCCGCATCCGACTGAGCGCCCCCGTGGTCTCTCCGAAGAGGGCGGAATGCGGGGCGCATGCCCCTGGGGGCGGGGCAGATCATCCGCGTATCTTCTCTGCCATCAGCCGGGAATTCCCCGGTTCCGCTCCGGTCGGGCGCTTCGGCCCGGCCCCGTCTTGGAGGTTGGCTCATGTCCAGTACTATCCTCTCCGCCCAGGTTCGCGCCCGTCTGTGGTTCGACCGCATCCGCGAGAGCGAGTTCGGCCAGGGGGCCGCGGAGTACGCGGGTATCGTCGTGGTCGCCCTCGGCGTCGTTGCTGCGGTCGTCGCGGCTTTCAGCGGTTTCGACATCAAGCAGAAGGTCATCGACGCGCTCACGTCTGTGTTCGGTGCTCCTGCTGGCTGATTCGTGTCCAGACCCATCGTGCGGTCGTGCGCATCCCCCGCGTACGACCGCACGACGCTGCCCGCGGTATCCGTGCAACTCCTTGACATTGCGAGTTCGATTGGTGGTAGGGTCATCGTGATGAGGTATTCGGTTGCGGAGCGTCTTCACTCTTCCGCTCTGGTCAAGGAGTTCTTCTCGTGAGGTCCGTATCGCGCCGGTCGGTTCTGGTGGGTTCCGTCGTGGTGGCGGGCGGGTCCGTGCTGGGCGCCTGCACCGGAAGTTCGTCGAAGGGCGGCGGGGGCGGTGCGGATGCGTCCGCCGGTTCCGGTTCTTCCGCCTCTGCGAGTGGTCCGGGAGCTGCGGGTTTTCGCAGCGGCTGCTCCGGTGTGGAGTGGGATCTGGAGGCGGGTCCGGCGGTGGTGAGGGACGGCATGACGATTCTGCGTCTGTCCTTCTCGCCGGTGTCCGATAGCTCGGTTTCCCTGGGGTCAAGAGTATTCTCGACAATCGACGCCGGTGCTGATGCGATTAATGGGATCCAATTATTATCGCTGGCCAGTTCCACCATGTATCCGAAAGTCGGTGGATCCGAGGGAAAGGCGATGACTCGCGTCTCCCCGGGTGAGGATGCGGAGTTGTTCCCGGTTTTCGGAGCGGTGCCCCAGGATACTGGGACGGTGGAGGTGTTCCTGCCCCATTTCGGAGTGGTGGCGGGTATTCCCGTGGTGGGGGAGGCCGAGGCTGGGTTCGATGTCGCAGCGGCGTTGTCGGGCGCCGATCCGGATACGGGAAAGGCGGGGCCCTACAGCATCGGATCCGCGACCTTCGTGGCGGACGGCTCGTCGGACACCCGGAAGGACAGCACGTCGACGACGGTGACGGTCAGCGGCGATGTCACCTTCGCGTCGGACTCGGCCGAGCTGAGCGGTCAGGCGGATGCGGTGCTGGCCTCGGCGGTGGAGCAGATCAAGCGGTTCCCCTCGGGCGGGGGCCTGGCGATCACGGGTCATACGGATGATGTGGCCGACGACGCCCACAATCAGACCCTGTCCGAGCAGCGGGCCCGGGCGGTGTCGGACCGGTTGAAGCAGCTGGTCGATCTGTCGAAGTGGACGGTGGAGGCGACCGGGAAGGGCGAGGGCGAGCCGCGCGTGCCCAATGACTCCGATGAGCACCGGCAGGTCAATCGGCGGGTGGAGATCGTCCTGACCCCCTCCAATCCCGCGGAGGGGGAGGGGAGCAGGGCGGGCGCGTCCCCCGCCCCCGCGTCCCCGTCCGCGGGGTCCGGTCAGATGCCGCAGGCCCAGGGCCCGGTGGGCACCGGCGCGGACGGCGTGGACATCACCATCGACTCCGTCGCGGTGCACGTGTGGATGGAGAAGGTGACGCGCGTGGGCGGCTATCTCGTCGGCGAGCTCCTCATGCGCACGGACTCGGAACTCATCATTCCCGCGATGGCCTTCGGCCTTCCCGGGGCGTGGGACGGCCTCGGCGGTCAGTGGATGGGTCTGGGCTACTCCGTCGTGTCCAACCTGACCCTGCTGAGCGGTGACACCCATTACCTGGAGGCGTATTACATGCCCGGGTCCGATACGCTCCGTCCGCTCGCCAACGCCTTCACCCCCGCGGTGAAGAGCGGTCAGGTGCCGACCCGCTTCCCCGCGGTGTGGCCGGACACCGGGCAGGACGCCGTCGTCCTCGATCTGCCCGGCGGCAAGAAGATGCACCAGGACGCCCTGCGCCTGCGACTGACCGACATCCCCGTCGTGGAGGGCTGAGAGCAATGAGGACCGAACGCCCCGCACCACCCGCCCCGAAGCGCCTCGCGCGCGTGCTGCGCGGCCGGGCCCGGACCCTGTGCGACGGCGAGGACGGCGCCATGAACGCGCTTCTGTGCGGAATGATCGTCCTCCTCCTCGCCGTGGGCATGGTCGTCATCATCACCCTCGGCGATGCGGTCGCCGACCGCCGCAGCGCGAACAGCGCCGCCGACGCCGCGGCCCTGGCCGCCGCGGACTACTGCGCGGACCGCCTCGAGGACGCCTACCAGGCGGCGGTCAGGGCCCCGGACGACGAGGGCTTCTGGTCCCAGTTCGGCAAACCGGTGTCGAGCTACTGCTCCGGCGCATCCGAGCAGGCCCAGGCCTACGCCCGGAGCAATGGCGCCACTTTGACGGACTTCACCCGACTGAGCGGGAACCGCTTCCGCGCCTCGGTGACCAACGACGGGCAGGTCGCGGGCACCGATCTGCACAACGGCTCGACCGCCACGGCCCAATTGACCTTCACGTCCGGCGTCTGCGTGCGCAACGGCCTGCTGGGCGTCGAGGACGGCCTCGGAACCTGCCGCACCTCGCCCGGGAACGGGGGCGGCCGGGGGCGGGGCGCCAATGGCGGCGCCACCGCCCCGGCGCGGCCCAGCCGGTACCCCGCGACTGCCGTCGTCGACACCCAGCTCGTCGCCGGGTGAGGGCCGACGCCGTATGCGCCCTATGAGACGGCCCGGATCCGATCGCCGCGGGCTGCGCGCCGAGCCCGGGCTCCACGGGTACCGCGGCATGATCGCCGTCGCGGTGGCGATCGTCCTCGTCGCCCTGGGCGGACTGGCGGGCGCATTCCGGCCGCTCGTGTGCCTCGTGGACCCCGCCGGCTGCGCCTCGGCGCCGTCGGCCTCCGCGACCGCCCCCGCCGGCCGGGGGGAGCTGCCCGCCGCCACCGATGAGAAGGCGGTGCGGGTGACGGCCGGCGAGGACGCCGTTCCCCCCGGCCGGTATCGGGTCGCGGCGGGACGGGGCCCCGTCGTCGGAGCCGGCTCCTCAACGCCCCTGGGCCGGCTCTGGTCCGACGACGCGCCGGCGCCGGACGGCCGCTTCCAGGGAGAGGCTCCGCTGATGGCGCTGACCGACCTGCCCTGCGGCACCGCCACCACAGCGCCCTGCGACGCGTGGCCCGGCCTCGCCTCCGACGCCGCCGCGGACCAGACCGAGGGGGCCGCCCGGCTGTCCCTGCTCGGCCTGGACCGGGTCATCGGTACCTCGGCGGACATGACGACGGTGGACATGACGCTGCCCGTGCGGCGGGACGGCGCCCTGGAGGGCGCGTCCGCCGTTCTGTACCGCAGTTCGCTGCGGCGCAGCGACGCCGCGACCACCGCGTCATGGACGTGGGCGGACGCGGCCGGCGCCGTCTACCAGGTGCGCGCCGAGCGCGCCGGGGACGGCTCCCTGCACGCGCTCACGGTGACTGCGGTCAGAGCCGGCGGCGGCACGAGCGCCGTGTGGACCACGCTCAGCATCCCCGTGACCGACTCCAGCAGGGACGCGCTCGAGGACTGGCTGGCCGGGGTGAACGCCCAAGAGGTCGCACTGACCCCGCAGACGTTCGAACCGGCGGGGGACGGAGCGGCGGACGACGCCTTCTCCCGCCTCGTCCACTCCACCGGGGAGGCGACCCGCGAGACGCTCGCTCTTCCCGCCGGCACCGCCGTGGATGCCCGGATGGTGCGCGACGATCCGACCCACGCGGCGGCGACCGTCACCGCCACCGAGGTCCTGGGCGAGCCCGCCGAGGACGGCACCCGTTCCTTCACCCCCCGGGAGGGCGCATGAGACCCCGGTGGAGGCGCGCGACCGGCGTGCTCGGGCGCATCCGCGAGGCCCGCGCCTTCGCCAGCCTCGCGCTGGTGCTCCTCCTGGCGGCGTGCTCGGGCGGCGCCGCTCTTGACGAGCCGTCCGCGCTGCCCGGGGCGGGGACCGCGGCCGCCGACGGCGTCGAGGTCGTCGCCGGCGGCCTGGTGCTGCCCGTGCCCCCGGGCTGGAGCGTGCAAGGCGACCAGTCCCCGACGACCGCATCGACCATATCGTCGACCGCCGCGCCGACCGATCCCGCGCCCTGGGCGCTCACCGCCGAGGACAACGGCCTGACCGCCCTGCTCGTCAGCCCGGCGCTGCCCGCCGCCGACCCGGGTCAGGCCCGGCAGCTCGCCTCGGCGCTACTGGGATCCGCCCTGCCCGACTACACGGAGACCGGCGTCTACACGGCCGGCAGCGCGGTCCAGACGCCCACGGCGCCGGCCACCGGCGCCGACGGGGGAGTCATCCACCTCGCCTTCACCTTCTCCCGCAACGGCGGCGCGGTCTCCGGTCGGGGGTGGGTCGTGCCCGTCGAGGGCGGCTGGACCGTCGTCGCCCTCCTCGCCGACGACGACGCCATCGCCCTCGCCCTCGAGCAGGCGCTCGTCGAGGGGGAGTCGTGAGCCCCTCCCGTGCAGCCGGAGCCGCGGCCGGAGACCTGCCGCGCCGGAGCCTTCTCCTCCTCGGCCTCGCCCTTCCCGCGCTCGCCGCGAGCGGCTGCTCCGCGGGCGATGCGGCCCCCCGGGGCTGGAACCGCGTCCTGGCCGACGACGTCTCCCTCCTCGTGCGCAACGACTGGGAGCACAGCCCCGCCCAGGACGGCCTCGCCCTCTTCACCGACCTGTGGCGCGAGGACGGCGGCGCCGGACAGGTCGTCGCCGTCGGGACCGCGAGGACGGCCTCGGCCGCCAACGCCCTCCAGGAGGGGATCGCCGCCCTGCGCGCCGCGCTGCCGGGCTTCCGGGTCGCCTCCGCGTCCGCCACGGCGGAGCGCTCGGGAACCACGATCGCCTACCTCGACGTCGCCTCGGCCTCCCCCGATCTGACCGGCGGCCGGCTGTGGGCGCTCGCCGCCGAGGGGGTCTGCGCCGTCGTCCTCCTGGGGGCGGCCCGCCCCGATGCCGAGAACCGCAGGATCGTCGAGGACTCCCTGCGCCTGGAGACCCTGTCCGGCGCCCCGCGGCTCGCGGAGGACTGGGCCCGCGTGGGGCGCGGGGCCACCACCCTCGGTGTGCCCCGGACGTGGTCGATCACCGGCGCGGTCCACGGCTCCGAGCGATGGCTCGCGAGCTGGGCCGACGCCGATCCGGACGGCTTCGCCCGGGCCCTGGTCGTGCTGTGCCCCGACACCGGCAAGCAGAGCGCCGTCGACGCCCTCGCTCAGATCGAGGCGGACGACGTCGCCGGGGCGCTGCCCGGTTTCCAGCGCGCGGGGGAGCCCTCGCGGCTCGACATCGGCGAGGACGATGTGAGCGCGCTCCGCCTGGCCTTCACATACGGGGCGCCCGCCACCGCGTCCACCGCGTCCACCGCGGCGCCCGCCACCGCGACCGCCGCGTCCACCGTGGCGCCGCGTGACGCGGAAGCGGGGACCGGCGTACTGTGGGTGCTTCAACGCAATGGTACGGATAATGCCGCGGCGACGGTCAGCGCCGTCCAGCTGGCGCTCGCCCGGGGGGCGGATGAGTCGGTCGTCGAGGCCATGGAGGCGAGCCTGTGGCTGATCCCCGAGGATTGATGGCCGCGTCGACGATCGCCCGCCGCACACTACTCGGTCTTGCGGGGATCGGTGCGCTGGCGGCCGTCCCGGGCTGCTCGGCCGGGCGCGGGGCGGACGGCCGGGCAGCCCGGCAGACCACCGCCACCGCCGAGGAGAGCGGGGGCGCCGCCCTGGTCGCACCCGCGGTTCGGGCGGTGCCGCTCGCCGTCGAGGGGACACGGGTCGTGCCCGTGACCGGGCTGGCCATTGCGCTCATGGCCGGGGCCCGGGCGCTCGCCCCGGAGAGCCTGGGGCCGGGGAGGGCCGAGGTGACGTACGCGTGGTCGCAGGACCCGTCATGGGGCTACCTCGTCATCGAGGGGCCGGCCGCCTTCGACGCCGCCGTCGACGATGCGGCTCAGGCGGCGGCCCACACCGCCGGTCAGGCGCTCGTGGCCGACCGCGTCGCCGCGTCGGAGGCGGCGAAGGGCGACTGGAAGGGCTTCGAGACGTGCTGCCAGATCGCGTGGAACCAGTTCGCCGCCCCTCCGGGGTGGGAGGACGAGACCTCCGTCGACGCCCTCGAGCTCTTCCTCGTGGACGGGCAGTCGCGCTCCTACACTCTCACCGCCTACGTCCCGCACGGCGACCTGGCGGAGGCGAATCCCGCCTTCACGTCGCTGTGCTCGGCGGCGCCCGCCTGACGCGCCGACCGCCTCAGACCCCCGCGCGCACGGCGAGGAGCCAGGCGAGCCAGGCCCCCATGATGAGGTGGGGCCCCATGGCGATCATCTGCCTGCGCCCCACGACGCGCGCCGCCATGAGGACGAGGGCGCTCAGTCCGGCCAGGATCACGCCCGCCAGCACCCCGCTCAGGGCGGCGCCCCAGCCCAGGGGCCCGAGCCACAGGCCGGTCAGGGCGCACAGCTTGACATCGCCCATTCCCAGGCCGGAGGGCAGGAGCGCCAGGATCAGGACCGCCCCGCCGATCCCCAGCGCGCACAGCAACGCCCGCACCGGCGGGGCGCCGGCCCGCGCCGCCGGCCCCGTGACGA
>ERZ773077.1006-NODE-1006-length-20206-cov-6.526971_pt1 | contig 20206 bp, 26 predicted proteins | sample MGYA00580612_ERZ773077 | MGnify/ENA primary metagenome ERZ773077 (study PRJEB29015, sample SAMEA2737971) | human oral metagenome | biome: human oral; feature: human-associated habitat; material: dental | place: China | collected 2021 ...
GGAATTTGCTCTTTTCGTTGGGAGTGGTGAGTACCTCTGTTGTTCTTAGGAGTTGTTTTTTCTCATTGGGAGTGCTACTAATAAGGCTCTTAGGTACTTTTATACCAAAGAAATTATTCCCTATAGGACTTTTCCCCCATGCGCTCTCCAAACCTGCCTGAGCGAGGATAAAAAGTGCCGATATACCCGTCTTTCGCTCGCTTTCAAGGGCTACTGGCTTGTAGGTTTTGATAAAATTAAGCTGTGTTTGGTTCATGGTCTTCTGTTTTAGGATTGTCACTTTCTTTCATATAGTCCGATATAGCCTTAACTACGACTTCTAAATTGTCTCTATTGACTACAATTTTACTAATGGTTTGCCCTGCTTGGTCTAATCTCACCTTGTCTTCTGCTTTCTCATATATACTTTTGACCTCGATAAGGCAAAGGGCTATAGCGCCTATAAGAGTGATAAAAGGAAATAGCCATAGGGAATATTGGTAGTAGGCTTCCAAATACCAAATCGTACTCATCTGCATACAATCCACTATTGAGAGGGCAATCAGTACATTGTAATACTGGGCGAGCTTGCTCACGGTGCGCTTATAGCCGTAGGAAGTGCGCATAACTCCCATTCGATGGGCCTTACGAACACCGCTCCACAAGTCCGCCAAGATCATAACAAGTACTAAAGTGTAGATACCAAAGAGTATCCATAGGGTTACAAATATTTTTTCCATTGAATAGTTTTAAGATTGATTGATTAGTTTGTCTAATTCCTCGTTGTAGTCTGGGCTTTTATCGGTTACCACCTTACCTTTGTCCTTGTCATCGCTGTAAGAATATTCAGGGATTACGCTATTGTAAAGGAGCAAATTAGCAAAGGATATTTCATACAAAGCCTCATAGACACTTACATTGGGATATTGTTTCAAAAACCCACCGACTATCGCCCATAGGCTGTCGTTTAACTCACTTTCCTTGTCGGTTTGAGCAGATTGGCTTCGTTTAGGAAAGTGATAAGCATAAAAAAATCGGTAGTCTGCATTTTGCCGAGTAGCTGAATGAATAATATCCCTACTTCTTGAATGCTCATTTGGTAGAAAATCTTATCAGTAAGCCGCTTTATTTGGCGTTCTTTAGGGTTTAGCCACTCCTTAAGCCATTGCCAAAAGGTTGGCTTTGGGTGTGAGGCTCCAAGTATCATCAAAGCTAAGGCGCGGGCAACATGCTTACCATAAGGGGCTTTTTGGAAGGCTTCTCCTATGGTCTTTTCTCTATTGATTTCCTCCATGGGTATATGGGCTATCTCTTGAGATACAAGTATCAAGGTGCCAATAGTGGGTTGTGGTACTTGGTACTTTATTCCTGCTATGGTTACCTCTTCGGCTTGTTGCAATAGGGTTTGTGCTGTTTTTTGTTGAATATTGTCCATCTTTTTAGTGATTAACGATTAATGATTAGTGATTAGTGCTCAAACTAAGCACTAATCACTAATCTCTAATTACTAACTGTACTGCTTGAGCATTTTCCCTGTCTTTGGTTTCAGAGCGGTAAAGGTGTATTTTATCTTACCTCCGTTCTCACTGTCCCAAGTCCTTACTACAGACACGCTGGCGCGGTCTATGATAAAGCCCTTGGCACTGGTGTTTTCAGGGGTAAGGCGTACCGCGTACTGGTCAAGGACAATCCCGTCATTGTCGGGAATAGGAGCCGTTAGGTCGTCCGTCTCATAGATTTCAAACTCCAGCTTGTATTTGCTGACATTCTTACGAGTAGCGATCACCTCGCCGCCCTCTACTTTGGCTTCCTTGCTCTCACCTTCTTCAGTTTCCAATTTGGTAGTGTTTTCCACTGGGGTAGGGAAAGCCTTCCAAACGGGTGTACTGGGCAAGTCGCCGTTTTCTAATTTTACATATTCTATTCCTGGTTTTCCCCAGCTTAAAATGTTTGCCATGTTCTAAGTGTTTTAATAGTTACTAAATCTTTTGTATCTGAGGACGACATTAACCAAGGTTTGATTATCGTCTTCCTCAAAGCTATGAATGGTTTGTTCCTGATAAAAGCGATACTCGTCAGTGATACGAGTTACTAAGCCACAGATAAAGGCTTCTATCTCCAAAATACGAGCAATGTTTTTTATTTTTTTCTGTGCTCCTGCATTGATTTTAGGTACATAGAAGTTAATATTTACCTTGCCTTCTTGTATATCCTTATCAAGGCCAGTGAGAAAGCCTATAACACAATCCTCCTCAAAAGAGTTGTGTGGGCGGGTGCCTTGCAGATACACTCCACCACGTACAAAAGCGCCTATCTCGGTTTGGAAAGTGTCAAAGACATCCTTTTCTATCTGTGTGCCTCCTTTTTTCATGATCCATAGAGTTGTTTTAAGATGTTTTCAGCCATAAGCTCAGCACTGGAAAGCACATTATAGCCTTTGGCTTCTACATAGGCAGCGTAATTCATTCCTGCTACTACTATCAGCACCAAGCCTTTGGGATATTTGGCTTTGATTTTCTCAATCTGTTCTTGGTTGTGCTTGTTTATATTCCCTTGAGATTGTACCACGCCGTCCAATAGCACCACATAGCCTACGGAGCTTCTAAGGTTACCCGTCCTATCGGTATAGGAGCCATTATCTCTGGCTTCAGTGATACAGCGTTCGCCTACCTCTATGAATTTTTGAGTGGCAGCCTTGATGTACTGCTCCTTGATTTTGTCAAAGGCAATGTTTAGCTTTCCTTCTATCATTATACCATGATTTTAGTTCGTCCTACCAAATCGGCATGCTCTATGCTTTGTACTTCAAATTCGCCTAATTGCTCTCCTTTGCCGCTTATAAGTCGTACCCTCTTGGCATTGAAAATATGCAGCCCGTAGTCAAACCATACTGTATAGCTGCTTTGGGTAAAGGTGCTATCCTTGAAAGTCCCCCGCTGATTGTAGGTATTGGCTACAATGTGGCAAGGAATAGGATCCTCCCATTGAAGGGTAGCCTCTTGAGGGATACCTCCTGCCAAGCCGCCGCCTGTGGTGGTCTGTATCTGTAATGTGCCATTATCTAATATCATCGGAATATGACTTTAGGTTTCTTACTCAGTTCGTCCTTGAGACCTAACCGCTTACACTCATTGCTGTAGAAAGCGATTATATCGTCCTTGCTGGCCCTTGCGAGACTGGTTCCTCCTTCTGATATAGAGATGGGACGTAAGAGGATTTGAGGAATAAAGCGGATAAAGGCTATATACAAGTTTCTTTGCTCCTCTGCGGTGACTTCACCTGACAAATCAGGGATGTTTAAGTCTAAAAGGTCGGCCTCAGTGAGAGAAAGCCCCAATGAGGCAAACCTTTGACGGAAATAATCCTTTTTAGTCATATTAACCCATGTTAGAGGTGTTAATTACTGCCATGCTCTGTGGAGCAGCGAAGCTCGGCATCCACTCGCAACCATACTCGATAAAACGCCCCTCTTCTGTACGTTGTGTGGTGATATAGTGCCCTCCTTCGAGTACGGTGTAGGTTTTGTTAGGCACTCTATCGGTAAGCTCGTATGGGTTATGCCACATCATCTTTCCGAGTTTGGCAGTAGGAAGCAAGGCAATACGTTCGTCTGCAAAAATATTGGTAGTAGTGCCGTCCTCTTTTACCACGTAATCTTCTACAATACGAATAGGAGGTAAGCCAATACCTGTAAAGAGTTGGTTAGCCATGGCCTCGGTGATAATACCTCCTGAGACGCCAATTTGTGCGCTACCTAATACCATTTTGTAAGCGTCCTTGAACTCGTTAGAGGCAATCACACGCTTATTGAAAGTAGTTCGGCTCATTTCCATTGCGGCAAAAGAGCCTACATTTACCCTTGTTTCCTCTACTATCTTTTGTAGATAGCTGATAAATTTAGGCTTTTCGGCACTGGTAGGGTCAAACTTAATCACTGGTAATTCCATGTCAATAAGAGTAACCCCTTCCTTGTTGTCAGCTAATCTCACCTCGCCTTTACCGGTGGAAATGAGTTGCCCAACTACATAATCCATACGCTTATGAGGGGCCAACGTACATTGACGAATATCATCGGCAAGGAAATTGATAATCTCGTCCATTACAGCTTGCTGTCCGTTTCCTGCTTGGTTATACTTGGCGATGAGGTCTTGAACAATACTTAGGCGTTCGTTGTCCATTTGAAAAGAGTTTCCTAAGGTAGCCACCTCCCCATAACCGCTACCAAGCGTTTTACGCTCACGAATCGGCTTTCCTGAGTTCTTGTCAATCACAGACCCCATAACCACACCTGTAACCGTACCGATATAGGTTTTGAAAACAGAATTTTTGGTTTCCTCAAAATCCAAATAACGTTTCCAAGCTATGGTATCGACGGAGGTCTGTACCACCCTATTAATCACCGCTTTGATGATTAAGGGGCTGTTAAATAATTTTTCTAAGGTTAAAATCATTGTTCTACTGTTTTTTAGATAAACATAAATCTTGCTCCAAGGGTCTCCTTATCCTTATCGGATACAGGTACATAGAGCTTATTGGTTTGGATTTCATACGCCTGACCCAAAGCGGTAACAGTTGCTCCTGCTTCCTTCTTCACCCTCGCATAGTTAAGGAAATTAGCGGGGTTTTTAACCACCTTTCCTGCATTGGTTTTAGCCTCAAAGAGGACATCGCCCGCTTTTACATCCGCAATGGTAGCCGAGAGTGTAAGGGCGTCATAGTTAGCATTGGTGGTGTCTATCGCTGTGATAGTGGCACCATCAGTGCCATTACCAAGGTGCATGTTTACTTTCGCAAAGCTCCCTTTCTGTACCTTGAGCGTGGTGGCATTAATCGCTTCCACAGCCTTTACGGACTTGGATACTTTGGCTGTGCGTGTCTTAAAATCTACCGCTAAGGGGGCTAAGACAGGGATATATTGTCCGTCATCTATATCGCTATCGTTAATATTAAAACCTCCTGCTAAGCGGTAGCCTGATTTTACGTTGTAGAGTTCTTTCTCTACCTCTTGACCCTTAAGGTCATACTTAATTCCTGCTGGCATCTTTTTTAATGATTAGTGGTTTGTCACTTGTTACTTGTCGTTAGTTTCTCGGTTTCTTGCTCAATGAGATTAGCAATAGCCTCCTCCTCTTTCTGAGGATCGTCAGGGGTATCAGGCGCTTTGGAGTAAGAAAATCCACGTGCTGAAAGCTCTTGCTCTTGCTTGCCAAAACCCTCTGTCACGGCATTAGCTAAGGTCTCCACCGCAGAAATATCAGCAAAATCACGCCCCACGAGTGAATGTGAATAGTAGCTTTCTGGGATATTCTTTTCTTTCATCAGCCTTACAAATTGCTCTTTGAGACTCTCGGCTGCTTTGCCTTTTTGGAACTCGGCAAAGCTATTCTGCAACGTATTGAGTTTCTCAATAATTGCACTCATTTCAGCATTGCCTTGATTGCCCGCAGATGGAGCGGGAGTAGGTTCGTTACTTTTCTCTGCTTTTGCCTTCCAATCGTCTGCCTCCTTCTTGTACTTCTCACTTTCAGCCTTGAAAGTATTGACCCGATTATCGGTATAAGACTGGAACAACTTAAGCATAGCCTCAGCCCCTGTGATGGCAGGTTCTACTTGGCTTTCTTCTGTTACGTAAGCACTCAAGTTAGCCGCCACTCCCTCAAGCACTTGACCGCTCAACCCTAAGTGGTTATACTTAGTTTTGAGCAATTGTAGAATTTTTTCCTTGAACATAAAAAACGATATTATTATATGCAAAGGTACGCAAAGGCTTGAGAATAAGATGTATATGAGTTTGTATATAATTTGTTCTTTTTTTGTATTTTTTTTGTTTTTTTCTTTGTCTTTGAGAAATGATAGATACCATAATGAAAAAAAGCCCTAAACAAGGGGCTTTGTTAAAATTTTTGCTATTTAGAAATATTGTTGTACCTTTGCCATACAAATAATGGCTTTAAAGTTTTGGGGTATCCCACCAAAAGAGGAGTGCGAAGCTATACGCAAGCGATAGATGTTAAGCTGGCCTCTTGCTTTAAATACTTTATTGAAAGAGAATGTTTTGTATAAACAAACATTCTCTTTTTTTCATAAGAACCCTTTTACAATTTTCTTATACCTATCACCTATTAAATCTTTTCTTTCTAATTCCTTGATTTTGTTATATTTATTAATAAGTGTTATGTTTCCTAAGTCCTTATTGTTCCTTTTTAAATATTCAATCGCTTGTACAAACAAATCCGTATTGCCATTTTCTAATTTTAATACAATAGTAGATATTTCTTTTATATAATCACTCTTACTAATTCCAATCTGCTCAAAGCCTTCATATAATTCTTTTTGTAGAGTGTTTATCTTTTTTGATTTTAGATACTTAAAATCAGCAATAACTAATTTATTTTTGAACTCCACAATAGCATCTGCACTGCTAATCTTATCATACTCAGGTAATAGAGCTACTGATTTTCCTTTATCGTTAAGTGCTTTTGCTATTTCTAACGTGTTATTTAGGCTTTCTCCTTTACCTCTATGGAGGTCAAAGATAACAGTCTTAGCACCGTTTGTCTCGTGCTGAAAGATGAGTTTTGCCCTATTATCATCTATGATCTCCTGTAGTAGTTTTTGCTTATCTGTGTTGTGTTTTATCTTCTTCAAATGCTCAATAATCACAGGTGAGAAAGGTTCAAAGGCTACATAAGTACTCCTACTAAAAGGCTGTATTGCTTGTATAACCTTTTGGGAGATACCCTCACTTTGACCATCTACTCCCCATAGAAACATAGGCGTACTACTTGCGGTTGTGATTTTTTCCTCGTTCGAGGCTACCCAGTTTGTCAACTTAGGGTTTAATATAAGCTCTTTCCCCTTTAGGTCCGCTTTGAAAATTGGGATCATATAGCAGCGACAATTAGGGTGATTACCTACCCATACAAAGCTCTTGGGATAAACTCCTTTCATCATGTCGCAGATCTCACAGCCGTAGGGGTGTCGGCTCCGCTTGATTTCATACCCTGCTATCATGTCCATAGACTGCCAGCGCTCTATATCAGCCTTGCGATAGGCAATATTGATTTCAGTACGTGCCAGGCGCTCGGCATTCTTGTAGGCAGAGCGATACACCCCTTGACCGCTGTGGTATTCCTTAGCTTTCTTTGATAGCTGTAATACCCCGTTTTTATCACGATAACGACGAAACAGACTATCAGGATTGCGCAGATACTTCTTGAGTGTGGAGGCTAATTCGTTGGCTGGTGTCCCTTCTGAAATAGCTATATCCAAAGCCATTTCTAACTCTGTTTTATACTGCTTGGACAAGTTCCACACACGAGCCGAACGAACGGCTTCTGTCTGTATATTCTTTTTCCTTAATGGCATAAAGGGTTCATTTGCCCCTTGTATGCCAGCGAATACCTCCTTGAACTTGTTATGGGAGATATTGTAGTGCTTATCAATGTAAAAGTCCATTTTACGAGCAAAGAGATGGTTAAATCGCTCAAAGAGGGCGTTTATTTTCTTATTTAGTACAGGGTACAAAGCGAAAGAGAACGTTCCCTCTTTGCTTACAGCTTGCAAGCCGTAATACAGCACAGCCATTTTCAGCACCTCGTCCAAAAAGCGTAGGAGCTTGGATACATCTTTCTCTGTTTGGTTTTGGTGATATTCATTCCATTGTTCTAAGTCCATAGTCTAAGCTAATTAAACATCTCCTTTCCTTTCTCTTTCTCTATCTGTGCGAGTTCCTCCTCTACCTTGTCCGTAATACCCGCTAATATAATCCCCTCTTTGAGTGAGGCCACTCCTCCTTGTACAGCACTCACGGCATCTGCTATACGCTCGGTTAAGCTGTCTATCATATAAGGGACAATCTCTATATTGACTTGTAGCCGCTTGGCTACTGGGGCATACTTAGGGATAAGACTACCAATGGCTGATAGTAGGAAGTTAATACGACGTTGTAAAAACTCTTCTACAGTCTCGGCATGGTTGCTTACTGCCATGTGTGTACCCATAAACATAAACTTGAAAGCCTTCCCGCTCAAGGTATTGCCAAGACCCTGCAAGGCTTCAAAGGTGATTTGCGGGGTGTTAGTCAATGCATAACAGCGGCTTGTTAGGTTATCAAACTCTAACTTAGCCATGTCAGGGGACTGCTGCCAAGTGAGGTAGGATACTTGGGCATCGTTTTCGAGTTGGATTATCTCACTTGTCATTCCTTTATTGCGTACGCCTACAACTTCACCTGAAGCAACCATTTTCGGATAGAAATTATAATCAAGGCAATCGGCAAAGTTGGATAGCAGCACTTCCAAGCGACTGCGGAGGGTGCGTATCTTATCACACAGCGGACGTTCCCTCTTCATATAGATAACAGGGATCTTAGAAAATCCGTGTGGGTACTGCTCTATTTGAGTACCATTGCTATAGATGGTTACATTTTGATTGTCCACCACCATAAGACGAGTGGATTGTATCCCTTTGCTGTCTGTTTTGTTGTACTCACGAGAGAAAGCAATCAGATCACCATATTCATCGTAGTAAGGATAGAGGGTGTCCCCACGGAAAGGCGACCATATCATAGACTTAAGCCTATAGGTAGGGTTAGGGTCGTCCTCCTTACTGGGTTTTACATACCAATACTCGGCAACTTCGCACTCGGCAAACCACGAACGCACGATACGCTTATTATCGTATGGGAGTTTGTTCTTTTGATGAATGTTGTCGAGCAGCTCTATAAGCTCTTGTTCGGAAGCTTCGGTAGCGTTGGCTGTGATCTTAGGAGGTGTGCCTACTGTGAATGCGGTATGTATATTGACAATGTCCTGCTCTAAAGGTAAAGCCATACGATTGACATCCTCCCACCTGAATTGAGCGGGAGACTTGATAGTACCATCTTTGTTTTCTTCTTGTTCTTTGACGAGCACCCTTCGCTTAGGGCGTAATTCCTCATCAAAAACATCGTGCTGAGTATAATCCCAATCCTTGATAAGCGATTGTGTATCGGGGCGCTTAGCTGGATATTTCTTGAGTTGGGTGATACGCTCGCTTTCAGGGAGGGCGTTTAGTTCTTGTAGTGTCATTGCTAATTAACGGTTAGTTGTTAGTCATTAGTCGTTGGTTATTGTCCCCAAAACCACCATATACCCCTTACTTTGAGGTAGTCAAGGTTGCTTTGGTTGGCATAGGCTTCCCTTTCAAAAATGATATTGCGGTAAGCCTTGTCCCAATTACGATAGCGTAAATACTTGATAAGAAAATCAAGGAAATACCAAATACAGAAAGGGAGTACCAGCAGTTCCTTTTGCTGTCGCAAGTGGATACGTTCGTGATTGATAAGCTCTTTATCGTACTTATCACTTGCATTGCGAACGAAGATGAAAGGATATAGGGTGATTGCCCTATACCCTTTTGGCACGAGAAACCTATTTTTCCTTACCATTGGCTTTTGGTTTTTCAGTGCTTTCTCCTTTGATAATAGTCATACAAGCCTCATGAATGTGCTTGTATAACTCAATATCTGATACTTGGAAATTGTTGTTTTGCACATCAAAATTGTGCTCAGTTACAGTTCCTTGGATTGGCACAATGTAATTACCTGCTTCGTCCTTTCGAGAAGCCGAGAAAGTCACAAAGTATGGTTTTTGGTCTTTCTCAAATTCGTAAGAGTAAATAATGTTTACTCCATGCGCTTCTTCTTGCGCTGAGATACTTGTTTTTTGTTGAATGATTTGCATATTGTTTGTTTTTAAATTATACTTTTTTAATTTAGGTCTATCCTACCCATTGTATATTAGCGACTATACCGTTGATTATTGTAAAGCGGTGTCCTGATATACTATGTACCCCAGTGTATCCCTTTTGTCCTTTGACTCTTATATCTCCTTCTACAATATCAAGGGCTATATTATTAACTCTTGCTCCTTTAACCTCTAATCTTGCTCCTATATTGTCCCAAGTGTCATTGTTTTCTATGCTATCTATTCGTAGCATAGCTCCTTTAGCTCCTGTACTTGGTGCAACTGTCTGACCCATCATCACATGTCTATAAATGCCGCTTTGTTCCCCATTATCCCTATATATAATAGAATTAGAAGAAATAGAAGTGTATCTGGTGTCTCTTTTCCAACTATCTATTCTACCAGGAGGGGTATTTGTATCTGTCGAATGAATAATACTATCATTTGTTAAATGAAATCCTCCTATCTTCCCACTGGTAGCATTAACTTGCCCTGTAAAACTTCCACTTGTAGCATTAATTTCTCCTGATATATTAGCTTTTGTTGCATACAGCGTGCCATCTTGCATCACCATAAAAGGCGCTCTTTTTCTATCTGTATAATTACTACCTGCCCAAAATCGTATATCATTATTAGCAGCTCCTACACCCGTAATACCTGCTTGAACTCCTAAACTATTCCCAAGTATCATAGTGCCAGTTGCCATAGCATTCCCTTCTGTATAAGTATCGCTTAGGAAGTTGGTTTTATTGACCAACTTTGAAACATTCGTATCTGTTATTTGGCGATTTTGTGTTTCAACTGCTATAAGCGCTCTTGCATTATTGATAGCAATCTGTAAGTCTGTTTGAATATCCGAAACTTTATTCTCAATATCTTCAGGAGCAGGAGACCAGTCAGTTGGTTTGTTGCCTTTTTCGAGCTTAACGAGCCTTGTCCATAACTTAGATGTAACATTACCTAATGCGCTTCCATTATTATCAATACGTATATTACCTCTTTGGTTAGGGTTGTTCCCTGTTGTAAACGTAAATATTTCTTTTCTCCAAGTTCCATTAGTATTAGGCAATTGCTCTTTTGATTTATGCTGACCTGAACTTGATATAAATAATAAATCAACGCTTCTAACATCTTGACTCTTGTACTCCAAAGTTAATGTATATTGAGTATTAGGCTCTAATTGACCACCTGCAATTTGGTAAATAATGTACGCTTCAGAAGTCCCTCTATACTCTTTATACATCTCATTTTTACTATTGAGGACTAAATTACGACCTCCTATATCTAACTCATTCACCTTTTGCTCGGCAAAGGTTTTAGCTTGTTGTAGGTTCTGCTGAAGTTGTAAGATACGAGCTTGTTGCTCTGCTGTTAGGGCTATTCCTGCTTGTCGATTAGCTTCAGCTATAGCTTGAGATTTAGTTAATTCTGATTGCGCTCGTGCATAGGCTTCAGTAGCGCTTTTTGCCGTAGATATAGATTGCTCACGAGTTGCTTTCTCTTCGTTTATTTTACTTTCTAAGTCTTCAGGAGCGGGAGTCCAATCCGTAGAAATATTTCCTTTTTCAAGTTTAACAAGCCTTGTCCATAATTTAGAGGTTACATTACCTAAATCGCTACCATTGTTATCAATGCGAATATATCCTCTTGGGGACTTATCATTTGTTGTAAAAGTGAATGATTCTTTTTTCCATTCACCATTTGTATTAGATACGTTTTTATTAAGTGCTTGTGAAAAATCATTAGCAATAAAAAACAAATCTACACTTCGTAAATCTTGACTCTTATATTCTAATGTTAGCGTATATTTGGTATTCTTTTCTAATGTTCCTCCCGCTAATTGATAAATAATATAATCTTCTGAAGTGCCTTTATACTCTTTATATCGTTCCTCCTTACTATTGAGAATTAGGTTTCTTCCACCTACTTGGATATTGCTTGTCTGATCGTTAGAGTACTGCTTTAACCTACTCTCCAATGAAAGCAAATCAGGATTAACAAGCTGCTTTATTTCTGTTTTGTTTCCGTCAGTGATACGTAGGTTGGCTTTGATAATGATTTCATTGTCTAAGAGCTGGATGTACTGCTCTCCATTCCCTGAGCTGATTTTATTGGTTACCATTTGCCCGCCTGTAATCTCGGTAAATCCATTAAGTTGGGCTATTCCTCGTTCACCGTCGTACTCTGAATTGACTGTGGCATATAGAAAGTGGTAAAAGCCTGCTTCTTGCTCCATGTCTATCTTGGTTTCGGATAGGACAAACTGAGCGGTTTCAGCTGTTTTGCTCGCTTTGATATATAGGTAATAGGTTTTAGCCTTATCGCCCAACCTACCTGACACAAAGGATGAAACATACCAATACTTATAATCAGCTACGGAGCGGCTTGGCTTGATGTCAGTGGTGCCAAGTGTGTAATGCTTAATCCACCCACTACCTGCTTTGATTTGCTTTGTTACTTTATCGAAATAGAGACTATGAGGTACAGTGATAGGGTTGGTCTTATTGGCCACAAAGGCAAATTGTCCTGCCTTATTACCCACCAATGCCATCATTGTTTGCACGGTGGCAGGGATAATGCTTTTGGTATATTCAGGAAAGGCTTCTTCTACCTGCTTGATGGTCTCTAAGGCATTGCGCCAACTTCTTTTAGTCTCGGATATAGCTTTCTTGTTCATCTCTCCAAAATATACCTCTTGGTTTTGGAGTTTGCGTATTTCAGAGGAAAAGGATTGCCCTTGTACCTTGTTTGATAGCTCTATCTGAGGACTGTAAGGATTATTAACATACTCTTTAAGCCCTACAATACGAATAGCCACGGGGGTGCGTTGGAACTCGTTATCTGAAAAATTGATATAAGCCCCCATTTTTAGACGACCTCCTACATTTGCCCAATTCTTTTTTGCCCATATTCCGTCCAAATCACCAGTAAAGGTAAATAGGTCTGCTCTATTTTCATACAGATATTTACATGCTTCCTTCATCATCTCCCAACTGGCTCCTGACTTCGTGGTATTATCGCAAATATAAGCAGCAGGCAGGTGCATGTTATACACAGAATAACGATCACCCACAGCAGGTTTAAATATATCATTAGGCATGGTGGTGCCATCCTCCTCTTTGGGTACAAGCTGAAATCTCTTTTGAGTATGGTCGTACTTTGACACCTCAAACTCTCTACCTGATAACATACCGCTTTCAAAGTATATCACCATCTTTTCCCCCTTGATTTGGAGGTCTGAAAAGTTCAAGGCTTGAGGTATGGTAGTGTCTGTAAAGTCATAGAAATGTTTGGCTTTATCAACCTCAAAAACAGCTGACACCGTACCTTTACGGCTTGGATATATATGAGAAAGGTCAAGGCTTTGTTCGTTGATAAAGCCTTTGTTTTGCGCATTCTTGATAGCTATTGAAAGCCCTTTATTATCAGAAACAAAGGTCACCCCTTCATATACGTACTCTTGTGATTTGGGTAGCAATAATTCCTTGTTGCCGTACTTAGAGCGGTCAATATTGCGTTCCCCTCCTTGTACATATAGGCGGGTAATACGACTTTGTTCTGTGGTACGACTTACCCCAGTTTTGAAGCCTTTGCCCTTGCCGTATTGGAGCGGCAGGGGATTGTCTTTGAAATATTCTACCTTGCGGAGGTGTATCGTTTTGCCTATAATCTCGTATTCTGTCTCAAAAGCTTTAGCGATCATGTCCAAGGCTTCTAAGCAGTTGTTATGGTTATAGCTGATAAGTTTCTCATTAGCTTCAATCGTGGTGCCTACCTGCCAGCCGCTGTCTGTCATATTGAGACAATCTACCAATATCTGAATATGGTAGCAAGGGGAAGCAGTGAAAGGAAACTTGAGGGTCTTATCGTTGGGGTTACGAAACTTGTAATTCTTCAGGTTTGCCCCCTCGCTGTCCATGGTAAGGGTGTACTCAAAATATCTGCTGTTATGCTTCATCACTTTAGCAGGTTGATTAAGGGTATAGCGTTCTCCTTGAAACTCACACCATGCCCCCGTAGGTATATCGGTATAGGTAGATAGTGAAAAGTATAAAGTAAGCGTATGCTCCCCCATAATGGAGCGGTATCGGTAGCTCTCATCAGTGGGGAGGATGTCTATATAGGTGCTGTTAAAGTGTAGTTGCATAGTATTTAGATAATTGTTAGTTGTAAATCAAACTTGACCCATATAAGAGGGTCGTCAATATAGAGTTCAGTAATTTTGCCGTCTTTATATATACACTTGTAGGATTTCCCTTGATAGATTAGGGTGCGCTCATTGGGCTGTGTAAGGTCGTGCAACAAGGTATAATAACCCTTTAGAAAGTCTGCAATAGGCAAATACATAAAGCATTTGAGGTTTGCCGTATGCTCCTGAAAAAACACAGCTCCGTTATCAGCTATCAGTCCTTGCATGGTGCTGTTTTGTGCTGTATAAGGTACTTTGGCATTCCCAGCAGCGATTATCTCTTGGTCTGTCCCCTCTAAGATAGCCACACCATACTTGGAAAGGGAAACGTTATCAATGTATATGTTTTGGATTACTCGTACATACCCTCCTAAGTTCGGGGCTTGGTAGGTATATCCTTGTAAGGGAAAATCATCAGAAAGACGAATATCAGCTGTTACATAACCTCCATTGACTTGGGCTTTGCTAAGACCAACCAAGCGCAAGCGGTAGGTTAGATTGATAAAGTCAAAGGTATAATCAGCATAGGCACGAACTGAAAGGAGCGTTACCAAATTGGGATATAGACTTTCAGGCAATAACAGCTGTATGGTGATTTCCTTAGCAGATAGCTGCGGGGCTGAAAGGTCATATTCCGAGCCACTTTCCTCTGCCCAGTCATTTTTGTTCAAAGACTTCAAGGCAGGATAGGATAGCAAGCTCGCTAATGAACCCTCTACCAACTTAGCATGTAAGGTATTTATGTCTATGTTATTAATTTTCATTAGGTGTTAGGGGTTAGTCACTCGTCATTAGTCATTAATAAAATATTCCTGTTAGGTCTTTTCTCTTTCGATTTTGTCCTAATATTTCTTCTAAGAATACATACCTTGTGGCATCTATAGCGTGGTTAAATGCGTCAATAGGTACATTCAAAAAAGCTCCGCTCTTATCCTGTGCATATGTGTAATTCTTAAACTCTTTGATGATGTTTTCACTCCTTTGAGTGATACATATTTCATACTCTAACATCTTGGTAAGCCCTTCCATAACCGAGCCTTGCCCTTTGGTTACTGCGGTGATGTTATAGCCTGCATTCTTTATTTCCTTCACTAATCGGGGGTCAGCACTCTCGGATATAATCTTATAGGAGCGGTGCTGCCGAAGGGCTTGGATAATATCGCTGGTGAGCATTTGTGTTTGGTAACATACCTCATCAAGATATACCTTGTTATCTAAAAAAGCCACCTCTACGATAGCTGTAGGGTCGTGAGTAAAACCAAAGTCAAGCCCTAAGTAACGTTTCTTTGCCCAAATAGGTATATCCTCCACAATGATAACCTTTTCAAAGATAAGCCCCTCTATCATTGCCTGTTGTCCTAATCCATATACCTGCCACAAGGAGCGGTTTTTGTGCTGTAAGCTCTCTATCTCGTCAATAATCGTTTGTTCTAAGAACGGGTTATCCTTATAGGTGGATATAAAGTGATACGTACGAGGATCTTTATTAAGCTCGCAAAGCCAGTGATCGTCTGAAAAGGACGGGTTGTAATCCACAATAGCAAATTTGGTAGTACGCATTTTCAGCTGTTGAAACTCTATAAACTTGAGTTCGTTGGCTTCATTCACATACAATATATCCCGCTTCCTACCTCGGAGCTTCTGCTCGCTGTCTGTGGAGAAAAACTCTACCCAGGAGCCATTAGGAAAGGTATATATCATTTCAGACTTGTTAAGGCTGTTTTCGTCAAAGACCTTCATCTTATATAATATCTCCTTGAAGTCAATGAATACAGACCCTTTAAGAGCAGGCAAGGTAGCACGAACGATAGAAAGGCGGGTGTTTGGATTAGTCAAGCAATAGATGATAAGCCAAATAAGGATATTGTACGTCTTGGAACTACGGCTACTCCCTTGAGCCGATACTGTGGTATATCCTTGCGAAATGGCTTTATCAACCTTGGTGTATATGTTAGTTGTCTGTATCCTCATCAGCTCTTACTTGTTCTCGCTTGTCTATTACTTCAATAGTGATCCCTTGAGAAAGGGGATTGCCTGCGGTGGTTACATCTATATTTTCGCCAAATCCTTCTTTACGACCTAACGTACTCATTAGATAACGAACCATTTGACCATCTGGGCGCTCTTCCCATCCTACTATTTTTTTGTTTTCATCCAATATAGGAATACCTCGAGCTAACACCCTTGATGTAGCGATACACTCGTCTAATATTCTTCCTCTTTGATCGTCTATCACATCTTGAAAGCTCGGATCTTCCTTCGCCCACTGATATACTGTCGTACGGCTTACCTTGAAAGTTTTTGCTATTGTGGATATATTCCCACCTGATTTCTCAGCTATTTCTGCAAATTTTTTTAAGCTTGGTTTATTTGTATTAGGTTTCATAATAGATTGTTCAAAGTGTTAAATTATTCTATCATATTAAGGACAGTTTCACCCTTTGCAAAACGTTCGTCAGGGTCTATTCCTATAATCTCACAAAAAGCCGATTTGGCTTCGTATGTAGAAAAGGAAAGGGTGATAAAAGCCTCTTCTTTTCGTTGTTTCTCTAAGGCATTATCTTTTATTTGCTGTTTCATTTGTTTGACTTGCTCCTTTTTCTCATCGTATGTAGGCTCATTCTTTTCTTCTTGTGGTTCGGTTATTAGGTCTTCGTATGTATCTACTTGAGGGAGATAGTCATTTACATCAACCACAAAATGAGAAAGTTCATTTATATCGTAGTCGCTTAGTCCTAAGTTGGTGTAATCTATATCGTTGATATATTCCGCTACAAGGGAATAATCAGCACGAGTATTACCGAGAGCTTCGTATGTTAGCTGCTCCTTTTCTGTTTTTTCGTCAAACTCTACTGCTTCTACTTTTACTTGGTAATCAGTTTCATGTGTGCCATCGTATTTGTAGTATATATCCATCGCTTTAATACGACGATGTCCATCTATAAGGTTGCTGGTTACCTTATTCCATTTTATACCTCCGTTGAACCCTACCTTTTTGAGGTTAGCAAGTTGGTTTTTGATTTCCTTGTCTGTATGTTTTTTAGGGTTGTATGGGTTTAGGTTGATTTGGGAACGGTTTATGGTGATAGTCTCAGATTGTTTTAGTTGTTTCATAGTCGTACTCATATAATTTGCGTTCTACTAAGGGAAATTCAGCTATTACCTTTTTCAGATCATTAGGGAAATGGTTACGAAGGAATAGTAAATAGTTAAGGTCGTTTATATCTGTACCTGATGATTGGCTATTACCATACTTTTCGGGAGTGATGAGCTTTTCCGCTTTAATGTATTCTATTATGTCATTATTCTTGTAAGTGGAAAGCGGATATACTTTTTTGTTCTTTTCATTGATAGCCTGCTCCTGATAAGTACGAAGCATTACACGCCTATTCATACTATCAGATTGCTTAAAACCGAAAAAAGCCCACTCTATAGCTGTTTTTTCTCGTATGTTATCCGTAAGATCTGAAAGGTTATAAAGGCGTTGTTTTTCATTTTGTCTGTGTCCCAAGTGTCCTGTTTTTATGTAAGAGAATACCGCAAAGTGAGGTATTTGGATAATTCTTGCTTTTGGGTATTTCTTATTGATATAGTGCATATAACGAGCAATATGCTCAAGATCTTTCACCACATACATAAATACACAGGTTATTTGGTCAAAGTGAGGGTATAGCAAGTGTAACAAGGCAATACTATCCTTGCCACTCATAGAGTGAAATAGTATCACCTTGTTAGTTTTTTGAGCGATTTGCTCGATGATTTGATTGGCACGAGTAAGCATTACAAGTTAAGAATTGACTGACCGTTCTTTATTTGTTTTTTCTTTTTTTGAGCTTTACCTAAAGCGCGTTCTTCTCGTTTTCTTGCGCTGTCTTGTGCCCTTGCTCTACCTGCGTGATAATCAGCTTTGGTCTTATAGTATTCTTTTTTACCACCACTGACACGCACTGCGTAAAATTCACCCATAACTAAAAAGGTCTAGAGATTAAACAATAAAAAAAGGTCTGCAAGTTATTACACTTACAGACCTTTTAGGTTGAAATTACTAATTGTATTATTTATGAGATGAGCCCTTTATGAGACACTACATCTGCAAGTCCCAAACCATAAAACATGGGTATTTCTTCTTCTGTTAGGTCTTTATACTGCTGCCATTCGTTATCAAGATCGTGAAAATCGTAATCTTCATTCAGCACCTCAATATCTTCTTTTGTCATTTGATAGACTGCTATATCTAACACCTCTACAATAAGTTCCCATGTTTTGTTGTAATTAGTGAAATAGATATAAGCAGTATCTTTAAGCGTGTCTTCAATGGTCATTGTGCCATTTGGGTCGTTGAGGTCTTCTTGATATTTTTTATACAATTCTTTATCAATGAATAAATTATTGTATTTTTCAGAAAAAGCTCGTATTTCTACTTTCTTTTTACCATTGAGTATATCAAGAGCATTTTCTTTTTTCATTATAAGGTGGTATGCCTCTACTGGTTTGCTATTTACTTCTATAGTCATTTTTTTAATGTTTTAATTAAGGTTGTAAGCGTTTCACTATTTCAAAGACCCTTATACACCCTCTGGTATATAGGGCAAAGGTACGACATGGCTTGCAAAGGGCTGCTATGCTCGTTTGTTTATTATTTGTTTTTTCTTTGTATTTTTTTTGTTCTGATACCTTGCAAAGGTACGAAAAATAATTTTAACTACTTCAAATGCGAGGTGCTTTTTATGCCACGAGGTTGAATTTCTTAAAAGAGCGATATTCTTGTTTTTCAGTGTCATAATATACCTGTACAGTGTCATTAGCTTTGCGGTTGGTTGTGTGCTCTGTAGGGGGTACTATATCAGGGCAAATCGTACCCCAAGCCTCTCTGATGGTACCATCAACTTTTAGAAAGTAAAAGCGCACGATTTGGCTTTTCATTTTAGCTTTGAGCTTGATATTTGCCCATGCTTTTTTAAGACACTCTGAAAAGGTGTAACCTGTTTGCTTGAAGAACTGCCATGCAAGGCAAAAGACTGTTTTTTTATCTGTATTTTTCATTTTGGTAGGTGTTTTAATTGTTAGCTAAATAGTTCAATAATTCTTCTTTGCTGCTGAAAATTTCACTTTCATTAAATGTATTATTTTGATAGTTAAATATTTTGTAAGTAATGCTAATGCTATTATCATAAGCTACTAAGTGAATGTCTATGACTGCAATTTCACCGCTTTTTATTCTATTTTCGTGCATAAAATAGACTTTTTGATTGGTTGAGTATTTGGTTTCTACTTTCATTTTTGTAGGTGTTTTAGGTGTTACTGATTATATTGAGTGATCTATGTTAGGGGTGCATTTATATTGTGTTTTTAGCTTTTCAAGGGCTTTTTCAGTAGCAAAATACAGCCCCTCTGTTTGCTCTGATTTAGTAATGCCGCGCCCTTTCAGTGGTAAAGTAGTACGTACAGCATAACAGCCATAAGAGTACTGATAGACGATTTGCGCCCCTATTTGGTTTGCTTTGTTAACGTAGGTTTCTACAGCTCTCTGATGGTTACCTTGTGCCATTCTATAGCTGGTGGTGGTTTGCTCTAATAGAGTATCAGAGCTTGTTATATCTGTTACAGCAGTCTTATAGCATTTGCCATCACAATCATACATAGTACTGATATAGTACTTATTAGCAATGTTATTTGTTAGATTTAATTGAGGTGTTATAGTTGGTATCATAGGTTGATTGATTTAGGTGTTACTGGTTGAAAAATTGAGCCTTTTTGCGCCTTGCTCAGGGCTTTGATTAGAGTTCTATTACATCTGAATATTCTTGATATTTTTGCTTTAACAAAGTAAAATACTTGATAAACTTTTGTTCATTCTCTTTTGAGAAAGTACCCTCAAGGGCAGGGCATTTAATGTTAATATTGAGAGCATTAAGTAAGGCATTAACACAATCTTGCAGAGTCTCATTAAGTACTTTCATGTCTTGCTGGCTGCCATATTCGTATATGCCCTCGTTGAGGTTTCTGAGCACTTGTTCAAGGGGTCTTACAAAGTTGAATTGTAGTACAAGGTATGCAAATGCTGCTTCTTGTTTGTTGTTCATTGGTTTCATATTCGTGTTATTTTTAGGTTGTTTTTTGATTTAGAAAGCAGTTTTTAGACTTGCTCAGGTCTCTTGTTACCATGCAAAGTAAGAATAATCATGCGCAAAACCTATTTTTGAAGCTCTACCATTTGGGTAAAAGATTACGTTTTTGATGAATTTTACTTTTTTGGGCTCGTAACAGTTGTATATCTCTAATAACTCTTTGCGGGCTTTGCGCTTGAGGC
>ERZ773077.1007-NODE-1007-length-20200-cov-7.904592_pt1 | contig 20200 bp, 16 predicted proteins | sample MGYA00580612_ERZ773077 | MGnify/ENA primary metagenome ERZ773077 (study PRJEB29015, sample SAMEA2737971) | human oral metagenome | biome: human oral; feature: human-associated habitat; material: dental | place: China | collected 2021 ...
CTAGGATATAGATACTTCTATCTTCGGCGTATGCTCCTTGACGACCTTGCCCTCGTACTATAGTGATTTCATGCGTCAGCCCTGCTGTGGGAGGGCTATTTGGATAATTCTTTCGATCTTTGTGCTAGGTAACGACTAGTACATACCTCCTACACTATATATTACGACACACATGAGTATACCTAGGTACACCGCCACCTGGCTCATAGGGCTCATTTTGGGCACCCTATCCCTACAGTACGTAGCAGCTCAGACTCCATTTACTCTCCGCATCCTATCCCCCACGGGCAAGGCATTGGACTCCATTGCGCTCCGCATTGCCTTCGCTGACACACTCGTCGTATCGGGCTATACCGACCGAGAGGGACTCTTCACGACGACTGCCCCACGTGGCTGTACCCAGGCGCACCTATGGGCTTGGGGCAAGGGCTATGCAACCCTAGAGACGAATGTCCCTACCGAGGAGACCAATGATCAGAGCCATACCCTAAGACTCCCTCTACGCACCCTGCCCGGTGTAGAGGTACTCCATGACCAGCGGGGGAGCAGTAGCCCCACCTCGGAGAGCTATCGGGTCTCTCCCTCCAGCCTACCCCAGGGGGCTAAGGCTGACCAAGCCCTGAGACGTCTACCAGGGCTCCTCCTCACAGACGAGGGCGTCTGTCTCATCGGAGCGACGAGTCCAGCCCTGCTCTACGTCAATGAAGTACCCGCCAGCATAGGCTTCATCCGTAGCCTACCTGCCTCCGACCTAGACCAAGTAGAGGTACGCTACCGAGACACTCAGAGCGAAGGAGAGGGGGGAGCCGTCTATATCACCCTCCGACGAGAGACGACGACTACCCTGCGGGGGGATCTCTTAGCCTCTGCCGGGGTACTGCGCCCCGAGTATCGGCTACACCCGAGTCTATCGCTCTACACACAGCGCTTTGACCTCAGGCTCTTCTCCGCAGTCAGCTACAGCCACCTCTACCCCGAGACGCATCTGTACCAAGGTGAGCGGGAAGTCCTCCGCCAGAGCAACGAGGATCGCTCTCTAAGCCTCGCCCTAGGGGGACTGGTCAATATCTACCTCACACCAGAACTACAGGGAACGGGCTCCCTACGCCTAGCGGGAAGGCAACTACGCACCCAGAGCAGGGTTACCCAGCCTATGAGCGTCCAAGAGGGAAGCCTATCCGAGGACGAAGGGTCGCTCGATCTCAATCTCCTCCTCGCCTATCGCCCCACCCCTACCCAGCGACTCCTCGTGAAGACTCGGGGTTGGGTGCAGGGGAATACCTTCGCCGACCTGAGCGATCATAGGTACAGCCTCGGGGACCTCTCCATCGCTACTGACCTCGTCTATGAGCAGCGGGGGGTAGAGTTCCTCAGTAGACTACACGACCTGACCTTCACCCTTGGCCAGCAAGAGCAGAGGAGTCGTCTGCATGGGCTGGGGGGACGCTATCAGAGCACCCAGCTACGTCTCCTAGCGGAGGATCAGCTCCAGCTATCGTCAGACCTATCCGCCACACTCACGCTAGGGGTGCAGTGGGGACACTACGGACTAGGAGCTCAGAGACAGTACGTGACCCCGATCCCATCGCTCACCCTACGCTATACTCGCTGGGGCTACACGGGGCGCCTAGGCTATACACGCTATGTGGAGCATCCCTCCGCCGAGCTCCTCTCCCCGAGTCCCTACTACCTACATGAGCTGGAGCAGGTGATGGGACAGCCTAACCTACGCCCCCAGAGCACCGACCTCGTACAGCTCTTCCTCGCTAAGACCTTTGGCCAACATGCCCTCAGCCTATCGGCCTCCTATCGCCATCAGGCCCAGCTCATCGCCGCTCACCTCATGGAGCCATCTACCGACCTCCTCGCCTTCGCCAACGTCGGGAGCGGACATCTCTCCGACCTGACCCTGAGCTATCGTAGCCGCTTCCTCGGGGATCAGCTCGAGGTCAAGCTCTACGCTGGACTCACCTATGCTGCCTACCTGCTAGATCCCGCCTTCCGCCCACAGACGCGGGGGCGAAGTAGTATGGGCTGGGAGGTAAGGGGCGGTGGAGAGCTCTCCTACAGCCTACGGGAGGGGTGGCTCTTCGACCTCAGTGCTTCCTACCACAGCCCCCGCTTTCTCTTCGGGAGACGTAGGACGAGTGATCCCCTTATCCAGCTCGGGGTGCAAAAGCAGTTCCTAGAGGGACAGCTAGCGGTCAGCCTAAGGGCAAAGGCTCCCTTTGGTCTCGGCGAACGGGTACAAGAGTACTACCGCCAGCGTCTACACCAGCAGACCAAGGAGCTACACTACTCCCTATGGAATATCAGACTCGGGGTCTCCTACCACTTTGACCGGGGGAGTGAGAAGCCCAAGCCTCAGCTCCCCACCCTCTATCCCGACCACAGCCTCACACGTCGGGACATGCACCTGCGCTAGCCCTTCTCGGTGGGAGGTACTGCCCGCAGATCCCGCCCCAACCACACCGCAGAGGAGGGTACCTTTATAAGAGTGAGGGGCAGGACGAAGTAGATGACTTCGTCCTGCCCCTCACTTCACTTGTGGGCTCTCCCTCGGCTCTAGGGGAATACCTCCCGAGGCGATAGGTTCTTAGGCGCCGTGGAAGAGATATTCCTCCTGAATATCCTCCGTGAGGCGGGTGAAAAGGGTCTCGATCAACTCATCCGTTACCTGCAGTGCCGCGAGGAGGATCTGATCCGAGAAGCTCTGTAGGAGCTCTGCCGCATAGTAGGGCTGGCTCTCGTAGACGGCTAGGTAGCGCTGCTCCATCTCACGCTGGCGGGCATCGGTCTCTGCCTCGAAGCGTGCATAGGTCTCCTGGATTAGGGGGGCATAGCGGTTGTAGTTCACCATCCCTAGAGCCTGCACCTTGCGGAACTTCCAGTAGGCTGAGTCGTGGCTGGAGTGGTTTGTCCCCTTGGTATAGGCCTCGGGATAAGACTTGATCCCCTGATAGAGGGGAAGGAAGACCCCGAGGTCTGCCATCCCGAGGGCGACATAGTTTATACGTCCGATGGCCTGCGGGAGCTCGGGGCGAACCTGCAGGATATGCGTCTGTGTCGTGCGGAAGATGGAGACAGGACGGTAAGGCTCTCGAGGGTTGGCATGCAGATAGGGATCATGCTCTGTACCCTGATAGTGGAAGCGGAAGACTCGGCGCAAGTCATCCATCCCCAGAGGGTGCTCGGCTCGGGCAAAGACGGGGAAGGTATTGCGGGTGACGTCATTGTGGATAGAGGGGCTCAGCATCGCCTGGAGTCCCCAGACCCGAGGATAGTTGTAGGTCGTGTCCAGCGCTACATCACGGATATAGGCCTCGTGGAAGTCAAAGTCTCCCTTAGCTGGGTCATACAGCCCGTGCTGTATGGCGTGCTCGATGAGGTCTGCACTAGCTAGATAGTGCTCGGTGTCGTGCGGGTCGTAGCGTCTGAAGCGACTCTGGTTCCCCGTGACGAAGTACTGATCCTCGGGCATACGGCAGGCGAGCCAGCGGTGTCCCGAGGCGGTCTCTAGGTACCAAGTCTCATGGCTATCTACGAAGCCAACCCCAAAGCCCTCGGCCACCCCATGCTCCTCGATCAGTGCCCCTAGGCGAAGCACCCCTTCGCGGGCAGAGCGGATATAGGGCAGGACGATATTGAAGACGGAGTTCTCTGCCACGCCCTCTGCTACGAGGGGGTCAGACTCTAGGGCACGATCGCTACTGAAGATGCTCTCGGTGGCACTCATCCCGACCCCAGCGGTATTGAAGCCCGCACTGCCCCAGTGGCCACGCAGGTGATAGGGGGCAAGGGCGGTGTAGCCAAGAGCCTCTCGGGGGAGCTCACAGCGGAAGGGGCTATCCAGAGCGACAAAGCGCTCGGATCCCGTAGAGGTATCGGAGTAGATCTCGAGGTTCTTAGCGAGCATGGCATTCCAGTCTTCACTACGAGCTACGATCCTCGAGCCATCGGCCATCATCTCGGGGCCAACGATGATGGTGGTGCATTCGGAGGGGAGAGAGGACGTCCTCTCTGGGGTCTGTTGGTTCTGTTCCATGATGAGTTAGTGATGTGTTATGTACTCTGTCCTAGATGGACATGCAATATTACACCATTCCCATCTCATTGTCAATACCCAATCCTAGGTATTCTCCTCGTTAAGTCTCTATATACGAGGGGGGGGTAAGCCTCCCCTCCTATCGGACGGGGACTAGAGGTCTCCTGCGCTCTCTGTGCGGAGAGTTTTGGCATTCATGCAATTCTCTGGAGAGCAATTACGGTAAGGGATCAAGTTTATACATCCTCTATGGCTTCATCCTCAAAGAAATCTCCAAACAAGAATTCTAGATCTGATTTGCTCCATACTTTTCCTTTGAGGTGTGTATCTTTGACATATACATCTAATGACATCAACTTATTCGTCTGGATATATCCATCCAGCAGATCATGAAGTGTAAGAACACCCTCATGCAGCATATCTGCACATAAGATCAATGTGTCTAGCCCCATGATTATAGGTACGGTAACTAGACACGGGATACTAAGTGGCGATTTCATCCACTTGGAAAACTCTTGTATTACAAACCGATTTACCCCTATTGCTGAGAAAGATCTATCTGTGGTTACTATAATTGGGTAGACCTTTGACACCAGGTCTATATCTGGGTCTATATCTCTCACCAGATCTTTAGTAAAGATACGATCTATGTTATACAATAATTGCCCAGCACCCTTTTTCTTCTTATCATATCTACATATCCTATCACAAATTCCCTCTTTAATACGGCTGATGTCATCCGAGTATTTAATGCTATCACCTAGGGTAATATCCTTATATTCAAACAAGAATAAGCAATCCCCGATACGTAAGTATAAATCAGGTTCTGCCGTAATTCCTTGCTGTCGGAAATCTTCCCCGGCTAATATTAAAGCATTCAGATTCTCATTATAGATCTGCCTGATTAGTCTCAAGAAAAGATGCGATTCAGAAAAATCCTGAGCTAGACAAGTGCTAAAGTTTGGATAGTTTTCGTACCTAGATGATGTCGCCTCCAAGGCTTTAAAGAAATCAAATCTCATCCCTTGGTAAAACTTATCAACCAAGAAATTTGCATTGATAAGGAGATAAGTGTCTGGGCTTACTTTTAACAAGAAGTGATCTCTAAAGTACTGCAAGGCATTATGTCCTTCCCATAGGTTGCCACAGTCTTCGATATTAATTATATACTGATCAAAGAAAGAAGAAAGATCCCCCAAGGTACCTTTAGGTAATCTAATATACGGATTATCAATATTCTCAATAGAAGCCTCTAAGAATCCAAATAGCTTCAAAAGATATCCTTTCCAGTGGCTCACAGCTCTCTGTGCACAAAAGGTCTTCAAGTCTTCTGAATATGTAGGACTCTGCTCACAGAAATCAAAAAAACACCAGGCCTTATAGAATTGGACTATAAAGTCTTTATACTGTTTGAATTCTACAATTGGTAAGTCAATAAGCATATAAATATCAATATTTTCCCAAGAAGGCTTAGATACCGCCCTTATTCCCTTTTGTTGTTCATCTATCCAGCGTTGATTACAATAAATCATAGCTTTAAAAACAGCTTCATACTCATCTTGACAGATCAAAAGTTCACTATCGTCTGGAGCATAGTGAGTAAAGTTTTGCAAGGCTAAGCCCATAAACAATATACATCCAGTATTATCTATATAGTTAATTTGATAGTTAGATCGTAATTGTCGATCCATAAATTTGCGAACCTTCTTCTTCGTATCTCTGTCTAGATATTTACATGTCTCATGCAGCATCTGACGTTGCTTATCACCTGAGCCAGGTGAATATATTACTCGATTATTCTGTTCAATCACAAAGTTGAGTAAAGATACAGTTGGTATATCTGCTAATAGAGAATGTATGTCTACATTATCGTAGTCATCATATATATCCTTGTAACCGATAGTAACAAAAATGTCTGGAATATTTTGCTTAGATGAACTCTTCATATGACTCTTATACATAATGAGTAAGTATATTGGGATTAAACTAATGGAGATTCAGATTCTATCATCACTTATCTATAAGTTTACCTAACTCTTACTCTTGACTCTTCTTCGACTTCTTTTATTTGCAGGTATATGTATCTTTTCATCTAGCTCAATCTTCTTTACCTCCGGATCGGCTATCTCTACTTGTGTATCCATGGCGACCGCTGGGGAGACAGTCTCTTCTGGGTCAAACTTGTCGAGAAGCCTCAGTATGCAAGTTATTTCGTTTTTTTATGACCTCTTCTTGAACAATACTTAGAGATATGTATGGTGCTTGTGGTGGAGGGCTGGGGACGCACTGCGTACGGCTGGGATAGGAGTACGTGGGGTGATACCCTCCTTGGATACTTTAGCGAGTTCAGTGATGTGTCATGTACTGCCCTCGATGGACATATGCAATATTACACCTTTTCCTCCTCATTGTCAATACCTACTCTTAGGCATCCCCCTCTTTTATACGACCTAATCGGCGAGGAGGCAGGTAGATGGGTACAAGTCGCATCCCATCTTACTAGATCTCATTCTCATTCTCTGCCGAATAAGCCCGATCAAGTTCCAGATCTGTATATGAAATATAAGCGTACGCGAATCCAACATGCCCGTCGTCCTCGAAGCTATGAACTACCACCTCTAAAGAAGTAAAGGCATCAGCAATACCTTTCACTCTCATTTTGGACGTTGCCTTACCCTCCGCCATCGTTCCATATTTATTCTCTAATCCTGACTCTATCTGCTCGAATATCTTTAGATCACCAAAGGTAAATGATATACTCCGCAGATGCCCCTTATAGAAATATAGGTGGACTGAGAGCGTGGGGCGCCTCGCATATTTAAGTCCCGTAATGGCATAGACCACCTCATCACTCCATGCTTGAGTTTCTTCTATCTCTCCGCCCTGTCGTTTGATGATTGCACGTGCCTCTGCAGGCGTTGTAACTCCAAGGGTGAAGCCACTGATGGTACGGTTGATTGGCTCCTTGCTTTGCCCATCTTGTGCGTAGGAGGGGAGGGAGAGGAGGAGAGCCAGCAGGAGGCCGAGCGTGAGGGCAAGCCTACGACTCATGGAGCGGAAGGAGGGTGAGCAGATGTTCACCATATTTATGGTTGTTTCTTTTGGTGAGCCTTCGTCCCCTACTGGCTCTGTGTATATTAATTGTGGACGAGGAGAGGGATGAATAGTGCATACCGAACTGGATGGTCACGATATGACACCCTCCTCTTTATTGGCAAAGCGGAGAAGCCCGCATCAAGGGGCGAGCCTCTCTCCCCCCACAAAGGTAGCGTTTTCGCATATAGTGAGAGGTAAGACTCCACAGAATGAGCATGTTCCCACACAAGAAAGAGAGGGGCGGTAGGAGGGCATCCACGAGCGGGGAATGACACACCCTGCGCACCCACTATACAAGACACTTAATGAGCCCTGAAGGGCTCTCGGTAAGAACGCATGTACGCTCTTACCGAGAGCGCACTTGCGTTCTTACCGAGAGCGTGAGGGCGTTCATACCGAGAGCGCAAAGGCGCTCTCGGTATGAACGTTTCAGCCCTTTCAGAATGCCCGATACAGAGGGGCTTAGAGAGGGGATGGGGGATGGTATTTGAGATCCTTCGTACCTTTGTGAAGACACACAAGTGGAGGGTATCTTCACAGAGGGCTTGCCCCTAACCGAAGAGCCCCCGACACACGCCCCGAGAGCGACGATCCCCATGCTCCTATCGCAGGCACACCGCCCGAGGATGAGGGATGAGCTCCCTGCACTCCCTATCTCAGGGGAGCTTCTCCGAAGCGATGGTTCCCCCCTTCGCTCCGCACTACACCATCACCCACCCCTTCGCTACAACCCCTATATACCCACACTACGATGACCAAAAGCAAAATACCCTACGAACGACCAGAGGTCGAGTTCTTCACGCTCCCGAGCTATCTGCATTCGATCCTCATCTCCTTCTCTGTGGAGGCTAGGCCGTAGTCCATCCCCACCCCTCTCCTCCCATACACAGGTGGGGAGAGGGGATATTCACCACTTCTTCCACAGCTTCATCCACCACCCTATCCACCATCGGGGGCTTAGCCTAGAGACTTATCCCCCGCTATGAGGAGTGTACCTCGGTGTCTCATCAGATATAGGGACAGAATAGAATCGCCCCCACAGAGCCTGCTACGACAGGTCTCTGTGGGGGCGATGATGCTAGGCTCCTAGCCCGTGTCTCTTGGATGGCGAATCCGCCACCACACGGAGGACTAGGCGAGCGAAGAGATTGTACTACTTAGCCTGAGCCGTGGAGTCGGTCTTGACCTCGGTAGCCTTACCAGAGGTATAGTGCTCGTTGAGGTACTTGATGAAGTCGTCGGTGATGTCTAGTGCCTCATCAGCGTAGAGGACATTGTCGCCTACCTGAGTGAGGATGAGCTTGTAGCGACCATCCTTGTTGTACTCCTTGAGCTTGGCACGGATCTCCTTCATCATATCCTCGAGCATGAGCTGCTGCTTCATCCCGAGCTGCTGAGTGAGCTGAGCACTGAGAGCCTCACCCTCCTGCTGCATGCGGATGATCTTCTGCTGCTCGGCCTGCTGAGCTTCAGCAGAGACGAAGGCATTGATACGCATACGACGCTCGAAGTCGGCAGCAGCCTTCTGTATAGCAGCCCCCTTGCTCTGTAGACGAGTCTGGTGCTCCAGCGCATCCTTCTCGAGAGCCGCCTTGACCTCCTGAGCGTACTTGTACTGCGAGGAGACCGAGTCCATGCGTACGAGGGCTACGGGTAGCCCCGTGGCCTGCACCTCGGCAGCAGTGGTAGGAGAGACCTTCTTCTCACCATCCTTGCAGGAGGCGAGTGAGAGCGATGTAGTCAAGGCCAGAGCAGCGAGCCCTAGGCTTACGAGACTATTCTTTGTCATAAGTAGAATGTATGAATTGTATTATTGTGTCCGGGGAGCTAGGCCTCTCGGCTGGCGATCCGCTCAGCGAGGCTCTGGTGATGCTGTGCCTCCTTATGCTGGGAGGTGTGACAGGAGATCCCACGCTGCTGCATGGCACGGCTACCCCCTACGTGGGTATTGGGGAAGCGTCCATTCTTCTTGAAGATGACCCCCACGGCTAGTAGGACTACAGCTAGGGAGACAAAGAGCAGAGAGACGATGAATAGTGGCATGCTTACTTTTTATCTTTATATTTGTTGTGGACAAAGGTACGAGTTTTCTTGGTACATAGAGCTTTATACACTCTACCTACTACCCCTGAAGGAGCTCACACGGCGTCCAAGAGAGAGTGCCCATGAGGGCCTCCAAGCACAATAAACATTCAGGAACAATGGAAATTACCGAACTGAACCCCAAGATCGTCTGGAAGTACTTCCACGAAATCACCCAAGTACCACGCCCCTCAAAGAAGGAAGGCAAGATCATCGCTTACCTTGAGAAGTTCGCCAAGGAACACGGGATCTCCTACAAGAAAGACCACGTAGGTAACATCGTCATGAGCAAGCCCGCCACCCCCGGCTATGAGGATCGTGTGAAGGTGATCCTACAGAGCCACGTGGATATGGTGTGCGAGAAGAATGCCGGTACCCAGCACGACTTCGACAACGACCCCATCCGCACGATCGTCGATGGCGAGTGGCTCCATGCCGACGGTACGACCCTCGGCGCAGACAATGGGATCGGCTGCGCTGCCCAGCTAGCTATCCTAGCCTCCAATGACATCCCCCACGGCCCACTAGAGGCCCTCTTCACCATCGACGAAGAGACGGGTATGACAGGTGCTATGGAGCTCAAGCCGGGCTTCCTAGAGGGGAAGATCCTCATCAACCTCGACAGCGAGGACGAGGGCGAGCTCTTCATCGGCTGTGCCGGTGGTATGGGTATCCTAGCAGAGTTCAAGTACGAGGCTCAGGACGCTCCTAAGGATCTCGTATGGCTACGTATCGCCGTATCAGGCCTCAAGGGTGGTCACTCCGGTGGTGAGATCCACTGCGGGCTCGGCAATGCCAACAAGATCCTCACCCGCTGCCTCTATGCCCTAGAGAAGAACGTCTGCTGGAGCCTCTCCGAGATCGGTGGTGGTAACCTCCACAACGCTATCCCCCGCGAAGCTCATGCCCTCGTAGGGGTGAAGGCTGCCGACAGAGCTAAGGTAGAGGCACTCGTCAAGCAGATCGATGCCGATGTACGCAACGAGCAGAAAGCCGTAGACCCCAACGTGCGTGTCGTCCTAGAGGAAGGCACTGCCCCCGCCAAGGTCATTGACGAGAAGACCAAGCATGCCCTCGTGCGTGCTCTCTACGCTTGCCCACATGGTGTGCTCGGTATGAGCCACGAGCTAGAGGGCCTCGTAGAGACCTCCAACAACCTCGCTTCGATTAAGCAGCGTGAGGGGGTGATCCTCGTAGAGACCAGCCAGCGTAGCTCCACCACCTCGCTGCGCAACAGCGCCGCTGAGATGGTCTCCAGCGTCTTCGAGCTAGCAGGTGCTGAGGTCAGCGTACGTGATCCCTACCCTGGATGGAAGCCCAACCCCGAGTCTGCAATCCTCAAGGCTTCGGCTGATGCCTACCGCAAGCTCTTCGGCAAGGAGGCTGCTGTCAAGGCTATCCACGCTGGGCTCGAGTGCGGTCTGATCCTAGAGGTCTACCCAGACCTAGATATGGTCTCCTTCGGCCCAACACTCCGTGACGTACACTCTCCCGCAGAGCGTATCGAGATCAAGACCGTAGACCTCTGGTGGCAGCACCTCCTAGAGGTACTCAAGGAGATCCCCGCAGCTAAGTAAGCTACTCCCCTCGCCCAGCGAGCGAGACCTAGGGATATCCCCAAGCTATGAGCCCCCCTCTTCCACTTCGGGAGAGGGGGGCTTATGCTTTTTATATGTGCTCGGGGGGAGGAGATAGCAGGAGGGGAGATCGCCTATATACAAGCGACTTACCCTGTATGCTGAGGTCATATTAGTGACGATGTAGTGATATTCATTATTTGGTTTAACTTTGCAATTAAACAAGTCAACTAATCAAGACTTCACTAGTCCCCTAACCACTGACTGAGTATGAAGAAAGAAGAAAAGACCGAGGAGGAGATCCTCCTAGCTGCCGAGGAGCTCTTCCTAGAGCAGGGCTTCGCCCAGACGACGACCGCCCAGATCGCCCAGCGTGCGGGATGCAATAGTGCGCTGGTACATTACTACTACCGTACGAAGGAGAACCTCTTCGCTCGGATCTTCGGGAGTAAGGTGGAGCTCATGCTCCAGAACATATTCAGCTTTGACCGTCAGGATGAGACCTTCGAGGAGCGTATCACGAGGCTCATCTCTGCCCACCTCTCCTTCCTGAGGGAGAACCCTCGCCTCGTCCCCTTCGTCCTCAAGGAAATCCTCTTCAGCCCAGAGCGTGCGATCCCCTATGCGCAGGAGCTTGCTCGGGCTCGAGGCGAATTCCTCCACCACCTAGAGGAGGATCTGCAGGCCGAGCGCAGGGCGGGACGGATCAGCGATGTCCGTGCCGAGGCTCTACTCAACCTCGTAGTCACGCAGAATATCTCCTTCTTCATCCTGGCAGCCTTCAAGCGAGCAGCCACAGGCCATACCCTCGAGGATGCTGACTACGAGGCGCACTGCACAGAGCTCATCACCACTGTCCTAGCTCGACTAAGACCCCAATAGCCCCCCACTATGGCACGTATCCTAACGAAGGCTCTTGCCCTAGCCCTCCTCACGCTCCTCATCCCCCGAGCAGGCTCCGCACAGGAGCTCACCCTAGAGGAATGCTGGAGACAGGCCGAGGCGCACTACCCCCTGAGCCGGCAATATGCCCTCATCGAGCAGACTAAGGACTACAGCCTCTCCAACGCCAGCAAGCGTTACCTCCCCCAGCTCAGCCTGACAGCCAAGGCCTCCTACCAGTCGGAGGTCACCAAGATCCCCTTGGACTTCACCACCCTAGGCCTACCGATCACCCTCCCCGAGGTACAGCGTGACCAGTATGGGGCTACGATAGACGTCAGCCAGCTCCTCTGGGATGGGGGCAGGACAGCCGCCGCCCGCTCCATGATCCGCTCCGAGGCCGAGGTGAGCCGTGCCGAGACAGATGTCTCCCTCTATGCCCTGAGGCGAAGGGTGAGCGAGATCTACTTCGCCCTGCTCCTCATCTCAGAGCAACAGAGCTACAACGACCTCTTCCACGAGGAGATCCTACGCACGAAGCACAAGGTGGAGACCCTTATCCGTGGCGGTGTCGCTACCTCCACCGACCTAGACGCTGTGGAGGCAGATCGAATCCGCTCCGAGCGTACCCGTAGTGAGTACCTAGCCCTGCGCCGTAGCTACCTCGGGGCACTTAGCCTCCTCATGGGTGATACGCTCTCTGATAGTACCAAGCTCTGCTTCCCCACAGCAGAGATAGCCGAGCAGAGGCATAAGACTCGCCCTGAGCTCGATGTACTCGACCGACAGACCCAGGCACTGGATGCTCGGCGCAGAGAGCTAGCCACCTCCCTACTCCCCACACTCGGGCTCTTCGCCCAAGGGGGCTATGCTCGCCCCGGGCTCAACTTCCTAGACCGAGACTTCGCCCCCTACTACATCGTCGGAGCCCGTCTCTCGTGGTCATTAGGAAGCCTCTATACGCACCGCAACAATCAGCGCCTACTCTCCACCCAGGAGCGTAGTCTCCAGCTAAAGCGTGAAGCCTTCACCACAAACCAGCAGATAGAGATAACCCACAAGAGAGGTGCGCTGGAGAAGGTACGGACACAGCTCCACTATGACGATGAGCTAATCGCCCTTCGTCGGCGTATCTACAGCAGTTCAGTAGCCAAGATGGAGCATGGCACACTCTCGGGGGCAGACCTCATGCGTGACCTAACCCAAGTCCGTCTAGCTGAGCAGGAGAAAATCCTACACCAAGTACAGTATCTACAGCTCTTGTACGACCTTCGCTGGCTCTCGGGAGCATAGTATCCACCCCGTTTCATACCCTTCGTCCCTCACGCATTCCCTTCCTTGGTGATGTGTCTCCCTTCGCACCCAATACCCTAGGGTAGACATTCCTCTCACGAGCCCCACGAGCCCATACTATATCCTCAAGTAACGACAACGACCCCATGAATAGACTTCTGTCACTAGTCCCCATCCTCGGCTTACTGCTCCCCATCACTGCCTGCTCGGGGAGGAACAACGAATATGACGCTACAGGTACCTTCGAGGCAACCGAGGTTACCATATCTGCCAATGCCACGGGCGAGCTCCTCAGCCTTCGCCTACAGGAGGGTGACACCCTCAAGGCAGGTGTCCCCGTAGGTCTCATCGACACCACCCAGCTACACCTGGGGAAGATGCAGCTCTACTCCTCCATCCATGCCCTCGGAGGCAGACGCTCCAACGTACCCGTACAGATTGCTTCCCTACGGGAGCAGATAGCCGTACAGCGACGGGAGCTCGCCCGCTTCACGGAGCTACAGCGTGCAGGCGCAGCGACAACCAAGCAGGTCGATGACCTCACCGCTCAGCTCGCCGTACTCGAGCGCCAGCTCTCTGCACAGACCGACGCCCTCGGCCGAGGGAACCAAGGCCTGAGCGACGAAGCCGCCACCCTCAGCATACAAGTACAGCAGGTCGAGGATGAGATCAGGAAGTCCGTCCTCACGAGCCCCATTGATGGCGTCGTACTCGCCAAGTATGCCGAGGCAGGAGAGCTAGCGGTACGAGGACGTGCTCTCTTTCGGGTAGCCGATCTCAGGCAAGTGTACCTCAGAGCCTACGTAGATGCCAGCCAACTGGCTCAGCTCCGACTAGGGCAGGAGGTCTCCGTCTATGCCGATGCAGGCAAGGGCGAGCGTAGGCAGTACAAGGGACGTCTCTGCTGGATCTCTGACAAGGCAGAGTTCACCCCGAAGACCATCCAGACACGTGACGAGCGTGCCAACCTCGTCTATGCCATCAAGGTCTCCGTAGCCAATGATGGACTGATCAAGCTAGGGATGTATGCAGAGGTACGCTTCTGATCACCAAGAGCCCAGCATCGTGATCGAGGGGCTAGCGAAGAGCTTCGGCCAGCTAGAGGCCGTACATCCGCTCTCGCTCTCTATCGGTCAGGGCGAACTCTTTGGGCTCATCGGCCCCGATGGTGCAGGCAAGACCACCCTCCTGCGCATGCTCACCTCTCTCCTACTGCCGACAGCGGGAGGAGCGAGGGTAGAGGGACTAGATGTGGTGCGTGACTACCGTGCCCTCCGCCGTATCCTCGGCTATATGCCGGGGCGTTTCTCCCTATATCAAGATCTGACCGTACGGGAGAACCTCGAGTTCTTCGCCTCTGTCTTCGCCACGACCGTGGAGGAGGGCTACAGCCTCATCCGAGACATCTATGGGCAGATTGAGCGCTTCGAGGGGCGACGGGCAGGCAAGCTCTCGGGGGGTATGAAGCAGAAGCTAGCCCTATCGTGTGCCCTGATCCACCGCCCACGGGTGCTCTTCCTCGACGAGCCGACGACAGGGGTAGACCCTGTGTCCCGTAGGGAGTTCTGGGAGATGCTCCAGAGGCTCCGTGCGCAGGGGCTCACGATCATGGTCTCCACTCCCTATATGGACGAGGCCTCTCGCTGTGGACGCATTGCCCTCATGCAGTCCGGACATATCCTGCAGGTGGATAGCCCCGAGGGGATCAAGGCGAGCTACCCATACACCCTCTGGGCTGTACGTAGTGAGCGTATGATCCCCCTACTCCGAGACCTAAGAGAGAGCCCCGAGGTAGAGACCGCCTACTCCTTTGGCGAGAGCTACCACGTCACACTGCGTGCAGGAAGCCAAGGGGTAGAGGCTCTACGCACCTCCCTGCATCGTGCAGGGCATACCAGCGTATCTATAGAGCAGATTAGCCCCTCGGTGGAGGACTGCTTCATGGCTTTACATCCGAGTGCATCATGAGCGAACTTAGAGAAACAATGGGCGAGGAGGTGATCGTAGCCCGAGATCTACACAAGAGCTTTGGCGACTTCCATGCCGTCGATGGGATTAGCTTCGAGGTCAAGAGGGGCGAGATCTTTGGCTTCCTCGGGGCCAATGGTGCGGGCAAGACGACGGCTATGCGTATGCTCACGGGACTGAGTAAGCCAACCTCTGGCCAGGGGCGTGTGGCGGGCTACGACATCACCCGTGAAGTCGAGCAGGTGAAGAAGCACATCGGCTATATGAGCCAGCGCTTCTCCCTCTATGAGGATCTGCGTGTGTGGGAGAACCTTCGCCTCTATGGGGGTATTTATGGTATGTCTCAGCAGCTCATACGTGAGCGGACAGAGCAGCTCCTAACGAGTCTTAGTTTCGAGGCTAGGCGAGATACCCTCGTGCGAGACCTCCCTCTGGGTTGGCGACAGAAGCTCGCCTTCTCCGTAGCGGTCTTCCATGAGCCCGAGGTGGTCTTCCTCGATGAACCTACGGGAGGTGTCGATCCTGTGACCCGAAGGCAGTTTTGGGAGCTCATCTATGCTGCTAGCCAGAGGGGGATCACCGTCTTCGTCACCACGCACTACATGGATGAGGCGGAGTACTGCGATCGGGTATCTATCATGGTCGATGGGCGTATTGATGCCCTGGACAGCCCAAGAGCACTTAGGGAGGCCTATGGGGGCTCCTCTATGGAAGAAGTCTTCCAGCGTCTAGCCCGTGGGGCTACTCGCTCAGACAGCTAAGAGCCCTACCCAGACCCTAATCAGATAAGACAATGAAGCAGTTCCTAGCCTTTGTCCTCAAGGAGTTCAAGCACATAGCCCGAGACCGCTGGACACTCCTCATCCTACTAGGGATCCCCATAGCGCAGATCCTGCTCTTTGGGTTCGCCATCACCACTGAGGTGCGTAGTACCCCCGTCGCCGTCTATCGCCCCTCGGGGCAGACCGAGCGAGAGATCATTGCCCAGCTAGATGCCAGCCCCTACTTCGTCGTGACTCATGAGGTAGAGAGTCCGAGGGAGGTGGATAGCCTCTTCCGTGGCGGAGCGATAAGGCTCGCTATAGCCTTCTCCCCTGAGTTCGATAGTGACCTTCATCAGACGGGAGAGGCTAAGATCCAGCTCATCGCCGACGGCTCAGACCCCAACCAAGCTCGTACCATCGTCGGCTATGCCACAGCCGTCCTCTCCTCCTACCAAGAGCGTCTACTCAAGGAGCACCGAGCACCCGTACTCATCCAAGCCGAGACCCGTATGCTCTACAATCCTCAGGCGAAGAGTGCCTACCACTTCGTCCCCGGGGTGATGGGTATCATCCTCACGCTCATCTGCGCGATGATGACGGCTATCGCTATTGTGCGAGAGCGAGAGATGGGCACCATGGAGGTCTTGCTGGCCTCTCCTATACGCCCCCTCTACATCATCCTTGCCAAGGCTGTACCCTACTTCGCCCTCTCGCTGGTGGATCTCATCAGCATCTTGCTCCTCTCGGCCTTTGTCCTCGACGTACCTATCGAGGGGAGTCTCTTCCTACTCTTCGGGGTATCGATGCTCTATATCCTCCTTGCCCTATCCCTAGGGCTCATGATCTCCACCCTTGTGGAGAGTCAGGTCGCAGCCATGCTCTCCTCGGGGATGGCGCTGATGGCTCCGACGATGATCTTCTCGGGGCTGATGTTCCCCATCGAGAGCATGCCCGTCGTCCTGCAGTTGGTATCGACACTCATGCCTGCACGCTGGTACATCGCTGCTATGCGCAAGATTATGATCCAAGGGGCAGGCCTCGTGCATGTCGAGACGGAGATCCTAGCCCTCACACTAATGACGAGTGTGCTCATCCTCGTGAGCCTATATAAGTTTAAGACCCGACTATAATAAAGCACCATGCTACGCTATCTACTGGAGAAGGAGTTCAAGCAGATCCTACGTCATCGCTTCCTCCCACGTGTCATCCTCTTCATGCCGCTCATGATGCTCGGAGTCCTACCCTTCGCTGCCAACCAAGAGGTCAAGGAGGTGCGTGTGGCAGTCCTAGACAACGACTACAGCACGACCAGCCGAAGGCTCATCGAGAAGGTCAAAGGTTCGGGCTACTTCCAGCTCGTCGCCCTCCCCAAGAGCTACCAAGAGGCACTCCAAGGGGTGGAGGCAGGGGAGACAGACATCATACTAGAGCTCTCACGTGACCTAGAGAAAACGATTGTGCGAGGAGAGGGAAGCCAAGTCTTACTCGCTGCCAATGCCGTCAATGGCACCCGTGGTATCCTTGGCTCTACCTATCTCTCCAGCGTGCTGCATGACTATGCCTCAGAGCTGAGGCAGGCAGGTGTAGGGAGCGCAGAGCGAGGAGCGTACACAGCCCTCCCTACGTTCACCCTACAGAGCCAGTATCGGTTCAATCCCGATCTGGATTATAAAGCCTTTATGGTACCGGGCTTGATGGTGATGCTTCTGACGATGCTCACGGGCTTCCTCCCCGCCCTAAATATCGTCGGGGAGAAGGAGACGGGGACGATCGAGCAGATGAATGTGAGCCCCGTCCGTCCCTGGACGCTGATCCTAAGTAAGCTCATCCCCTACTGGACACTCGGGCTCTTCGTCCTCATGCTGGCTATGGGCTTGGCAGCAACACTCTTTGGGCTTACCCCTGCAGGAGGGGTGGGCAATATCCTTGCCTTCACCCTGCTGTACCTGCTGGTGATGTCGGGACTGGGGATCTGTGTGTCGAATATTGCAGGGACGATGCAGCAGGCGATGTTCGTCATGTACTTCTTCATGATGATCTTCTTCCTGATGAGTGGACTCTTCACCCCCATCACAAGTATGCCCCAGTGGGCACAGATGCTGACCTACCTCAATCCCCTACGCTACTTCGTCCAAGCGATGCGAAGTATTTACCTCAAGGGTAGTGGACTCATGGATCTACTGCCACAGCTCGGCGCACTCGTCGCCTATGCCCTAGCCTCCTGCTCCCTAGCCCTCCTCTCCTATCGCAAGAGGAGCTAAGCAAATGCCTCTGCTCACCTAGATCGTATAGGCAAGCACTCCCCTCTCCCCCAGCTAAGGACTAGAAACGACATAGCCCTCGGAGATGGCTCTCCGAGGGCTATGCCCTATTATGGTTTGTAGGCCTAGAGCTCTACCGTGTAGGTGACGACATCACCTGACTGAGGATAGAAGCCTCGTAGGACGAGGATCGAGCCCGAGCGACGTCCCGTGGTCTTACCCTTGGCGGGGGAGATGGACTTATTGAGGTCGGCGACACTACGTAGGGGGTTGTCGTTAGCCGTGAGGAGGATGAACCCCTCGCGTATCCCCGCATTCTTCAGGGCTCCTGAGCGAAGTGACTCGACGACCAGCCCATAGGATAGCCCGTAGGAACGGCGAGCATCAGCCTCTAGCGGGCGAAGCGTAGCCCCGAGTCGTGCATCCACCGAAGAGGACTGCTGCTTGAGGATGGAGGAGCCTCCCTCCATATTGCGAAGCGTTACCTTGAAGGTCTTCTCAGCCCCCTTGCGGTTCACCTGCACATCGATCTTATCCCCAGGACGGAAGCGAGAGAGCTGCTCCTGCAGCTGCCCAAAGCTCGAGACCTTGTGCCCGGCGATGGCCGTGATCACATCACCCTTCTCAATACCTGCGGCGAGGGCTGCACTGATCTCTGCGAAATCAGCGACGTAGAAGCCTTCATTGACCTTGAGCCCTTCCTTCTGCACCAATTCTGAGGTTACTTCGCTCCCTACAACCCCGAGGACACCACGCTGTACGGTACCATACTTCTTGATGTCGGAGACGACCTTGGCTGCGATATTGATGGGCACGGCGAAGGAGTAGCCGGCATAGTTGCCCGTCTGCGAATAGATCATCGTGTTGATCCCGATGAGCTCCCCAGCAGCATTGACCAGAGCGCCACCACTATTACCGGGATTGACCGCTGCATCGGTCTGGATGAAGGCACTTACCTCCAGCTGGTCACCAGCGGAAGCCGTAGAACGAGACTTCGCACTCACGATCCCAGCCGTGACGGTGCTGGTGAGGTTGAAGGGGTTCCCTACAGCCAGTACCCATTCCCCGAGGCGGAGGTTATCCGAGTTGCCGAAGGGGATCGTAGGGAAGTCCTTCCCCTCGATCTTCAGTAGGGCAATATCAGAGCCTGCGTCGGCACCGACGAGCTTGGCCGTGAAGGTGCGATTGTCATTCAGCGTCACCTTGATATCCTCTCCGCCCTCTACGACGTGGTTATTGGTCATGATGTAGCCATCGTTGCTGATGATCACACCTGAGCCATAGCCCACGACGGGCTGACTGCGACGGCTATTATTGCGAGGGTCTCCACCGAAGAAGAACTCGAAGGGATCCATCATCTGCTGCTCCACACGCTGCTCCTTCTGCACCTTGATGTGCACCACCGCCTTGACCGAAGCCTCAGCAGCAGGAGTCAGATCTGGAGCTGATCCTAGTGGACGCTGTCCCAGCGAGAGGGCTGCATTCTGGAAGCCATATTCCTCCGCAGAGAGTGTAGCCTCCGTACCCGTTATCTCCGAGGAAGCCCTCCCCGAGGGCTTACCATTCGCTATCACATGCACCGTCGTAGCGGAGGCTACGACACTCACAGCTACTAGTCCTAGTGTAGCTGCGACATTTTTCCATACTTTGCTCATTACAATACGAGATTATATGTCCTGTTTATCATCTTGCTGAGAGGGGTAAGGTCTAGCCTCACGAGCAGTCACGCCTGTATAACGTACCTCACAGCAGCTAGTGTATATAGTTTTACTACACTTATACTCTATAGGAGACAAAGAATGTGCCAAAGTTTAATAGTTTGTCACACCATCCTCTCCTTTCCCCTCCTTATGACACAAATGCATAACTCTAGGGGAAAGGTCTACAGAGTACCGATACAGCCACCTCTAGTCCCTATAGGAGCAGTTCCTCCTGCGAAGAGCTACGATAGGACAAGCAAGGCCTACAGAGAGCAAGGCATAGGGGTGCAGTGTAGGTGAAGTATACAAGGTAGTAGTCTCATAGCAAGAGAGAGAAGCGCCCGAAGAACTAAGTCAGGCTAGAGATGCCATAACGGCATAGAAGGCATTGGGGGAGGTATAAAAAATCAGCGAGCAAGGAAGACCCTGCTCGCTGATATCGTATTAGTAATTTACTGACCTCAAGAGGTCTGTAAGAAGTGGAGAATAACGGATTCGAACCGTTGACCCCCTGCGTGCAAAGCAGGTGCTC
>ERZ773077.1008-NODE-1008-length-20199-cov-3.232377_pt1 | contig 20199 bp, 12 predicted proteins | sample MGYA00580612_ERZ773077 | MGnify/ENA primary metagenome ERZ773077 (study PRJEB29015, sample SAMEA2737971) | human oral metagenome | biome: human oral; feature: human-associated habitat; material: dental | place: China | collected 2021 ...
CAGCTCGACCCGGCGCAATGCCCGGTAATTCTCGACCCGCAGCGACTCGATACGGGGAATGCCTGCTTGTGTTTCAGGGCTGGTTTTCGCGTTCATCACCATATCGTCATTTTGCTCCCGTCATCCCGTTCCCCCAGCTCATGCCGCAGACGCCTCCTGCGGTAACGCTTCCAGGCCCCGCCGGTAGGTTCGCTCAAACACAACATCCCCCAGCCAGCGCTTGAACCTCGAGTTCTGGCTGAACAGCCTGTACAGCTCGGTGTGGTCGGACAGCATGTCCAGCACCACCCGTGACAACGCATTGTCACTCTCGAGTCTGGCGTTCTGCTGGTCAGAATATGCCTGGGCATTCTGATAGGCCTTGTCCTGTGCCACCCGGGCCGGAATTTCCTCGGTAATGACCTTCAGAATCTTGTCTTCATCCTTCCAGTCAATGTCACCGAACAGGTCATTGAACGCCTTGACGATGGCCGACAGCCGTTCGATCTCAGGATCAGCCTTCGCCCCCGCAGACGCCAACGGGACCGGGCTCACCACGGCATCTGCATCCTCCAGGACCATGCTCAGGGTATCCCGTGCCTCGACCCGGTAGCTGTCCATGTTGATGGCGTCGAGCACGCCTGCCGAAAGGTCAGCCTCCTGCGGCGCTGGCAGCTTGGGAATCAGAAAGTTCAGAAAGATCGACAGCTTCTCCCACTCCGCGTGACCATAGGTCAGGATCGAACCCAAAAAGCCGTAGCTGCGCAGAAACGCCTTTGCCTTGCCCTTGAACGCCACCTGTCCGTCTTCATCCAGGGACTTCATGTACACAGCCACACAGCTGTCCAGAATGGGGTCAAGCCGGTCCCGGTTGCTTCCCCCCAGGAACAGACGCACCAGCTCCTCGACCTGCTCCCAGCTGTACACCTGCGGCTCATCCAGCTCCGCCTTCAGGTCATGCAGCCGGTTCGGGTCGGTTTCGCCTTCCTGTATGGTGGCACGGTAGTAGTCCTGAAACGCCGCTCTCACGGCTTCTGCGTTTCCGGCGAAGTCCAGCACGAAGGTATCGTGCTTGTCAGGGTGCGCGCGATTCAGGCGCGACAGCGTCTGAACAGCCAGCACACCTGCCAGCGGCTTGTCCACGTACATCGTGTGCAGCAGTGGCTCATCAAAACCGGTTACATACTTGTTGGCCACGATCAGGAAACGGTACCTGTCATCCTTGAACATGGTGGGGATATCCTTGCCCGGGAAGCCGTTCAGGTCGCTTTCGGTCTTCTTTTCCCCCGCAATCTCGAAGTCCCCCGAAAAAGCGACTATCGCCTCATAGGGACGGTTGAGCCTCTTCAAACATGCGGATATCTCCCGGAAGTAGTCAATCGCCCGCGCGATGCCATTGCAAACCACCATCGCCCGTGCCCTGCCACCTATCTTGCCCTTGCGGTCCACGTTCTCGACAAAGTGATCCACCATGATCTCCGCCTTGCGGCGGATAGCCGTCTCATGCGACTCGACAAAGTGACGGATCTTCTTCAGTGCCTTCGACTTGTCGAAGTCCGGATCATCCTCCACCGTCTTGGCCACATGATAGAAACTGTCTATGGGCGTATAGTTCTCCATCACGTCCCGGATGAACCCCTCCTGAATCGCCTGCTTGGTGGGATAGGTCAGCTCCTCCGGAGAGCGGAAGGTCACCTGGTCGCCCTCCACTGTTCGCTCACCAAACAGTTCCAGCGTCCGGTTCTTTGGCGTCGCGGTAAAGGCGTAGTAGCTGGCGTTCGAGAGCATCCTGCGTGACTCGATCCGCCGCTCGATCTCCGCATTCACCGCGTCCTGTACCGCATTTTCTTCCACCTCATCTGCACCCGCCTTGCCAGAAAGGGCGGCGTGCATTTTGGCTGTGGTCTTCCCTCCCTGGCTGGAATGGGCCTCATCGATCAGCAGAGCAAACCGCCTGTCCGACAGGTCCCCCAGCTCATCGAGAATGAACGGAAACTTCTGTACCGTGGTGGCGATGATCTTCTTGCCGCGCTTGAGGTACTCACGCAGGCTCCTGGCGTCATCCGAATGCGCAAAAACTGAATCCACATTGGCATACCCCTTGATCGTGCGCGTGATTTGCGAGTCAAGCGCCCTGCGGTCGGTAATGACAATGACGGAGTCGAACATTGCCGCTGTCGGATCGTCTGCCTTGCGCAGCTCGACCAGCTGGTAAGCAAGCCACGCGATGGTATTGCTCTTGCCACTGCCCGCCGAATGCTGGATGAGGTAGCGCTTGCCCACCCCCTCGGCACGGGAGCGCCGCAGCAGCGCCCGGACAGAGCGAAGCTGATGAAAGCGGGGGAACACTGCCCTGCGGGTCTTGCGCTGCCGGCCGTTGCTATCGCGCTCGACCTCTTCCACCACCTGGGCAAAGCTCTCGACAATGTTGGCCAGCGACTCCTTGCGCAAGACCTCCTTCCACAGGTACTCGGTTTTCAGGCCATCCGGGTTGACAGGGTTGCCGGCCCCACCATCGACGCCCTGGTTGAACGGCAGGAACCACGACGCCCTGCCCTTCAGCTCGGTGCAAAAACGCACCTCAGCATCGTCCACTGCCATGTGTGCCACGCAGCGTCCCGGCTGGAACAGCAGTTCCTTCGGGTTGCGCGTGGTCTGATACTGGACGATGGCATCGGCCACCGTCTGCCTGGTCAGCGAATTCTTCAACTCCAGGGTCAGCACCGGCAGGCCGTTGATGAAGATCACCAGGTCCAGCTCGTTGCCCGAATCGTTGCTGTAGCGTACCTGCCGCGTCACACTGAAGATGTTCCGTTTGAAGGCATCCGCTGCGGCGTCATTACCCGGCGTAGGCAGCAGCCTGTACAGATCGACGTGTACCGGCCCGTGGCTCACCCCCTTGCGCAGCACATCGACCACCCCACGCTTGGTGATCTCGCCCTGCAACCGGTGCAGAAACTGGGTGCGCCTGACGCCATCCGCTTCCAGTTCCAGCGTATCGACCGCTCTGGGCTGGGTAGAACGAAGGAAGGCGAGCAGCTGCACCACATCCAGCGCCACATCGCGGTTGTAGTCACTCGCCCGGCCCAGCACGTATCCACCCGGTGCATACACGGCCTGCGGCTCCTGCGCCCCATTCGCCTGAACAGGCGGATGTTCACTGATCCCCGCCAGATGACGCACGATCAGTTGTTCAAGGCCCAGTTCACTGGTATCGGTTGGTTTCATATGCTCTCCGGAAGACAGGCAATGGCTTTGGGCGATGGCACCTTGTCTTTCAGTTTCTTCGTCAAATTCCCGGCTACATCCCAGTAGCGCAACAGACGGATGAGGATGTGGGAGCACCCGACCTGTGCAACCAGCGGTTGCACTTTTGCACTGGCCAGCTTCTTGTTGAGCGCGCGCAGACCCTTATACAGTGCGGACCGGATGCCCACCTTGACCCCGACCAGCAAGGCCATGTGGCCCTTTACCTTGGAAATTTCTCGCACCAACGGTGCGAGTTTTCTGCAGTTGCTGTTGTTACGCGTCGTCATCGCCCTCCTCCTCATCGGGTTCGACCTCATCATCGCCCAGCGCAGCAAGGTCGTCATCACTGACGACATCATCCGGTTCGGGCTGCCAGCCGCGCACATCCACCTGACCGGTAACGACATCAAAGATCAGACGGTCGCGGTATTCGCGGATCAGCTTGATTTCTTCCTCAACGTTTGAAACAGCGTGTTCAATAGGGGCAAGCGTATCCGATACATATCTCACAATTCTGTCCTGTTCATCTCTCTCGGGAACAGGAAACCTAAGCCGTTTTATATCCCCAGACGCGAGGTGTTTGACCGTCGTGGAAAGCGTCATATCATTAATAAATTTAAGGGCTTTCGGCAACACCAGTTCTAGGTATGCTGTGGAAACTCTCGCTCTCGGGCGCAGACAGCACATCCGCTGATTCAACAAAGCCCGCGCCCCCTTCCATCGAGCAACATTAAAGTCTCCATCCATACCAATAATGAGATCTCCATTCTCGACCACAGCCTCGTCTACCTCTGGACCATTGTACTTAACTTCGGTTTCTGTTCGCCTAAGATCACGTATACGAATGAGTGGATAACCAACAACCGAGCCAAATCGTTCAGAATCAAATGGATAGCCATTAACAACCTGAACTAAAGATCCAATATGGATATTATCCCAATGCTCCGGAACATCGCCCAGCCATTCGATGCCGGAAGGCTTGAGCCTGACCGAGGCATCAAGACCGCGCGTGACGGCGTGATCGATGACGCGCAGCTTCTGTTCGGTCAGCAGCCCGATAAGCTCACGCTTGGCTTTGATTAATCGGGCAATACGCGCATCCTGATCGCGCAGGTAGGCAACGATCTGATCCTGTTCCGCAAGAGGGGGAACCAGCGCAGGCATCTGCTTGAACTCGTCCCAATAAAGCCGATTTCGGTCAGCAACAATCCCCCGTGAATACTTATTCACCTCTCGCATATAAGCATCGGTGCGAAACAGGTAGCTGTAGTAAGTGCTATTTACCAGTTCGAATGGCCGCACGACCACATATGCCGGACTGACAAGACCATCAACCGGCGCAGTACCCACAGCCCCCTGCCACATGCGCATCATGTTGTATGCAATGTCACCCTTCGCGGCACGTTTGTACTTTTCCTTTTGGCTCATCATCTGTTTGCGTTTCAGGTTTTCCATGTCACGCACACGAACGCCTGTCCTCAAGGACACTTCCAGAATCGGAAGATCTGGAAACCCGGTTTCAACACGATGAGCAAAAAGTCGGCCATTACGCAGAACCTGCCAGTCATCCGGAACACGAGGAGCCCACGGCACCCCAGAGTCACGATACGCCGGATATACAACCTTCGTATTCACGACGCATCCCCCACAATCTTCCGCAGCAGCCCATCCGTCCGCTCAGTCAGCGCCAGAATGTCTGCCCGAATCTCCTCAAGCGAACGCAGCGGCGCCGGTTTATAGAAGTACCGGGCAAACGAGATTTCGTAGCCAATCTGGGTCTTGTCCATGGCAATCCAGGCATCCGCAGCATGCGGCAGCACTTCGCGCTCGAAGAAGGCTTCGATGCCGCCCGGCTCCTTCAGGGGTACCTGCTCCGTATCACGCAGATCACTGTCCGGTTCATACTCGAGCATGAAGCGATCCTTGCCCACGACTTCCAGATACGCGCCGTCATAGCCGGGTTCGAAGTAGTCATCCTTGCGCAGCCTGCTGCGCCTGGCCACCACCGGCACGGCCTCTTCATCACGCCAGCTCACAGCCCGGAAGATCGCTTTCCGGTCCGTTGCGCCTGGCTTCTTGCCGTGCGTTTTCATCACCTCATCAAACCGCTCGCGGAACAGGTTATGGTCATCGAACACGCCATCGCCCAGTTCCCGCTGGGCCAGTCGCGCCAGGTCATACAGGGTACGGTCACGCTGCCAGCTGTCCGCATCCAGCAGCTTCTTGCGCCGTTTCTCGGGCACACCCTTTCCAGCTGGGGCACCATCCTCGGCACTGTCATCGTCATCCTCGTCACCGTCGCCCTTCAGCCAGGCATCGATCTCCGGCTTCAGTTTGGGAAATTCGGTATACAGCCGGTCACCGTATCGGGCATACAGCTCCTCACGCAGCGCCTCATCACCCGACGCAAACCGCAGCGGCCGGATACGCTCGTCCGCAAGCTGGCTCTTGAGCCGAAGGGGACGTTCCACGGTGATCTTCCAGTAGCCAAAGTCCCGTGTATCGAACCACCTGGACTCCGCCGTCTCCTGCTGCCCTTCCAGATACAGATCCAGAATGCGCTGGATATCTGCCTCCGCCAGCTCGCAGTTCTTCCTGCCAAGGTTGCGGCGCAGTGGCGCATACCACTGGCTGGCATCGATCAGCTGCACCTTGCCCTTGCGATGCTCGGGCTTCCGGTTTGCCAGCACCCAGATGTACGTGGCAATACCCGTGTTGTAGAAAATGTTGAGGGGCAGTGCAATGATGGCTTCCAGCCAGTCGTTCTCCAGCAGCCAGCGCCGGATGTTGCTTTCGCCCTGTCCGGCATCTCCCGTGAACAGGGCCGAGCCGTTATGCACCAGCGCAATGCGGCTGCCCAGTGGGGTTTGGTGCTTCATTTTCTGCAGCTTGTTCACCAGGAACATCAGCTGCCCGTCGCTGGAACGGGTCATCAGCCTGAACTCGGCATCACCACCATGCGACACGACGAAGCGGGGGTCGTTGAACCCGGCCTTGCCCCCCATCCGTTCCAGATCGGTCTTCCAGCTTTTGCCATAGGGCGGATTGGAGAGCATGAAGTCGAACTCACGGTCGCTGAACTGGTCAGCCGACAGCGTCGACTTGTCTGCTCCGCCCACAATGTTCTCGGCCTGCGCCCCCTCCCCCTTCAACAGGAGGTCGGCCTTGCACATGGCGTAGGTTTCATCGTTGATCTCCTGCCCAAACAGGTGAATGGAAACCTCCTTGCCGCGCGCCTCGGCCAGTTCCAGCAGTGTCTCCTCGGCCACTGTCAGCATGCCGCCCGTTCCGCAGGCTCCATCGTAAAGTGAGTAGGTACTGGATTCGATCCGGTCAGCCACCGGCAGGAACAGCAGCCGTGCCATGAGCTTCACAACATCCCGTGGGGTGAAGTGCTCGCCTGCCTCTTCGTTGTTCTCCTCGTTGAACCGGCGGATAAGCTCTTCGAACACCGTACCCATACCATGGTTGTCCAGCGCAGGCAGCCGGATACGGCCCTCGGCATCCCTGACCGGCAGGGGTGCGTCGTCGGCCTTCCGGACGAGCCGGGATGGCCACCAGATCGCCCTGCCGATGTCATAGGACAGGGCCGGCACGAGCAGCGAACGCACGACGAAGGTGTCGAGCAGGACGCCGAAGGCGACGATGAAGGCGAGCTGAGCGAGGAAGAGGATCGGAATCACGGCCAAGGACGCGAAGGTCGCAGCCAGCACCATGCCCGCCGAGGTGATGACCCCCGCCGTGATGGTGAGCCCTCGCAGAATTCCCTCACGAGTGCCGTGCTCGATCGCCTCCTCTCGCACTCGGGTCATCAGGAAGATGTTGTAGTCGATGCCCAGGGCGACGAGGAAGACGAAGCCGTACAACGGCACCGCGGGATCGGCGCCCGGGAAGTGCAGAAGGTGGTTGAACACGACGGCGGAGACCCCCATGGCAGTGCCGAACGAGATCACCGTGGTCGCGATGAGCAGCACCGGTGCGACAACGGAGCGCAGCAGCGCAATGAGGATGAGCAGGATGACGACGAGGATGATCGGAATGATGAGGTTGCGGTCATGAATCGCAGCCCTGTTGGTGTCCACGGCCGTGGCCGTCACGCCCCCGACCAGTGCGCCCGGAGCCTCCTGGGAGAGCTCGGCGCGCAGATCGCGCACCGTATCGCCCGCGGCCTGAGAGTCCGCCGCATCGACCAGCGTGCCCTGAATGAGAACGCGGCCATCCACAACGGTGGGCGCGGGTGCGGGAGTTCCGGGCGGCCCGTAGGCGGTGATGCCGTCCTCGGTGACCGGCGCCGAACCGCTGGGCGAGTCGGCGGAGGTCACGCTCACCCCGTCGATCCCGGGGCTGGCGAGCAGCACGTCGGAAACCGCTTGAAGCTGCTCCTCACCTGCCACCACCCTCACGGGACTGCCGGACCCTCCCGGGAAGTGCTCGCCCAGTGCGACCTGTCCCTCGCGCGCCTGAGAGGCGCCCAGGACCAGATCCGAGGAGGGCACGCCGTCGGCCTTGAGCTGGGTGACGCCAAGGGCCCCCACGAGCAGGACGACGGCGGTGACCACCCAGACCATGCGCGGACGCTCCCCCAGCAGACGGGAGATCCTGGCCCACAGGCCGGAGGAGGCACCACTGTGATCGGCGGCAACCGCCTCGGGTTCGTAGAGCGGCCGCTTCGGCCAGAAGGCGGTGCGTCCGAACAGCACCAGGATGGCCGGCAGAAGCGTCAGGGCGGAGACCATGGCGAAGACGATGCCGATCGCGGTGACCGGCCCCAGTGTGCTGTTCGACTTCAGATCGGACAGGGTCAGTGTGAGCAGCCCGGCGATGACTGTCCCGCCGGAGGCCACGATCGGCTCAACCGAGCCCTTGAGAGCTTTCCAGCAGGCCTGCCAGGCGTCCTGAGTCACCCGCAGCTCCTCGCGGTAGCGGGCGACGAGGAGTAGGGAGTAATCCGTTGCCGCCCCGATCACGAGGATGAACAGGATCCCCTGGGTCTGGCCGCTCAGGAGCAGGATCCCCCACTTGGCGAGCCACCATATCGTCAGCAGGGCGGCGCACAGGGCGAACAGGCTGGTCGAGAGCACGGCCACCGGCAGCAGGACGGAGCGGTAGACGAACAGGAGAATGACGAGCACCACCAGGAGAGCCACTCCCAGGAGCAGGCCGTCAATACCGGCGAAGGCCCCGATGAGGTCGGCGCTCAGGCCGGCCGGGCCCGTGAGGTGGACAGTGACTCCTTCAGGCGCCTCGGCACGCAGGGTGTCGGAAACTGCGTTCGCCACGTCGGCGATATCGGTCCCGGAGTCGATGGGCACGAAGGCCTGGACAGCCATCCCGTCCTCGGAGGGCAGCGCGGGAGATGGAGTGCCCACGCCCTCGATCTCTGCGAGTCCACCGACCTGTTGACTGATCTGCTCGAGCTGGTCCTGGCTCAGCTCGCTGTCGCCGACGAAGACAGCGATCGCGGGTACCTCGTCGGAGTCGGTGAACTCACCGAGCACGTGTTGAACCTGGGTGGCGTCGGCGGACTCCGGAAGGAAGGCCGTTTGGTCATTGGAGGACACCTCGGAGACACGGCCGAAGTAGGGTCCCCCGATCCCCGCAGCGCTCACCCATACCAGGATGAGCACGGCGGGCAGGAGGACACGCAGCCACCTGGGCGCTCGGCTCATTCCCGATGCCGAGGACTGCGGGTATTTCGAGACTTGCTGGACCCACGGTGACGACGCGCGTGATCCAGGCGGTGCGGATGGTGCAGATGGAGTAGATGCTGATTGGTCCGAATCGGCGGAATCAGTGGTCTCAGCGGATTCGGCGGACGACGCATTGTTCATAAAATAAACCTTTCAGGGGTGTTTATATCTTAAAGAAATGTTGTGAGATCTTCACGATGGCGTGGCTTACGCCCGCCTCACGGCGACCGACGTCCGGCAGCGTTAAGATGCTGAAGGCCGGCGCGATCTGGCCGAACTGATTCATCTCGCCCCAGTCAATTCACAACTCAGTCAGGAGTGCGCATGCGCATAGGCTTCGATCGGGACAAGTACTTGCGCATGCAGTCCGAGCGCATTGCGGAGCGCCGTGCCCAGTTCGGCGGCAAGCTCTACCTTGAGTTCGGGGGCAAGCTCATCGATGATATGCACGCTTCGCGCGTACTGCCCGGCTTCACCCCGGACAACAAGATCGTCATGCTCGCCGAGCTCGCCGACGAGGTCGAGATCATCGTCGCCGTCAATGCGAGGGATCTCGCCCGGAACAAGGTTCGCGCGGACCTCGGCACCGGCTACGAGGACGAGGTGCTGCGGCACATCGACGCCTTCCGCTCCTACGGCCTGCTGGTGGGAAGCGTCGTCATCACCCAGTGGACCGAGGACAACCCCCAGGCCCGGGACTTCAAGCGCAAGCTGGAGAAGCTGGGCATCACGGTCTACCGCCACTATCCGATCCCCGGATATCCCGGGGACGTCGCCCTCATCGTCTCCGAGCAGGGCTATGGGCGCAATGAGTACATCGAGACGTCCCGCAATCTCGTCGTCGTCACCGCTCCGGGGCCGGGCAGCGGCAAGATGGCCACCTGCCTGTCGCAGATGTACCACGACCATGCCCGCGGCCTGTCCTCCGGCTACGCCAAGTTCGAGACCTTCCCGATCTGGAACCTGCCCCTGGATCACCCGGTGAACATCGCCTACGAGGCCGCTACCGCCGACCTCGACGACGTCAACATGATCGATCCCTTCCACCTGGCCGCCCACGGCATCCAGACCGTCAACTACAACCGCGACGTCGAGGTCTTCCCCGTCCTGACACGCCTGTTCGAGGAGATTCTGGGGGCCTCGCCCTACCGGTCCCCCACGGAGATGGGCGTCAACATGGCGGGCTCCTGCATCAGCAACGACGAGGTCTGCCGCGAGGCCAGCAAGCAGGAGGTCATCCGTCGTTATTACAAGGCGCTCGTGGACGAGAAGCGCAACGTGACCGACCCGGTTCAATCCGCACGCATCTCTCTGCTCATGTCCAGGCTCGGTATCGAGAAGAAGGATCGTCCCGTGGTGCCGCCCACACTGCGCCTGGCGGCGTCCACCGGAGCGCCCGCCTCCGCGATCGAACTGCCCGACGGGACGATCGAGCTCGGCAAGACCTCCCCGCTGCTGGGCTGTTGCTCGGCCATGCTGCTCAACGCGCTCAAGCGTCTGGCGGGGATCGGCCGGGACGTGGACCTGCTGTCCAAGAGCTCGATCGAGCCGATCCAAACGCTCAAGACCCAGCACTTGGGAAGTCACAACCCGCGTTTGCACACCGACGAGGTGCTCATCGCCCTGGCCGTGTCGGCCAACGGCGACCACAACGCCGCACTCGCCCTGTCACAGCTGGAGAACCTGCGCGGGTGCGATGTGCACACCTCGACGATCCTGGGAAGCGTGGACGAGGGCATCTTCCGCTCTCTCGGAATCCAGGTCACCAACGAGCCCGTGTACGCGACCAAGTCGTTGTACCGCAAGCGCTGACGAGCATCAGAGCCCGGCCGCGCCGGATCTCCCGTGTTGCCCACGTGTCCCGAGTTCCCGAGGTCCTGAAGGCCCCGGGGCGGGAGGAGGTACGGCCATCATCATCTCGCAGGCACAGGAGGATCATCATGTTCACCGGAATCGTTGAGGAGCTCGGGCGCGTGGAGCGCCTGGAGCGCACAGGGGCGTCGGCAAGGCTGACGGTCCACGCCCCGCGAGCCATGGAGGGGACTCGACCGGGCGACTCCATCTGCGTCAACGGGTGCTGCCTGACCGTCGCCGAGCCCCACGACGACGCCTTCACCGCCGATCTCATGGCCGAGACACTCGAGCGGACCGGACTGGGTGAGCTTGCCGTCGGCAGTCCGGTCAACCTGGAGCGGGCGCTGCGCCCCACCGACCGCATGGGCGGGCATATCGTCCAGGGCCATGTCGACGCCACAGCACGGATCCTCGAGCGCCGCCACGAGGACCACTGGGACATGCTGCGCGTCTCGGTGCCCGAGGACCTGACTCGCTACGTCGCGGTCAAAGGCTCTATCGCCATCGACGGGGTGTCGCTGACCGTGGTCGATGTCGCCGATGTCATCAGAGCCGCCGAGGTCGCCGGAACAGTCGAGGTCTCAGAGAGCACCGGCTCCTCGGGATCGCTGACCGTCTGCCTGATCCCCGAGACCCTGCGCCGCACGACCCTGGGCGTCAAACAGCCAGGTGACAGCGTCAACCTGGAAGTCGACGTCATGGCCAAGTACATCGAGCGTCTCCTGGGCACGGTCGCTCAGCAGGCGCGATGATGCGTGACTCAGGAATGCAGGAGTCAGTCGCGCAGTAAACGCAGCAATGCCGCCTCAACGGCCGGCTGATTGAGACGGGCGGGCGCCGCCCGTCCCCCGGGCAGGCGCCCCGACACCAGCAGTAGCTCAGGACTCAAGGTTCAGGGTTCAGGCGCGACGTCAACGGGCGGGAAGCCGCCCCCGGCGGGCGTTGCAGATGGTGAGCACTGCCCGCTCGACGGCATGAACGGGGTCGCGCGCCTCGCCCTTGACCTCGGCATCCGCTCGGGCGACCGCGGTAATGGCAACGGCCAGGGCGTCATCAGACCAGCCGGACAACTCGCGGCGAGCGCGATCGACCTGCCAGGGCGCCATACCCAGGTCCTTGGGGCTCATGCCCCGCCTGCCCCCCAGGGCGGCTACACGGGCCAGCTGACGGATCTTCATCGCCAGGGCGGCGACGATCGGCACTGGATCGGTGCCGGTGGCGATGGCGTGACGCAGAGCGGTGATGGCCTTGGCGACGTTGCCCGCCGCCGCCGCATCCGCCACGGTGAAGCCGGTGGCCTCGAATCGCCCCGCGTAGTAGGTGTTGACCGCCTGGAGGGTGATGGTGCCCTGTGTGTCGGCGACGAGCTGATCGACGGCCGAGCACAGCTCGCGCAGATCGGAGCCGAGGGCGTCGACCAGCGCGCCGACGGCCTCGGGCTCCATACGGCGGCCCATGCGGCGCGCATCAGAGCTCACGAGCGCGGCCTTGTCCTTGGGAGACTTGACAGCCTCGATGGTCACCACCGGGTAGGGCGACTTGGCCAGGGCGTTGAGGAGCTTTCTGCCGCGCTGTCCGCCGTTGTGGCGCAGCAGGACGACGACGTCGGGGGCCGGAGCGGAGATGTAGGCCAGCAGGTCCGTCAACAGCGCGTCGTTCATCTGCTCCAGGGCGGGCACCAGCACGAGCTTCGGCTCGCCGAAGAGAGAGGGGGACGCGAGGGTGTCGAGCTGGTGGGGCTCGTAGGCGGCGGCCTCGATCGTGCTGATCTCGGTGGAGGGATCCTGCTGACGCGCTTGAGCCAGAAGCCGGCTCACCGCGCGGTCGGCGAGGATCTCCTCGCCCGCGCGGATGAGGACGACCGGTGCGAGGTCGACCTGATCCCAGGCGGGTCCTTCCGGTGTGCGTCGGGAGCCTCGGGAGGAGCGTCGGGTCGGTGCCATGGGGCAAGCCTGCCACGCAGCGCCGAGATACCCGTCGAGGCGAACACGGGCCGATCACAGGCGTCGTCGGTGCGAGCCTCGCAGGCAGGACCCACAAGCCCCACAGGCAGCCAGCAGACTCGCGCGCCCCCGCCGTGAGGCTACCGCCGCTCCGACGGCCTCGAGCGCCGCCAGAGCGAGGGCGCCGCCGCGCCCGCCGGGCCACCCCAGGCTCGCTGCCGGCAGGTCGGCGAAGAATCCGGCGACAACCACCAACCAGGAGCAGCAGGCGGCGGCGGGCAGGACCACAGCGCTCGCGAGCGCGGACCACCACGGCGCCACGAGTGCTGCGAGCAGCCCGGCCACGGTTGCCACGGGCACGACCGGTGCCGCCAGGACGTTGGCCGGCACCGCCCACGTGCTCACCTGGGGCTGGATGAGCACGAGGACCGGGGCGCAGGCGGCCTGGGCGGTCAACGGCACAGCCAGAGCCCCGGCCGCCCACCGGGGCAGCCTCCGGGACAGCGCCGCCCGCGCGGGCTGCGCACCCAGCAGGATCCCCGCCGTCGCCACAACCGAGAGGGCGAAGCCGAGGGAGCGTGCCTGCCAGGGATCGATGAGCAGCAGAACGATGATGGCAGCGCCCAGTGCCGGCAGGGATGCCGAGCGCCTTCCGGAGGCCGCGCCCATGAGCAGAACCCCGCCCATGGCCGCCGCCCGCAGAACAGAGCCGCCGGGCCGCACCAGGACGACCAGCGCCGCCAGTACCAAAGCGCCGACGAGGGCCCGACACTGCCTGGGAAGCACCCCGAGGCCGCTCATGACCAGGCCCAGGACAATGGCAACATGCTCTCCCGACACTGCTGTGAGATGGGTCATTGATACGGTGCGCATGTCCGTGCGGACATCGGCGGGCAGAGCATGGTCGTCTCCCAGCGCCACCCCGGAGACGAGCTCGGGCGCCCCAGCCGGCCAGCGCCATCGGCCCGGCACCGCGTGCGGATGCTGCACAGCATCGGCGAGCCCGGCTCGCAGTGAGCCGACCACGGCCAGAGCACCTGCCGGCGGTGCGATGAGCCGAACAGCAGCGCCAGAGCCCACGACGGCGGCGTTCGCCTCCCCCGGATCGCCGGGACCGGGCACCGCGCGCACGCGCACGGTGGCGCCCATGGGCATGTCGAACCACTCCTGGCCGCCCAGAACCAGGGCGCTCAGGCGGGAAGCGCGCTTGTCGACAGTGGTGACGGCGAGCTCCGTCACCACGGTGGTACGGCCGGGCCCGGGCACTGCACGCGGCTCGGCCTTCACGGTGCCGATGGGCGTGACGGTGCGTCCGTCGGCGACCGCCCGGCTCAAGGGGTCGGCGGCCCGACTCCATGAGCCGGCGGCGGCTACGGCGAGTACCGCCACCGCGGCGACCGTGCTCAGCAGAAGGCCGGCGCACACCGATCCAACAGCAGATCCTTTCAGGTCTCCGGCACCGGGACGCGGATCGTAGCGGTGCCGCGGAGGCCGGAAACGATGAGTGCAGATCCCCAGGGGGAGGGCGAGGACCATCAGGACGAGGGCCGCCATCAGGATTCGGGACCACGCCCGCTCACCGGGAAGGCCGATGGCCCAGGCGGCACTGGCCCAGGCGGCCAGTGCCGGCAGGAGCAGACGCACATCCAGTGCAGCGGGAGCGGATTCGCGCACTCGGTGATGAGGATGCCTGCTCCTCGAACGCCCTGAACCGCCCGGTTCGACGGGTTCGTCCCCTGGGGCCGGAGCCCATGCCTGACTCGGTGCCTGACTCAGGGCCGGACTCGATGCTGGAGCGTTCTGCTTCCCGGTCAGGCGGCCTCCCTGAGAGGAAGGGTCTCCACAGGGCGGGCTCATACGGTCGCCTCCGTCTTGAGGGCCTCGAGCTTGGCCTTCCCAATGCCGGGCACGTCCGTCAGATCGTCGAGGCTCGCGAAGGGGCCGTTGGCCTGTCGATGGCTGATGATCCGCTCAGCCAGGGCGGGCCCGATCCCGGGCAGTTTCTCGAGATCGTCGGCGGAGGCGGTGTTGATGTTCACCAGACCCGAGCCATTCGTCGCGCCAGCGGTGGGCGTGGCCGAGCCCGAATCCGCAGAAGGGGCCGCTTCGAGCGCCTCGCCCGTCACCGGGACGCGCACCTGTTCGCCGTCAGTCACGGGCCTGGCGAGGTTGAGCTGATCGGTCTGGGCGTCCTCGCACGCTCCGCCGGCCGCATCAATGGCGTCGACGACGCGCGAGCCCGCGGGGAGTCTGACAACACCCGGCGTGTGAACGGCGCCGATGACGTGCACGAGAAGCTCGCCGGTTCCATGCGGCTCGGCACTGGTCGCTCCCGGAAGTGCGCCCGTTCCCGCCGAACTATTATCAATGGAGCGCCCGCCCACCGGCGTCTCGTCGGCTCCGGATGTCGTGGTCGCCGCCGGGATGGCCTGAGACCGGGAACCAGATGAGGTCAGCACTGTGCGCAGCGCAAGGAGGAGCGCAAGGGCGAGGAGGGCGGCGCCCAGGATCATGGCGGCCCGTGGAGCCACGGCGGCGCGACAGGGCCTGCGAACCGGCTCCTCCGGGTCGGTGGAGCAGGCCAGCCGCACAAGACTCTCGAGGCTCTGAAGGGACCGCCCGCCCCGTCGCAACGCTCGTCGACCACTCATGACGACGACGGTAGAACCGCGGTGATCGGGGGCGCTCACCGCCTGTGGACAGCAGCTGCGTGAGGGTGCACGAGACCCGCTTGTGGAGCCGTGCAGGTCCGGTGTGCGCGCTTCCGGTGCTGCTGGATCGCAGACGGTGCGTGCGGACCTCAGGCTCGCGCGGCCCCGGTGACGGTCACCTTCCGCGCCCCAGCCATGGGGCGATGGCGATGCCCAGCGCCCCGGGGCCCAGGTGGACGCGGTGGGCGGCGTCCACCGGCGAGCGCATGATGGACTCCACGACCGCCCCGGCCTGAGCCATCGCCTCGGCCAGGTCGTTCTCGAGCTCCCTGCCCTGGGCAGGATCCTCCCCGTAATGGACGGCCAGGCGCACGGGCTCGACCGGCGGCCTCGGCCCGCTCAGATGCGCGCCGCCCGCGGCACGAACGGCCTGGGCGATCAAATGGCGCCGCGCCCTTGCCGAACCGCGCACGGTCTCGGCGACGGCAACGCCTGCCGCTGACATGGTGAGCACGGGCCGGATCCCGAGAGCGCCGCCCATCAGACCGGTCGTGCGGTCCACGCGCCCGCTGCGCCGCAGGCCAGACAGATCCTCGACCAGGAAGAAGGTGTGGGAGCGCGACGCAGACTCCCGGGCCCGGGCAGCGCCGCGGCGCGCATCACCGGCCTCGCCCGCCGCCAGGGCGGCCAGGCCCAGCGCCCCGCCGGAGACGCCGGAGTCCAGGACGAGGACCGAGCGGCCTCCGGCGGCGAGCTCTTGGGCGGCGAGACGGGCGTTGTCCACCGTGCCCGACAGCACCGAGCTGATGTGGATGGCGAGGACCTCATCGGCGCGCTCCAGGGCGGAGGCGTAGGCGGCCGCGAGTTCAGCGACACTTGGCCGCGCGGTGGACGGAGTCTCACCATCCTCGATCGCATGGAGCGGCACGACTTCAATGCCGCAGCGGTCCGCGAGCGCCGGCGGCAGACAAGCGGCGGAATCGGTGACGACGGCGAGGGTCATGGCTTTAGGGTAAATGGTGGTGGGGGAAGATTCTGCGGTCTGCGCGGCCTGCGCGGTCTGCGGCCCCGTGCTTCCGCGTCATGCTTCTGCGCCCACTGAGGCCCGGTCGATATCGGCAGGGTGCTCCCGCATCCGCACCTCGGCCGGGCTCGGGCCCGAGGGATCCTCATGACTCCCGGGCGATCTGCATGCGCCGGTTCTCCAGGCCCACGATCTGTTCGAAGACGTCGCGGTAGTCCGCGTCATCGGCAGTCATGCGACGGTGCCTGGCGCGCAGTTCGGCGAGCTCGCGGTTGATCCCGGTCCGGGCCAGGGCCGACAGGACGCCCCGCGCGTAGCGCTCGACGACGTGCGGCTCGGGCTCGGCCCCCCGCTCCCGGGGCGGGGTCAGAGGCAGGGGCGCCACCGCCAACTCGGTGATGGCGGCGCTGACCGGCCCTATGGCCCCGGCGCGCACCTGCTCGATCCAGTGGACGGTGGCCCGGTTGACGGCGTCGGCGCGGGCCAGACCGGAGTCCTCGGCCCGGGAGATGAGACTGGGGACCTCTGCGGCCCCGCCGGCTGCCTCAATGGCCTCGAACACGGCCCGGTGGACCGGCACGGCGAACGCCACCGGGCTGATGTCATCGGCACCGACCCGTGCGGCGACCACGGGCATCTGGACGATCACCTCCAGGGCCTGGCGTTCGAGTCTGGCCACCGGGTCGCCAACCGGCGGCAGTCCGGCCGGAGCGGCTCCGGCATCCGGAGCGTTCTGCGGGCCGGGTCCTGGCGAGCCCGCACCGCTCGCGCCCCGGCGCTCGGCGGCGCGCACCGCCCCCACGGCCTCGGAGTCGGGCATGCCGAGCCATCCGGCCAGACGCCGCGTGTACTCCCGCCGCAGCGCCCGGTCACGGATACCGGCGATGATCGGCGCGGCGGAGCGCAGGCCGCGCACCCGTCCCTCGGCGGTGTCCAGGTCGAGGTCGGCCAGGCAGGTGCGCACGACGAACTCGAACAGGGGCACCCGCCGTTCCAGCAGCCGTGGGATCGCATCATTGCCCTCGGCCATGCGCAGATCGCAGGGATCGTATCCGTGCGGATCAACCGCCACGAAGGTCTGCGCGGCGAAGTGCTGGTCCTCACCGTAGGCGCGCAGAGCCGCCTTCTGCCCGGCGGCATCGCCGTCGAAGGTGAAGACGACCTCCCCACCGCGGGCACGATTACCGGCGATGACGCCGGCGGAGGGATCGGCGGCGTCCCCCAGGAGGCGGCGCACGATGCGCACGTGATCCGCGCCGAAGGCGGTGCCGCAGGTGGCCACCGCGGTGGTCACCCCGGACAGATGGGCGGCCATGACGTCCGTGTATCCCTCGACGACGACGACACGGTGATCGCGCGCGATGTCGCGCTTGGCCAGATCCAGGCCGTAGAGCACCTGGCCCTTGTGGTAGATCGCGGTCTCGGGGGTGTTGATGTACTTGGGGACAGCGGCGTCCTCCTCCGACAGGCGTCTGCCGCCGAATCCGACGGTGGCGCCGGTGACATCGCGTATGGGCCACATGAGACGATCGCGGAAGCGGTCGTAGATCCGCGAACCGCCGGCGCCCCCCTGACCGCACAGGCCCGAGGCGACGAGTTCGTGCTCGGTGAAGCCCCGGGAGCGCAGCATGTTGGCCAGGCCGTCCCAGCCGGAGGGGGCGTAGCCGACCCCGAAATGAGCGGCCTCCTCCGGGCCGAAGGCGCGCCCTCCCAGGAAAGCGCGCCCCGGCTGCGCCGCAGGAGTGGCCAGCTGCTCGCGGAACCACACCTCAGCGAGGCGATTGGCCTCCAGGAGGCGCTGACGCGTGCCGGGCTCGATGCCGCGAGTGACCGGGCCGCCGCCCTCCTCGTAGCGAAGCTGAACGCCGACCCGCCCGGCCAGGTACTCCACGGCCTCGGCGAAGAACAGACTATTGATCTTCTGGACGAAGGAGATGACATCACCGCCCTCGCCGCAGCCGAAGCAGTGCCACAGGCCCAGCTGGGGGCGGACGTTGAAGGAGGGGGTGCGCTCATCGTGAAAGGGGCACAGTCCCTTCAGCGAGCCCACTCCCCCGCTCTTGAGGGTGACGTGCTCGCCGACGACGTCCTCGATCTTCGCGCGCTCGCGCACCGCATCGATGTCCTCGCGCTTGATGAGTCCCGCCATGGCGTCATCCTAGGCGAGAGGCGCTTTGCAGGAGCCTCAGACCTCGGAGAGCAGGCCGCATAGGCGCGCGTGCCAGGCGCGCGCCGAGGTGTCGGTCAGAGAGGCGATCTGGTCCACGACTGCACGCACACGGCCCGCATCGTCGTCGGCCTCGCGCCACGCGGAGGCGAAAACGGGCTCCAGGTACTCGCCCTTGGCGGACAGCAGGGCATCGGCCAGGTCGAACAGCTCGGTGCGCTGGCGCAGGTAGACCGGCTCGTGCTCGCGCGGGGCCATGACGTATCGCACAGCGGCGCCCTTGAGGATCAAGATCTCGGCGGCGGTCTCATCGGGGACGATCAGGTCGGCGTCATAGCGGGTCAGTGGGCCGCTCCCGAAGACATCGCGGGTGGCCGCGGCGACGGCGGACACGAAGCGTCCGATGAGCTGGCTGGTGAGGTTCTTGAGCCTGGCGGCATCGGCGGGCGCCCCACTGTAGGACGTGATCCAGCTGGGCAGGCCCGCCAGTCGCTCCCAGGCCGCGCCGAGCGCGGCCCGGTCGAGATCGGCCCCGTACCAGGCGCAGGTGTCCTCTATGACGGAGTCGACCTCGCGGTCCTCGCGCAGTCGGGACGGGTCCATGCGCAGCAGGGCGATGGCGTCCTCAACGTCGTGGACCGAGTAGCCAACGTCGTCGCAGAAGTCCATGAGCTGGGCCTCGAGGCAACGGCGCCCCACCGGTGCACCAGCACGCATCCAAGAGAAGATCTCGCGGTCGTCGTCGTAGCAGCAGTACTTGCGCGCGCTGTTGCCCTCCGGGCCGCCCGGGCCCTCGCCCCTGGCCCAGGGGTACTTGGCCACGGCGTCGAGGCTGGCCCGAGTCAGATTGACGCCCACCGAGCGTCCGGAGGCGTCCATGGTCTTGGGCTCCAGGCGGGTCAGGATGCGCAGGGTCTGGGCGTTGCCCTCGAATCCGCCGATGGACTCGGCCACGACATCGAGAGCCTTCTCCCCGTTGTGCCCGTAGGGCGGGTGGCCCAGGTCGTGGGACAGGCAGGCGGCGTCAACGACGTCGGGATCGCAGCCCAGCGCTTGTCCGAGCGCGCGGCCCACCTGGGCGACCTCCAGGGAGTGCGTCAGACGAGTGCGCACGAAGTCGTCGCTGGAGGGTCCCAGAACCTGAGTCTTGGCGCCCAGGCGGCGCAGTGCGGAGGAGTGGAGCACGCGCGCCCGGTCGCGCTCGAAGGGTGTGCGCTGGGGGTTCTTCGCGGGCTCGGGCACGAAGCGGGCGATGTCGCTCGTCCCGTAACCGGCGAGTTCGCCCCGCTCCTCACCGATGGACTCATGATCGTGGTGGTGGATGAGATCGTGGGACGGTGTCCCGTGGGTGGACATGGCCACAAGGTATCTCAGCAGGGGGCTACTATGAGATGTAAACTTGTGTAATTATCTTGTGTGCACATGAAGCCGTGGGCGACGGGCGCGCGGATCGATCGACCGGCCGGGCAGGACCCGGAGGAAAGGGAGCCGCTGTTGTGACGACCACCACGACGCTCATTCATCGCGTCTATAACGGGCCACTGGAGTGGTGGCGCGATGGGCTTGTCTACGAGATCGGCTCCTTGGATATCGGCGCCGCCGATCTCGAGGCGGCTCACGGCGTTCTGGACCATGTCGCCTC
>ERZ773077.1011-NODE-1011-length-20178-cov-7.368931_pt1 | contig 20178 bp, 12 predicted proteins | sample MGYA00580612_ERZ773077 | MGnify/ENA primary metagenome ERZ773077 (study PRJEB29015, sample SAMEA2737971) | human oral metagenome | biome: human oral; feature: human-associated habitat; material: dental | place: China | collected 2021 ...
AAGGTCGTAATGCGTGTTTGCTCCAAAGCTTTGAGAATATTCGGATCGCAACTCTGCGCCTGAAGCTTCCCTATGGAAAAAAACAATACAAGAATCCACAAAAAGAAAAATCCTTTTTGTGCGAAAAATCAATCTCCTTCTCATTCCCCCTTCACCACGCTCTAATCGCCTTTTGGAACAATACAAACGGGAGGGAATGTCATGCTGAAAAAGACACTGTGCGCCGCATTGTGCGCGCTGATTCTTGCCATCGCCCCCAACGTCTCTGCCGCGCCCGAGATCATCGAGGTGGACGGCGTCTACATGATGGGCGACAACGACGCGCCGAAGTTCGCACGCGATGCGGCGCGGGCGGAGGCGATGCGTGCCGCAACGGAGCGCGCTGGCATCTACATCGAGAGCACGAGCGAGGTGCAGGGCTATGCACTGACGCGCGACGAGATCCGCACGGTCGCCGCTGCTGTCCTGCGCGTCCTGCGCGAGGAGGCAACCCCCGAGCTTGTCGGCGATGCGTGGCGTTACCGCGTGCACCTCGTCTGCGAGGTGGATACGTCAAAGGTTGATCTCGCGGCGCTCGGACAGAACAAAGCGGAGCTCGCACGTCTGCAGAAAGAACGCGACGATCTGAAGCGCCAGAACGATGCGCTCCTCGCCCGCTATGAGCGTGCGCAGGGCGCGGAAAAGGCCGAGATCGGCGCACAGCTCGAGCAGAGTTACAGCCTCGGGCGCATCTTTGACGATGCGGCAGCGATGATCCAACGCGGCGAGGAGAAACATGCCATCGCCGACCTCTCCCTGCTCATCGACGACCCGAGCGTCACGGGCAGCGCGCGCTCCTACGCCTACTATCTGCGCGGACGCGCCTACTATGAGCTGCGCAGCGACAAGCTCGCGCTCGCGGACTTTGCCGCGGCAGAACGCACGCCGCACACGAACGAACTCTATCCCATCTGGCGCCTGCATCAGTATCGCGGTCAGATCTACTACGACGCAGGACGCTACGAGGAGGCCGCAGACGAGCTGCAGAGCGCATGGGACGCCTCGGACAAGAGCGACGACGAACTCTGGATGAGACTGCGCCGCGCCGAGCGCAAAGCGGAGCAGGCACGCCGGGACGGAAACACGCGCGGCATCAACTGGACGCAGATCATCACGGAGATCATCCGCGGCTCGATGCAGCAGGCAGCCTGAGCCATACACTGATCGGTGCCGCAGATTGCGGGCTCTCTCAACGGAATCACGCAGACGGCAGCGGCTTTTTCTCCGGTTTGACACAAATATGCTGCTGCGCTATACTAGCAGCAGTACTAATGTAGTTTAAATGCGCAGTCCTGCGCTCTCAGCCTGCTGCAAACAAAGGAGGATTTTCATGTCTCAGAATCCGATGTGCCGCGCCCTCTCCGTTCTCATGGTGGGCGGTCTCCTGCTCGCACCCGCTGCACTCCTCACGGGCTGCTTCGGCAGCGATGACAAGGGAGAATCCGCCGCATCCGGCATCAACGGGCTCCTCGCGGGCAATACGACCGAGGACAAAGTAGACGCCATCGCCCCCTATCTCGACGCAACCAACAAATACAATCATATCATCGTCACCTTCGATTTCGCCATCGCCCCCTCGCTCGAGAAGCTGCGCACCGGCGAACGCCAGACCAGCATCGCGCTCCCGCATTTCTCCGATCTGAAGAAAGATCTCGAAGAGGCGCGTGCGAATCCGCAGACCGCAGGCGTCTTCAAGGACATCGACGCAGAGGCGGATGCCGTGCTCGCGATCCTAAACGACCTCGCCCCGCTCGCGGACAAGATGGACAGCTACTATTCGTCCAAGGGCTACCTGGCGGACGACTACGCGGAGGCTGCGAAGATGACGGCGCAATTCCTCCCTCTCTATGACAAGTTCGAACCGGCGTATGACAAGTTTGACGCCGTCGTCACGGAACGGTTCAAGGAAGTGCGCCTCGCCCAGCTCGAGGACATGCGCAAGGAGGGCCGCACGAACGCCGCCAACTTCATCGAGCTGAGCATCAAGACGCGCGAGCTCGCGGATATGATGGACAGTGATGCCGTCGACAAGGCCGCCGCCGAGGCACAGTTCCGTGCCTCGACCAGCGTCATCGACTCCATCGCCGACAAGAAAATCATTCACAAGAACGCCGCAGCCCGCCACAAGAGCCGCCTGTCGGCCGCCATCAAGGCCATGGCCTGATTTTTCGCCGGGCGGACCTTTTCCCTTTCCGTCCGCAATGTGCGGGAAGGGAGTGCGCAGCGCCTGGCACCGCTGGTCGTGGTCGTCAGATCGCCCAGCGCGCAGTCAGTCCACCGTTGCCAGTACGCTGAAAGGCCGGTTTCCCCTCCGTATCCATGGTCGGGGCGCCGGCTTTCTTGTTGTCTTCCTGCTCGGCACTTTCCTGTGCAGCGCGAGTGGGCGCTCGTTGCCCGCTTGTGGGCCTCTGCGTCTCAAGGCCCCTGTGTCTCAAGACTTCAGCTCTCCTGTAACAGCCCCAGCGCCCGCAGTCCGTCGCGCAGCGAGGCCGTTCCGGTGAAGTGAATGCCGTGAAAGCCCAGTGCCTGCGCGGCTTCCACGTTGCGTGCCGAATCATCGATGAACACCGCACGGGCAGGCGTGACCCCATAGCGTTCGCACAGCCGCCGGAAAATGGCCGGGTCCGGCTTGATCAGCCCTTCCTCGCCCGACACCACGATACCCTCGAACCACTGCAGAAACGGAAAGCGCTCGCGTGCCATGGGAAAGGTCTCTGCCGACCAGTTGGTCAGCGCCAGCAGCCGGACCGGTTCGGCGCGCAGCTTGGACAGGATGGCCACGGATTCCGGCAGGTCACCAGCCAGCATCTCCGGCCAGCGCGAACGGTAGGCATCGATTTCCTGAGAAAACTGTGGAAACTGTCCCTGCAGCTGCCGGATGGCCTCGGCCCATGGGCGCCCACGGTCCTGCTCCACATTCCAGGCCATCGTGCAGACCTGGTCCAGAAAATCTTCCACTTCGGCCTCGGTGGGGAATATCTTCCGGTACAGGTAACGGGGGTTCCAGTCCACCACCACGCCCCCCAGGTCGAACACTACCGTATCGACCTGCGGGCCGGAGGAAGAGGGCGATACACTGGCAGATGTCGTGTTTGCCGTCATGATGGGTATTCCTCCTGTCATCGGTGGTCAGCATCTGCCCGCATGATACGCCTGCCGCCTGTTACGCCTGTTGCAGACACCTGACCAGCCTGACGGAGCCGTTTCAGGAGAACCTGCATGAACACCTTCAACCACTGGCGTGGCCGGCACCTCGACATCGAGGGGGCCAGCATCTATGTCGAGGAAACCGGCAATCCACAGGGGCCAGCCCTGCTGTGCCTGCCTGGTGGTTTTGGCCAGATCGAGACCTGGAACGCGCTTGCCCCGGGCCTTGCCTCCACTTACCGCCTGATCGGCATCGACAGCCGCGGTCATGGCCGCTCCACGCTCGGCAGCCTGCCGCTCACCTACCGCCGGCTGGAAGACGACGTGAAGGCTGTCGTGATGCATCTGGGCCTGTCCCGCTACAGCATCATGGGCCACAGTGACGGCGGCATCGTTGCCTTGCGACTTGCAGCCGATCCGGCCAACCCGGTGGATCACATCGTCCCCATCGGCGTCCAGTGGGAACTGCCTGCTGGCGACCCGGCCCGTGCCGAACTGGGCCGGATCACTCCGGCATTCTGGCGTGAGCACTTTCCCGGCAACGACGTACCACATGGCGTGGCTGCCTACGAGGCCCTCAACCCCGAGCCCGACTTCGAGCGCTTCGCCCGTGCCGTGCTGAACCTGTGGCTCAGTAACGGCCCCGATGCCTATCCGAACGAAAGCATCCGGGCCATCCGCGCCCGAACGCTACTGGTCCATGGCGAGCAGGACGAATTCATCCCGCTGACCCACACTCAGGCCATGCTGGGCCGCATCGATGGTGCCAGTCTGCTGTGCCTGCCACTGACCGGTCACAGCGCCCACGAGGAGCGTCCCGGCTGGTTGCTGCCCGTGCTGCGGACATTCCTTCAGACCTGACGATGCGGGCACTTCCGGTCAGCCCCGTAGACCTGACGCCATGCGCGCCACGGGCCAACCCTGCAGGTCTGGCAGCACTCATGCTTCCAGCCAATCCTGCAATGCGGGCGCTGCCTTGGAGAGCTGGAACTCGGTGATCTGGTAGTCTGCCACCCCGGCCTTGTGGAAAGGGTCTTCCGCGAGGATGGCCTGTGCGGCAGCCAGATTGCTGGCCCGCATCACGATGATGCCACCGGTACGGGGTTCCTTGCGACCCGACATCAGCAGGTGACCGGCTGCATAGGCATGGTCGAGCCAGGTGCGATGGGCCTCCAGATGCTTTTCCACCTCGGCCATGGGCTGGGTATAGCTGAGCGAAACGACGAACATACGAATACGAAAATGACCAATGCTGTACTGATGGATGCTGCCATGGCGGCAGGTTTTCCGGCCGATGGTGCCATCGTGGCCGTACTGCAAGCCTATCACGAACGCAACGAGGCCGAGCGGGCTGCGCCCCGCGTGGAAGCCCCTGGCGGGCGGGATGGCGGACAGGCTCCGCATGCGGGCCATCAGCGCCCAGACCGGGCAGCTGCTCAACCCGCCTGCGCTTCCTTCATCTGCGCCCGTCGCTCCTGCCGCGTGCTCATTGCCAGCGCTACGATGAATTCGATGGCCAGCAGCAGCACGACGGTAGGCGCCGGCGCACTGTCCAGAAAGAACGCCACATAGACGCCCAGCACCGAGGTGGTCACGGTCAGCCCCACCGCCGTCCACAGCATCCGCCCGAAGGTGCGCGTCAGCAGCCGGGCAATGGCTCCCGGCGCAATCAGCAGCGAAATGGTCAGCACGATGCCCACCGACTGCAGCGCCCCCACCACCGCCAGCGACACCGCCGCCAGCAGCCCGTAGTGCAGCAGGCTCACGGCCAGCCCGGCGGTGCGGGCCTGCACCGGATCGAAACTCTGCAGCAGCAGATCGCGCCACTTCATGCCGATCCAGCCCGACACCACCAGCGCAATCAGCCCGCTCTGCAGCAGATCGGCCGGCGTCGTGCCCAGCACGTCCCCGAACAGGATGTGCTCCAGATGGACCTCGCTGCGTGCCCACACATAGAGCAGCAGCCCCAGCGCAAACATGCTGGAAAACACCACCCCCATCACCGTATCCTGCTTGATGCGGCTGTGCTCGTGCACATAGCCCGTCAGCAGCGCACAGGCCATCCCCGCCACGAAAGCACCCAGTGCCAGCGGTGCGCCCACCAGATACGCAATCACCACGCCCGGAAACACAGCATGGGAAATGGCATCGCCCAGCAGCGCCCAGCCCTTGAGCACCAGAAAGCACGACAGCAGCGCACACGGCACCGCCACGATGGCCGCCATCAGCAGCGCGTCCTGCATGAAATCGAACTGCAGCGGCAACAGCAGGGCTTCGAGGTTCACCATCAGTCTCCTCCCCGTGGCCCGGAATCATGATGATGAATCTGGCTGCGGTCACGCAGCACCGCCATCCGCCGCCGCCGCGCCGCCAGCACCCCATGCACCGGCGCAAACACGAAGGCCAGCGCAAACAGCAGCGCCTGCACCAGCACCACCACCGCACCAGTCGCCCCATCCAGAAAGTAGCTGGCATACACCCCGATGAAACTGCTCACTGCCCCAATGGCCGTGGCCATGCCGATCACCCGCCCGAAGCGGTCCGACAGCAGATAGGCCGTCGCCCCCGGCGTCACGATCAGCGCAATCACCAGAAACGCGCCCACCGTCTGCATGGCCGCCACCGTACAGGCCGCCAGCAGCCCGAAGAACAGCACCTTCATCGGCCCCGGATGCAGGCCCACGCCGCGCGCATGCGTCTCGTCGAAGAAGATCGCCAGAAAATCCTTCCACTTCAGCAGCAGCACCCCCAGCGTCACCGCACTGATGATCACCAGCTGCGCCATGTCCCCGGGCGAAACGGCCAGTACATTGCCCAGCACGATGGTCTGGATGTTCACACTGGTGGGGGATACCGACACCATGAACAGCCCCAGTCCGAAGAAGGTACTGAAGATCAGCCCGATGATCACATCGGGCTTGAGCCGCGTGCGCCGGTTCAGAAAGCTGATGGCCCCCGCGGCCAGCAGCCCCGCAAAGAAAGCGCCCGCCGAGAACGGCAGCCCCAGCATGTAGGCCCCCGCCACCCCGGGCACGATCGAATGCGACAAGGCATCCCCGATCAGCGACCAGCCCTTGAGCATCAGAAAGCACGACAGGAATGCACACACCCCACCCACCAGCGCACCCACCCACATCGCGTTGGTCATGTAGGCATAGCCAAAGGGTTCCAGCAGCAGTTCCCAGCTCATCGGGTGCCGTCCTCTCCATCCGGCACCATCGTCACGCTCTCTGGCCCACCGCGCCGGGTCGAGCGCCCACCCACCATCACCAGCGGACGTTCGTCGTCGGTCATGATACCCACCGACAGCGTGTGCGAACTGCCCGGTGCCTGCGGCAGGTCGAAGTGCCGCAGCACCCCGCCGAAGGCCGCTTCCAGATTGGCCCGGGTGAACACCTGCTCCGTTTCGCCATGGGCCAGTACCGTGTTCTTCACCAGCACCGTCCGGTCGCAGAACTCCGGCACACTGCCCAGATTGTGGGTTGACACCAGCATCACCCGTCCCTCGTCGCGCAGCGTCCGGAGCAGCGCAATGATGGCGTCCTCGGTGGTCACATCCACTCCGGTGAAGGGTTCGTCCAGCAGGATCACCTGCGCCTGCTGGGCCAGCGCCCGTGCCAGAAAAACACGCTTCTTCTGGCCACCCGAAAGCTCACCGATCTGCCGCAGCCGGTAGTCCTGCATCTCCACCCGCTGCAGCGCGTCGTCCACCGCGGCATGATCGGCCGCCTTCGGACGCCGGAAAAAACCCATGTGCCCGTAACGGCCCATCATCACCACGTCCTTCACCAGCACCGGGAAATCCCAGTCCACCTCCTCGTTCTGCGGCACATAGGCCACCTGGTTGCGACGGATGGCCTCGGCCACCGAGCGCCCCAGCACCTCGATGTGTCCGGCCGCCGGCTTCAGAAAACCCATGATCGCCTTGAAGAGCGTGGACTTGCCGCTGCCGTTCACCCCCACCAGCGCCGTGATGCTGCCCGGCGGTGTGCAGAAGGTAGCGTTGCGCAGCGCCGTGTGCCCGTTGTTGTAGGTGATGGTCACCCCCTGCACATCCAGCCCGCCACGGCAGTTCGGGTCGTGCGAGCCAGCCGTGCGGGAAGGCTCGGTCGAGGGTGGGGCTGACGGTGTGCCTGATGGTGTTGCGGGTGTTGCAGACACAGTCATCACGCCTCCCGTCCGGCCGGGCTGGACATGGGAACAGACCGGGCGCGCACATCTGTGACCGCCGGACAGTCAACCGGCCTGGCCGCAGCAGCGGTCCTGCAGAAGGAGCGGGCAGAAACGTCCTGGTTCAATGGGAGAGACCCTTCGCAATCGTTTCGGAGGTCACGCGCAGCAGATCCAGATAGGTCGGCACCGGCCCGTCCGGCTCGCTGAGCGAATCCACATAGAGTACACCCCCATAGTGTGCTCCCGTTTCGCGTGCAACCTGCCTTGCGGGTGCGTCCGGCACCGTACTTTCGCTGAAAACGGCCGGAATGTGATGCTTCTTCACCGCATCGATCACGCGGCGCACCTGTTGCGGCGTTCCCTGCTGGTCGGCGTTGATCGGCCACAGATACAGCTCCCTCAGCCCGAAGTCGCGTGCCAGATAGCTGAAGGCCCCCTCGCTGGTCACCAGCCAGCGCTGCTGTTCGGGCAGGCGGTCCAGCGTGGCGCGGATCGGCCCGACCGTGTCGGCGATTTTCTTCTTGTAGGCCTCGGCATTGGCCCGGTAGGTATCGGCGTGCGCCGGATCATACTTCACCAGCGCATCACGGATATTGTTCACGTAGATGATACCGTTCTCCGGCGACATCCACGCATGCGGATTGGGCTTGCCGCTGTACGGGCCTTCCGAGATCGACATGGGCACCACGCCCTCCGTCACCACCACGCCCGGCACCTTGCGCAGCCGGTGGAAGAACTTCTCGAACCAGCGCTCGAGGTTCAACCCGTTCCAGAGCACCAGCTGGGCGCCCTGGGCGCGTACCAGATCACCCGGGGTAGGCTGGTAGTCGTGAATCTCGGCGCCCGGCTTGGTGATCGACTCCACCACCGCCGCATCGCCGGCCACATTGCGCGCCATATCGGCGATGATCGTGAAGGTGGTCACCACCTTCAGTTTGGGTGCGGAACCCATCGCATTCCCGGCTGTCATGGCGCCGCTGGCTGCCGCCGGACTGCCAGCGGTAGCGGACCCTGCCGCCTCTGCCCCGCGGGCCGTCTGCCCGGGCAGCGTGGCCAGCACCAGACCGGCTCCCAGCGACAGCGCCGCCGCCAGAACCTGGCGGCGTTGTTGTGCAGGGACCATGCCCGCGAAAACTGTGTCTCGTTTCATTGTTGGTGTGGGGCAGAAGCGCCCCATGTGGTACGGAAAGCCCACACTTTACACCCGGTTTTAATTGATTGCAAATGAGAATTGAATGCGTTACTGGAACAACCCCAGCAGGACAGCTCGCACCACCGCCGCCGTCTTGTTTGGCGCGTCAAGTTTCATGATCGAGTTGCGGATGTGGAAGTCGACCGTGTTCTTCGACAGCAGCAGGATCTCGGCGATGTCCTGCGCCGACTTGCCATCGGCCGTCCAGCGCAGGACTTCCAGTTCGCGGGCGGTCAGCGCGGGGGAATCACTGGCCAGCCGGGCCCGGATCACGCGGGAGAAGGCCTTGTGGGTCACCAGCGCCAGCCACTGCATGCGGGGCAGGCGGGCATCCAGCTCATTGGGGGTGAAGGGCTCACGCCTGGTGAGCGACAGCATGCTGATGCCGCCCGGTTCATTCAGTACGGACTGGGTCCAGCCATAGGCCAGACCCGCGGTCTGCATGTCGGCCCAGAGTTCAGGAACGTCCCTGAACAGCTCCGCACTCCACAGAAACGGTTCCGGAGACTGTCGTGCCCGGATGATGCGGGGGTCCACCGCAGGATAGCCCATGTCCATGTAATGCTTCTGCCAGGCGGGTGGGTAATCGTTGTGCCAGATCAGTCGGGGGCGGCTCAGGGGAAGCGGTGCCTGAAAGCCATAGGAGACATGATCAAAGCCCAGCGCCCGGGAGGCAGACTGGATGTAGCCGAATACCTCCTGCTCGCTGGGCTCCGATACCGCACCGATCAGGTCATCCTGCCAGCGATCCATGGCAGGGTCGGGGCGCCAGTGGGGGGGCAGGGGCGGGGTGTGATGTGGGTGGCCTGTTCTGGTTCCGGGGTTGACTTCGTGGCGCTGGTTTGCTGTGTAGCTGATGCTGGCTCCGGGCTGGACTGCTCGGCGGGTGCGTGATGCCCCCTGCACGTTGCCGGAAAAGGTACTCGTCACCGCATCGGGGCGGAAAACAGTAGTATTGTGGCCGCTTCCGAACGTGGAAGGGTAAGGATCGGACGCCGCGTGCGAACCGCGTTTGCCGGACGAGAAACAATACGCGTCCCCCGACTCTGCACCCGCATAAGCAGGTTCTATCACGGAAGCAGATGCGGCTGCAGGATGAAGATGACGCTCATTGGTGGGGCTCAGGAGCCCGTTCAGAAAGGATGATTTATCCTGCACAGTTGGATCCCCGCTTGTGTTTACGTCCTTTGGCCAGAAAATTGGCCGTCAATGCCGGCCCAGCCGGTGGAGGGTGATCAGAGCAAGCCTCGCCACAGGTCTGGGATTGAAAATTTCTTGTTCCATGTTCGCCTGTTCAGGCGTTTGTGGGACGACCAGACCAAGGGCCTTCCCAAAAGTCTGAACGCACTTCGACAGTATATCATTCAATGATGGAATTCAATGATTCGCGAACATTGTTGAACAGTAAGAAGTGGTACCCAAAATTCACAGTCATTCTTTGCCGAGTAGCCTTCCATTCCTGTGTCCTGCTCTATATACTTAAAATCCGTTCTGCGAAACCGGTAAAAATGACTGGTGATGGAGCGTTCAGGCTTTGGAGACCCTGATGTGAGAATGACGTACGCCGTACCGTATGGCCAAATATTCCATTATATGACGATTGCTGGCAGAAAGTGGCGTTCAGGAGGAGATGCGCCCGTTGATGGCTTGAAGCGATGTCAGTCTCATTGCGTGCCCTGAGGGCAGCTGGGAATTATTGGGGTGACATTTATCGTGACGAAGCGACACAATCCAGCGGCAGTCGTGCATCAGTGCGCCAGTTGGGTCTGTTGGTCCCGATTGGGGGGGGCATGACAGGAAAGAAAGTGTTCAGGCCTGCGGTGATTGATCGTGCATCGTCCTGGACATGTCGTGATCCTGAAAAGAGCAGATCGAGAAATGACAGAGGTGCCTGAAAGCAGTTTGGGGGACGGAATCGTCCATGGTGAGGAGGCGGGCATGTCAGATGAAGCCTGGCGTCTGAGGTTCTGGTCGATCTTTCTGGGGCAGGCGCTCTCTCTGGTGGGGTCGGCGATCACCCAGTTCGTTCTGTTGTGGTGGATTACGGATAAAACGGGCAGTGCGGCGGCGCTGGCCACGGCCGGTATGGCCATGCTGCTTCCGCAGGCAGTGCTTGGCCCCCTGGGAGGCGTGTTTGCTGACCGCCATGACAGACAGATCATCATGATTCTGACCGACCTGGTCAGTGCGCTGTGCGTACTGCTGCTCATCATGATGTTCGAGTATGGCAATGTGGAGCTCTGGCAGATCTATGTGCTGATGGCTACGAGAAGCGCCATGCAGGCCTTTCAGGGACCCGCAACCATGGCCAGCGTTGCGACGCTGGTACCCCCCGATTTCGTGCCACGGGCAGCCGGCTTCAATCAGACCGTCCAGGGGTTGTCCATGGTGGGGGCGGCGCCGCTGGGGGCGTTGCTGCTGAGCTTCGTGCCGGTCAAGTATGCGCTCGGTGTCGATGTGCTGACCGCAGCCATCGGGATTTCTCCCCTTCTTTTCGTGACCATTCCCCCGGTGATCTCAACCAGCAGCCGGCATGTCCGGATCTGGGCACAGTTTCGGGACGGCATCCAGCGAATCTGGTCGGACCGTTCGCTCAGGGGCCTGTACATGCTGGTGACGATCACCACCATGTTCTTCATGCCTCTCTTCACCATGATTCCCCTGCTGGTCAAGTCGCGCTATCACGGGGGGCCTCCCCAGCTGGCCCTGCTGGAAAGCCTGACGGGGGTTGGCATGATCATTGGCGGGATACTCGTTGCCGTCATTGCCCCCAAAAGGAAGGTACCGTGGGTCCTGGGGGGCATGTCCCTCTCCTGTTTTCTCATTGCAGCCACTGCGTGGCTTCCGCCCGAACTGTTCCTCGTGTGTGGAGCGCTGTGGCTGATTGGGGCATCGGCCTTCATGCTTGCAAACGCCTCCCTGATGGCGGTTCTGCAGACCGTGATTGCCCAGGATTTTCAGGGCAGGGCCATATCCGTTCTGACCACGATGAATGCCGTGGCTGCACCTGTCGGGCTGGCCATTGCCAACCCGCTGGGTGAGTTTCTTGGGGTGAGCTGGCTGTTTTTCGTTTTTGGTCTTTCCGGAGGTTTTGTGATGATCAGCGGCTTTCTGTCTGGATCCGTCAGGCGGCTTGACCTTCATAAAGGCACGACCTGAATCGCATGACGGGATAGACCCTTCAGGAGCCTCTGCAAAAGTCCTGCGGCGCTTTGGCTCCCATGCCCGGGCGATCCAGTGCGTTGCCGTTTGCCGCCAATGGCCCCTGCTATTTCCGACAGGGCGCCTTCTGGCTCATCCCGATCCTGGGTCAAAAGTGCTTGCAGACTTTTGCATAGGCTCCTTTATCCTGTTTATTCCTGTACAGTTTTGCGGCATGGGTGCCAGCAAAAATGCCGGTTGTTACCTGCCTGTGCATCAAGCATTATATACGGGTTAAGGGTCTGTTGAACCGATTGCGAATTCGTTGTTGCGTTTGCCGGGCAGCGTGGCCATTTCACTGGCTGTTGGTTTCTTCGGTAGTGTGGTGTGGTTCTCATTGCGTTCCGTAAGCCCAGGGCGCACGATGTGAATTCCAGGTTCCCCTGGGTGGCGTGTAGATGCGCCCGATGGTTCATGATGACCCTGTCATATATTTTCAGGAGCAACAGGTTTCATCATGAGCAATCGTATTGCAATCGTTGGTATAGGCTGCCGTTTTCCCGGAGGTGCAAACAGTGCCGGCGAGCTGTGGCAGATGCTCATGGATGGGACGGACGCCATTTCCGACGTATTGCCGAACAGGTGGTCGGCAGGGCAGTTCTACAACCCGCAGCGGGGTGTGGTCGGTAAAAGCGCCACGAAGTGGGCAGGCCAGGTCGAGGATATCGACCGTTTCGACTGTGATTTCTTCGGCATTTCGCCGCGTGAAGCATCGTTGATGGACCCCCAGCAGCGCATGCTGCTGGAAGTGTGCTGGGAGGCCCTGGAGGATGCCGGTCAGGTTCCCGCCAGATGGTACGGGCGCAGGGTGGGCGTGTTCGTGGGTGGTTTTACACTCGATTACATGCTCATGCAGCTGGGCAACATGGATCTGAAGGGGGTCGAGTCCCATACGGCAACGGGTTCCATGATGACGCTGCTTGCCAACCGGTTGTCCTACGTCTTCGGATTCACGGGCCCCAGCGTCACGACGGACACGGCCTGCTCTTCGTCACTGATCGCCGTGCACCAGGCCTGCACGAGCCTGCTTTCCGGTGAGTCGGACATGGCGGTGGCGGGTGGGGTCAATGCGCTGCTCACGCCCTGTTATACAGTGGCCGAATCCCGTGCGGGGATGCTGTCCCCCACCGGAAGGTCCCGCGCGTTCGATGCCGCGGCAGACGGCTATGTGCGGGGAGAAGGTGCTGGCCTGGTCGTCCTGAAGCGCGCAGACCGCGCAATTGCCGACGGAGACCATATCTACGCCCTGATACGGGCGTCGGCCATGAACCACGATGGCCACAGTGAGGGGTTGACCGTGCCCAGTGGCGATGCCCAGATGGCGCTGATGCGACAGGCGCTGGACCGGGCCGGCATCAGCCCCTGGCAGGTCTCGTATGCCGAAGCCCATGGCACCGGAACGCCTGTGGGCGATCCGATCGAGGCACGTGCCATCGGTACGGTACTGCGGGAGGGGCGTGACGGGCATCCCGACTGCCTGATGGGGTCGATCAAGACGAACATCGGGCATACGGAAGCGGCTGCGGGGGTGGCGGGTCTCATCAAGGCCGCACTGGTAATGAATCATCGGCAGGTTCCGCCCCACCTTCACCTGAAGGAAGTCAATCCCGCCATTTCCCTTGATGAACTCCGGCTTTCGGTGCCCGTAGCGCCCGCGGCACTGCCAGATGAGGGAGAACTGTTTGCCTGCGTGAATTCGTTTGGATTCGGCGGGGCGAATGCCCACGTCGTGCTCTCATCCTTCGGGCAGGAAGGCAGCGCTCGGATTCAGACCGGAACCAGGGCGTCAGAAGGGCAGGAAGTCACCAGGAAGGCAGGGGCCGCATCGTCGCACGGCGAAGCGCACGATCACGCAGGCCCTCTGCTTCTGCCCCTGTCGGCGGGGGATGAGCGTTCTCTGCGTGCCATGGCGACGGATCTGGCTGCTCATCTGCGCATACCTGGCGCCTCTTCCCGTGTCAGGGATGTCTGTCGCAGTGCCTCGCTGCATCGCCAGCATCTGTCCTGGCGTGCCTGTGCGGTGGCAAGCCATGCCGACGAGCTGATTGGGGCACTGAGCGCGCTGGGGCAGGACGCATCCGGCAATCCTGAAGGGAGTTTCTTCGACTGTGCCCATGTGAACCACCATGGGCCCGCAGGTCTGGTCTTTGTATATACAGGCATGGGTCCACAGTGGCATGAGATGGGACGTACGCTGTACCGGCGTGATCGCGTGTTTGCGCAGGCACTCGACCAGGTCATGGACATGCTGGGCGAACTGGGCTGCCCGCTGCGACAGCAGTGGCTCGAATCCGGTGATGATCCCGCCTCCATGAACGACACGATCGTGGCACAGCCGGCCAACTTTGCCCTGCAGGTTGCCATTACGCGCTGGCTTTCGCATTACGGGATTCGGCCGGACGTCTGTGTGGGACACAGCGCCGGAGAGCCGGCTGCGGCCTGGGCGGCCGGGGTGTTCTCGCTGAAGGATGCAGCGCGCATTTCCTGGGCGCGCAGTCATCTGCAGCAGACCACCAGTGGGCAGGGCGCCATGATGGCCGTGGGCGGTTTGAGTGAGGGAGCCGTTCGGGAGATGATCGACGCAGGTGACTACGGGACGGTTTCCGTGGCAGCCGTCAACAGTCCCCGGGCACTGACCCTGGCGGGAGACAGCCAGGAAATCGACCGGCTGCACGGCGCACTGGAGGCGGCCGGGCATTTTGCGAAAAAGCTGCGGGTCAACGTTGCCTACCACAGTGCCTTCATGGATCCGATCCGCGATGCGCTGCTGGATGAGCTGGGAGATGTCGTGGCACAGGAGGCCCATATTCCCCTGTATTCCACGGTGACCGGAGGGATGATCACGGGCAACGAACTGGATGCGGGCTACTGGTGGCGCAATGTCCGCCAGCCGGTTCTTTTCATGGAGTCCGTGCGCGGCATCATGGATGGGTTCCCCGGGGCAGACTGGGTGGAAATCGGCCCTCACCCGGTACTGGCCCAGTCCATACGGGAAACGGCAGCGGAATCGGGCGCTGAAGATGTTCGCTGCTGGTCCAGCCTTCACCGCAAGCGCGACGAGCGCGATGTTCTGGCCCAGCTGCTCGCATCGCTGTACGTACGGGGGCATGATCCAGACTGGGGGCACATCCAGGGTGAGGGCAGGTTCAGTCCGTTGCCCCGCAGGCGCTGGCAGGATCTGCGGCTGTGGTATGAGATGCCCGCTGCCCGTCACCAGCGTACGGATGACCCGGTGTACCCCCTGCTGGCAAGACGCGTCGGCGTGGCGGCACCGGTCTGGGAGGTGGATCTGCTGGCCCCGCGCCTGGGCTGGCTGGAAGATCACCGGATTTCCGGTGCACAGGTTCTGCCTGGTGCCGCCTATGTTTCCATGGCGTTGCAGGCCGCAGCGGACATGCATGGTGATGCGCATGCATTCAGTGTTACCGATATCCAGTTCGAACGGGCACTGATCTGGTCGGTTGCCGAGAAACGCTCGGTCCAGTTCAGCATCGATCCGGACACCCAGCATTTCGCCGTCTCGAGCCGCATGCTGGACAGCGAGGCCGGCTGGGTGCAGCACTGCCAGGGCAGGCTGGAATTCTCCCGGGCCAGGGAGCTGCGGCCCGGGTCCCTGTCCGGGCTGAGGGATCGTCTTGCCGGTCATGAACCGGGGGAAACGGCCGAACGCTGCTATGAGGGCCTGCGACGGCTGGGCCTCGAGTATGGGCCGGCCTTCCAGGGTATTTCCGGGGTGTGGAAACAGGGCAACGAGATACTGGCCCGCCTCTGTGTTCCCTCGCCGGCCAGTGCCCAGCTCGGTGACTATACATTTCATCCCGTCCTGATGGATCTGTGCCTGCAGGTGATTGCTACCGGTATTCCGCAGGGAGACGACAGCGTATACATGCCGGTTGGCTTGGAAGAGGTACGGTGTCTGGACACGATGCAGCCCGTGATGTGGGCGCATGCACAGGTTTCACGGCAAGAGGATGGCGGGCTCCGGGGAAGTGTTGCGCTGTATCGCGAGGACGGCAGGCTTGCCGCGATTGTCCAGGGATGCCGTGTCACTGCCATCGATGCGGCAGCGGAGGGGCAGAACCGTCCCCAGGAACTCTATGGCGTGCAGTGGGATGAGCGTCCCCTGACAGGCGAGGTATCGCCTGCGGAGCCGGGCGCATGGATACTGTGTGGCCCGGACGCTTCCCTGGAGAAGGCGCTGGTGCAGCGCCTGGAGCGGCAGGGCAATACGGTTCGTGTCCTGGATGATGCCCAGGCAGGTGGCGCGGACGGCCGTGGCCAGCTGGCCGGATTGATGAAGGAGACCGGGCAGATGTTGCGCGGTGTCGTGCATCTGTCCGGAACTGGGGCGGGCCGGGACAGCCTGGATGGATTGAGGGAGCAGACGGCGTCGGCGCTTCACATCATGCAGGCGATGGCCGATGCCAGTGCGCACGTTCCCGTCGGGCAGCGCCCGCGTCTCTGGCTGGTCACCCGCGGATGTCTGACCGTGGATGACGGCGCAGTATCCCGGCCGGGAGGCCGTGCACTGTGGGGGCTGGGGCGTGTCTTCGGTCATGCCGAACAGGCCTCGTTGTGGGGCGGCATGATCGATCTGGAAGAAGGGGCATCTGCTGAAGAAGACGCCGAACACATTCTGGCGGAATGCATGGGCGGTGACGATCATGACGAGATCGCCTGGCGCCAGGGGGTACGTTATGCTGCCCGTCTGGCACGGCTGGAGCGGTCACTGGATTCCGGCACAGCCCCGGTCATTTCCGCACGGGGGGTCTATGTGGTTACGGGGGGCCTCGGTGGCCTTGGCCTGGAAACGGCCCGCTGGCTGATCAGTCGCGGAGCGCGCAACCTGCTGTTGCTGGGACGGAGCGGCCTGCCTCCCCGCCAGAACTGGCAGGATCAGACGATGCCCGCCCGGCAACGGCATCGCGTCGACGCAGTGCGCGCCCTGGAAGGCATGGGCGCCCATGTCGAAGTCGCGGCGGTCGATGTCGGCGACCTGGATGCCCTGAAGGCATGTCTGCACCGCTATCGTCAGCAGACGCAGCTGCCGGTGAGAGGCGTGGTTCACAGCGCAGGAACCACGGAAAATCACCTGCTCGATGCCATCGATGATGAACAGTTCTTCAGCATCTTCTCACCGAAGGTGCTGGGCGCCTGGAACCTGCACACTGCGCTGATGGACGCCCCCCTGGATTTCTTCATCGCGTACTCCTCGGCAACCGTCCAGGTCGCTTCCTCGGGGCAGGGAAACTATGCCGCAGCCAATGCATGTCTGGACGCCCTGATGGCGTGGCGGCAGTCGCAGGGACTCCCCGGACTTGCCATTGGCTGGGGCCCGTGGCGTGACGCGGGTCTGGCGCGTGATCTGGACCTGATCGACTTCTATATCCGCCGAGGCCTGCACCCGCTGACGAACGATCAGGGCGCCAGCGCACTGAGTGCCCTGCTGGGGTATCCGGGTGAACATGGGACGGTACTGGCGGCCGTATGGCTGGCCATCGTCAGGACCAGTCCGCTGGGCAGGGCTGCACCACTTCTCAAGTCTCTGGTGGACGAGGAAATCGATGCGGAGGATTCGGCAGGTACCGGTTCCGGCGGCAAGGTATCCCTGAAGGAACTGCTGCGCGAAGCAGACAGCGGGAAACGGCAGGAAGTGCTGACTGTCGGTCTGAGGGATCTGGTTGGGGAGGTGATGGGCCTGCGGGGAGATGCACTGGGCGTTGACGAGTCCTTCTCGGGACGGGGAATGGATTCGATGATGGCCGTGGAGATCAAGAACCGGATCGAATACCAGCTGGATGTCAATGTGGCGATGGTCGAGCTGCTGCGTGGCGCAAGCGCAAAGAGTCTCGCGGACAGCATTCTTCCCGAACTTCTGCTGGATGCCGGTGGCGACATGGATGTCGACGCCCTGGTCGACGAGCTGGCTGGAAGCGAAGAGGAGGACATCCTCGAGCTGATCAGGGAAATGCGGCCAGAAAGCACGGATTCGTCCGGGTTGCCCTGATTCAGGCGTGCCGGTACGCCGTCCACGAAGCATCACGTACCAGGCATGCCTGTGAGGCCGGAGGCGCGGACCGGTGCACGGAAGATGCATCACATGCATCCGGATTGTTGAACCATTCCGGCGTGGGGTTGTCTGTCCCGCACGCCGTGTGCAGCAGCGTTCAGAGGTTTTATGACGAACATCAGGGAGAAACTGGCCAGGCTCACTCCGGAACAGCGGGAGGCCGTTGCAGCACGCATCGGCAGGAGGCGGGATGCCAGGGAGGCAGCCATCATCCCGAGGCCGTCAGGCATGAGGGTTCCCCTGTCCAGCGTTCAGGAACGTCTCTGGCTGATGGAACGTCTGGATTCCGAAGCGGGCGGGCAGAACATTGCCGGTGTGGTGTCCGTCTCGGGCGAATTCGATGCACAGCGAATGCAGCGGGCCATGCAGGCCGTCCAGAAGAAGCACGAGATACTGCGCACAGCCATACGCAGCACACAGGGCGAGCCAGAGCAGGTCGTGCTGCCGGACCCGGTAACGGATTACCGTTACATCGATCATTGCAGCCCGGCAGAGAATGGGTATGGCAGGTGCGACGGTCATGACGCCGTCGCCGGGATTGGGAATGACATCACGTTCGCCGCGCGGGGCGACGGTGAAGCTGCTGACGCAACGGATATTTCACCGGCCGCCATGGATCTGATGAAGGCCGAGGCTGCCCGGCCTTTCGACATGAGTTCCGGCTGCCTGTTCAGGATGGTCATCATACGGGTGTCTGCTTCCCTGCATCACATCATGGTGGCCATGCATCACATGGTCGGTGATGGCGGCTCCATTGCCATTCTGCTGGGTGAGGCCTGGCATGCCTACGGGAGTGGACCGGCGTCTGCGATGCAGATGCCGGATGTCCAGTATGCCGATTACGCCGTCTGGCAGAGGAGACGGCTGGCCGATGGCAGCGGTGATGCGGGGCTGGCGTACTGGCTGGCCGAACTGAAGGGCATGCCGCTTCGGCTGGACCTGCCCGGTACCCGGAACAGACCTCTGGTTGCAAAAGCCGACAGCGGGCGTTTTCCTGTGAAGATTCCGCCGGACATTGCGCGGCGGGTTCAGCAGCAGGCCGTGAGGTTCGGAATCACGCCCTTCAACGTGTACCTTGCTGCATATGCCAGCCTGTTGATGCGGTTCACCGGACAGCAGGATTTTGCGGTTGGTGTGCCGGTTTCACTGAGAAACCGCCCGGAACTGCAGACCATGGCTGGATGCTTTGTCAACATGCTGCCGGTGCGCATGTCATGCACGCAGGGAGCATCGTTCGGAACCTTTGCCCAGTCGGTCAGCGAACGCATGCTGGGTGCGCTGCAGCATGCCGATACGCCCTTCGAGCAGCTGGTTGCATGTCTGGTGTCCGAACGGGACCTGGCCTGCACGCCTGTGTTCCAGAATGTCTTCAGCTTCGAGCGTGCACCGGAGTCGCAAGGTGAGACGGCCGGCATGAGGTGGCGTTTCAGCGAGTTTGCGCTGGGCAATTCGGCCTACGACATCAGTCTGGAGCTGAATTACGGCAACGAAGACGTGTCGGGCTGGATGGATTACAGCCGGGCGCTGTTTGACCGGGATTGGGTAGAACGCTTTGTGGGCTGTTTCCTTCGGCTGCTGGCGTCCGGCCTGGAAGCACCGGATACGCCGCTCGCTGATCTGGCACTGCTGGATGGACCGGAGCGCGACCAGGTGCTGTACCAGTTCAACGCCACACAGGCCGAATATCCGGGGCAGGCGCTGATCCACGAGCTGTTCGAGCAGCAGGTGGAACGCACACCGGAAGCGCTGGCGGTGCAGTACGAGGGTGAGAGCCTGACGTATGCGCAGCTCAATGCGAAGGCCAACCAGCTGGCGCACCGTCTGCGGGGGCTGAAGGATGCGTCAGGAGCACCATTGGTGGGCCCGGATGCGCTGGTGGCGATCAGTGTGGAAAGAAGCCTCGAGATGGTGGTGGGGCTGCTGGGGATACTGAAAGCGGGCGCGGCGTATGTGCCGGTGGATCCGGAGTATCCGGCAGACCGCATCGCGTACATGCTTGGGGACTCACAGGCGAAGGTGCTGCTGACGCAGCGGACACTGCAGGAGCGTCTGCAGGAAGCGGCCCGGGGAGATGATGAAGGTTCGGGAGAGATTCTGCTGCTCGATGACGAAGCGACGTATGCAGGTCAGCCGCAGGACAACATTGGTCGGCAGGAAACGGGTCAGACCTCAAGGCATCTGGCATATGTGATCTACACGTCGGGCTCGACGGGTCAGCCCAAGGGGGTGATGAACGAACACCGGGGCGTGGTGAACAGGCTGGTGTGGATGCAGGGGGCGTACGGTCTGGGAGAAGAGGACCGGGTGCTGCAGAAGACGCCGTTCAGTTTCGATGTGTCGGTGTGGGAGTTCTTCT
>ERZ773077.1015-NODE-1015-length-20098-cov-9.162451_pt1 | contig 20098 bp, 14 predicted proteins | sample MGYA00580612_ERZ773077 | MGnify/ENA primary metagenome ERZ773077 (study PRJEB29015, sample SAMEA2737971) | human oral metagenome | biome: human oral; feature: human-associated habitat; material: dental | place: China | collected 2021 ...
TGCTGCGCGGCAGGTTGGCTTTGGGCACGATGGCGCGTTTGAAGCCGAGTTTTTCCGCTTCTTTGAGCCGTTCCTGCCCGCGCGAGACGGGGCGCACTTCGCCGCTGAGACCAATCTCGCCGAACACGACCATTTTTTCAGGCAGCGGCTTGTTGCGAAAGCTGGACACCATCGCCAAAATCACCGCCAAATCGGAAGCAGGTTCACCGATTTTCACACCGCCGACGGCGTTGAGAAACACGTCTTGGTCAAAACAGGCGATGCCCGCGTGGCGGTTGAGCACGGCCAGCAGCATGGCAAGGCGGTTTTGCTCCAAGCCGACGCTGAGGCGTTTGGGCGTGAAGCCGTGGGCGTCGTCCACCAGCGCCTGAATTTCCACCAACAGCGGGCGGCTGCCTTCCTGCGTTACCAGCACGCAGGAGCCCGCCACGTCGTCGCGCCAGCTTGCCAGAAAAATCGCCGACGGGTTGGATACGCCTTTCAAGCCCTGCTCGGTCATGGCGAACACGCCCAATTCGTTTGCCGCGCCGAAGCGGTTTTTGATGGCGCGGATCATGCGGTAGTTGGAATGCTGGTCGCCCTCAAAATACAGCACGGTGTCCACCATGTGTTCCAGCACGCGCGGGCCGGCGATGGCGCCGTCTTTGGTAACGTGGCCGACAAATATCATGGCGATGCCCAGCTGCTTGGCGATGCGGGTGAACTGCGCGGCGCATTCGCGCACTTGCGACACGCTGCCGGGGGCGGATGTGATTTGGTCGGAATACATGGTTTGGATGGAATCGATGACCACCAGCTTGGGCTGATGCTGCTTTAAGGCAGCCTGAACGGCTTCCAAGCGGATTTCCGCCAGCAGATGGATGCCCTCGCTTTGCACGCCCAACCGCTGCGCACGCAGGGCAACTTGTTGCGCCGATTCCTCGCCCGACACATACAACACCTTGCGGCTTTGCGCCATTTTGGCGACGGTTTGCAGCAGCAGGGTGGATTTGCCGATGCCCGGGTCGCCGCCGAGCAAAATCACCGCGCCGTCCACCAAGCCGCCGCCGAGCACGCGGTCCAGCTCGCCCATGCCCGTGGGCTGGCGCGGCACTTCCACCGCGCTCACTTGCGACAAATCCACCACTTGCGCGCTGTCTGCCGCCCACGATTGGAAACGCGCGTTTTTCGGCTCGGGCGCGGCGATGTCTTCTTGCAGGGTGTTCCATTCGCCGCAATGCGGGCATTTGCCCTGCCATTTGGGTACGGTGCCGCCGCATTCGGTGCAGCGGTAGATGGTTTTGGGGGCTTTTGCCATGGGGGAGGATTCCTTGTTTTTTGGGTTTCAGGCTGCCTTTTGGGGCGGGAGGATAGGCAGCCTGAAAACCGAAATGGCGCGGCAACGGCTGGCGTATTCAATAAGGTGTTGCCGCTTGGCATGCTGTCGGCGAGCCGCCGACGCGCCATCGTTTGCAGGTTTGGCAACGTTTTCAGGCTGCCTCTGATGCCGTCTGCAAGGCAGCCTGAAACGCCGCCCCGCCTATTGCGAACGCGCGGGGCTGTTTGGCGCATGGGCGCCGCCCGTGCCGGTCATAATCGTGCCTTTAAAATCCAGCGGCACCACGACCACGTTGCCTTTTTCGCCCATTCTAATCAGCGCTTCCAGCGTTTTCTCGGCGAGGATTTTGTCGTCCAGCGACTGCGAGCGCACGCGGTTTTCTTCGGCTTCGGTTTTGGCGATTTCCAGCTTGTTGATGGCAACCTGCTTGCGGTTTTCCGAATCGGCAATCATGCGGATGGATTCTTGGATTTTCTCGTCGGGCAGCAGGTTGGAAATGGTTACGCGGCTCACGATAAAGGTGTCTGGGTCGTTGGCGTCCAAGTCTTTTTGCAGATTGGTGCGGATGATGTTTTCCAATTCGTTGCGTTTGGAATTGATGGCGAGCGCTTCAAAGCGGGAAACCGCGTCGGCGGAAACGGATTTTGCCTGTTTTTCCACCAGCATATAGGCGGGGATGTAGATTTTGCTGTTTTGCTCGTAGCCGTTCATATTGGAATATTTGGCGGCAATCATCGGCACTTTCATCGGATTGACGGAATATTGGATTTCAAAATCCAAATCGCGCAGGGAGATGTTTTCTTTGGTGGTGGGGCGCAAATCTTGCAGCTGCACGGGGATTTCTTTGACGGTGTATTTGTCGATGCGGCTGGTGAAGGTGGTGTGCCAGCCCACATTGGCGGGCTCGTCGTTGATTTTGCCGTTGAAGGTGCGCACCACGCCCACCTGCCCTGTGTCGATGCGGGCGAAGGGGCGGATGAAAATCAGCAGCAGCACGACAATCAGCGCAATGGTGCCGAGCAACAGGGCTTTTCCTGCTTTGGCGGGGCTTACGGCGGGTTTGGGGGCGGGGGTTTTCACAGTCTTCTCCTGCAAAATGGTTGGCAAACGGTCTGATTGTAAACGAAGCGGCAGCCTGAAAACCACCGCTGCGGGCTTTTCAGGCTGCCTTTGATGTGTTCCCCAAGGCAGCCTGAACGGGCAAAACGGTTTTCAGGCTGCCTTTGGGGGGAATTGATTAGGCAGCATGAAAACAAGCAAAGCGCGTTTCAGCCAAACCTAAGCGGCAGGGCAAAATACGTTTTCAGACTGCCTGAAAATCCGTCTCCCAGTCAAAAGGATAAACGCGCTCGGGCGGCAGCAGGGCTTGCGCGGCGGCGAGGTTGTTTTGGGCGACAAGCGCGTGGATTTCCTGCGCCAAATCGGTGATTTCGCTGATGTTTTGTATCCATTCGTTTACATAGCGCGGCACGGCTTCGCCGGTCAGCCCGATTTGGATGCTACGGTGCGGCAGGGGGTCTAGTTTCAGGCTGCGTTCGGGGTCCCATTGGATGCGGACGGGGTGGGCGGCTTTCATTTGCTGCCATGTTTCGTTGTCCATGCCTGCGGGCGGATGGCTCAGGCAGGCGTGGCGCAATGCCCATTCAAAGCCGCTGCGGCTGATGTCTATCGCCAAAATGCGTTTTTGGTTGTCGTCTTTGCCGCCCCAGCCCGCGCGGTACATCATCCATAAAAAAGACGGCTTGATCCACGTCATGCGCTCCATTTTAAACGGCGGCGATACAAACCGCCCCGCCGCCAACGCGGAATCGGCAATGGCATCGCTGTATGCCTGATACACGCGGATGGTGGTGTCGGTGTAAACGGCGCGGATTTGTCTGAGTGGGGTGGCCATAGTTTTTCTCCTGATGGATTAGTGAGCGGCAGCCTGAAAGCAAAGTTGCAAAGCCAAAACCAGACTGTGCAAATGTGTTTTAGGCAGCCTGAAAACGAAAAAACCAGTTTTCAGGCTGCCTTTTAGCGACGGGAAAGCAGCCTGAAAAACAGCCGGATGGTAGCAGATGTGGCCGGCGGGCGTTTAAGCGTTTTCGGGCGGCTGCGCGGGCTTGGGGTATGCGGCCAGTTCTCAGAAGAAGGTCAGGCCGTCTGAATAGTTTTCAGACGGCCTGCGCCGTTTGCGGCTAAGGCTGTTTCTTGCCCTCGGTGGCCACGCGGTTGATCATCCAGTCGAGAAACGCACCGTAGTTTTTGCTGCGCTCCGCGACGGCGGCGGCTTCGGGCGGAAGCGGTGCGGCGGTGGCGGCAGACAGCAGTTTTTTCTCATCCTGCCACGGGTGGAACTGTCCGTTTGCCGGATCGATCACGCCTTGGGGCAGGATGGTGGCTTCGCTGTTGTAACCGTATCTGCACCATGGGTTGTCGGACGGGTTTTCGCCCAGCAGATTGCAGCCGGTGCGGAAATACGGCCGCTGCGACAGGCTCAGTGTGTACAGGGTGGGCATGATGTCTTTATGCGAACCGACGCGCTGCGGGTCATAGCGGGTGTGGCCGCGGTAGGCCGGCGGTGCGTACAGGTAAAGCGGCACGGCATGGCCCAAAGCCAGTTCGCCTGCATCGGGATAGCCGACGCCGCGTATATTGTGGTCGCCGCTGGCGGCTATGATGGTATTCCCTTCGGCTTTGGCGCGGCTGATAAAGGCACCCAGCTCGTCGTTGGCATAGCGGTAGGTATTGAATACTTCGCGGATTTGTTCTTCACCGCCCAGCTGGGCAAAGCGGGCAATCTCGGTTTGGCTGAACGCGAAGTTTTGCCGCTGTATGCCGGCGGGCAGGTGGTAGGGCGGATGGTTGGTTACCGACATCATAAAGATAAATACCGGCTGTTTGTCGCGTGCGGCCTGCTCCAGCCTTTCGGCGGCGTAGCGGAACATATATCCGTCGGCCACGCCCCACGCGCCCGATTCGGCTTCGGGATAGCGGTGTTTCAGCGCGGTTTCATCGACAAATTCGTGTACGCCCAGGTGTTTGGTGAAATTATCGAAATCGCGCCAGCCGCCGTTGCCGGCGGTGATGTACACCACGCGGTAACCTGCTTTGATGTACGGCTCGAACATATTGCCGGGGAAGGTTTTGTTTTTGGCGGCAGTTTGGCTGATGTTGTTGAGCGGGCTGCGGACAAACAGGCGGTGCAGGCTGTCGCTGGTGCCGTTGCCCTCGGAGACGAAACGGTAAAACACCCAGTCTTCGGCAAAATGAGGCCGCAGCCGTCCGAGCAGGTCGCGTTGCGGGTTGTCCAGCTGCATCATATGCGTACTCATGCTTTCCATCAGGGCGAACACCACATTCGGCCGCCCCGCAGCCGCAGCCGGATTGTCAGGCGTTACCGCTTCCAATTCGCGCCACTGCGGGGCGGCAACGGCATGGCCGAGCATGGCGGAAAACAGCTCCCTGCCTTTCTCATCGCTAACCGGCCGGAATTGGCTGCCGGCGCGGTATTCCGACCACGCCCAAGAAAGGGCGGTAACGGGATTGGGCACCAGTTTGTTCAGCGTGGCTGAGGGCGATACCTGCGCGGAAGACTTGCGCAGCGGAAACTTGCCGAACGAGCCGCGTCCTCCCGCCGTTAAGGCAGCCAGAAGCAGCAGCACGATTAGGGTATTGCCCGCCCAAGTGCGGTATGACGGGGATGAGGCTGGCGTTGCGGACGGTTTTAAGCGCTCATGCAGGCGGCCGAACAGCCATGCCGGCACCAGCATCGCCGCCGCCAGTGCCGCTACGGCACGCAGCACCGGAAAATCCGACCAGACGGTTTTCAGCACCGCCGCCGTATCTTCTTCGACCAGCCCGAACACAAACACATCAAACGGCTTGTCGTACACGCCGTAATAAAACACATTGCCCACCGTCAGCGCGGCAAACAGCGCCAGCACCGCCAGCAGGCCGTAGCGGTTGGCCCGGTAAACGGCTGCGGTCAGTTTGCGGCTGAACAGAGCCAGCAGGGCAACCAACACAAAAGCCGCCACGGTCAGCGAAACCATTTTGATGTCGAACAGCAGCCCTTTGAGCCACATCGGCGCCAAATCGGCGCCAAACTGCTGCCGCAACGCCTCGTCGGTATGGCGGTAAAACAATACCAAACGCCCGCCGCCAAATACGGCCACGGCCAGCAGCCAAAACAACAGCCATTCGGCTATCAGTTTCTTAAACAAGGTAAATTTCATTTTTTCGGATGGTGGTTCAAAAAATAATATCGGGTATTTACAGGGTTTCAGGCTGCTTTTAGGGAACGGAAAGCAGCCTGAAAAACAGCCGGATGGTAGCAGATGCGGCCGGCGGGCGCCTAAGCGTTTTCGGGCGGCCAGATGATTTCGGCGTCCAGCCAGCCGCGCAGGGCGTTACCGGCGCGTACGGCTTGGGCGCGGCGCAGCATGTCGCGGCTGATGGGGGTTTCGCTTACGCCGGCGGCGAGCGCTTGGCGGCGGGCGATGCCGTTGAGAATGTCGGCGGCCAGCGGCGGGGTCAGCCAGCGGCCGTCGGTTTTGACCAGGATGCTGCTGCGCCCGCCTTCCAACAGTTCGCCGTTTTGGTTGAAAAACAGCATATCAAACGCGCCGGCCGCTTCGGCCTGCCGCCAGCCGGCATCGAACGCCGCGCGGCGGGTGGTTTTGTGGCGGCGCAGCGGGTCGCGCTCGGGCAGCGGCTGCGGCGACAGCAGCAGTTTGACCGTGTTGCCGGTAGGCGGCGTATCGGCGGTGGGCGGGTTTAAGGCAGCCTGAAAAGCGACCAGCGGCGCAGCGGCGGCTTTCAGGCTGCCTTGCGGCGAGAGTTCGAGCTTGATGCGGAAAACGCCGCCGGCGTGTGCCGCCAGCGTTTCATCGAGCAGGCGGGCGGCAGCCTGAATGTCAAAGGGGATGTTCAACTCTTGCGCCGATGCGGCGAGCCGCGCCAGATGCTGGGCGCGCAGGGCGATGTGCCCGTGCTCGGCGCGCATGGTTTCAAACAGCCCGAACTCGGGCGGCAGGGCGGCGACGAAACGCGCTTTCCAGCCGCATTCGGCGTATTCGTTATCGGCGGCGCTGTCGGCAACGATGCCGCTGCCCACGCCGTAGCGCCCGCGCCACGGCCATGCCGATTGCGGGTCGGCGGACAATTCCAGGCTGCGGATCAGCACGTTCAGGCAGCCTGAAAAGCCCAAGGCGCTGTCCGCTTCGGGGTTCAAATAGCCCAGAGTGCCGGTGTACAGACCGCGCGGGCTGTCTTCTAGGGCGCCGATGATTTCCATGCTTTTGCGTTTGGGCGCGCCGGTGATGCTGCCGCAGGGAAAGGCGGCGCGGACGATGTCGGCGGCGCGGGTGGCGGCGGGCAGTTCGGCGCGCACGGTGCTGGTCATCTGCCACACGCTGCCGAAGGCGGAGACTTTGAACGCGTCGCGCACCGACACGCCGCCGATGCGGGCGATTTTGCCCAAATCGTTGCGCAGCAGATCGACAATCATGGTGTTTTCGGCGCGGTTTTTCGCATCGGCGGCCAGTGCGGCGGCGCGTTCGGCATCGCGGCCGTCGCCGACAATCGGCGCAGTGCCTTTCATCGGCTCGGTGGCGACGGTGCCGTCGGCGGCGATGCGCAGAAACAGCTCGGGCGAGAAACACAGCAGCCAGTCGGGCAGGCCGGCCGCAGCGGGCAGGCGGGCGAGCGCGGCATAGGGCACCGGCTGGCGCAGGCGGCGGTAGAGTGCGGCGGGCGAGCCGTAGGCGGCCAGTTTCAGGCGCAGGGTGTGGTTGATTTGGTAGCAGTCGCCGCGCTCGATGGCAGCCTGAATGGCGGCGATGTCTTGGCGGTACTGCGCTGTCGTGCGGTTGAGTTCGGGCGAAACAATGCCGGCCGGCTCGCTGCCGCCCTGTTGCGCCAGCCAGTTGTCGGCATCGGCGATTTCGTCGCGGTGGGCGAACCACAGCAGTTTCAGGCTGCCGGCAACACCGGCGCGCTCGGGCAGGCGCTGCAGCGGCAGGCCGAATTCATAGTCCGCCAGCACCGCGACGTGCAGGCCGTCGCACCAGCCACGCTGCAGCAAACCGTCTAGCGTGTCGAGCGCGGCGGGGGCGAGGGTGTCGCAACGGACAAAGCCGTGCAGCAGAAAAGCGGTGTGGTCGCGGGCGTTGTCGAAAAGGATAAAGGGGGCGGGCATGGTTGGGCGGGTGGTTTGGGGAAGGGGATTTCAGGCTGCTTTTGGGTTTCCAGGAGCGTAGGTTGGGTCGAGACCCAACAAAATCTTTGGACGTTGAAAATGTTGGGTTTAGCAACCCAAGCTACCTGCTTCAGGCTGCCTTTGGGACGGGGCAAACGGATGTTTAGTGGCTGTTTTCCCAGGCGGAGGGGCGCTCGAGGGCGGTTTTGCTGTCGATGGGCTTGTCGCTTTCAAAAAGCTGCACGCCGGCTTTGCAGCGGACGGCGGTGCATTGGTCGGCGGTGGTTTCGATGGTGTAGCGGCCGCTGCTCTCGGCCTGCCATTCCAAAAACGGCATGGCGCGCGAAAGGCCGTTGCTGCTTTGTGCGGCGGTGCTGCCGTCGGCGCGTTTGATGGCGACGGTCAGGGCGCTGCAAAAGCGGGTGCAGCTGCCCAAAACGGTGTAGAACTTGCCGGCGCTCAGCGAAACCGTGATGCCGTGGCTTTGGTCTTGCGCCAGTCTGAACACTTCGCGCAGCTTTTCGCTCGCGCCGGTGGCTTCGACCAGGCGGTTGCGGTAAAAGGCCTGCCCCCATTCTTGGGTATAGTCGCGGGAATTTTCTTCGGGATACAGCTCGGCGCGGGCGGCGGTGGCGGCAAGCAGGATGATGGCGCGTACGGCGGCTTTGTTCATGGGCTTTCCTTATGGCAGGCGGGGTGGGCGGCTGCAAGAAAGGCTGCCTGAAAACGATAAGGCAGCCTGAAAACGGGCGGGGCGCTGTTTAACCGGCGGTGCGGCTGCGCTGGGCGTCGGCCAGAAGGGCGAGCAGCGCTTCGGTGGTGTCCCAGCCGATGCAGGCGTCGGTGATGCTTTGGCCGTAGGTTTCGGGTTTGTCCTGGCGGCCTTCGACCAGGTGGCTTTCGACCATCACACCCATAATGGCGTCTTCGCCGTTTTTGAGCTGATCGGCGATGTCTTGGGCGACGATCATCTGGCGGGTGTAGTCTTTATTGCTGTTGGCGTGGCTGCAGTCGATCATCAGCTTGGCATCGAGTCCGGCTTTGGCTAGCTGCTCGCGGGCGGCTTGGACGTGGCTGCTGCTGTAGTTGGGCTCTTTGCCGCCGCGCAGGATCACATGGCAGTCGGGGTTGCCGTTGGTGTGGACGATGGCGGAGTGGCCGGTTTTGGTTACGGATAAAAAGTGGTGCGGGTGGCTGGCGGCGCCGATGGCGTCGATGGCGATTTTCAGGTTGCCGTCGGTGCCGTTTTTAAAGCCGACGGGGCAGGACAGGCCGCTGGCCAGTTCGCGGTGCACCTGGCTTTCGGTGGTGCGCGCGCCGATGGCACCCCAGGAAATCAGGTCGGCGTAATACTGCGGGGTAATCATGTCGAGAAATTCGGTGGAGGCGGGCATGCCCATGTCGTTGAGCGTGAGCAAAAGCTGGCGCGCCTGGCGCAGGCCGAAGTTGATGTCGAAGGTGCCATCGAGATGGGGGTCGTTGATCAGGCCTTTCCAGCCGACGGTGGTGCGCGGTTTTTCAAAATATACGCGCATCACGATCAGCAGCTCTTTTTCGTACTGCTTTTTCAGCGGCAGCAGTTTTTGCGCGTATTCGAGGGCGGCAGCGGGATCATGGATGGAGCAGGGGCCGATGATGACGAGCAGGCGTTTGTCGCCGTGGTGCAGGATGTCGGCAATCGCTTTGCGGGTGGAAACCACCAGCTCGGCGGCGGCTTCGCTGATGGGCAGATCGTACAGGTGGGCAATGGGGGGCAAGAGCTCGGTCAGGGAGTTGATGCGGACGTCGTCGGTCAGGTGGTTTTGGCTCATGGTCGGTGGTTCGGGTAGTGGTTTTCAGGCTGCCTTGGGGCAGGGTTGGTGTGGGATTTTATTGCGTTTTGCCGGTGTTTTTTCTGATGTGGGGCAATTTTATCGCGCAAACGGCTTTTCAGGCTGCCTGTAGTTTTAAGGCAGCCTGAAAAATTCAGTCTTGGTCTTCGTTGCGGATGAAGCGCACGCCGGAGAGCTGGGAGCGCAGCACGGCGTCGCGGATGGCGGTCAGGGCTTTGGGGCGGACGAAGTTGCGCCGGTAGGCCAGCATCACGCGCCGCATCGGTGCGGGGGCGTCGAAGGGGACGATGGAAAACAGCATGTGGTCGTTTTCGGTGAGCGCGGTGGAGGGTAGGACGCTGATGCCTAAGCCGCTGCCGACCATGTGGCGGATGGTGTTCAGCGAGCTGCCCTGCAGGGTGTTGGTCAGGCCGGCCACGCGCTGGCGGGAGGCCAGCTCGCTGCAGCTTCCCAGCACTTGGTCGCGCATGCAGTTGCCTTCGGTGAGCAGCAGCACGTTTTCTTCGGCCAGCGCGGCGGTGCTCACCGAATCCAGTTCTTCAAAGGGATGGCCTTTGGGCACGATCACGAAAAACGGCTCATCGTACAGCGGCACGGTTTCGACGCCGGGTTCCTGATAGGGATCGGCGATCACCAACGCGTCCAGTTCGCCGCGCTTGAGCATTTCGGTAAGCGCGGCGGTGTGGTTCTCTTCCAACATCAGCGGCATATTGGGCGCGGTGTCGCGCAGGGCGAGTATCAGCTTGGGCAGCAGGTAGGGGGCGACGGTGAAAATCAGCCCCAGCTTGAACGGGCCGGCCAACTCGTTCTGCTCTTCGGTGGCGAGCATGCGGATGACGTCGGCCTCTTCCAGCACCCGCCGCGCCTGGGCGATGATGCGCTCGCCGGCGTCGGTGGTAAGGACTTCGTTGCTGCTGCGGTCAAACAGCGACACCGCCAGCTCTTCTTCCAGCTTTTTGATGGCGATGGAAAGGGTGGGCTGGCTGACGTGGCAGCGCTGGGCGGCGCGGCCGAAGTGTTTTTCCTGCGCCACGGCGACAATGTAGCGCAACTCGGTCAGGGTCATGCGGGGTTCTCGGTTTTTTCGGTTTTTTTGTTTTCAGGCAGCGTGATGTTCAAAGCCAGCATGTCCACGCCGTCTTGCTTTTCGTGGGAGATGTTGATGTCTTCCAGCTTGATTTCGACGTATTTGGACAGGACTTCCAACAGCTCTTTCTGCAGAGTGGGCAGGTAGTCGGGCGTGGTGTTTTCGCTGCTGCGGTCGCTGCGCTGCTGGGCGATGATGATCTGCAGGCGGTCGCGCGCAACCTGCGCCGACTTGGGCTTTTTGCCAAACAGCATATTGATCAGGGACATGGCTTATCCTCCGAACAGCTTTTTGAAAAAGCCTTTTTTCTCTGCATCGAGAAAGCGGATTTCGCGGTTTTCGCCCAACAGGCGCGCCACCACGTCTTTATAGGCTTCGGCGGCTACGGCATCCTGCTGGTGGATAACCGGCGTGCCGGCATTGGATGCCTGCAGCACGTTTTGCGATTCGGGAATCACGCCCAACAGCGGGATGCGCAGGATGTCCTGAATATCCTGCACCGACAGCATTTCGCCTTTCTCTACGCGCTCGGGCGAGTAGCGGGTAATCAAAAGATGCTCTTTGACGGTGGCGCCCTGTTCGGCTTTGCGCGATTTGCTCTGCAAAATGCCCAAGATGCGGTCGGAGTCGCGCACGCTGGAGACTTCGGGGTTGGTGGTAACGATGGCTTCGTCGGCGAAGTAGAGCGCCATCAGCGCGCCCTGTTCGATGCCGGCGGGCGAGTCGCACACCACATATTCAAAACCGAGCTTGCCGGTGAGCTCGTTGAGCACGCGCTCGACGCCTTCTTTGTTGAGCGCGTCTTTGTCGCGGGTTTGCGACGCGGGCAGGATGAAGAGTTGGTCGCAGTGCTTGTCTTTGATCAGCGCCTGGTTGAGCGTGGCTTCTTTTTGGATAACGTTTACCAAGTCGTACACCACGCGGCGCTCGCAGCCCATAATCAGGTCGAGATTGCGCAGGCCGACGTCAAAATCGATGACGCAGGTTTTGTGGCCGCGCAGAGCCAGACCGCTGGCGATGCTGGCGGAAGTGGTGGTTTTGCCCACGCCGCCTTTACCCGAAGTTACTACGATGATTTTCGACACTTGCTTTACCTTCTTTCTATTTTGAGAGTAATGAAAAACAGCCGGCCGCCCGCTTAAGGCAGCCTGAAAAACTATTGCGCTTCAATCGCGCGCACCGCCAGGCGCTCGCCGCCTTCGAGCTCGACGCACACCGCACGGCGGTGCAGGTGCGGCGGCAGTTTTTGCTCGAAAACACGGTAGATACCGGCCACCGATACCAGTTCGGCCTGCATCGACTGCACGAAAATACGCGCGCTTTTGTCGCCCGACTGGCCGGCTTGGGCGCGGCCGCGCAGGGGGGCGTAAATATGGATGTTGCCATCGGCAATCACTTCCGCGCCTTCGCTGACCATGCCCAGCACAATCAGATCCGCCCCTTCGGCATACACCTGCTGGCCGGTGCGCACCGGCGCGGAAACGACGACGGTTTTTCGCGGCGCGGGTGCGGCGGTTTTTTCAGGTTGCTTTTGTTCGGGCTGATCTTGTTCAGGCTGCTTGGGGGCGGCTTGCGCTGCGCTTTCAGGCTGCACTTGGGCGGTGGTTGCGGTTTTGCCGTCGTTTGCGCCGTCGCCGTTTTCAGGCTGCTGTACCTGCTCTTTGGCTTTCGCTTTGTCTGCCGCCACAAACAGCAGATGGTTTGCCGCGGCGGTTTTTTCCCAGTCGCGCTTGCTGTGGCGCAGCGCCACCGGCGTGAAGCCGTGCTGTTTAAACAGCGCGCAGACGGCGGCGATATCGAGTTTTTCCGCATCGGCCAGCGCGTCGAGATCAAGCACCAGCGGCATGGCGGCGAAAGTGCGGTATTTGTCGGCCTGCTGCTGCCACTGTGCCGCCAGCGCGGCGGCATCGTTGCTTTGCGGCTGCACCAAAAGGGCGTCGAGCCGGGTTGATTTAAAGTTGAAAGCAGCTTGCATGGTTCGATTGCTTTATTCAATTAAGTGCGCAGTTTACCGTTTTCAGGCTGCCGCTTCAAGCCGCACGGGCTTTGCGGCGGCATAGTCGGCGGCAAAAATAGCGCGCAGCGTATTGATTATGAAAAACCAAAACCTTACAATGCGCGCCCTGTCAACCCTACTTCAATGAGAAGATAAATGAAAAAAGTCCTGATTAGCACTCTGGTGCTGCTTTCGCTGGCCGCCTGCGGCGAACAATCGCAACAACAGGCCGCCGATACCGCTGCTCCTGCCGCTTCCGGCAGCGCCGCTTCCGGCGCCGCGAGCAATCTGCCCGCCACCAACGATCTGAATATTTACAACTGGTCGAACTATGTGGACGAAAGTACGGTTGAAGACTTCGAAGAGAAAAACGAACTCAACCTGACCTACACCACCTACGAAAACAACGAAGAGCTCGAAGCCAAAATGCTGACCGGCAAATCCGGTTACGACTTGGGCGTGCCCGGCGTTGCCTTTTTGCCGCGCCAGATTAAAGCCGGTGCTTATCAGAAGATCGACAAAAGCCTGATCCCGAACTACAAAAACATCGACCCCGCCATGCTCAAGCTGCTGGAAGAGGCCGACCCGCAGGCCACCGAATACGCCGTGCCCTATTTCTCCGGCGTCAATACGCTGGCGATTACCGCCAAAGGCCGCGAAATTCTCGGCAACAAGCTGCCGGAAAACGAATGGGATCTGATGTTCAAACCCGAATATACCAACAAGCTCAAGCAGTGCGGCATCGCCCTGTGGGACACCCCCAGCGAAATGTTCCCGATTGTGCTCAAGTATCTGGGTAAAGACCCCAAAGGCAGCAATCCCGAAGACATCAAAGCCGCAGCCGAAGTGATCAAAGCCATCCGTCCCGACATCAAACGCTACAGCCCGTCCATCATCGACGAGCTGGCGCGCGGCGATATCTGTTTGGCAGCCGGCAACGGCGGCGATCTGAACATGGCCAAAGCCCGCTCCGAAGAAGCCGGCAGCAAAGTCGGCATCGAAGTGCTGACCCCCAAAGGCATGGGCTTCTGGGTTGAGTCCTGGGTGATTCCGAAAGACGCCAAAAACGTTGCCAACGCCCACAAATACATCAACTACACGCTGGATCCCGAAGTAGCGGCGAAAAACGCTGCCGCCGTAACCTTCGCCCCCGCCAGCCTGCCCGCCCGCGACAAACTCGATCCCAAGCTGGTCGCCACCCGTTCGATTTTCCCGAACGCCGAAGACGTGGCCAACGGTTTCGTGATGCCGCAGATGGACAACGAAGCGAAAAAACTGACCACCAATCTGTGGCAGAAAATCAAAGTCGGCAAATAAGCATCCGCGCCGCGCCGGCATGTCAAACTGCCCTTTCCGCCAGCAGGAAAGGGCGGTTTTTTGCTTGCAGGCAGCCTGAAAAAAGGGCGCAAGGTTTTCAGGCTGCCTGCCGGTCGCTCTGTTATAATCCGCCGCCGTACAGGCAGGACAGACAGTCGCCGCGTATCGCGTAAGGCATACGGGGAGGAAAGTCCGGGCTGCACAGGGCAGGATGCCGGCTAACGGCCGGGCGCGGCAACGCGACGGAAAGTGGAACAGAAAGCAAAACCGCCGATGGCAGCCTGAAAAGGCGGCACAGGCAAGGGTGAAAAGGTGCGGTAAGAGCGCACCGTGCACTTGGCAACAAGGCGCAGCAGGCCAAACCCCATCCGCAGCAAGACCAAACAGAACGCACAGACGCGGCCCGCCGAGCGTTCGGGTAGGTTGCTCGAGCACACCGGCAACGGTGCGCCTAGATGAATGACTGTCCGACGACAGAACCCGGCTTACCGTCCGGCCTGTACCCCCGATTCAAACGCAAAACCAAAGGCAGCCTGAAAACGTGAATTACCGTTTTCAGGCTGCCTTTGTTTGGGTTTTCTGCCTTTGTTTGGGTTTTCTGCCTTTGTTTGGGCTTTCAGGCTGCTTTGGCGAAACCACTACCACCGTCATTAGTTTGCGCAAGTCCGCTACGCTCCCCCCGCGTAGGCGGGAATCTTACCGGGACTTTAACAAGATTTTGTTTCTTAAAACATTGTTGGGTACCAAACAAGATTCCCGCCTGCGCGGGAATGACGGCATTTATTGACAAGGGCAAAAGCAGCTTAACAAGGCAAAAGCAGCCTGAAAACCTTTTGCTGGGGTTTTCAGGCTGCTTTTGTCCAATCGTCCGGACGGGTTTTCAGGCTGCTTTTTTGGTTTGGGCAGGCAGCCTGAAAGCGGCGGTTTTATTTGGTTTCGGTCAGATCCACATCTTTGGTCTCGTGGGTGCTGATCAGCGCAACCAGCGTCAGCACGCAGTTGATGGCCAGATAGATGCCGACGCCGGCGATGCCGTAGTGTTCGTTCAGCTTGATGGCAACCAGGGTGGCGATCGAGGCGCCGATGATGGCGGAGAAGTTGTAGGCCAGCGAGGCGCCGGAGTAGCGCACTTCGGTAGGGAAGAGTTCGGGCAGCAGGGCGGCCATCGGGCCGAAGGTCAGCCCCATCAGCAGCATGCCGATCATCAGGAAGGCGAAAACGCTGGCAGGCGTGCCGTTGGTGAGAAACAGCGGCATCGCCAGCCCGAGCACGAGAATGGCGGCGGTTACCCAAATCAAAAAGCGGCGGCGGCCGATTTTGTCGGCGCGCACGCCGGAAAAGCTGATGGCGGCGCCGAACACTACGGCGGAAATCATCAGAAAGCCGGTAAAGGTGTTGGCCGGCAGCCCCAGCCCCTTCGGATGGCCGAAGGCGGAAAGTGTGGCGGGGGTTTTGAAATAGACTTGGGCGAAGGTGGTCATAATGTAAAACAGCACATAAGTCGCCACCATGATAAAGGTGCCCTGCAACACCGGCTTCCAATGGCGGGCGAACACTTCGCGCACCGGCGCGGCCTTGGTTTTGCCTTCGGCTTCGGCTTCGCGGTAAACATGGCTCTCGTGCATGCTCAGCCGCATCCACAGGCCGACGAACACCAGCACCAGCGAGGCGATAAAGGGAATGCGCCAGCCCCAGGCAACCATCTGCTCGTGGCCGATGGCGGCGCTGATGGCGAAGAACACGCCGTTGGCCATCAAAAGGCCGATGGGCGCGCCCAGCTGCGGGAAGGTGCCGAACCAGGCGCGTTTGCCTTCGGGCGCGTTTTCGGTGGCGACCAGCGCCGCGCCGCCCCATTCGCCGCCCAGCCCGATGCCCTGGCCGACGCGGCACAGGCACAGCAGCAGCGGTGCGGCGATGCCGATGTCGTTATAGTTGGGCAAGAGGCCGATGCCGACGGTGGACAGCCCCATGGTCAGCAGTGAGGCGACCAGGGTTTTTTTGCGCCCGATTTTGTCGCCGAAGTGGCCGAACAGCGCCGAGCCGATGGGGCGGGCGAAAAAGGCCAGTGCCAGCGTCGAAAGCGACAGGATGGTGGCGACTTGGGGATCGCTTTCGTCGAAAAACTGGGTGTTGAACACCAGCACCGCAGCGGCGGCGTAGATGTAGTAGTCGTAAAACTCGATGGCGGTGCCGACCATCGCGGCGATGGCGACTTTATAGGGATTGTTGCGTAAATGGTGTTCGCTCATGGCGGGTGTCCTGTGTGTGGGAGGAAAAAGCGGGTGGAAAGTGCGTTTGGCGTTTTCAGGCTGCCTGAAAACGCCAGCAGCGGTGGATTTTGCGGTTGCGGAAATCTTCGGGAACCGACTGGTGCGACAAATCGCTGATGCGGTAGCGCGCCGCCAGTGCATCGTCTAGGCGGAAGCTGTGCAGGTTGTTGGAAAAATACAGGGTGCCGCCGGCATCGAGCAGGCTCATGGCGCCGTCGATTAGGGCGGTATGGTCGCGCTGCACGTCGAGCACGCCGGCCATTTTTTTGCTGTTGGAAAAACTCGGCGGGTCGAGCACGATCAGATCGAAGCGCTTGTTTTGCGTTTGCGCGTCGCGCAGGTATTGGAAAACATCGGCGCGCACGGTGCGGTGGCGCTCGGCGTCGATGCCGTTGAGAGCGAAATTGCGCTGCGCCCATTCGAGATAGGTGTTGGATAAATCAACACTCTCGCTGGAAACCGCGCCGCCGGTGGCGGCATACACGGTAAAGCTGCCGGTATAGGCAAACAGGTTGAGAAAGCGCTTGCCTTCGGCTTCGGCGCCGACGCGGGCGCGGGTGTTGCGGTGGTCGAGAAACAGGCCGGTATCGAGATATTTGCCGAGATTAACCCAGAAGCGACGGCCGTTTTCCGCCACCGTGAAGTCTTCGCCGTCGCTGCCGGTTTTCTGGTACTGCTGCGTCCCTTTCTGGCGGGCGCGCTGTTTGAGAAACACCGCTTCGCGGTCAAAACCGCTGACAAAGGCAACGGCGTCAATCACATCGTCGAGCCAGCGGCGGTAGTCTGCCGGCGGCAGCTTCCAGCCGGTGTCGTATTCCTGCAGGTGGATGCGCTCGCCGTACACATCGACGGCAAACGGAAACTGCGGGATGTCGCGGTCATAAAGCCGCCAGGCTTCGATTTGGTTGCGGCGCGCCCATTTGATGAGGTGGCGGGCGTTTTTGCCCAAACGGTTGGCGAAGGCTTCGATATCGGTCATGTCGGGTTTCGGGAACGGGGTTTCAGGCAGCCTGAAAGGCGTTTTTCAGGCTGCCGCAGGGGTTTCAGGCTGCCGCCAGCAGGGTTTGCACATAGCGCGACACGCCTTCTTCCACGCTGTAGAAGCTGTCTTGGTAGCCGGCATCGCGCAGGCGCGAGATGTCGGCTTTGGTGTAGCTTTGGTATTTGCCTTTGAGCGCGTCGGGGAAGGGGGAGTAGCGGATCAGTTCTTCTTTGACCAGCTCGTCCAAACTCAAAGGCGGCTTGCCTTCGGCGGCGCGGCAGGCATTGACGGTGGCGGCGGCCAAATCGTTAAACGGCTGGCTGCGGCCGGTGCCGAGATTGAAAATGCCGGACTTTTCCGGATGGTCGAAGAAAAACAGATTCACTTTGACCACGTCTTCCACGCTGACGAAATCGCGGCTCTGCGCGCCGTCGGCATAGCCGTCCCAGCCGCCGAACAGGGTAACGTGGCCGAGTTTGCGGTACTGGTGGAAATGGTGGAAGGCTACCGAAGCCATGCGCTCTTTGTGCTGCTCGCGCGCGCCGTACACGTTGAAATAGCGAAAACCCGCCACCTGCGCGCTCAGGCCGGCGGCGCTGCGGCGGCGCACCACCTGGTCGAACAGGAATTTGGAGTAGCCGTACACATTGAGCGGGCTTTCGTATTCTCGCGCTTCGCTGAACACACCGCCGCCGCCGTACACCGCCGCGCTGGAGGCATAGAGAAACGGGATGCGCTCGTCCTGGCACCAGTCCAAGAGATCGAGGCTGTACTGGTAGTTGTTGTCCATCATATAGAGGCCGTCGTGGTTCATGGTGTCGGAGCAGGCGCCCTGATGGAAAACGGCGCGGATGTCGCGGTAGGGCAGGATGTGTTCGCGCACCTGGCGGATAAACTCGTGCTTGTCGAGATAATGCAGGATGTCGCAGTCGGCCAGATTGCGGAATTTTTCGGCGCGGCTGAGATTGTCCACCGCCACGATGTCGGTAATGCCGCGCTCATTCAGCGCTTTGACGATATTGCTGCCGATAAAGCCGGCGGCGCCGGTTACGATAATGGTCATGGCTTGCTTCCTTTTTACAGGGGGATGCGGATGCCGCAGGCAGCCTGAAAACGGCCGCAGCGGCTTTCAGGCTGCCGTTTAGGCGGGATGCTCGGCAAGCAGCGTCAGCGACTGCTCCTGCCATTTGGCGCCGAAGGTTTCTTGGATTTGGCGCAGCGTCGGGTCCTGCTCCAGCAGCGTGCGCGCCCGCTCGCGGTCTTCCGCCTTGCGGCGATCGGCATACATATCGGGCGTTTCCCAACCTTGGCCGTCCTGCCAGTCTTGGGTTTGGATGGCGAAATCCCGGCCGTAGGCTTGGGTGAGCGCGGCGGCGATGCGGTCGAAATACTCTTTTTTACGCACCACGGCATTGGCCTTGTCCTGCCGCAGCGACAGATGCAGCACGCCGTTTTCCAGCGCCACCCACGCCGTATGGCGCAGCAGCATCTGCGCCGCCGCCACCTGCGAGCCGATGCGCTCGGCAATCAGCGGCCAATTGGCAGCCGACAATTCGGGCATCGGCGCGGCGCTTTCAGGCTGCTTTTGTCCGGCAGTACCGGTGTTGTCGGCTTCGGGCATCCGAGCTGCATCGCCGGAAGCTGCATCAAGGCTTGGGGCAGCCTGAAAGCTGTTTTCAGGCTGCTTTGGTGCTTCGGCTTCGGTCGCGGCTTTTTTGCTGCGGCTTTTGCGTTTGGGCGGGGCTGCGGTCGCGGCGGTATCTTCGGCAGCCTGAACCGCATCGGCAGGGCTTTCAGGCTGCTTTGGAGTAGCGGCGGTCGCGGCGGGTTCGGAAATCTGCTCTTTGGGTTCGACGGATTCGGCGGCAGCCTGAACGGCGGCTTCGGCTGGTTCGACAACGGCGCTCTCGGCTTTCAGGCTGCTTTCGTCTGCCCACGGCGGGGTGTCGTCCTGATTGCCGGAAGTCTGAACGGGGTTTTCAGGTTGCTTTGCGCTTACGGCGTCCGCCTTGTGTTTTGCGGCAGCCTGAAAGTTTTGCCGCTGTTCGGCGGCTTCGCTGTTTTCAGGCTGCTTGGCAGCGGTTTTGTCGGATTCAAGAATCCGACCTACGGCGGCGGCTTCGGTGTTTGAAACAGCCTGCGCGGAGGTATCGGCATCAGCGGCAGCCTGAAAACCGTTTTCAGGCTGCTTAGTCTGTTCTGCGGCAGCCTGAACAGATGCTTGGGGGCTTTCAGGCTGCCCTGCGGCTGCGGCAGGCAGAGCAGGCGCGGTGCCGACGCCTTCGATACGGCTGCCGGCGGGCACGGCTTCGGCGGCGAAGGGGGCGAAGGCGAGCATGCGCAGCAGAGTCATCACGAAGCCGGCGTATTCGTCGGGCGCCAGCGGCAGGTCGCGGCGGCCGTGGAGCAGGCATTGGTAGTAAAGCTGGATTTGTTCGCCGCTGAACTGTTGGGCAAGGGCGGATAGGGTGGCGTGTTCGGGATCGCTGCTGTCGGCGGCCTGCGGTATGGTTTGCAATAGGGCGATTTGCTGCAGCAGGGCGGCCAGATCGTGCAGGGCGCCGTCGAAGCCGACGGCGTTGGCGGCCATCTGGCGGGCTTCGGCAATCATGGCGGCGCCGTCGCGCGCGGCCAGGGCATTGAGCAGGGTGTAAAGGTAGCGGCGGTCGGCGGCGCCGATCATTTGGCGCACGTCGGCTTCGCAAACGCTGCCGCTGCCCATGGCGATGGCTTGGTCGAGCAGGCTTAAGGCGTCGCGCATCGAGCCGTTGGCGGCACGGCCGATCAGGGCGAGCGAGGCTTGGTCGTAGGCGATCTGTTCGCTGTCGAGCACGCGGGCAAGGTGGCCGGACACCTGGGCGGGCGTCATATTGCGCAGCACGAACTGCAGGCAGCGGGAAAGGACGGTGATGGGGACTTTGTGCGGATCGGTGGTGGCCAGGATGAATTTGACGTGGCCGGGCGGCTCTTCCAGCGTTTTGAGCATGGCGTTGAAGGCGCTTTTGGAGAGCATGTGCACTTCGTCGATGATATAGACTTTGTATTTGCCGGCGGTGGGCGCGTATTGGGCGTTTTCCAGCACTTCGCGGATGTTGTCGATGCCGGTGTTGGA
>ERZ773077.1017-NODE-1017-length-20035-cov-7.241992_pt1 | contig 20035 bp, 30 predicted proteins | sample MGYA00580612_ERZ773077 | MGnify/ENA primary metagenome ERZ773077 (study PRJEB29015, sample SAMEA2737971) | human oral metagenome | biome: human oral; feature: human-associated habitat; material: dental | place: China | collected 2021 ...
TCGTTTGCGGCGCCAACTCGGCCATTGCGGTGCCGCCGTTTTTCAGCTGCGCACCAATCAACGTGCCGAGCTCGTTGAACTCATTCTTGGACAGGCCGACAGCGGTGGCTGCGCTGTTGGCCCAGGCGTGCATTTGCCCAGCGGATTCCTTGAATACCGAATCGATAGCGCCGACAGATTGTTCGAGCTGGCCGGCTTTGTTGACGACATCGAGCGCGCCCTTGCCGATGGCGGCGACGCCGACGCCGGCAAGGGCCGGGCCGAGGAGCCCGGCGATCTTCCCGCCCAGGCCCTTGATGCCGGAGGAGAACTTGGAACTGAACCCGTTCGCGGATTGCGCCCCGGACTGTTCGGCCTTGGCCCGCAGGCCTTTGAAGGGGTCCAGGTTCCCGATGCCGCTTTTCAGGCCACTCTTGAGCTTCTGCCCGAAGCCCGCGGCCTTGCTGCCGCTGCTGTCGGCGGCCCGGCCGACAGCCTTCATCGCATCGTCGACGCCGGACAGCGCGCGCTTCTCGGCGTCGACGGCGGCCTGGACCCCGTGGGCTGAGGCTTCAGCTTTCTGCTGTGCGCGGGTCAGCTGCTGCTGTGCCGATTCCTGACCCTTCAGCGCGCCCTCGACGCCCTTCACGGCCTCCCCGGCTTTGCGGCGGGCGACGATGAGCCTGTCTTCGGCGGCGAGCGCCCGAGACGATTCGCCCCCGTGCTTCGCAACCGCCTCGGCGTGGGCCTTCTCGGCGATCGTGACCTTGCGGGCCGCATCCTCGGCGCGTTCCTGCGCCTTCGCGACAGCCCCCACAGCCTTGGTGTGGGCCTGTTCGGCGTCGGTGGCGCGCTTGGTGGCGGCCTCCTGCTCGGCCCGGGCCTTCCTGACCCCAGCTGCGGCTTCCTGGGCATTCTTCTTGGCGGCGTCGAGGGTGGCCTGGAGCTGGGGGGCGTCGGTCTTCGAGTTCTTGTTGAAGGCGGCTGCGAGGCGGCGCCCGGCCTCCGAGCCTGCCTGGTCAGCGGCGCGGGATACAGCGCCGAGCTCCTTGGCGATGCCCCCGGCGACCCCCTTGGCCTCGACGACCAAGGAGACATAGGCGGTGGCGAGCTGGATGGCGGACATGACCCCTCCCGGTGGTGGATCGCATGACGGGATCCCCACTGACCGGGAGGGGGTGTCGGGGAGTTACTCGTCGATGTCAAGCAGGTCGGCGAGCTCGTCCATGGAGAGGGCGTCCTCGTCGACGAGCGGGTCGTCACTGAGGACTCGGCGGCTACGCAAATCAGGACAGATCGACTCCGGCGGTTCGGTGGTGTCGTCGCCGCCGAGCTGCCATGCGATATGTCCGAGTCGATCGGCGATGACCGCCAGCAGCTGGGAGTCGAGGCTGTCCCACTGCGCGCGCTCGCCGTAGAGGGCGGCGTGCAGCGGCCCGCCCTTGCGGGGGTGGGCGAGGATGATTGCCAGGTCCGCCCAGGTGAGGGTTTCGCTGCCCAGGTCTCGCAGACGCACCCCGAGGGCCGTCATCGTCTCGTAGGCGATCGCCTCGGGGTGCGCCTCCAGGAGGGCTAGGCAGCGGGCGATTCCCCCGAGGTAACCCCTGAGGCGTCGCGCCAGGCCTCAGAGAAGGCCTGGAGTTCGTCATTGGTCATGTCCTCGATCACTTCGGCGACCGGGCCGAACACGTCCTTGATGACGTTCAGGTCGCCGCGGGCGATGCCCTGCTGCTCGCGCTGGGTGAGGTGATTCGCGGACGGAGCCGTGAATGCCCCCGCCCAGCCCTCGATTCGGAACGTGACGTAGGTGACGCGTCGAGGCTTGAGGCGACGCGGAACCTGGATCCTGGGCGGCCTGAAGGCCTTCTCGTGGCGACGCGTTGCGGCCTGGTCGCCAGCCGTCGAGAGCAGGGCGCGCAGCTGTTCCCGCTCCGCCTCGCTAAGCTCCGTGGGCGCGGCATCGGCGTCGGCGTCATCGGGCAGGTCGCCGTCGATATAGGTGGTATCAATCATGGGTCATCCTTCCGTCTCCTTCCGATCGGGGGTGCCGCTGCGGCCGTGCGGGAAGGAGCGCTGCGGCCGCAGCGGAATCCGGGGTTGCGCCTAGGCGGAGAGCTTCGGCAGGTTGGCGTATTCCAGGAAGCTGTCGCCGTTCTCGTCGGGGTAGCACTTGATGGTCGCCTGGTAGGAGATGAGTTCGGTAGAGACGAACTTCTGGCTGCCGGTGGAGACCACGCGGGCGTTGGGGGCGACCTTGCGCTTCTTGGCGCGGCGGGAGGCCATTTCAAAAACCCATTTGCCGGCTTCCAGTTCCACCGAGTTGCGCTTGACGGTGATGGTGCCTTCCTTGGTGGCGGTGGGGGCTTCGATGGTCACGTTGTCGGCACCGTGGATGCGCTTGAGGAGTGCGCCGCGCAGCGACTCGACGAACGTCGCGGTGATGGTGACCCCGTACTTGTCCTGCGTGGTCTCAATCACGGTGCCGTTGACGTCCTCGTGGTCGCTGGTTTCGCGCTCCTCGCTGACCTCGACGCCGTCCTTGGAGATGTAGCCCATGTTCTCGTAGGCCTCATCCAGGGCGGCTGTGGCGTCGGTGGGGGTGGGGGCGGTCAGGGGGGCTGCGAAGGCGTAGCCGCCGACCTTGAAGCGGCCGACGTCGACATTCGCGTTGGTGTTGGGGGTGGATGCCATGTGGACCTCCTAGAGGATGGTGAGTTGGGCGGTGAATACGGCCCGCTGGGTGGGCGTGTCGGGGTCGGGCAGGGCGGCGGGCCAGGTGGCTTCGGCGTCGTGGATGAGGTTGCTGGTTTCGGCGGCCTGGAGGAGGAGGGCTCGGGCCTGCTGGGCGAGGTCGCGGGCGCGCCGAGGGGTGTCGGCCCAGGCTTCGACGGCAACCAGGGCTCTGGCGAGCCAGAGGGCGTTACCGTCGCCACCCGTGGGGGTGATGCGGATCAGTTCCGTGGGCCGCTTCGGCGGGATGAGGGTGACCACCGGAACCCCGATGGGGGTCAGGATCCGAGTCAGCTCGGGGATGATATCGCCGAGCATCTCGTTGCTCATCGTCCGGCCTCCAGGGCTTTGACAAGGGTGAGGTTGCGGGCGTTGTCCTCGCGGGCCTGCCGCGTGGTAGTGATGACGGCAGCGCGGGCTCGTCGCGGATGCTGCGTGGGTTCCCGCACCTCGTAGCCGTCGCCGGCTGCCGCAGCGATGGCTTTGGCGCGGCGCACAATATCCGCCTGGACTGCTGGGTGCTGCACGAGCGCCTCGAAGCCTGCCCGGTTCCATGCGATCTTGACGGCCATTGCTACCCCTCTCGTCGTTTTGCCTCGACAACCAGTCCGCGCCCCCAGTCCTTGGCGCGGCCATTGACCTCGTACTCCTCGCCGTCGATGACCAGCCGGTCCAGGGCGGAGACGGCGATCCCTGGCGGCAGGTACAGCGTCCACTCCACGTCCTCGGCCTCCCGCCCTGCGATGGCCGGGTCTTGGGAGCCGGGGGCCATGGCGTGGACCGGGAGGGGCTCAGGCGCCCCCCATGTTCGGGGCGCCTCGTCGAGCAGCTCGGGCGGGGTTTCGATGCGGCGGCGGATCAGCACGGGGCGCTGCACCTCGGCCCTGCCCCCGCGCGGGAATATCCGCCAGCCGGGCCGCCAGAGCGGCGGGGTCATCGCGACCTCGCTCGGGGTGCGGTGTTGACCATGAATGCCCCCGATGGCGCCGACCAGATGCGGCGCAGCTCCGCCAGCTCGCTCTCGGTGAGCAGCCGCAGTGACGACGACCCGAAGGTTTGGGTCGTTGTGTACGGTCCGGCCGTCTCGGTGACCGATGTGGCAGCACCCGAGCCTGCGTCGAGGCGGCGTATCACCGCCCAGCGCAGGATCGGCAACGCCCGGGTGACCCGGGTCGGATTGGTTTCGTCGCGGCGAAAACCGGGGATGGTGGAGGCGATCCCCAGTGCGTCCTCGATCAGGGCCCGGACTTGGGCTTCGTCCGCATCGGGACGGAAGACTAGGACGTGCTGCGGCTCGATCAAAGGCATGGGACCGCCTCCTTGCGTGCTTTCAGCGCTGCCGACGTGCCGGCGACTGAGGTGCGGGCTCCTCGGTGTATATGTGGGGCGATTCTTTGAGAATCGTCTTGGCCTTGGCGTCCGGCACGTCGGCTTCGCCGCCAGTGAATTGGACGCCGTGCTTGGGCAGGAACAGGTTCGGGTGCTGGGTGCAGATCAGTTTCATGGCAGCCCCGGTCAGGCCAGGTTGATGAGCTTGCCGTGATGCTTCTCGTTGCCGTACACCAGCCCGATCTCGCCGTACAGCTGCCAGGCTTCGCGGGCCCCGGTCTTGGCGAGCGGCTCGGCGAAGAAGTGCCCCTTGCCGGGGATCTCCAAGAAGGCGGGCTTGCATTCGTCGAGGGAGGTCACGATGAGGGACTTGGCCGGGGCGTAGCGGTCGAGCATGATATTGCATTTGCCAAAGTCGGTCTCGAAGGTCTGCAGGTTGACGCCGCCGACGTTGCGCTCGGCCTCCCTGTAGTTCTTGTCCTTGATGAAGATCTTCGTCAGGGCCCGCTTGACCGCGGCACCGACGATGACGGTGCGGGTTTCGGACACGCCAATGCCGCCGGACTCCCACACCTTCTGCATCAAGTCCAGCACCAGGTCCTCGGTGAGGGGCTGGGTGGAGGCGTCCACCGTGTTGGTGGTGATCGCCTCGACGAGGCCTCGGGTCTTGCGAGGGGTGGTGTTGTCGGTCGGCATCTGGTAGGTGCCAGTCAGGAACGACAGTTCCACGTCGTCGGCCACGGATCGGAACGCACCCTGGAGCTGGTGGGCCAGTTCGTCTTGGACGGGCTGGGAGCCCAGGGGGGTGGCGTTCGGCGTAGCCGGCCCCACCTGGCCGGTGGCAGCCAGCTTGGTGTAGCTGACCTCCACCTTCTCCTGGTGGATTTCGACGACGTTGTGCCCCTGGGTGCGGGCCGTGCCGGTGGCCTCCGGGGCGTCGGCGCCTTCCGTGCGCTGCCGACCGTCGGCGCCCTTGCGGCGGTCGTCGGCCTGCCAGGTGAACATAGTCGACTTGACCGGTTCGCCGCCGGTCAGGCCGCCGATGGCGGCCAGGAATGGGGTGTCGTCGGGGCTGGCGGCGAACAGTTCGCCGACGAAGTTGGGGCAGTTGTAGGTGGTGACCATGCCGGTAATTCCGGGCATTGCTACTCCTCTTCGGGGTTGGTGACCCGGAGCTCCGGGTTGTTACTTGGCTGGTTTCGGCATCTCTATGAGATGCCGAATCTTGGCGGTCAATGCGGCCTGCTTGTCGCCGGCCGCTGTAGCCGCTGCGGCTTGGGTGGCGGCGTCCGCCTTGAGGGGGCTGTAGCCGCCCTCGGTAGGGGCCTGCTTCGGCGGGATGGCTGCACTGGCGAGCCGCGCGGCCAGAGCCTCCATCCGCTCCTCCGAGCCGGACAGCAGTGCGGTGTCGTCGTCACTGAGCCTGTGCTTGCGGGCGATTCGTTCGCGGGCAAGCTCCTGACGGGCACTCTCGGCCTCCTGCTGGGCCTTGGTGGCGGCGTCGGTGGCTCGCTGCAGCTCGGTCTTCTCGGCGTCCTCGATGACCGCCAGCTTGTCGTTGGCGGCCTTGAGGGCCTTTTCCAAGTCGCGGGCGCGGCGGCGTTCCGCGTCGAGGGCCTTCTTGCCGCCGTCGCCCAGCTGCTCGTCGCGGGCGTCGCTGGCTGGCGGCTGCGGGGCCCCGTTCTGGGCCTGGGGGGCGGCGCTGTCGGCTGCCTCGTCGGCCATCATGGTCCAGCCGCCGAACATGTCGCGGTGCAGGTCGATGATCTGTTGCAGTTCGGCGGGCGTGGCGGGGGCAGTGGATGCGGTGAGGGTGGCGGTGTCCATCGCGGACTTCCTTCCTGAGGTTGGCCCATCGCGGGCATGAAGAAGGCCCGCAGGGATCGTCCTTGCGGGCCGCAGGGGGGTGGCCGCTCCGGGGGTCAGAGCAGCACGTCGGGGGGCAGGTCGCTGATATCCAGGTCGGAGAATGGCTCATCGCGTTCCAGTGCCTCCTGGAGCGCGATGGTGCCGTCGGCGATACTCAGGTCCGTCACCCCGCCTCCGGCGGGGCTCATTGCCGGATGGCCGAACCGTCTTCGGTACTTGCCGAGCAGGTCGAGCCACCTGTCGTACAGCTCTTTGTCGTCGCTCACTTGGGGGCCTCCCGGATCAGCTCGTCGAATGCGGCAGCCGTCCGAGGGAGGCGCTGCTTGATCGCAGCCCACGCCTCCGGGTTGCACAGCTGCGCCTCCATCATCTCAGCGAAGGCCTCCGCGGCCCGGCGATGATCGCGGCCGCGACGCCAGTACGCCTCACCGTGGCCGAACTCGGCGGGGTAACCCTCCCCCCATGCGGCTTGGAGCATGTCGTCGACAATCCATGCGTGGCGCGGTAGGCGGTGCACGTCGTCGGCGATGAGCTGGAGAATACGCTCCTGATGATCCTTGGTCGTCTCGCCGGGGCGGGGACGCACCAGGCGCGCGGCGGAGGTCCACAGCTCCTCCAGGTCCTCGCCCATCCCGTCGAGTAGGCCGCGGGACAGCAGCTTCCCGCCGGATGTGCGATGCAGCCAGTCGATCGCATGGGCGGTTTCGTGGAGCAGCATCCGCCCGGGCGGCATGACCCCATCGAGGCGCATGTCGCGGCCCAGGTCGACGGTGATACCCTCCCCGGGCCTGAAGAACGCCCGTCGCGGATCGCCGGGCGCCCCCCGCGTGGTGGTGAAGGTGAAGTCGTCGATGTGCTGGAGCCACAGGTTCACCGCATCCCTGTGGGGGGTTTCCCGCAGGTGGTGGTCGAGAATCCTGGCCGCGTCCTCACCGATCGTCGCGGCGAGTCTGCTGTCGCGGGGGATGATCCGCGATCCGGATAGGATCGGACCCCAGACGCCTGCTCCGCCGCCGTCGGGGGCGATGGCGTCGGTGAGGGTTCCGCCACCTAGGCGACGCATCTGCGCCAGGATGTCGGGCGTGGAGGGGGCACGTCCTGCCGCTTTCCGGGCTTCCTGGTAGAGCTGCTGCTGGGCGGCCTCCAGTTCGGTTGGCTCCCACTCGCCGATCACCTCGACCGCGGTGCATGTGCAGTGGTCGTGGTAGCGATTGCCCATTGGCTGGCTGCCGAGCAGGCGCCCCTTGCGGCCCTGCACCGACACCGCCGATTCGAGGGAGGTGTAGTCCGAGCGGGTGGCGAGCATCACGCACCAGCTGCACGCCTTCCCGGAGGTCTTGCGCCGCCACCGACGTCGCGCCACATGGGCGGACAGGACCGTGGTGGCCCGACCGGCGTTCAGGGTGTCGCGAAAGCTCCCGGCCGCCTGGCGTTGCAGGACCTGCTGCACCTCCTCCGAGGAGTCGAAGTTCCGGGCTGCGGTTGCGACCTGCCATGCCCGCCAAGCGGGCAGGTTCTCGGTGAACTCCGCCAGCACCGGATCGGGGTGGTTGATGTTCGGGGCCTGCTGGCGTCGCCAACCGGAGATGAAAGTCGCCATGTCGGCGGTGGCGCGGTCATGGCCGATCCGCTGTGCGGCGATCCAGGCGGCAACCAGGGCGGCCTCGGGGAAGTCCCCCGCGAGGAATCGGGTGCCGAGCTGGCGAACCAGCAGCTGCGTCAGGGCCCCGGTGCGGGCCTGGGCGCGAGCCGATTCCTCGGGGGTCATCACCCCACCCCCTCGCGCAACTCAGTCCCGAGTTGGGTTCACTGATCTTCCAGCGCCTGCGCCTGCTGTTCGGGTAGGCGTAGTGACACCGGGACCGCCCCGGTGAACGACAAGCCGTGAAGGCCGACACGCTCGGCTGCCTCCTGCAGGTCAACCCCGGCGCGAATCGCCTGGCCGAGGGCCTCGAACTGCACCTTCAGTCCGTCCGTATTGGGGGCGGCCTGTGGATCGGGCTGGGCCCGCGACAAGACATCGGTCAGTCGAGCGACATCGGAGGGGGCCGCGGTTGCACGATGCTCCCGGATGCGGTCGATCTCGGGGCGGGTGTAGCCGAGCCTCTCCAGGGCTATGTCGGAATCGGCGGGCAGGATGCCTGCGGTGACCTGCTGGGTGACCGCCGCTGCGGCCTGTGTCGCCGACGGCATCGCCGGGTCCATCCAGGTCGGGCGGATCGACAGCAGCTCCTCACCGGGGGTGTCGAGGTCGTCGCGGATCTGGATTGCCAGCATCGCCACACGCCGCCAGTCGACACCGAAGGTGCGGATGGCGTCGCGGGCAGCGGTCACCAGGGGCCGCTCCAGCACCTCCAGGGCGCCCTCCGAGGAAGGGTTCGCGTCCTGCTTCACGCCGAGCATTTCGGCCGGAATGCTGATCTCCGCCGCCAGCAGTGAGGCGATCTGCCGCAGTTGATCCATGTGGGGCTGCTGCGATGCGGCAGCGAATTGCCCCACCTGAATATCTGGATCATCGGGATTATCGCTGGGTGGAATAGCCCAGATACGTCCAATAATCGACTCCCATTGGCTGCGCAATTCGCCGGTGTTATCGTCGGCGAAAACGTCCCGAGAGGCATTGATGAGATAACGTTGGGGCGCACTGAAAAACTCGGCGGCAATCTCGGATCGAGCCCAGGTACGCATTGCCGAATCCGTCAACGCCATCACCGGTTTGGTGATACGGGAAGTACCGAACGGGTGCTCGTCATCCGGCTCGTGGCGCAACGGCACCACCGGCACCCCGGGGTAACGCTGCGGGAACCTTTCCGGGATCCAGCCCGTCGAAGATTGGGTCAGGCGGACAATCTTGCCAGGAAGGTAGAGGTTCAGTTCGCGCGGCAACCCGGTGATCGGGTCGCTGTCCTGAATCGACATGGCGGATCGTGGCGCGTGGCGGCGGTAGTCCCATCGCGCGGTGGCGTGCGTCGCGGGGCGAAGCCACACCCGCACCCCATCCCCCCGCTCCTCGCCGGGGGTGACAAAGGCCAGGTGACAGCCGTAGCGGGCTGAGCCGTTGTGGGCGATCGCGGCCCCAACCTCCAGGTCGGAGTCGTACATGATGCGCTCCAAGCCGAGGTCGCTGCCCGACGGGGTGGCAAACCCGGTCAGGACGCAGCGCTTCGCCAATGCAGTGACGGCCTTGTAGGGCCATCCCAACACCACATTGATTCCTTCAAGCTCCACGGGAATAGCGATGCCGAGGGACTTGAGAACATTCTTGGCACGGTAATACCTGTCCCTGTCCGCGTTGGTTCCCTGCTTGAGGTTGTGGTAATGGAGAAGGTCCCAAAGGGCCTTTTCCTCGTCGTGCTGGAGGTGGAATGTGGCGGTCACCATACGGCACCTCCTTTGCGTTTCCCCCCTGTCGGCAGGGCGTTTGCGCGGATTCGGCGGGACAATACGCCCCAATGGGCCAGTGTCGCGGCGACGATCGGGGTGATGTCGGATTCCGCACTCCGGCGGTTCCATGCCCACCGCTCCCCGACGGACCGCTTGCGGGCATCATTGAGCGCCCGGGTGAGTTGCGGCTGGGCGATATGCCGCAACTCATTGTTCATGCAGGCGTCCAGTATGTCGGCGCACGCATCGGTCATTTCGTCGGTGTTTGTGGTCACGACGCGGGCCTTTGCCTTCCGCAGCGAGCGCACCAAGGATGCGGCGGGGGATTTCGCATCCACCACCACTGCTGCGATCGGATTCTTGGCGCAGCGAGCGGCCACGTGGTCCACGACCCAGCCGGTGCCCTCGCGGGACTCGTCCAGCTCCACGTGCACCAGGCCGTCGTCACGCAGTCCCGCCAGGGCGACGGCGGCCTGCTCGCGATTCGGGGAGACGTCGACGGCCAGAACCAGTTTGGTCAGAGCCTTAGACCTCTCATCCGCCAGCCCCTTCCAGACGACGGGCGGGACGACGGCGGGGGTGGACAGGTCATCCCAGATGCCGAGGGCTTCCCGGCGGAAGTGGTCCTCGGTCAAGGCTCGGCGGAGCTTGCGGATTGCCCGCAGTGGGGTGCGCTTCGGGTAAGATGGGTTGGCTTTACGCCAGGCCTCCTTGTCGTCGGTCTCGCAGTCCGGCGGGGCGGAGAACTCGATCCATGTCGCGTCCTCCAGTGGCCTGTCCGCCTTGAAGGCCGCCAAGGCGGCGGCACGCTGCTCTGTGAATGCCTCGCTGGGGTCCTTCGGGCGGGGCGGGGTGCCGAGCATGATCGTCAGTGAGCTTGCCGCCTGGTTTTGAGTGGGCAGCATGTCGCTCATCGCGTTGGCGGTGAGGATCTGCGCCTCGTCCAGCACCAGGATCGAAACCTGCGCCACGCCCCGGAGGGCCCCGGATTCGCGGGCCGCCATCACGATCCGCGAACCGTTGGCGAATCGGATCGAGCGGTCCTCGGCCGAGGAGTTGATCTTCGCGATCCGGGGGGCGAGCTGCACCCGCATCGCCGTCGCCCTGAGGCCTCCGAAGACCTCCAGCATCACCTTGTTGTGGTGGGCAGTCCAGGCGACCGTCGTATTGGCGTGGATCAGGCAGTAGGCGAAGATCATCGCCGCCACCAGGTAGGTCTTGCCGGCCTGGCGGGGAATCGACATTGCGACGATGTCATTGACCCAGGAGCCGTCCGCACGCTTGGCCCAAGTGATCTTCGCGATGTCGCGCTGCCAGGAGTCGAGGGGCAGGCCGATCTTCTCGGCGACTGCGATGATGCTTGGCCCAGCGGTGGAGGTGATGCCGGCAGGGAGGACGAGGAAGCGGGCCTCAGGGAGCAGGCCAGGGCGCGTCGGGGGTTGCGGCCGCTTCGGCAATGTCATCCCCCTCCTCGTCGGCCACCAGGGCGGCCAGGTCTCGCTCGATTTCCAGTAGGCGCCGGGACAGCGATGCCAGGTCTCGGGCGGGGACGCCGTCGTCGATCGTGTTGGCGATCTGATCTCGCAGTGCCTCCAGTAATGCGCGCCGGCCGTGGCGGGCCGCGTCGGCAACGAACACGATGCCTCCTGTGGATAACTCGGACGTTCGATTCGCCAACTTGCCCCGACCTGTGGAAAAAGCCGAGAGAGAATCCCGCCTACGGCCTGAGCCAGCGTCAGGACCGGGGGAGGGGCCTCCCCGCCCCCATGTTCGATTTCTGGGGGCGCGAAGCCTCAGGCCAGCGATCCGGAGCGGCGGATGATGGGCACGACGCCCGCGTCCTTGGCGGCCTTGCGCTCGTTGCAGAGCTTGTGGGCCGCCTGTTTGTTGCCCAAGGCGTCGGATCCACCCTGGGCGAGTGGGGTGACGTGGTCGACAACGAAGCAACCGGGATCAGGCCATCGCAGGGCGTAGTCGATGACCTCGCCGCAGATGCCGCACGGTGGCTTGGTGGCTGCCACGGTGGCGCGGTGGCGGTCGCGGATGGCGGTGCTGCGTCGCTGCGCCATGGCCACACCTCCTCGGGGAACGAGAAGGACCGCCGCAGCCTGTAAGAGGGTGCAACGGTCCCGCAACTGTGTGCCACCATATCGCGACCGCTAGTCAAGTGCAAGTCCGAGCTGGGTGAGTCGCGTCTGCGCCGCGGCGCGGCGGATGTCGCCGAGGTCCCACCATCGCCTGCCCTGCTCGTCGCATACTGCGGTGATCATGCGTCTGGCGTCCCAGCGGTAGAGGGTGCGCAGTGGCACCCCGACTAGGGAGGCGGCCTGCCGCAGGGTGACCGCCTGGATCGTCACCTCGTGCCCGCAGGCGGTGCACCGCCATGCCGCCTTCCGCCCCGGCAGAACCTCGAGGTGGCCGGCCCCGCACCGGGAGCACGGCACCGCCGGCCCGGCTTCCCTGAGATGCTTGACGGCGGCCCGGACGGCACGGTGCACGTGCAGCACACCCCACTCGAAATCCGGCCACTGCGCGGTCCCGGTGATCCAGTCGAGCTGGGAGATCAGCCAGTTCGTCACCGACGACAGGGTGGGCTTCTCCGGCAGTGCCGGGATGGCGGTGGGACATTCGTCGAGGGCGGTTGCCTCGAAGTCGCGCGCCCAGCCCCACAGGTATGGCAGGACGCCGACACCTTCGGGGTCGCAGTACTCCATGCCGTCGAGCCATCCACTGCGGTCTCGGAGGTCGAGGAGCTGGAGGACGTCGAGGCGCAGCGGGACGCTGGCTGACGGACCGGCGTGGGTTCGCGGACCGCCGCCGGGGCCAGAGGTCAGCGCCTCGGGGAGGAGGGCGCAGAGATCCGCCAGCTCCGACAATGCCTGACGGACCGGATGGTCGGGGGTGTTCGCCGGCCCTTCTTGGATGCGGGGAGCAGAGGGCATGGGGTTGCTACTCATTGGGGGTCCTGTTTGATGGTGGGCGGTGGGTTGTAGCGTGGCGTGGAGGCGTGGGTGTCGCCTGGGATTTCCGGCCTGGGGGCCGGCTGGCCGGGTGCAGCGATGCCGTGGCGGATGATGTGGGCGATGATGGTCTCGTCGGAGGTTTCAGCTGAGGGCATGGGGTTGCTACTCATTGGGGGTCCTGTTCGTCGAAGGGCTCGATGCCGAGGATGGCGGCGACGTCGGGACGCAGATGGGTCAACTCTTCGATATCAGTGAGCGCATTGGTGGCCTGCTGCAAGATGCCGGGCGGGGTGGAGCGATCCTGCGCCAGTGCGATGAGGTTCGCAAGGCGGAGCTGCTCAGCGATCTCCAGCAGTGCGTGAACGGTGGCGGCGTCGACGTGCCGCCCCTCGTGGTGGTTGAAGTGGACGTTGAGCTCGTCCAGCGCCGCTTCGCGGCATGTGGTTGCGGCGGCGAGTGGTCTCGGGCTGGGGTTGTTGACGGCGTTCAGCAGGTTGGCGGCGGCCTGCTCCAGATTACTGGTCATTGCTGAATTCCTTTCGGTCAGGGCTGGGTGAGTGGGGCAAGGATCGGGCTGAGCCCGGTGGCGGTGATGAGTGCGCGGGTGGCGCACCAGGCGAGGACGCCGAGAGTGGGAAGGCCGGTCAGCAGGGTGAAGATCATCCCCAGGCTGAACAGACATCCCGGCAGGTTGCCGTCGTCATACTCCTTGGGTGGCGGGACGCCGAGGCGCTTGTAGATGACTGCTGTGATGATGCCGGCTGCGACGATGGTCAGGCTTGCGACAGTGGCGAGACCGCCGGCGACGAGGAAAGCGAACTCCTTGGGGGTCACAGCATGTCCTCGGCGGCGGCGCCGACGAGGTAGTAGGCGTCGGGTTCGTCTTCGCAGGTGATGCGATCGGGGTCGGCGGTGATGCGGCGGCTGTAGCGGGCGACGTAGTCGGGGATGTTGCTGATTCTGATTTCCAGGACGATGTCGGCGTCGTCGGGGAGGTCGGTGAGCATTTCTCGGAGTTCTTGAACGGTCATGACTGGGCTTCCTTTCGGGACTAGAAGGGCGGGGGTGTGTCGCGGTCGACGCCTGTTTGCGGCGGGGCGACTGTGCGGGCCGTACAGGCCTCGGGAGGTAGTGGGGGTGGCTGGCATCGATGCGCTGGGAGTACGTCGATCCTGGGGCTGCCTGCGGGTTGCTGGGTGATGTTGTCGGCCCGTCGCCGGGTGAGTTTGACGCCATACCGCCCGTGGCGGGTGAGGGTGTAGGTGGGGGTGCCGGCGAGTTGGTGGAGGGCTTCGCCGAAGGCGCTGAGGGGTGTGGCGGTGACGGTGACCTGGATGGCGGCCTGGTCCTGGTCGAGTCCGATCAGGATCGGAGCCCTGCACTGGCGGCAGTACTGCGCGACGGCGCCGCGCCATCCGCTGGGATAGGTCCAGCCATAGGGGTGGGGGCCGAGGAAGCGGCCCCTCGGCCTGGGCGTGGATGCGGGGGGGTTGGGGGTGGCGCCGAAGAGGGTGTCCTGGGTCATCGGATGACCTCCGGGGTGGCACATACGGCAGAAGTGGCACTGGTTTGAAAGTTTGCAGCGCGCGGGCGCGCACACGCGCGTATGCGCGCGTGTAGGATTTTTGTTGCAAAAAAGCGCCACTTCTGCCACCTTTGCGTTATTCCGACATCTTGAGTGGCATACGTGGCAGAAGAACTGAGATTTACAACCGGGGCATAATCCCTAGCCAGAGGCCGGTTTTCTCGCCAAGTGGCACTTGTGGCAGAAGAGTTGAAAACTGCGACCATGTCGACATTTTGGGTGGCACTTGCGTAAATGGAAGCGCCACCCAAGTGCCACTTATCAGCAGAAGTGCCACTCTTGGGGACGTTCGTGCGATAGGCGTCCCCAAGGGTGGTGGCATCCCCGAAAGCGCCATCCTCGCCCGAATCCGGGGCCACCCGCCGGCTCATCGCACACCTCGCAGCGGGACGGGGGAGTCGCCGAACGGCGATTCGGGTTCGGTGTCATGGCTGAGCAGGGTCAGGCCGCGGTAGAAGCGAACGCCGTTCGCGCCCTTGACGGAATCGACACCCCAGCGGTCCCGCAGCTCCTGGGTGAGGCGGCGGGCATTGACCGGAGTGTCGCCCAGTTCGCGGCATATGCGTTCGTAGGCGTCCCGCACCTCGCCGACCTTCGCCTGCACGAGAACGCTCCCGCCGGGTGCCAGGTGGCACGAGTCGGCAATGAACTTCCCAATGGTGTCCTCGTCGCTCCTGTAGGTCTGCGTGGCCGCATCCACGGATGCGGGGACCATGAGGCCGCGTCGCGCATAGTCGGCCGCCCCGCGGGCGAGCCAGGCGAGGATGCCGGGGTATTCGGCGACGAGCCTGGCGGGCAGCTCCGGGTCGCGTTCCGCTTCCGGCACGACGTGCGGGAAGTCCAGCAGCAGTAGGCGCCGCCATAAGGCCAGGCCGCCGACGGTCGCCTGGGGTTTGTGGTTGGCGACCAGAAACAGGGTGTGGGAGGGGGTGAAGGTGAACCAGTCGCGATGCATGAAGCGGGCGGCTATGGAATCCGAGCCGGTGAGCTGCTTGACCCGCGCCTCCGCGAAGCGGGTGCCGTCCTCCAGTTCCGGCAGCACGACGAGACGTGCGCCGGCGAGCTGGGCGATCTGGGAGGGGTGCTCCTGCCGGGCCTGGGCGGTGAGCATCGCTGCGTCGCCCGCGATCGAATACCCCTCCGCGCCCCGGCCGACAATCGACATGACGGCTTCCATCAGGGTGGATTTCCCGTTTGCGCCGGCGCCGAACAGGAACGGGAGGCGCTGCTCCACGACCTGCCCGACGAGGGCGACCCCGAGGAGTCGCTGCATGAAGGAGATGAGCTCCTCGTCGCCGCCGAAGGTTGCCCCGAGGAAGGCGTTCCAGACCGGGGTTTCCTGCTGTGGATCGGGCGGGACCGTGGTTGTTCTCGTGTGCAGGGCTTCGGGGTCGGGTGGCAGGAGTTCGCCGGTTCGTAGATCGATGGCCCCTGCCGGGGTGTTGAGTTCCCATGGCCGGGCGTCGAGCTCGTCGATGTGGATGACGACTCGCGGATCGGCCTGGGCGAGGCGTGCGATTCCCGTCACTCCGGAGGCGGTGAGGGCTTTGGTGCGGAACGCCTTCCAGCCATCCCCCGCGGGGATCTGCCGGGCAAGGAGTCTTATCTGGTGGCGATGCTTTTCCGTTTCATCCCATACCCAGCGGGCGCCGTCCCAGACGAGCCACTGTTTGCGCTGCGGGCAGTAGCGGACCCGTCCCGCATAGAGCATCACGAATGCTTCTGCGGCGGCATCCTCGGTTGGTTCGGAGATGCGCGCCAGGGTTTCGCCGACCTCGTGGGTGTTGTCGATGGCGTTGTTCGTCTGCTTTTCGTCGTCGGGGCGGATGAGGGTGAGCGTGGGAAGCGGCGCGTCCGGTTCGCCTTGGTCCCCGTAGCCCTGGGCGCGCAGGGCGGAGGCGGCGGCGGAGTGGTCGCTGCCGTGGTTGAGGGCGGCGTAGGCGCCGAGTTTCGAGTAGGGGACCTCGGCCTCGAGGTCGGTCGAGGTGGAGAACACGTAGAGGCGGTCCTGGCCGTCGTCGCTGTGTCCGGTGGTGGCGGAGACGCCTTCGCCCTTCTTCTTGCCGGGGCGGATCCAGTAGGTGGTTCCGCCGGCCTCGTGGTCTATCCGCCATCCGTGCGGTTCGAGGATGTCCCGCCAGGATGCGCGGTTGTTGAAGTCGTCGCCGGGCCGCAGTCCAGCGCCTGGCGGCGCTGCGACCGGTGCCGGCGCGGCGGGCGCCGGGGATTCTTCGGCCGGGGTCTGGTCGAGGAGGCGGCAGAGGTCGTGGATGGTGTCGCGTTCGGTGGCGGTGATGGTGATGATGTCGGCGGGGGTGCGTCCGGGGACGGCCATCCATGCCTTGCCGGTGGGGTGGCTGCGGCCGGCGGAGGGTGCGACGACGGACCATCCTCCCTCACCGCGGGTTTCGATGAGTACCCGGATTTTCTGTCCGGGGTGGGTTTCGCGTTCCTCGGGGGTGGTGGGTCTGGAGGCGAGTTTGGTGTTGCCGAGGGGTTCGCCCTGGACGCGGTAGTACCAGTGGACGCCGCCGGAGGGGGTGATCTCCATGTAGCCGCCCATGAGTTTGTGCCACAGCGCGCCCTGGCCGTGCCCGGTGAAGGTGGCCTGGAGTTGGGGGAGGAGTCCTTCCTTGACGGCGGCACCCTCGAGTTCAAGCATCTCGATGCCGCCGGATGCGGCGCCGCAGAGGATGCCGATGCCGTCGCTGTCGGCCCGCCACAGCCGCCCAAGCTCCTCGGGGGTGGGCCGGTTGCCGGGGTTCTGGAATTGTTTCCACGCTTTGACGGCGGGGCGTTTGGTGCCGTCGGGGGCGACGGGCAGCGGTAGCGCGCCCTGGTCGAGCCACGCCTGCCGTGTTGCGGTTGGGGCCGTTTCGATTGTCATCGTTCGCTTCTTCGTTCTTTCGGCCGGAGGGGCGGGCGCCCCGGGGTGGGAGTCGTCACCTCGGGGCGCCCATGTCGTGTGGGAGTCAGGCCCCGAGGGTGGCGGGGTCGATGCCTGCCGCCTTGAGGGCGGCGATCTGTTCGGGCGTCAGGCCGGAGGGTGCGGCGGGCGCCGGCGTGGCCGGGGTGGGCGCCTGGGGTGCAGCTGCGGGCCGGTTCCCCCACGGGCTGGCCGGCGTGGCCGGGGTGGGCGCCTGGGGTGCAGCTGCGGGCTGGTTCCCCCACGGGCTGGCCGGTGCCGCGGGAGCAGGCGCCTGGGGTGCGGCTGCGGGCTGCGGGTCGAGGGAGACCGACGGGGCCGCGTACTGCGCCGAGTACTGTTTCGGGGCACTGAAGCCCCGACCTTTCGCCACCCCGTCGCCGGTGTAGGTCAGCGTCAGGGTGCCGCCGACGGTCAGTGCGGCGCGCCCGGTGGCAGTGAGCACGGCCTGGAGGACCGCGGCCAGCGAGGACTGCGATTCAGGCTTCTTCGAGCCCTTGAGGTAGACGGAGCGCACCCCGTCATCCATTTCGCCGTCGCGCAGGCCGGTCTGCAACTCGACCCGGTACATCATCATGGGCTGGCCGTTGGTGAAGGTTTTCACCTCCCCGGTCTGGAGGTCGGTCTGCTGGAGCTCCTCGAGGTTGAGGATCTTGCCGGTGACGGAGTCGCCGATGCTCTGGAAGGGGAAGCTGGCGGATCCGCCGGATGCGAGATCGATGGACTGCATGATTGTTTTCCTTTTGGTCGGGTTGTCAGGCCGTGACGAGTGTCAGGGCCGGTTGGCCGCCACCCTGGGCGGGTGTGGCGGTGGGATGTCCGGGGCAGCCGACTGCGGGGTCGGTGCTGCGTGGATTGTGGAAGGGGCAGCCGGAGCAGTAGTCGTCGGAGGTTGACAGGGTCCGGAAACCTGGGGGGCCGAGGGTGTCGACGACCGTCTGTATCTGGCGGAGGCGCTTGAGGGCTTGGGTGGCGATTTCCGGGTCCCAGGGTTCGGACCACCAGTGGGCGTCGCGGAGTTCGCCCTGCCGGGGCAGGAAGCAGATCGCCACGGTCGCCGGCGGCATGCCGGCATTGGCCCAGCCCTGCCCGTACAGGTGGGCCTGGGTGCGGTAGGTTCGCCCCGGTCCGGATGCGCGGTATTTGCGCAGCTGGGTTGGGCCGATGGTTTTGTGGTCGATCACGGTGCGGGTGTGACGGTCGTACAGGTCGCAGGATCCGGTGATGGGTTGCCCGTTGGCGTCGAGGCCGACGGTGACCTTCTCCTCGATCAACCAACGCTCCACGCCTTGGTTGCCGAACGCCTTCGCCCAGGTGAGGTTGGCGCGGTCGAAGGCGTCCTCCAGCCATGCGTGGATGCCGGTTCCGACGGTCGCCTTCCAGTTCGGTTCGCCCGGTTTTTCGGGGAAGCCGGCGAGTTTGTAGCCGAGTTTGCGGGCGCAGGGGGTGCCGATCTCGGAGGGGCCGATGCGCCTCTGTAGGGAACGGGGGTGGTTGGTGATGGCGTCGGTGATGGCGGCGAAGTAGTCCTCCTCGGCGTCGCGTGGGGGCCAGTTGCCGGGTAGTGGCGGGATCCGGTCGAGGTCGGACATCATTCCGCCCCGGTGGCGGGTTTGACGGTGACGCGGGGCCGGCCGCTCGTCTCGGAGCACAGGTCGTAGAGGGCGGGCGGCAGGACGGCTTTGGCGCGCTTTGACGTGATGATGGTTTCGGTGCAGGCCTCCCGGAGTTCGGGGGTGAGGATCTCGGCGGCTTTCTCGGCGCTGAATCGCCTGGTGCCGCTGCTGACGGTGATGGTGCCGATGGGGGCGGCATGTCTGCCCTCGCCGAGGGCGCGCATCTGTTCCGCCAGGGTTTCCTTGCGTTCGGTGAGGGCGGTGATGCGGTCCTGGATGTCGAGCCATTCGGCGATCAGGTCGTCCAGCCGGATCGGCTGGCCGGTGTTCGTGTTCATTCCTGTCGGGCTTTCTTCTCGTGTTGTTTGCAGGGGCATGGGGCGGTTGCGGGGCGTGCTTTGCGGCTGCTGGTCTGGATGTTTCGCGGGCAGGTGTCGTGGTGGATGGGATGTCCGCACCACGAGCAGAGCCGTTCCCAGTGGAGGGTCACGGCTCCTCCCTGTTGGCGCAGAAGCAACCGGGGTCGTATTGCGGTTCTGTGGACATCACCCCCACCTCCCGTGGATTCGGTCGGCGGCGGCGACGGCGAGGGCGTAGGCCTGCCAGATGTCGGCCTTGAAGCCGTAGAACCATCCGGGCTGCTTCTTGGTGCCCTTGCCGTGGTTGGGCTGCCCGTAGGCGAAGCGGTCGACGAGGGTCTGCCGGATGGTGGCGTCGTTCGCCCTGGGGCTGTGGCAGTGGTGGAGTTTCACGTCGCGCCGGTACACGAGTTCCGGTTCCCTGCCGGTGGTCCGGGTGAGGATCTCCGCGAATCGCCCGATCCACACGCACGTCTCGAACACTTCCCGGCCCACGGGCATGCCGTAGGAGGCGACCATTTCAATGCTGGCCTCGGTCCCGACGGGGTCCCGGTCGGTCAGCAGTCGGCGGCGCAGTTCCCGGTTGGGGAGTTTCTCGTAGTTGACGGGGAAGCAGGTTTTGGTGCGGATGAGGGCGTAGGCGGAGTTCTCGTTCCCGGGATCGATGCCGAGGACGTATTCGGCGGTCACGATTCCCTCCCCCACTCCTCGAGGGCGCCCAGGGCGGCTTCGGCGGTTTCGCACGGCCACGTCTGGCAGCAGGTGGTGCAGTAGCGGTAGCCGGGCAGGCCGGGGTCGTCCCAGGTCACGACGGAGGGGCGATGCGGTTCCGAGGCGTGGATCCGGCCGTACTCTTCAGCGGGGTCACTCATCACCGTCTTCCTCCTCGGGCTCATCTGCGGCCAGGAGGCTGAGGAGATCCTCAGCGACCTGCCGCCATGTGGCGCGCTTCGCCACGGCGGCGGCCTCGCCGACGACCGGGCTGGCGGGGTCGAGGAAGGGGTGACGATATCCCGGCGGGGTGGGCCTCGGCGTACCGCGGGACTTCAGGGTCTCGATGTAGTCGCGGATGTCGTCCCGAAGCGTCCGGGTATCCACTGCGGCGGCTACGGCAGCTGCCGCCTCCCGGAGGCCATGGGCGCGGCCCTCCTGCCACGCGGCCTGCATCCCGGCCACGTCGGCCCGCTGCCGAGCCTCTGCGGCGAGACGGGCGATACGGTCCTGCGCGTCACTCATCACGGGCCTCCTGTGCGATCTGGCTGGCGACAGTTATTGCCTGGTGGGCTACGACTGCG
>ERZ773077.1024-NODE-1024-length-20003-cov-2.939192_pt1 | contig 20003 bp, 15 predicted proteins | sample MGYA00580612_ERZ773077 | MGnify/ENA primary metagenome ERZ773077 (study PRJEB29015, sample SAMEA2737971) | human oral metagenome | biome: human oral; feature: human-associated habitat; material: dental | place: China | collected 2021 ...
CCGCGGTGCCGCGGTAAAATGGCTCGAAGGTGTCCTCATAAGCCTTTTTGAAAAAGCCCTCTTTGCTTAGCTTGATGAGTTCTGCATTTACCAGCTCAAGCAGCTCCTTGTTGCCCTTCGAAACGCCCACGCCGATAAATTCCGTCGAGCCCAGCGTCTTAAACGGCACCTCCAAGGCGTGATCGATGACACCGTATGCCAACACTACGAGGTTGTCGTTTATATAGGCGTCGGCTTGGCCGTTTTTTACCATTTCGTAGCATTCGTTTGTGGTACTGCAGCGCACTAGATTATGGAATTTTTCCTTTTTCAGATACTCTTCGGGAGCCGTTGCGTTGCCCTCTACTAAGATTTTCATATCCTTAAGCTGTGAAATATCGTTGATCGCATCGGCTTTACGCGTCAAAACGCCAAAATTTACGGAAAGATACGGGATAGAAAAATCGATATGCTTGCTTCGCTCGGGCGTTATGGTAAGGCTGCCGATAACTAGATCAACTTTGTTATTTACTAAAGAGGGGATGCGTTCGCTTGCCGTGACGGGGATAAATTTAATATCGCCCTTTTTATCGCCAAAGATTCCTTTAGCGATAGCTCTGGCCAGCGAAATTTCAAACCCTTCAAACTCGCCGTTTTTAGAATCGCTAAGCGGCGGGCGACCCTCTCTGATGCCGATTTTGATCGTGCCGCTTTGTCTTATGCTATCGAGGCTGTTTGCAAAGATACTGCCGCAAAGCGCAAAGATCATACAAAAAATTACTTTCATCCGATTTCCTTAATCGTGAATTGATATTCGTTTTAAAACCTCAGTTTCAAAACCGACGATATTTTATCTCAAAAATTTTAAATATAACTTCAATTACAGAATAATATCGTTGAAAATTCCGGAAGCAGCGCAAATTTCGCGCAGGCATGGAGCTAAATTTTAAAATTTTATCGTTATTTTGCGTCAAATTCTACGATTTTATTGAGCACGTATTGCTCCAAATCGCGTCTAGGCACGTCGTTTTTGAGCGCTTCGTTGTAGATATTTTCGACTATGCGGCTGTATTTTTCGTAAGGAAAGTAGAGAAAGTGGTTTGCCCATGCGCGTTTGATGAGCTCGTGAGTAAGCTTCTTTCTAGCCCACGCCTTAAAGCAATCAAAGCCGATAAAAACCGCCGACGTCGCTATGATCGTAAATAAAATGGAGAAGTGAAAGTCGATCTTTTCAAACATCGCGTGCGTCAGCGTTATCAAAAACATAACGCAGACGAATGCAAAGCAGGCGAAGATCACGTAGGATTTGCCGTAGTTAAATTTAAAATTTAGCTTCGAAGGATCGACGAGCATTCCGTCGTTAAACTCGGCGTTGGCTTCGAGTAGATCGCGGAAGAGCACCGGCTTGTGCGATACATGAAACATAATATCTAAAAGCTTGCTTTTAAAATTTGACCTATCCATCGGGGTTCCTTCGATTTTTGCGGCATTATATCTTAAATTAAATTGTTATAAGATAAAATGGCGCGAAATTTTAAGGAGCGATTATGTTTGAAATCAGCGGAATGAGCGGTGACGAGATAGTTTATATCAACGGCAAATTTTGCAAAGCCAAAGAAGCTGCGATAAGCCCTTTTGATCGCGGTTTCGTGCTTGGAGACGGCATCTATGAAGTAGCACCCGTGGTAAATTCTAAAATTTGCGACAGAGCGGATTTTTGGGAGCGCTTTGAGCGTAGCGCCGCGCAGATCGAGCTGAAAATTCCATATTCTCGCGAAAAATATGAGGAAATTTTATATGAGCTCATCGCGCGCAATGGCGTGAGCGAGGGCGCTTTCTACACTCAGATCACAAGAGGTGCCGCGATGCGCGATTTTGATTATGTCCGCGGCATAGAGCCTAGCGTCTTTGCTTTTGTGTATCATACGCAAATTTTTGATAATCCGCTCGCAAAAGAGGGGATCGAGATCGTAAGCCTGCCCGAGATCCGCTGGCACAGGCGCGATATAAAATCGATCTCGCTTTTAGCCCAGTGTATTTTAAAGCACGAGGCCCACAAGGCGGGTGCTTATGAGTGTTTTTTGATCGAGGACGGGCTCGTTACTGAGTGCTCCAGCTCCAGCGCATTTATCATCAAAGATGACGTCCTTATCACGCGGCCGCTTTCAAACGACATACTGCCGGGTATCCGCCGCAAGGTGATCTTAGGCCTTGCCGAGCAGGCGGGTCTTAGCGTGCAGCAGCGGGCGTTTGGAATGAGCGAGGTTTATGAAGCCGATGAAGCCTTTATCAGCGCGGCGACGCTGATGGTGCTGCCGATCGTAAAAGCAGACGGCAGAGCGATCGGCGGCGGCACGGTCGGCAAATACGTACCGCGTCTACGCGAGATGTACGCCGCGCGGCTAAGAGCCGAAGCGGGACTGTAATAGAGCGGTCAAATTTAGCCCGTTAAATTTAAACTATGCGGGCCGATTAAATTTTGCTTTCTAGCTCGCCGGTTATGCGGCCCAGCTCGCTTACTAATTCTAAAATTTCAGCCAGTTCGTATTGGTGAGCATATGTCGTTCCGGTAGTTGGAGGTATGCTAAATAGCTCTGTTTCGAAGCGGTTCGGCGCGCCGTTTAGAAATAGGTAAAATTTATTATCCATAAATGCCGCACTGATGCTAAATTTATAATAGTATCGCTTCAGCTCATTTAGTCGCTCCATCAACGTAGGCGTCAATAGATAGCGAGCTTCAACCTTGTCGCCGGTAAACACGCGAAATTCGCTATTAAAAACGACGTTGTCCATTAGCTCCTTCTCGCCTAAAATTTTTGTATTCAGCTCGCGGCTTGCCAAAATGGTTCGGGAGTAAAATTTCTTACTAAACTCGCATATCAGCACGCTACCGCTAAAATCCATATACGCATCATATAAGCTCATCGCAAGCGAAGCCAGCTTCGCAAGCGAAGCCAGCTTCGCATAAGTATTATCTATGCCCAGATCGTAGTTCTTTTTGATTCTAATCGCCTCGCTGAGGCTAAATTTTACCCCATCCCATTCGCCTTTTATCTCATCTTCGCTGATAAAGTCGGAGTTCGCAAAGATCCCCGCTCGCCTGAATTCCTTCGCGCTTATGCCGCGGCCTGGCGAATAAGTAAGCTGCGGATACGCCTGCGAGATCGCCGTGCGCACCAAAACTTTTTTGTAAAATAGTTTATATTCATAAGCGGCGCCTGTAATGTCGTCGTAAATATAAGCAACGTAACAAATTAAAAGCACCGCGTAGATAAGATAGACTTCGATCATCTTGTAATCCGTATCGTCGTCTGTTTTAAATACCGCATCGATTGAAAACATCACTATAAACGGAAACAGATACAAAAATACTATCTTGGCATAGATCATCACTACCTTGCAAATGCACTTTTTTTGTTTGGCTCTACTTAGCGCTATCGCTTTGTCTAATTGCATACGTTTCCTTAAATTTTTTGATCCGAAATTTTATAAAATTCGTTCTCTTGATAAAATTTCACCACGGCTTCATCCGCGCTTGCGTTGCGCTGCAAATACCGCAGCAAGGGCTCTGCGCGCGTATATATCACTCCCAGCCCCGCAAGGCTCGTCGCTCGCGAAAGCGCCACGTAGAGTTGCCCCTTGGCAAAGATCCTGTCGATGTCGCAGATGAGCTGCGGGATGCTCATGCCTTGGGATTTGTGGATCGTGATGGCGTATGCGAGCTTTAGCGGGAACTGATAATACCGCGCCAGCACGATCTGCTCGGCATCCATGCCGCTTGCGGCGATTTCGCTTAGTTCGTATGTTTGTAGCCCCACGCGGCATAGTATACCCGAGGGCTTTTTTACGACTACGCTTTCGATCTCGCCGCTGGAGCTTTTTTCGATCTTTTCGACTGCGCCTTGCTCGCCGTTAAAAAACTCGCCGCTTTTGTTTGCGGTAAACAGCACCTTTGCGCCCTCTTTCAGCGTCAGGCTTTGCGGCGCGTTTAGCGAGGCGATCCATTTTTGAATTTTCTGCTCGCTCACTCCGCTTTGTAGCGCTTCATAAACGCCTTCAAAGCTGCTCTGCGGTGCGCTAAGCTTGGCTAATCTGGCGCTATTTATCGCATCTACTTCGGCGTTTCGGCCCGAGATTATCGTAGCGTTCGGCTCAACTCGCGCGGCATCGATGAGCAAAGATCGCATCAGCTCCGCCGTCTGCTCGCTTGCGATGCCGAGCCGCAGCTCGCAAAGTAGGCGGTATAGCGCCGCATCCGCGGTGCGCTTGGAGCCTATCATCTCGACGTAAAAAAACTCGCACTGCCTCCACGCATACGAGCCGAAGGCGTAATCCGAGTCGCTAAATAGGCTCGCGCGCGGCGCGCTCTCGCCCTCTTTGCGCACCGGCGGAAGCTGATAAAAATCGCCCGTAACGAGCAGTCGTCCGTTAAATTTAGAATTTGAAATTCTAAGATAGATCATCTCGAAAAGCTCGGCGCCGATCATCGAAATTTCATCGATCACGATGAGGTCTGCGAGGGCTAAAATTTTTCGCAGCTCGCTTAGCTTGCCGCTTTGTTTGCGATCGAAGCTCTTTAGCTCCTCGTGGTTTTTACAAATGCCGAAGCGGAAGAAGCTATGCACGGTCACGCCGCCGATCTCTATGGCGCTGATGCCGGTGCTGCCGAGCACGATGACGAGCTTGCCGCGAGCGCGGTAGTTTTCGATGACGCTTTTTATTACGTAGCTTTTGCCCACGCCTGCGCCGCCCGTGATGAAAATATTGCGATCTTTTAGCTTTTGGATAATGAAATTTATCAAGTTTTTTCCTATTTTTTGGCAAAATTATAGCCAAAATTTTTTAAAAGGCATTTTGTTTGAAACGACTAGTATCTCTCATCTTCGCAGCTTTGGTTCTCGCAGGTTGTGCCACTCATAAGTTTATCCCGGAAAATCCCGCGGTTTTAGATCTCGAATACGCTCAAAACAGCGAGCGGCTGCCGGCTCCCGCTTCGGTGCAAAACATAAGCGGAAGCGCGTTTAAGAGCCGCTATTTTAAAATTTGGTTTGACGATGCGCCGATTAAAGCTGAAATCGATACGTTTTGGGGGCTTAATTACGCCAAGGGACGCCACTTTGACGCCGCGGGCAGGATATATAACGACGCGATCTACCAAAGCATCCGCATAAACGCGAATGAAGAGGCGTTCGGGCTGATCTCTGCGCCTGCTATTACGGTAAAAAACGCACTACTGCGAAATATCCCGAGCGATCTGCCGATTTTCGGCGATCCGAGCGAGCCGGGGGAGGGCGAGCCGTTTGATTACGCCGCAAATTCCGCCGTGGGCGTGGGCTATCCGATGCTGCTGTCGCATTACAGCAGAGACGGTGCGTGGGCGTTCGTGCGCAACGACGGCGTGTGGAGCTGGATCAGAAGCGACGCGATAAAGCGCATCAGTCCGCAACAGGCGGATATCTACGCAAATTCTAAATTTATAACGATCCTGCGCGAGGGCGCCGCCATTTATGATGAAAGCGGCGCGGAGCTTTTTAGGGCGCGCACCGGCACGATTTTGCCGTATGATTTTAGCGGCGAGCGCGATCTTGGCGGCACGCTCGGCGTACGAAGCGTATTTAGCGGCGAAATTTTAACGCAGTTTGGCAGCAAGAGATATTTCGCCAGCGCGGAGGATGCGAGGCTTTGGCCCGCGCCGCTTGATGAGCAAAACTCAAAGATCGTAGCTGCTAGCCTGCTCGGGCAAAAATACGGCTGGGGCGGGTATAAATTTCTTCGCGATTGCTCGCTTATGACGAAAGACTTTTTGGCAAATTTCGGGCTGTGGCTACCGCGAAATTCTAAGGCACAATCGAGCCGCGGCGAGCGTTTTTCACTGGCAGGGATGAGCGCGGATGAAAAGCTAAGCTTCATCGGCAAAAACGGCGTGGCGTATAAAACCTTGCTGTATATGCCCGGCCACGTGATGCTCTACGTAGGGCGGGTGGACGGCAAGCCTGCGGTGCTGCACGATATCTGGGGGCTTCGCACGATGGACGGCGGGCGCGCAGTCATCGGGCGCACGGCTATCACGTCGCTTACTATCGGCTCGGATCGCGCCGACATCGCCGAGGATCGCCTGCTAATCTCGCGTATCAGCGCGATGAGCGTGCTTTCGGGCGAGGATGACGCTATCTCGGACGATCGGTTCGCTCCTGAGGATCCGAGCACTCTGTCTGCGTATGCGAGCGGAAGTTAGGCTGCTTGCGGATATGGGCGTGAATTGAGCTTCGCTTAGCAGCCGCCGTCATAGTTTGCTTTTGCCGTTAGTGGAGTCGCGCGCTTGACGATGCTGCGGTGCGCGCAAGCGCAAATTTAAAATGGTGTTTTAAGTGCTGTGCCATTTTAAATTTAGCCTAGACGGCGAGCAAATTTGAAATTTCGGGCTTAAATTTAGTCTAAATTTAAGCCTATATCTCGCAAGTCCTTAAAATTTCGGGCGAAATTTTAAAATTAGCCCGCAAGTCCGGTTAAAATTTTAAAAGCTCAATCTAAATTTACGCTCCTGCTTGAAAGCTCAATCGCGCGCTGCTCCCCTTAAAAGAACAAAAAATATCTCGGCGTCTTGCGTTTATACTCCAAATACTCCTGCCCGTAGGCTTGCTCGCAGTAGCGCTCCTCGCCGAGTACCACGAGATGGTTGTATATGGCAAAGGGTGCTATCACTATGAGTAGCCACAGCGATGCCGAAGCGATACAAACGCCCGCCATGCCTAGGAAATAAAAGAAATACATCGGATTGCGCGATAGGCGGTAGATGCCGCCTTGTGCGGCTCTGTCCGCAGGGGCCGCCGCATAGTCGTAAAAAGCCTTGATGAAGCCCGCAAAAGCCGCTACGTAGATCACCGCTCCGATCCAAAACCATGCGCTGCCCGTCTTAAGCGGCACGAACACCGACAAAATGAGCAGCGCTACTTGCAGCAGCGAGCTTATGATCGCATTTCGCTTATCCGCGAGCGTGTACCACGAGGTATCGGTAGCGCGCTTGCCGACCTCTTTGTAGATAAACATATACGCGAACTGTATCAGCACCATCGCAAATGAGGGTATCCAAGCGCCCACTAGAGCAGGCTCAAGCGTCGTAAAAAATGAAATTTCCATGACCGCTTCCTTTGCTTTAAATTTTATCTTGCAGCTTTGTTTTGCCCTTGTTTGCTTGTCGTTGCTTTGTCTTTTTTCACCCGCCGCGAGTTTAAATTTTATTCCGCCTCGCACTGCATATTCGGGCGCGTTGTTTGTTCGGCACGCCGCGCGTTAGGGATGCCGCTTCGGTAAGGCAATACGATAGCAACGCCGCTCATTCGGGTATCGACTCGCCGAGCAACGATGAGATCTGCGCTTTATGCGAGCAGCATCCGCATTTCAACGCGCCAAAAATGCGAGATAGCGGCGCTTGTTTTGACGATACGACGACGCCCGCCCGTATGACTAGACGATTTGTCTATTCGGTGTCGAGATAGGACGGGCGGTCTGCTCGGCGCCGATGTACCGCCGCACAATGAAACATTCTGTGCCGATGTATCCGCCGCCTACTACACGATGAGCATTCGGCATGGGTGCTGCCTGCTAGGTGCGGCGCTAATGCCGTTGATTCGGTGCCGCGCGTTATTTACCCTCCGGGCTAAGTCCTTTTAAAATATAGCCAAATTCCGCGTCGCTCAGCTCATAATTCATAAATTTTTTATAAAACGCCTTCGTTTCGGCTTTTATGTCGATGTCGGCAAAAAGCTCCGGCTGGATAGTTTTGGCTGCCCATAAAATTTGAAGCACCGCGTCCGCGCCGTATCGATCCCAGTTGAAAACCCCGCGCGGATTGCCGTAAACGCGCCCGTTTTTGACCGCATCCGTACCGCTGTAGATCGGGCTAGATTTGATCTGAGCTACCGCATCTTCGTTGTGATCGCCGCCCACGATTATGATCTGCGGGTTGCTAGCGATGATCTCCTCGGCGGTGATCGTTTTCATCGGGCCTTTGGTGGCGGTGATCGCATTCGTGCCGCCGGCTAGCTCTATCCAAGAATCGATCAGCGTGCCCTTGCCGTCGATCTTTAAAAGATCGGTTCCGCCTACGATGTGAAGGACGCGCGGGCGCTTGTCGGGGCTTAAATTTGCGGTGCGACCGCTAACCAAAGCGATATTTTTATCTAAATTTGAGATCAGATCCTTCGCTCTTTGCGGCGCGTCGCCGCCTAGCATATCGCCGCACATCCTGATGCTGCGCCTCATCTGCTCGTAGTCGCTAAAGGACGCCTTTAAAACCGTAAAGCCTTGCTTAGTTAAATTTTCGCCCGCCAGTGCGGTTGAGATGATGACTACGTCGGGGTTACGGCTCATCAGCTCCTCTAAATTTACGTCGTTATTTTTTAGCAGCACGGGGATCTGCGCCAGGCGCGGATAAATTTTAAGAAACCATGCGTTTTTGCTGATATTATCGGTAGTGGCGACGATCTTATCCGCTCCGCCGAGGGCCAGCAAAATTTGGTTGTTCGCATGCCAAAGCGCCGCGATGCGCTCCACGTTTGCGGGGATTTTAACCTCGGCGCCGTCCATATCCTTGATAGTTCTAAGCTCTGCCGCACTCGCAAAAAGCGCGCTTGCAAAAAGCAGTAGTAAAAATTTTTTCATTTTTTCTCCTAAACGGTATTGAAATATACGCCGAGATATTACAAAAAATCTCATTAAAATTCCGTAAATTTTAACTGCCACCGCCGCGATCATTTATTATTTTTCAAAGTAAATTTTTATATAATCCATTTTAAATTTAGCATTTTTGAAGGAGAGAAAATGGGTGAAATTTTATATTTGATCGGCGCCGTCATTGGGGTTTTGGTGGTGCTTTTTATCATCGTGCCGCTGTTTTTTAGGCGCGTAGTGGAGACGAATGAGGTGCATATCGTCCAGAGCGCGCGCAAGACGACGAGCTACGGCAAAGATACCGGCAACGGTAACAGCTACTACGAATTCCCGAGTTGGGTGCCGGCGCTGGGCGTTACGAAGATCGTTTTGCCGGTCTCGGTCTTTAGCATCAAGATCGAGGATTACGAGGCGTATGATCTTGGCAGGCTTCCTTTCGTAGTCGATATCACGGCGTTTTTTAGGATCGTGGATTCAAATTTAGCCGCGCAACGCGTCAATAATTTTCAAGACCTTAATAATCAGCTCACAAACATCATTCAAGGCTCGATCCGCTCGATCCTTTCGAGTCGCGTGCTTGAGGATATCTTGCAGATCCGCTCCGAGCTTGGGGATGATTTTACCAAGGCTGTAAAGACGCAGCTTGAAAACTGGGGTATCGAGCCCGTTAAAAACATCGAGCTGATGGATATCCGCGATAGCAGCGGCAGCAAGGTTATCTTTAACATAATGGAGAAGAAAAAATCCCAGATCGAAAAGGAAAGCCGCGTCGAGGTCGCAAATAACACCAAGCTCGCTCAAATCGCCGAGATCGAAGCCGCGCAAGCAACCGAAGTGCGCCAGCAGGAAGCCAATAAGATGGTGGGCCTTAAGACCGTCGAAAACGAGCGGGAGGTCGCGATCTCAAAGGAGCAGGCCGAGCAGCTCATCAAGGATCAGCAAAAGATAACGCAGGAAAAGGCGATGGAAGTCGTGCGGGTAAACGACGTCAAGCAGGCCGAGATCAAAAAGCAAGTGGAGATCGTAAAAGCCGAGCAGGAGCAGCGCAAGATCGAGATCGACGCTGAAGCGCGCAAAAACGCCAAGATCCGCGACGCCGAAGCGATCAAGGAAAATCAAATTTTAGTAGCGCAGGGCGATAAAGAGAAGCAGTTTCTCGCCGCCGCGGCGCTTTTGGAGATGAAGGACAAAGAAGCGCAGGGTACGCTAAAGATAGGCTCTGCGGAGGCCGAGGCGCTTAGGCTAAAAGAGCTCGCGCCCGTAAACGCACAGATCGAGCTCGCGCGCGAGATCGGCGAAAATCAGGGATACCAGACCTATCTCATTTCGATCAAACAGATCGAAGCGAACCGCGACATCGGCCTAGAGCAGGCCAAGGCGCTAAGCGCGGCGGATCTTAAGATCATCGCAAACGAAGGCAGCGTGGGCGAGGGGATGAGTAAATTCGGCGAAATTTTAAGCGCCAAGGGCGGTACGCAGCTAGCCGCGATGCTTGAAGCGCTAAATCAAAGCGAGGTCGGCAAAAAGGTACTGGATAAAATTTCGGGCGCCAAAGAAGAGGGCAAATCCGAGTAATAGTCGCGGTCTCGGGCGAGTGAAATTTTAAATTTATACACTAGCGGCACTGCGGAGGAGGGTAAATTTGAGTAATAGCTAGCGACGCCGCGCGGACGAGCAAATTTGAGCGGTCTGTCCGTCCTGGCGGTTTACCTACTCGCATCGGATAAAATTTAAGGCGCTAGCGGAATTTTAAAGATTGTGAAATTTCAAATACTCGCGAAATTTCGAATTTCGCTGGAATTTAAAACGTCGTGAAATTTTAAAATGCCGTGGAATTTTAAAACATCGCGGAATTTAAATGCCTCGAAATTTTAAATGCTAGTAAAATTTTAAGCCTTCCGTGCGTAGCGTTTGGAAGCGGTGCGGTATCGCAAGTATTCGCAGAGCGCCGAAACTGCGGGTAAATTTTATGAAATTCGCAAGGCGAAGTAAAATTTAGGACGCGCGACTACCTGCCATAGACTGCGCTTGGCAGCTATCGGCTGTCACCAAATGCTTGAGCTTTGCCGTCTAGCGATCAAAATTTGCCGTTCTACGGAGCTAAATTTATTCGGTTCGGATGAAATTTAAGAAGTGCGAGCCGCTGGCGACAGCGCAAAATTTAACCCGCCCGCATAAAATTTTAAGGAGCGCACGATGGCAAACGCCGTAAATTCCGCGCAGTACCAAGCGCGCATCAGGCAGACGGAAACTCTTTTCGAGGGGCGAAATTTTACCCGGCGCCAAACGATAAATTTAAGCGGCGGATATGAGATCGTAAAGGACGCATATAGGCTCGGCGCGACAAGCTTTAGCGGCGGCGAATACACGCTGTTTAATACTCGCAAAACGCAGATAAAAAGCTGGCGCTGTATAGACGATAGGGCGGAATTTTTTAGCCTGATCCGCCACGCAGGCGGCAAATTTTACCTCGTTTTTCGCCAGGATCTATACGGCTACAGCGTGCTTGATCTAGCCTCAGCGCAGATCATGCGCTTCGTGCCGGACGCCTGGCTAGACGGCAAAGAGAGCTTCATTTGGGATGGCGTGCACTATCTGCGGGGTTGGGACGCGCTGGCGGTGGACGGCTGCTACTGGGGTGCTCCAAACGACGTGCATTTGGTGAGCTTTGCCGAGCCGATGAGCGAAGAGCAGAGATATGCAGACGTTTTAGACTGCATACGGGGCGGTTACGACATCTACGAGCAGGCTGATTTTGCGGGCTTTGAGGGTAATGAACTTAGCCTAAAATGCTTTCGCGCGGACACCTTGCGATATGAAAAAGTAAAAATTTCGCGCGAGCGCTACCGCGAATGGATGCGCGAAGCAAAACGACTATAAGCTTTAAATTTGCTAAATTTCGCGCCTAAATTTAAACGCTTGCAAGCGGTAAATTTTAATTACGAGCCGCAAAAAGCGGAATTCAGAGAGACCAAATGGGCTGAAATAAGGAATACGGATGTTTTTTGAATACATTTTAATCGGCGCCTGCGTAGGCTTTATCAGCGGATTTTTCGGCATTGGCGGCGGCACGGTCGTGGTGCCCGTGATGATGCTCTTCGGCTACGATGTCAAGTACGCCATCGGCATCAGCATCATGCAGATGATCTTTAGCTCGATTTTCGGCTCGTTCGTAAATTTTAAAAGCAAAATGCTCGACGTCGCGCCGGCGCTGGTGCTGGGGCTCGGAGGCTTTTGCGGCGCGCTTAGCAGCGGCTTTATCGTAAGCTATTTCTCCTCAAAATTTCTACTGGGCACGCTCGTTTTGGTGCAGATTATAAATTTAATCAAACTATTCAAAACTCCGACCGAGCCCACCGGCGAGCCCAACGAATCTAAAATTTTGCTCTTTATCGTGGGGCTGTTCGTCGGCGCCGTGGCGATCAGCGTGGGTATCGGCGGCGCGGTATTCGTGATGCCTATTTTGATCAGCTTTTTAAACTACGACATCAAAAAGGCCGTCAGTACGGGGCTATTTTTCGTGATATTTTCCTCAAGCGCGGGCTTTCTGAGCCTTTCCGCGCACGGGCTCGTGTACTACAAGATCGGCGCGTTGCTAGGCATCGGCTCGCTAGCGGGCGTTTACGCGGGCGTCAAAACCTCGCACAAGATCGGCAAAAAGGCTCAAAAGCGCTGGATGATCGCACTTATCGTCACGATACTTTGTATAACGGTTAGGAAATTTTTGGCTTTGAGCTAGGCGCGCTTGCCGAATCGAAGCTAAAATCGGATCTAAATTTAGTCGCGGCGCCTTGCCGCAAATTTAACTCAAATTTAAAAGGATCGTCAATGAACGAAGCTCAAATTTCGCTAGCGGGCAAAATTTCGGACTCGCTAAAGCGCCTGATCGCGGGCAAGCTCGGCTCACAGTACAAAGGCGAGGCGCCGTATTCGGGGTGCCGCGTACAGGAGGGGTATTTTGATTTTTTGGGCGTGGAGTGCCGCGGATCGCGCATCAGGCTCTACCTTCACGACTTCGGCGCGGACAGCTTTAGAGCCGACGCGCCCGAGATAGACGAGCTAGAGCGCGAGGAGTTTGAGGCCATCGTCCCGCTTATCGCAAAGAGCGTGGAGGAGGAGTTTTTGGCTGAAGCAAATCTGCCGTTTTTTGCGTATAAGCTGGATTTAGCGGTCAAATTTGAAGGCGCGAGCGGTAGCTTGGCACAGCGCAGCTGCGAGCATAAATTTTACTTTGAAAACGCTGCGCGAAAAGCCGAGCTAAGGCGTAAAATGGATGATTATATAGACGAGCTCATCATTCGTCGCGATAAAAAGATCAAAGACGGCCGCGAGATTTTCGTGTTTATGGACCGCATTTTCGATCTTTCGCTTATGGATTACGACGAAGCGGCGCTAATGGCGCTGCTTGAGCGGGTTATCGCCGCGGTGCAGGACGTCAAAAATAGGCGGCTTTTGGGGGATTTTATGATCGCGCTAGAGAATAATCTGCGGCGCTGGAAAGAGGAGAAATTCCTGCCGAAATTTTATGATATCAGCGATGACGGCTGGAGCAAAGATTACGAGCTCAAAAAGGACTTTACGCGGCAAAACGTGGACGCGGGCGAGCTTGCGTTTTTCGTGCGCGCGGCGTTTTGGAATATCAAATTTAAGCGCTATAGCTGGGATGTGAATCTTGCGCGCAAGGATTTGGAGTGCGCGGCGAAGATTTTCGGCTCAGCTCAGGCGCAAAGCTATCTGGATCACGGCACGGGCGAGCTTAAGGGAGAGCTAGTAAAATTTAAAGACGCGGACGTAGAGTGCTCGGCAAACGACGTTTTCGCGCAAGTTCGAGTAAAAATCAAAAACGAAACGGCGGATGCGTATAAAAAGGCGCTAAATTTCATCGTAAAGCTGCTGCAAGCGGGCTTTCCTGCAAGCTACGCCGTAAGGCTTAGCTCCAAAGCGCAGAAAACTTATCTGCCGATCAAAGGCCTTGCGCCCACGCAAACTCACCGCTTTTTCGCCGCCGCGCTCGCGCACGAGCTCGACGAGGAGCTTGAGCTTTACGCGAACGAGGCGCTAAAGCACAAGTTTGAGTTCTATGCCGACACGGACGGCGAAAAGTGCCTGATGAGCGGCAGCTACGCAGTTTTTGGCCTTGCGCTAAAGAGCGAAAAATATTTTACTCTCGTGCGGCGCTACTTTGAGGCGGTAGATGCCGAACATCAAAGCGCGCATATAAAATTTATCGAGGCATTTATCGATCGCTACGGCATTAGCGAGCGTAGTTTAGAAGTGATCGTCGCGGGGCTGCTCTCCTATCAGGAGGATAAAATTTACAAAAGCTTAAAGGCGCTAATGAAGGGGCCTGCGAACAAAGCTCTGTTTGTGCGAGCGATCTCGGGGCTGAGCGAGCATGAAAAAGAGAGCGCGGCGTATGCCGTATGGGGTAAAAACTGGCAGAAGGAAATTTCGATCTAGCGGCTATTTACGGCTTGTCTTTTTTCTTTATACTTCGTTAGAAATTTCGCCGAATTTCAGTCACGTATTTATATATACGCTCCTTCATTCGGCTTATTTCTGCCTCGTCTAAACGCAAAAATACTGCGCCTTATCTTGGGTACTTCGCTTTAGAATTTTATATTTAAATCTAAAGCAAATTTATTAAATTTAACTTAGCGATGCTTTGCGTTAACAAAGCATCGCCACCTCTAACGTCGTCTGGGATGGAGGATTGTTAAGGGGGAAGGGAGCGACCTCGTAATTTAAGCCCCTCCCCCTTAACAAAAACGATAGATCGGCGTAATCGCGCTGCTAATGCTTAACGGGATTGTGAGGATTTGGCGGGTCTGCTTGCAGTTGCGAGGTAGTGCCGAAGCAAAGAAAGGCGACGCTTCGTAAGTAGAACCCCTTCCGCCCCCAAAAGAAAAGCTTAAAATTTAAGAATGTCTGAAAGCCTGAATTTGGTAGATAGCCGCTCTTGCGAGTGAAATTTTAAAAATTCATCCAAATTTTGAGCTAGTTAAATTTTATAAACTGGGCGGCGCTGTGTTTATAAGCAAAGCTCGCCGCCGTTAAAGTGAAATTTCAATGGCGATTTGTCTTTTAAGCGCTCAAATTTTGATAAAATTCTGCTCAGCGAAATCGGCAGAAAAGAGATCAAGATAAAGGAGAAAAAATGGCGATAGACGGGGTGAAAATTATCGACAGCGATGATGGATGCGATATATATTTGACTATCACAGAGCGATACAAGGACGGCGAAAATGTTGAAACGATATTGCAAGATGTTTTGGCGCAGGCGGAGAATTTCTGCACCGATGAGCTTTATAGCGAGATTTATTGGACGGCCCTAGCGTATTCGCTTTGGAAGATCGGATTTTTAAACGACGAAATCCGCGACAAAGCCCTTGCTATCATAAAAGGCGGCGCAAGCGAGATGTGGAACAAGGTCTTTGACAGATCTCAAAAGAGCCGCCAAAAAGCGCTTGACAAATTGGCGCTTCAGCTAAGAAGCGAAAACCCTAGACCGCTTAAACGACCCAAAATTTCGAAGCAAAAAACGCCGTATTTTGAGGAAGGCGACGTTTTGTCTATCCAGATGCAGCAGGGATACGGCGTTTGTTTTGTCTCGGCGGTAGATCAAACGCCCAGGAAGCTCGAGTACCACCTAGCCTGCACCAGACTGCTGCAAAAAGAGCCGCCTAACATGGACGATTTTTTAAAAAGCAAGATCGCGAGCTCGAAAAACGGCGGCTTCCTTAGAGCGGATCGCTGGTTTAATCATAAGGATTTAAAGGAGTTGCTGCCTCATCTAAAAAAGATTGGCAAAGTAAAATTTGCCCCGTTTAAATTGGGCGAATTATCTCCCGCGAAAGAATTGGAAGATTTTTATAATAAAATCACCACAGATCCCAAAATATGGGGCTTTAGGCTAGTTGATACCGCCCGTTTCGTAGAAGAGGTGATCGAAGATATAAATGGATAAAAGCGCCGCGCGGGAAATTTTAAAATTTAACCCGAGCGAAATTTTGTAAATTTAGCCCTTTGCAGCGAAATTTTTAAAATTTAACTCTCCGTGCGCGCTTTGCTTTTTGAAATTTCATCGCTGATTGCACTATTTAAAATTTCATCATTGCTTGCGGCGTCTTTTGCGAGCGATTTTTGAAATTCGCATTTGAAATAAAACGCCCACGCTAGCGGGCACAGAAAAAATAGCGCGCGGATTACGTAGAGCGATTTTAGCGGTATTTGAAAATATATCCACACGCAAAAAACGTAGCTCAAAACATACGCGAGCGCGCAGATTGCGGGCAAAAGCCTTTTAAGCTTAATTGCCGTGATCGCAAGATAGATGCAGATCGCGATGAGAGAGCCTGCGAAAAAATAAAACATCGTGCCCTCCTTTTGGTAGTGCTCATCCGCATCCAAATAGCCTAAAATGCACGCCGCGACGATCAAGAGCGCCAAGGCTGCTCTTAGCGGCGCAAGAGTGCGCTTTATCGCTCCGTCAAGTAGCAAGTGCAAGCAGAGCGCGATAAAATAGGCGTTTGCGGTAAAATCGAAAGATATATAAAACAGCTCTCCTCCAAAATTCCCCCGATGGTATTCGCGCCCCAAAATCGCAATGCGCGTAAGATAGATCGTGCCGAATTTCGCCGCTAAAAATGCAGCCGCAAGCAGGATCGGATGCAGTAGCGCTCTGCCTGCAAGCAAATCTGCGCAAATGTGCCTCAGGAAATTTATCGATTTTTTCAAGCTAGGCTCCTTTGAGATTTCGCCGCAAGCGGCGTCTCTCGTGAAATTTTTGCCGTCTTGGTTGAGTTTAAATTTGATCTTAGATCGAGATAAATTTTAGCTCGAGAGCTTTTAAAAATCGCTTAGAGGCAAAAGCATAAATTCGCGCGATTGGGAGCGGGTCGCGTATTTTAAAATCCGCACCGTTCAAATCATTTTCCTATCGCAAGCTGTTTGCGAGCGAGCACATATTGCAAAATGCGCGGATAAAATAGGGCATCAACTAGCTCGTCCGTCCGCTCGTAGCATTTAAAATTTTATCGATCTTTATAGTTTGCGGCGGTAGGTTTGCGCACAGCGAGGTTTGTGTGCGGCCGGCTAGCCTGCGGTATGGATTTGCACGCAGCAGGGTTTACGCAGCAGGCAGCGGGTGGATTAAAATTTTGATTTATAGTTAGCGAGGGTGCGCTCCTTTTTCGCAGCGAATGCGAAGCGGGGCGCAAATTTTATAAATTTTCGGCAGATCGCCTAGCTCAAAGCGTAAAATTTACGCACCTATAATCACGGCCGACAAAAGCCCCCATAAAATGGCCTCTATCGCTAGCACCGAGTGAAGTACGGCCTTGCTCATCGCTTCTCCTTTGTTTTTAATTTTATTATTTGCCAGACTCGGACCGCTAGAGGCGTGCCCGATCGATCTATGGGCGGGATTATATAAAGTGATTGTGTTCTTAATGTGTCTTTTGAAATTTAGGACAAAATTTCTCTGTCCGTCGCAAAGCGCGAGCGAGCGGCGGCAGATTTTAGGCAAAATTCAGCTACCTGCGTTAAGACGCGGCAAATTTAAGCGAGCCTGCCGCTCGCCGTAATGCGCGGCAAAGTCGTAAAGGGCGGCAAAGTCGCAGCGCGCGGTAAATTTTAGAGCAGAATTCCGACCTCGTCGCGGCGCGCGAGGCGTCCGCGGCAAATCGATATAAAATTAAAGCAGAATTTTATGAATGCGGCGCGCGACACGCCCGCGCTTTTTTACGTCGTCAAAGCTTGTATCGGCGCGACTTGCGCCGTCGGGGCCCGTATCGTCAAAGCTTGCATCGGCGCGACTTGCGCTTGTGGGGCGAAATTTTACGGCGAGCTACGAATTACAAGACACAGCTCATCCGCGCCGTATTGATCTGAAATTTAAAGCGGAATTTTAACGCGCGCCTCGGTTCCGACGCCCGGTTCGCTTTCGTATTCGATCTGTCCGCCTAAAAGATCAAGCGCCGTGCGTACGATGCTAAGCCCAAGTCCGCTGCCTAGCTCTTTGTGCGATTCCTCGCACTGATAAAATCGGTCAAAAATTTTATCCAGCTTCTCGCGCGCGATGCCGATGCCCTCGTCTTTTACGATCACCTGCGCAAAGCCATCGCAAGCGCGGCAACGGACGAAAATTTTACCGCCCTGGCGCGAGTACTTAAGCGCGTTTTCGATCAAATTTCGCCAAATTTGATTTAGCAGTCCCGCGTTTGATCGCACGCTAAGCGGTGATAAATCTAGCTCAAACTCGTGCCCTTCGTAGCTTTGGCTCAGCGAGATGATGCATTGCCGCAGCTGCTCGTCTATACGTACCGCTTCATCTAGGTGCACCGCCGCGCCGCTATCGAGCCTGGTTAGCTTTAGCATGTCGGTGCAGAGCTTGCTTAGGCGGTTTGCTTCTGCGCCGATGGAGGCTGCGTATCGCACCGCGCGCTCCTCGCTCACGCCGCTCTCTATCATCTCGCTTAACGCGGCGATCGAGGAGATCGGCGTTTTCATCTCGTGCGAGACGTTTGAGACGAACTCCTTTTGTAGCTGCTCGTGCTTTTGCAGCTTCTGCGCCATTTTATTGACGTTTACTACGAGCTCGTCCAGCTCGTGCATATAGACATAATCAGTGCGGTGCCCGTGCAGCTTGCGCTCGGCGCGCGCCTCAAAATCGCCGTTTGCGATCGCGGTAATCGCGCCTAGTAGCCGCTTGATCGGGCGGAATAAAATTTTAAGTCCGAAGTAAAGCAGGGTAAAATTTAACGCCATCGTGATTAAGCAGATGATCGCGCACAGCGCCACTCCGTCCCAAAATCCGCCGATCTTGCCGCCGATGCCTATGTAAAAAAGCATGCAAACCGCAAAGCAGACGATGAAATTTATCACGCCGAATGCGAGCGAAGAGTAAAACGCGATGAAGCTTTTTAGGCTGATGAGGTATTTTTTCATGCTCTTTCCTTTTTTACAGCTTTGTAGCCGAGCCCGCGCACGGTGATTATCTCGAAATCTTTGGAATTTTCAAATTTTGCTCGTAGCTTTTTGATGTGCGTATCGACGACGCGCTCGTCGCTGTCTGTTTCATAGCCCCAAATTTCGCTCATTATCTCAAATCTAGTAAAAATTCTGCCCGCATAGCTTAGCAGCAGAAACAAAAGACGAAATTCCTTCGGCGCCAGGCTTATCCGCTCGCCCGCCGCACGGACGCTTAGCGTATCGTAGTCAAGCTCGCTTTCGCCGATGAGTAGCCGCTTTTCATTCGCGATCTTTGCGCGCCTTAGCAGCGCATGCACGCGCAGTACGAGCTCTTTTAAATTTATCGGTTTGCTCATATAATCGTCCGCGCCGCTTTTAAAGCCCGTCTGCATATCCTCGATCTCGCTTTTTGCCGTTATAATCAGTATCGGCTGGCTCTTGCCGTCGCGCCTAACGTATCTGCTAAGCTCAAAACCGTCCATCTTAGGCATCATCACGTCCGAGATGATTAGATCGAAGTGCGCCTCATCCAGCGCCTCTGCCGCCTGCTTGCCATTGGAGGCGCAGCTCACGCTAAAGCCCTCATCAAGCAGCTTTTCTCTTATCGCCGAGCTCAAAGCCTCGTCGTCTTCGACCAGTAAAATATTAAGCATAATCGCTCCCGTTTTGCTAAATTTATGCGCTTAAATTTATACATAAAATTTTAAGAAATAATGAGATATTATACGTAAATTTTTTCAAGGAGTAAAGAATGAATTTCAAAAAAACCATATCGGCTGCCGTTATTGTAGCTTCGGTGCTGGCGCTATTTAGCGGATGCGCGAAAGAGAGCTCTCGCGTAGTGCAAACCCCTACGGTAGCGACCCTAAACACCAACTACTCGGGCGAGCGGATCGCCGTGTCGGTAGGACGCTTTAACAACCAGTCCTCTTACAACAACGGCGTGTTCTCCGACGGCGAGGATAGACTGGGCAACCAAGCGCAGACGATCCTTATTTCAAATTTACAGCAAAGTGGCCGCTTCTCGGTGCTTGATCGCACGAATATGCGCGCCATCAAAGAGGAAAGCGCAATCTCCAAAAGCGCGCAAAACTTAAAGGGCGCCAGATACGTTATCACCGGCGACGTGACTGAGTTTGGCCGCAAGACGACTGGAGATCATCAATTGTTTGGAATTTTAGGCAAAGGAAAAACCCAAACCGCGTATTCTAAAGTAAATTTAAACATCGTTGACGTCAGAACGTCCGAGGTGGTCTTTTCGACTCAGGGCGCGGGCGAGTATGAGCTATCAAATCGCGAAGTGCTAGGTTTCGGCGGCACTGCGGGCTATGATTCGACGCTAAACGGCAAGGTGCTAAGCCTAGCCATCATCGAGGCCGTAA